>Ga0265798_10000190_pt1 | contig 114995 bp, 116 predicted proteins | sample P3T30metagenome_FD_192430 | JGI IMG/M metagenome (GOLD analysis project Ga0265798, IMG submission 192430) | Plant litter microbial communities from East Loma Ridge, Irvine, California - P3 T30 | ecosystem: Environmental > Terrestrial > Plant litter > Unclassified | place: USA: California...
GATACGACATATGGCCGATCGAGCGATACAACGTCGCGCCAAGCACCAGGGTCGAAATAATCCGGCCGACAGAAGAAGGGTTGAGCGTCGACAAGGTTCGTTGGGGATGGGAGCCGTTCTGGGCCAAGGGCAAGCGCCCGGCGCCGATCAATGCACGTGTCGAAACCGTCATGACAGGAAAGTTCTTCAAACAGCTTTGGCCACACGGCCGCGCGCTGGCACCTGCCAATGGCTGGTTTGAATGGGTCAAGGATCCTGAAGACCCGAAGAAGAAACAGCCCTACTACATCCGTCTGAAGAACGAGAAACCGATGTTCTTCGCGGCGTTGGCCGAAGTGCATAGCGGTCTGGAGCCACATGACGGTGACGGGTTTGTGATCATTACCGCCGAAAGTGATTCGGGGATGGTGGACATTCACGATCGGCGGCCTGTGGTGTTGTCGGCAGAGGATGCGCGGGAATGGGTCGAAGCTGGGCTGTCACCTGAGCGCGCGGAGGAAATCGCGCGGGAGGCTTGCCGGCCAGTGGATGACTTTGAGTGGTTTGAAGTGGACAGGGCTGTGGGGAACGTAAGGAATCAAGGGCCAGAGCTAATCCTGCCGGCACAAGCTTAGAGGCTGGTCACGACAGCACCTTCAGCGCCTTCTCATACAGCGCTTGCCGGTCGGCCAGCCCGTTAGTGCCGCCGTTGATCCGCTTGGTGATCAGCAGAAAGTCGCCCTTGTCTGCCAGCTCGTTCAGGCCGCGGCTGCTCCAATACCAGGCCGCCGACATCGCTGCATGCTCTGGTTGCTCGAGCAGCTCCGGGTGATTGACCAAGTCAAGGCCAAGCGCCTCCCCGCATTCGGCATAGTTGGCCCGGCCGGTGACCTGGATCAGGCCCCGGCCACGGTAGAACTGACCGTCGCCATCGGCCTCTGGTGTGTTGCCCAGGCGCTCAGCCAGCTTGCCGGTGTCGTACTTCGACAGGTATTCACTGCCACCGAGCTCGCGCACGTAGCGGAGCTGGCCGGACTCATGGCCGATCTGGGCGATGAACGCCGCGATGCGTTCGCGGGTGATGATCTGGTATTTGCCCATGGCGGTGTTCAGTGCAGGAACAAAAACGCCGACTTTAGCGCCGGCGTTGGGGAGGATCTGCAGCAACTGCTGCGCTGTAATCGGCATTGTCATACTCCGGTTGAGTTGTAGTGAGATTTTCCGCCCAGCCTGACCCCGGCCCAGAACAGCCAAGCACGCCACCGGGCGACACCCTCTGCCCGCAGTGCGCGGTATAGAACTCCATCGCACTGGCGGCGGGTCAGCTTGCCCTCGTCGTAGAGTCGATCGTGCACGGCACAGGAGGCATTGCCGTAGCCAACGAGCAGCGCATAGATCAGCAACAGCCAGAGCCGCAGCGCTCGGATCGACGCGAAGTTGGTCAGGTAACCGACCTCGACGACGATCAGTCCGTGCTCAGGGTCGGCCAGCTGCAGCTCGCGGATGATCCGCCACTGCCAGCGGCCCAGTTGTTCCGCTGCCAGGGGCGCGATGAAGTAGCTCATGGTTCCTCCGGGCACAAAAAAACCGCACGTCGGCGGCTGGGGTCTGGGGATGTGTCCCGCTCATTATCTGCCTCGTCAGAGAGGTATGAATGGACGGAGGCAATCGAAATGAATTTGAAATACGCGGTTTTGTTGACGCTAGCGATGCTCGCAGGATGCAATCACTACAACCCTGGCGAGTACAGAGGGATACACAACGCCGGCACTATTCCGTGCAATGGGACGCCGCCCAATCAGCCTGGGTGCTATTAGGCTGAATCTGTATTCGTTACGCGGGCCAGCCCTGGTCGAGCATTTCGGCGGTGATGGTCCCGTCGACGACCGCAGCCTGAAGCTCGGCCTCACGATTGAAACAGTCCTGAACGTGATCGCTCACCGCGTCGGCCATGATCAACACTTGGGCGGCAGGCAGATCCACGAAGCCTTCGAACGTTTTCCACTTCAGCGTGTAGTTGCTGTCGCGGGCGGCGCGAGAGGCGGCACCATTGACCAGCAACTTGCTGCGGTCGTCCGTTTCGATGGGAAGGCCGCCGAGCGTTATGCCGCTTACCTCGGCTTGATACCGGCGAGTCGCGATCAGGGGCAGCCAGTCAGGCTCAGGGAGTGGCAGTTGCTCGGGAGCTTTCGACAGCTTCTCCCATGCCGATCCAGACCAGCGCGCGACCTGAGTGCCGGTGGTTTTTGGTGGCGCTGTTGGGGTAGTTCTCAGTGGCAGCGCATCCAAAGGATCGACTTCGAACACAACTGAGTTGTGAAGATTTTGATTATCCCATTGGTAAAGTTTCATTACGCCACCTCCAGAACTTTGATAAACGACTTCAATCCACTCGGCGCAGTTACGTTAGGCAGTGCGAACTGACTATTGGTATCGTAACCAAAAGCGGGCAGCGCCTTCGACAGGCGGTTTGTGGCCGTGTTGCCAGCCCCCAGTGACAAGAGCACTCCCAAACCTGCATCGGTAGGCTGAGAGAAAATCAACGCCTGAGAGCTGGCAATGAGACTAAACACAGCCGTGGCCGGAACGTATTGATACAGCGTTTGACTAGAACTCGCGTGTAAAAATATTTTGTCGTAAGCAAAAATAGCCGAGAAAATCGTACTGGTTAGCGTGCCGATCGGGAACGTAGAAAATGTTTGTGAATCGTCCAAACTTCTTTTCGTCGTTTGAGGGTTACTTGTTAGCAACAACCACTGGCCTAGCTTGTCTGTCGCAATATTGATAACTCCGGCTTGCGCCACGTTAACCCATGTTAAGCCATAGTCTGTACTCTTCTTACAGGTGCTTTGATCGCTAATCATGACTGTGCCAGACAAATTGGAGCAAGCCGCATACATAGCTCTGGCAGTCCCGAACCCCGGATTAATGGGAGTCCACGTCGCACCATTATCCTGAGTTCTGAGCAAAACGGTGTTAAAGCTGCACAGTAAAATAAAAACTCCCGGTGCTATGTAGCAAACCCTCCACCATCGCCCGGCGCCGGATATCACGGCACTAGCTGTTATGGTTTGCCATGTCCTACCATCATCAACACTCCTAAATATTTTTAACGTGCCATCACCCGACACAGCCCCATCGCTAACAATCCAAGTACCGTTATTATCAGTATCGATACCGCCATCACCAATGGACTTGCTGATATTGGCATCCGCAAACGCAAAGGCTTCCCATGTAACGCCTCTATCTGGACTTCTGTATATCGGAGCCCCGGCCGTATTATTAGCCGCTAGTACGGTACCATTCGACGAAGCCTTTACAGACGTTGCTGCAATAGGCAGGTTAAAGCCGCCTGTTACCCAGCTTTCACCGACCACCCCACCCACCAAGCCGACCTGGGAAAATAACAGTGGATAGGCCGCCTGGGAACGGATACTTCCGTTGGCGGGCAGATACAGCGGACCTGGATTTCTGCTGGTGATCAGCACGTCGCCCACCTGCTGCCCGGCGTAATCCCAGTACGGAGCCTTCGCAGAATTGAGTAGCACGGATTGCCCAGGCTTGCCGGTGGTTGGATTCGGAAGACCGTAGATCCAAGCCACACCATTGGACGTAGCATTTACGCCAAGCACCTTGTAGGCATTGCCCGCCAGCGATGGCAGTCCGGCTGCAGACTGGATAGCAGCAGCTACTGCTTGGGCACTGGCCAAGGCGGCCTGAGCATCTGTTTTTGCTATCGCGGCAGCCTGCGCCTGAGCCGCCGCCAGTGCAACCTGCGCAGCCCCGTTAGTTGTGGCCTGATTCGCCGAATTCGCCGCGGCCGTTGCTGAGGTAGCGGATGCTGTGGCCGAGGTAGCCGCCGCTTGCCGGTAGCCATCAATGGCGGTGACTTGCTGGCCGATCCATGTCAGCGAGGCGTTGATCTGCACAACCATGGGCGGCATGGCAGCAATGAACGGATCCGCATATTGATTGAATGACTCTTGTCCATCAGCACGCGACGGCGCTCTTGGAAGCGGTGTAACAGTCGGTATAGCCATCAAATAAGTCCTTCAATGGAAAGCTGGCAGTCAGAAGCCTCCGGCCCGGAATAGATCAGGTCGAATGATTTGAAAAAGCCGTAAATAATGGTCGCTTCGTAGGTTTCCTCGCCGATCCAGACAACTGGCTTGGCGCGGATCTCGGTCAGCAGCTTCTTGATCTTGGCCACCTGATCGGTAGCGACGACGACAGGGAAATCGCCCGTGTCCGAGAATGCTCCCGGCACCACCCTCAAGTTGCCGAACCTGTCGCGCTCCTTGCGGCTGTAGTCATCAATCCCGACCTTGGCGCTGTAAGTAGTGATACCGATCGGCACCAACTTGCCCAACACCAGCGCACCTAAAGCAGCTGTTGAGCTGCTGGTGACAGTGACCGTGATGCTGGCCGTTCCGTACGCAGGCATATCCAGCATGACGAGGCTGTTTCGCGCGTCGATATCGGCAAAGAACCAGTCATACCAGTTGTCGACTGCCGCATCGATGAGGCTGATTGTCTTTGAGTAGACCTGCCCCTCTAAAGGGTCGGTGACAGTGACGGTGACGGACTGGCCCTGGACGTTGAACAGGGCAAGCGCGTTGACCACAGAGCCAGGCTTGATAGTTACCGTTACGGTGCCCGGGTTGGACGTTGCCGTTCCGACTATTTCGTCAAGCATCCGCCAGCGATTGGTGTAGCCGACTTCCATCCACGTCGGTGGATCGGCCGCAAGACCGGCCAGCGGACTGTCGGTCGTCGTCGCGGCCAGCACTTCGTAAACCTTATGCTGGGCGGCGATGATCTTTCGGACTCCGATGGTGTTGGTACCTGCGACCCACTCTGGGTAATCATTTTCCAACACATTGGAATCGATCAGCTTGGCGGGAGTGACCTCAATCGGTCTGATGAACCTCATGCGGACACACTCGCTTTTCTGGTGGGTGGCATACCGTCCTTGTCGAACTTCTCGAACAACTTCCGGCTTTTCTCCGAATCGATCTTCATTGGCCCAACGATCTGTTTCACGACGTCGATCAGGGTGTCGACCTTGCGCTCCAAGGCGTCACTTCCCTTGCGGTCGTCACTTTCCACTGAGGCCGCTTGCGGTGCGCTGTAGATCTGGCCGGGCTTGGTGATATTCAACACCGGGCCGCCCGACGCGAACGCAGGCATGTTCCCTGCGTTCATCTGATCAAGAAACTCGGTACCAAACATCCGGGTTGCATCGGCGTTCATGACGTATTCGCCGTTGGATAGCCTGGCCAAAATGCTGTCGCTGGTGCCGTTGCCAGGCCCGTACACCCGGCCGCCCGTTGCGTACGCTGGGACCGAGCCGTTTGCTTTGGCGGCGTTGGCAATGGCTTGTTCCAGCTGCGCAATGGTCAGCGCACCAGAGGCGACCTGATCGCTCCAATACTTCGCGCCCGCCGCGTCCGCTGCATGGCCGAGGCTCGACTGATACGCCGACTTGATCGCGTTCTCAGTGGCGGCGTTCTTGATCGCCACCGCCAGCTGATCCAAGCCTACGGAGCCGTTGCCGACCTGCCCCTGCCAGTATTCCTTGCCCTTCGCGTCTGCGTTCTTGCCCAGCAGGCTCTGATAAACGGTGTCTATCAACGTGCCGGTGTTGGTGGCAGTCGATGGCTTGATCACGCCGAGCGCAGCCACGACGGCCGCGTTCATTGTGTTCACGGCGTCGGTAACACTCATGATCGAGTTGTCGACACCGTTGATGGCATCGATCTGCGCCTGGGCGAACTCAAGCTGTTGATCGAAAACGGCCATCTGGTCGTCGTAGGTGGTCTTGGCCTGCTTGAGTTGATCCTCCAGCGATTTGACCAGCTTTTCCGCACTGGTGAGCTGCTTGCCGTTCAAGGCATTGAGCTCGGCCACCACGTTGGCTGTTCGACCCTGATCGCGGTTGAATTCCTCCAAAGAGGAATACAGATCCGTGTTGTTGCTGCCGACCGTCGCGAGCGCATCATCAAGCCCGGTGATGCTGGACAGCGAACCGCCCGCCTTCGCCGTGGCAAGCGCCGACTGCAGCGTGGCCTGAGCCTGGCTGCGCAACATCTTCACTGCATCGTCCGACGTGCCACGCAGCTCCTTGAGCGCGCTGCCCAGAGAATTGCTGACAGAGGTCAGGTCGCTGACATTCTTCGAGGCAGTGCTCGACATATCATTGAGTGCCGCAACGCGCGCGTTGTAAGCATCGGTCGTTGTTTTCTGCTGTGCTGCGATCGCTCGCTGCACTGCAGACTGACTTGTGGTCGCAGCGCCCACCAACTTGTCCATGATCGCCTGTACAGCTTCGGCAGCCGCATCGGCGGCAGTCTTCGCAGCAGCAGTCGCGTCGTCGGCGCGCTTCTCCAGAATGGCGTATGCAGCTGAGGCACTATCGCTCAGGCCTGTCAGGGTAAAGAACATCGCGCGGCCGGCGTCGGTGGTGCTGTCGATACCCTCCACCATCGACCGGAACCCGGCTTTAGTGCCCGGTAACTTCAGGCCGAGCGCTTCAAACTGTTTGTTCACGGCGGACAAGGTGTCGTCGGCCCGCTCGGTTTCGCTGAAGAAGGCTTCGTAGTAAGACTGCGACGACTTCTGCAGCGCTTCCATGCCGCCGGCCATGGCCACGTACTGCTCCGTCAGCTTGCCGCCCCAGACAGACACGGGCAGAGCGTTGACGTTGAGCAGTTCAAACATGCCGTTGATGCTGTACAGGTTGTCCACGAACTCCGTCAGTTGCACGAAGTTGTAATTACCTATCCCGGCATTGGTTGCGTCTGAAATCGCTGTGATCGCCGACTGGCCAAGCTCGGTGAACCACCCGTCTAGGGCGGTGTTGATTTCTTCCTCGGTTCGCCCCTGGGTACTGATGTACTGGGTGGCCATGTTCAGGTTGTCGAGAACGCTGTCATTCATCGTCACGTTCAGACGGTGAAAGTTGTTCAGCGCGGTCAGAATTGTCTCGTTGTACTTCTGGCCCAAGGCATCGCTGACGCCCTCCGCCAGCGGCGTATCCAGGTATCTGGTTTTGCTAGAACCGGATATCAGACCGGCCTTTTTCTTCTGCTTGATGTAACCGGTGGCGTCGAACTGGCCGTCGTCCACTCCCAGGGCAATACCTGAATCCTTGGTCTGGTAACCGCTGCCAAACAGCTTGCTGCCGACCTTGCTCCATACAGCCTGGAACAGTGTCGAGCCGGTCAGAATCGCAGCGAACTTGCCGCCCACGAACTTGCCCAGCAGGCCGTCCATTTTTTCGAAGTACTTGGCGGTCAGTGTTTGCGGAAGCATGGCCGCCTTGCCCAGCGCAGTGTCGCCTGCGCTGTCCCACATCTCACTGGCGTCCGGACGAACACCCGCGCTGTACAGCTTGCCGGACTGATACATCCCCATGATGATTGCCAGCGGCCACATTGCCGCCGCGCTGCTCAGGGCTGCGCTTACCTGACCGCCCAGAGTGGCGGCCGTCGCGGCTGCACCCGCCTCGGCAGCGGCGTAGGACGCAGCTGTCATGGCGGTGACGCCCGTGCCGAACTGAGCGCCGACCGTGGCAGCGCCTTGGCCAATAGCACCCGAAAGCGCCGCAGCGGTGACGCCTTCCGCGCCGACAATGGCTGCGGCGTTGGCTGCAGTGGCACCCGTAAACGTCGTGACCAGCGAGGAAAAGCCCGACTGAAGCGTGTTGCTGATACCCGTCAGCATGTTGCCGTAATAGCTCACGCCACCCGACACGGCGCCACTGACGCCGCCAGATGCGTAACCGGTCGCAACTGAAGAGCCTACGCCGGTCACAGTGTTCCAGGCAGAGATCAGGTTTTGACCGATCCCGGCCATACCGCTCCAAAGGCCGCCACTTGAAGAACCCGACGACGTGCCGCCAGCGCTCCCGAGCAACTTGGCCCAGACAGACCCAAGGCCCTGCCCGTTGTCGGTACCGGTCAGCCAGTTACTGAACGAAGCCAGCAACGGCTTGGTGGTCAACATGTGGGCAATCTCGCCCAGGGTTTGTTTGAAACCCTTCTTGAGGTTGTCCCACAACGATTCGGCGCCGTCACCGATGTTGGCCCAGGCGTTTGCGAACACGCTGTCGATACGATCGATAGCGGCTTCGGTCATCTGGCCCCACAGCGTGGCCTTTGAGCGGTTCACCTCGTATTCATTGCCCAACTTCACCAGGGCATCGCGGTACAACGCCGCGTTTTCCGGGTAAAGCGCCATCGCAGAATTGAGCGCCTTCTGCTCTTCGGTGTAGTCCTTCAGCAGCTTGATCTGAGGGTTCAGGCGGTCGACGATGTCGTTGGCTTTGTTCGCGGCCTCCAGCGCCTTGTTTGCGTCGAGTTGCGCCTTGGTCATGGCGAGCAACTGCGTGTATTCCTCGCTGCCCAATGCAATGTTCTTGCCCGCCAGCTCGGCCTTCACGGCCTTTTCGACGTTGAACGCCTCAAGCGCGGCGGTGCCCTGCAAGGTGGCCTTGGCCTCTTTTTCGAGGTTCTGAACCTCGACCTTCATGCCTGCGATTGTCTTGGCGACGTCGAGCCGATCCTGCGCATCATGCTGGGCGTTGATTGCCGCCGTGACCTTGTCCCGCGCACCGGCGCCGGTCTTCAATACCTCGGTTTCAATCTCCTGCTTGATGGTCAGCTCACGCACATTATCGGCGCCAGCCAGGTATGCATTGGCCATGGCCGTGGCCGACTTGATAGCAATGTCAGAGGTCTTTGTGAATTCCTCCAACGCCTTGCGCTGCTTATCAATCAGCTTTTCACCGTCGCTCTTTTTGGCCTTGTTCGGATCGGTACTGGCGACGATACGGTTCATTGCGGCTTCTGCACGGTCCTCTGGGCTCGACCCAGGCAAAACAGGCGTAGGTAGTGGAGCTGCGCCGTTAGTGAGCAGCGAGTATCCAGAACGATTGGCCTGAGGTGCTGAGGCACCCATAGCAACGCGCGTGGCAGAGGCAACAGCGAAGTTCGCAGCCTGCTCGAGTGCCGTAATTTGCCGAAGGGAGCTGCTTTCCGCTGCGGCGGCGGTATCGGCATAGGCCTTGCTCTGCACGGCAGCGGCTTTCGTCGCCGCATCCTCGGCTGCGTAGAGAGCGACCAATTGCAGTTTGAGGCTCTGCTGCTGGACCTTGCTTCCGTCTTTGACTGCGTCCTGATACTTTTTCAGGATGTCAGTCTGTTCAGCGATGATTTTCGCCTGGGCAGCCTGAGCTGGAGTCGCCCCCATTTTCGCAGCGGTGTAAGCGGCCTCTGCCTCTGCATTCGCGCCGAGCAAATCACGGGTTTTGGTCAATTGCTCAATGTATTTGTCCCACGCGTCCTTGGAGGCCTGCGTTTGGCCGCCTTTCGACTGGGCGTCCTTCAGCCGCTCCGTGCTGGAGGTTGCTTTGGAAGTTGCGGAATCAACACCATTGATTTTTTTCCCAAAGTCGGCGGCTTCCTTTGTGCTTTTTTGGTACTCGCTCGCTAAAACCGCGAGCTCTTTGCTGAACGCCGGATACAGCTTTGTGTTTTTTTCGATCCAGGCAGTGACGCTGTCCAGTGTCTTGCGACCGGCCTCTACGTCCTCAATCATTCCTCGAAATTCGGCCGCCATCGGGCCGAGATTGATCCCGCGCTCTACTTTGTAAGTGTAGGAATCAAGAGCATCGCTCGCGGCCTCGATAGCTTTAATCTGCTGCTCAGCCCAGGTGATTTTTTGCAGGCGCTGCTGCTCTGCCGAAAGAGCCTTGTACTGGGCAATCGACTCTTCAACTGTGGTGTTGTGTCCGATCAGAGAGTTGGTCGCACTGTCTGCGCTGGTACCCACGTTGAAAAACGAATACGCCACTGCGGCCGTCATGGCGATCAACCCCACCGGACCAGTGAGCAGCGCAAGCAAGCCTCTTCCCGCAGCGCCGACAAGCAGCATTGCTTTACTCGCACTGGTCGCAGCGGCAGTAGCAGCTTCAGAAGCCCTGATTGCAGCATTGGCGGCCAAAGTTGCTTCAGCAGCTCCAGCAGCTGCTACCCCACGCGCGGCATAAGCGGCCTGAATCTCGGCAGAGGTGGCAGCGGTGGTAGCAGCTAATTGAAGCTCCGCTTCTTGGATCTGGCGGATGATGGCAACTTCTGCCAAACGTGCCTCGGCCATTCTGTTTCGAGCGGCCGCCCGGCCCTGCTCGGTGATTTGAGCCGATAAACGCTGTTCTTCAAGAATACGCTCGGCGGCGAGCGTCGTTTGCACGGTCTTCAGGTTGTTGATTTCGGACTGCTGGCGCATGCGGTCTGCACCCAGCTTCTGCTCGGCGGCGAGAATCTCGGCAGTGGCGCTTGCAAGCACCGATTTGGCGGCTTCCTGACGCAATTGAGCAACCCGGACGACCTGCTTAGCAGCAGCCGCATCAGCCTCAACTTGACGCAAAGTAGCCGTCGTGGAGGTAGCGAGCCCAATGGCCTGTTGCAGTGCTGCCTTCGTAGACGCTGCAAAACCGATAACCATTTGGCCAGCAGCCAGTGCCAGTCGCCCACCGATGATGACGGCAAGGGTCTCTGCCACGCTTGAAACTCGCGCGAATGTTCGCTCTACGGCAGCAGAGTCAGCTGTGAGCGTATCAATAGCTTTGGAAACATCCACAATGACGCTCGCAACACGGGCGCTTGCGTTGCCGGCCTGATCAACACGGCCGATCAGCTGTGTATATGAGTTGCCGATTGCCGTGACGCTGTTGCCTATCGTGACAGCGGTTTTCGCATAAAGGCTCTCGACGGCCTTTTCCTGACTTTGAAGGGCCTTCACAACTGCATCGGCGGTCAGCTTTCCGTCCGCGCCAAGCGTGCGGAGCTGCCCCACAGTCTTGCCCATGCCTGTCGCGATAGCCTGCGCCAGCGCTGGAGCCTGTTCCATGACGCTGTTCAGTTCCTCGCCGCGCAAGACACCGGATGCAAAGGCCTGGCCGAGCTGGATCAACGCAGCGTTGGCAGAGGACGCAGAAGCGCCCGAGATCGCCATCGTCTTACTGATCGTGCCAACGATGCCTGCAACGCCCTCGCCGGTCAGCTTCAGTTCTTTTTGATTGGTCGCGATCCGCTGATAAAGCTCCGCTGTTGCGGTCAGGGGCTGGTAAGAGCTCTGTGCGATGGAGAACACCGCTTTCTGCGCAGCATTGAATTCTGCGGCACTGGATGTAACTAGTCGCAAACGGCTCGCAATAGTGGCGTATGCATCAGCCTGGCTGACCAGCGAGCTGATGCTCATACCAGCAACTACGCCAGCCATTGCGTTCCTGAGCATGTTACCGGCCGCAGAGGCTGACTGACCCGCCCGGGTGAATGCCGTGTCGACGGTCGCCAATTGACGATCGATGCGCCCAGACACCTGCGCTACTGTCGCGTCAGCGCGGGCCATTTCCTGGCGCAGCTGCGCCGTGGTCGCTTCGAGGCGGATCAGCATCCCCTGGACTTCTTGAGACATTCACTTTTCTCCAGGCACAAAAAAACCCGCATAAGCGGGTGTGTTTTCAAATGATGCGGGGGCTACGCTGCAGCGGCCTTGCGACCGAGAGCGGCAGCCCGGAACCCCATGCGGACCTCTTGAGCTACCGACTCCTTGGTCTTCGGCTTCTCACCGGAGCCAAATGGGTTGGTGTTGCGCAAGAATTCGACCTTTGCGTCCCACGCCATCAGGATTTCCGGCACCGGGGTTATCCAGGCCTCGCTGGGTGGCCAACCCAGCCAGCCGGTGGCCATGCCGAATAACTCGTCGACATAACTACCGTTGCCGTCGCGTTTTACTTTTTTGCCTTAACTTTCGCCGCTTCGGTTTCAGCTTCGGCAGCAGCTTGCTGCTCGGCCGTTTTGGCAGCTGGATTCAGCAGTGCGCCGAGATACTCGATCAGCGGAGGGGACACGCTGATGATGCCTTGGCGGTAGATTTCTTCTTCCAGCTCTTCCATCGCGGAAGGCTTCAGCGCCAAACCGGCGCCAGCAACAATCACCTGAGTCATCGCTTGTAGGCTGAATTTTTGTACTTCGTGCATTGCAGGCAAGATCCCGCCGAACACCTTCTCGACGCGCTTCACAGCTTTCAAATTGAAAGTCAGGGTGTACAGCTCAGTGCCAACTTCAACGTCAATGGTGCCGTGGTCAGTCTTGGACATGGGTCATTCTCTTTAGGTAAAAAGCGGAGGAAATGCCCCGCATTCGAGGCATCTGGTATTGCGAAACGCCGTTAGGCCGCTGGGGCCTGCACGTCGTAGATTGCGGAGTTGATGCCGATCGTGACGTTGCGCTTGATCACGTCTTCGGCGCCGCCAACGCCCTTCTTGTTGCTCATGACTTTGGCGGCGAAGTAGTCGATGGTGCCGTCCAGATATTCGACCTTGAACGGGTAATCGAAACGGTTACGGTCCTTTTGCGCAGCAACCAGCGCCAGCTGGCCTGCATCGCTGGAATCCAAACCGATGGTCAGCGCGACGGAACCGGCATCGTCCAGGCCTTTCAAGTGGCGAGTGCGGGAGTCGGCCAGCGCGGCGAAGGTCACGTCACCAGTCTCATCACCGTAATCATCAATGTTCTCCACCTCGCCTACGGCGACGTAGGTCAGGCCGGAAAGCAACGTGATGGCGGCGGCCGAAGTTTTGGGCAAATCTGCGGTCAGGCGTGGGCCAATCGAGATTCGTGTGCCGGCGGCGGTTGTAACAGACATAAGTAGTCCTCCAAGGGACATTGGATAAAGCCGCAGCGCGGCGGTGGTTCAGCGGTAAATCAGTGTTGCGTGATGATCCGGAGCGTCACAGAGCCCATGTAGGTCACTCCGTCAGGCTCACGACTGGTGTCGGTGCGCAGGACGCGCACCGACACGGCAGTGCCGGTACCCAGAACAAGCTTGATCTCGTCCAGGGCGTCGCAGATCTCGCCATTGATGCGCTTCACCTCGGCCTGGCCTTGGTAGTCGGACCAGACAGAAAGGTAGAACAGGCGGTTGTCACGCTTGCGCCCGGAGACCGGCGACGTGTTGCTCGACACCTCACGATCCAGAGTGACGTACGGGTACGGGGTGCCCATCGGTACCGCGTCGAATACCGGCACTGTCAGCGTGGCTCTGAGTTTCTGGTAGAGCGCGGTTTGAAGCGCAATCGACGGATCGCTCATCGCGCCTCCCCGACGGCCTTGCGCAACGTACTGGCGATCGCATGGCTGATGATCAGGCGAATATCGTCACGGTTAATATCAATTGACGGGCGCAGCCAAGGGTGTGCTGGCCGTGCAGCGAACACGCCGTCTCCGATCGTGTATTGCTTCGTGCCGTACTCTACAAAACGGGTGTAGAAGAAATGGCGGTTGTCGCGCTTACCCCGGATGCCGATCTGCGCATCCAAGCCGCTTTTCGAAACAAAAGCCTCCAGCGCCTCTGCCGCCTCACCGGTATCCCTGGGCATCAGCGATTCCTGAGTACTCAACACCAGGTTGGCGGCCTGCACCATCGCAGGTCTCAACTCGCTTTCCATCTGGTTGCCAATTCTTCGCAACAGACCCCGCAATTTAAAATTGCCCTGCGAGCGCCGGGCCACGATCAGGTTTTCTCAACCGTGCTTTTATCGGCCTTGACTGTTTGTGCGACCGCTACTTCGTTGGCCAGGCCACGCTCGACCAGATCAGCACCGGATTTCGCATCAGTGGTGAACTCGTCATCACGATCCACCACGCCAAAAGGCCCGGACAGGCGGGCTTTAGCTTTCAACTTCATAATTTCACCTCAGGGGTTGGGAACGTTTGAACAGAGCAACCGCAACATGGTGCGGTCGTTATCGGGTAGTGCGGCCTCAATCAGGTAGGTCATGCCGGCGTTCGCTAAGCGCAGTCCCGCGACGAGATCGGAGGCGTATCTCACTCGAATTTCGGCGGTGATCTCTGCGCTCATCTGCTGGGCGACCGGGGATGTCCGCCCAGTCGGAATAGTTATTTCAGCCCATACGGTGCGGATAGCAGTCCAACCATCAACACCGCCGCCCATGTCGTCAGACACGCGCTGCTTTGTCTGCACAGAACACTCATGTCGAAGGTTTCCTGCTCTCATCACACCCCCAGCGAAACGCGGTAAGGGCTCAGCAGCGAGCGGGAGCCCTGCGGAAGATCAGACGCGCTTACGCCGACCACAACGTCCTCCCGGTTGGCGTACAGGTTGCCCAGAATAAGCAGACACGCCGCCGTGATGGATTTGGTGACAACGATCGGATCGTCGCCAGACGTACCATCCAGTACAGCGGCGGCCATGGCATCCGCATCTGGGTAAAACGACCGGTTCAGGTAGAGGGCCGCCGATTCCTCAGCCGCCTCAAGTTTCAGCAGCACATCCGGCCGATCGCCTTCTTCCGCGCGGCAATGCCGCATGGCGACTTCGATATCGATGACCGACATGTCACTCGCCCTTTGCAAGCTTTTTCGGCTTCTCGGGTTTAGCCGCAGCCGCCAGCGAATCGCCGGTCACTACGCCAGCGCCCACAGCGTCCTCTTCGCCCAGCACCACGACCGCATCGCCATCAGCAGAGTCCGGCTCGGCATAGCCCTTCTGGATCAGCTCGCGGCCGTGCTGTTCGATGGTTTCGAACGACGTACCCTCGACCAGCGTTAGCCCGCCCAGATACAGCGGCTTCAGGGTCTTCAGCTTCATGATTGCCTCCAGTGGGCCGCCACCTGGGCGGCCCGGGTTGGGTTAAGGGGTGACCGGTGCGTTGAACGATCCATAGATGAACGCTTCGGGACGCTTGACCGCCAGCGCGACGCGCTCCTCGCAACGGACCGAGATCAGGTTTTTCTCGAAGTCGTCGGCGTTCTCGGTGGAGATCACCACGTTGGCGTCTTCACGGTCGAACAGCTGGGCGCCAGTCTGGAAAGCGCCCGTCAGGAACTTGCCCTGGAAGCCAGCAGCTTCGGTGGCGACCACCGGCAGGCCCCACAACACCGGACCAGCCAGGCCAAGCGGGTTGGCCAGGATGTAGCGACCCAGCGAATCTTTGGTCAGCTCGATTTTCGCCCAGTCAATGAAGTGAAGGACGTGACCGGAAGCTGGTAGGCGGGCCAGCTGTGCCTGCAGCATCGCCAGGCGCAGGTCGTCGATCCCGGAGCGGTCCTCGACCTCAAAAGCCGGATCAAAGACAGATGCTTGAGGCACGATGCCGTGCAAATGAATGCCGGTGCCGTCGCCGAACAGAATTTCTTGCTCTTCCGCATACTTCAGGCCGTAGCGCATTTCCACATCGATGGTGGACTGCAGTTGCGCGAAGTCGTCCATGATCTGCTTGGAAGCTTTGAACATGTGCGCGATCGTGGACACGGCGGTCAGCTTGGAGGCAAAGCTGATGCTCGAATACGGCTTGGCCGTGCCCTCCGCTACTACTTTGGCCGCGTTGACGAAGCCGGTCTGTTGCACCCAGAAAATCGCAGGCGACGTGGTGCGACCAGGCGCAATCAGGTCACGGATGAACAGGCGCTGTTTAGCCGGTGTATCGATGCCGGGCAGACGCTGTGGCTCGACGACGCCTTGGGCGACGTCAGTTGACAGCAGCGCTGCGCTGACAGGGATGTTGACGCGCTTGCCGCCTTCGAGACTGGCAGCGAAAGCCTTCAGAGCCTCGCTTTTGATGACGGTTTGGCCGAGGCTGTCGCGGTTCTGCGGCGCGCTGGCCGATGGCAGGCGCGCGAATTCCTGCTCTACTTCACCGAGCTTGGCTTTCAGCTGCTTCTCGGCCTCAGTCAGCGAGTTGAATTTCAGCGCGAGTTCGTCGACGGTGGCTTTGGTTTCAGCAGACAAGTTGCCCGCCTTCTTCGCCTCAGCGAGAGCCGCTTCGGCTTTGGTGCTGAATTCGCTGGTGGCTTTCGCCAATTCAGCGGAGACGCTCTTAAGCAGTTCATTTGTATCGGACATGGGTCAAACTCCGGGTACGGTAGAGGCTGCCGACTTGAAAGAGGCCAGGGCCTTTTCGAAATCAGCGATTACGGAGGCCGAAACGGCCAGGGGTTCGGTAGCGCTCGGCGTACCAGGACCGGCAGCGCTGGGCGTGCCGGTTTTTAGCTCTTGAATCATTGCGCGCCGCTCGGAGCGGGGCATGCCCTGCTTCGCCAAGATCACATCAAGGCGCCGCGCGGCGATCTGTTGCGGCGTGGACGCCTTGGTGTTTTCCTTCAAGTCGGCACTGTCGAGCAGTGAGTCAGCGAAGCCCTGATCAACAGCTTCACCGCCGCCGATCCAGCTTTCGGCATCCATCAGCGCTTGCATCGCGGCAATATCCTCACCGGTTCGTGCTGCGTAGATGTTCGCCATGGCTTTATCAAACGGTTCTAGCGTGTCCGCCATTTCACGCAAGCCAATGCGGTTGGCAGCCACGCCTACCCAGCAGTTGTGGATCATGAGGAAGGCGCCGAGGCCCATGCGGATCTCATCGCCCGCCATGGCGATGACTGATGCGGCCGAGGCAGCGATGCCGAGAATCTTGACGGTCACCTTGCCCTTGTATTCGCGCAGAATGTTGTAGATTGCCAAGCCTTCGAACATGTCGCCGCCGGGCGAGTTGATATTTACAGTGACGTCTGCGCCGGCCAGGTTGCGCAGTACGGCGCTGACCCGCTTCGCAGTTACACCGTCACCGGTCCAGTAGTCGTAACCGATAGGATCGAACATCGAGATAGTGTTCTCGTCGTCAGCTGCGGCACGAATGTCCGGGTTCCACCGCTCAAGCGCCACAGGCAGCAGATCCGATGAAGCGCTCACACGCGGGCGCTCCGCCGGCGCAGCAGGCAGGGTTCTGATTGTCATGGTTACTCCGCTGGTTCGGTGATGCTGAGGCGTGAAATCGAGATAAGGGCATGGGCCATGGTCGGAGCGTCCGGGTCCCCACCATCAAGCGCGGAGCAAATGTCCTGAAGCAGCTCGCGTGTTGCTTCCCGGTTGCCGTCCTTGTGAGCGTGTAACGCTTTGGACATGAAGCGGTTGAACTTGGCCGAAATATCCTCGCCCTGCTCCAGGCTCTCCAGCGCGACCATCGCAGATTGAACGGTGTAGATTTCGCCGCCGGGAATGGGCGGAAGGTTTTCCAGCCGACGGACCTCGTTGCGCGACATCCAGCCATTCATCAGCGCGGTGTTGTACCAGGTGCCACGGCCGGCACTGTCGGCGCGCAGCAAGCCTTCAACTGCAAACTCCGCGAAGAATTCCTCGGCATCCGCCTCACCAATCAGACAACGGGTGATTTCCTGTTCGATGTTGACCAGGAGTGGCCGCAAGCTGTTGGTGAGAAAGTGCAGGTTCTGCGCCTCGACACTAGCAGCCCAGCTCGACTGTTTGTCCATGTGCCCTACCATGAACGGCGGTACGCGGAACCAGCGACAAATCTCCTCGACGTTGAACGCTCGGGTTTCCAGCATCTGCGCTGCTTCCGGATTCATCGTGACGCTCTGATACTTGAGGCCCGCTTCCAGCACCATCGTCTTGCCAGCGTTCTTCGAGCTGCTGAACGCAGCCAAGCTTTTCTTCAGCTGGTCCCGCTGCTTCGGTGTCAGCGTGCCGGAGCCCTGCGCGGCGCCCCCTTCGACCGTTAGAAAGCCCGAGGCCTGAAGGCCGTTAGCAAAGACCTTGGCGGCCGCCTCTTCCGATGAAAGCGCGGTGCCGATGACATCACGCCCGGTTGTTACCGGCAGCATCCCGCACACGCCATCGAGGCCAAAACCACGAATGTGCATCAAGTTCTTTTCGGGGATGTCCCGCTCGGTACCGTTTTCGTTGTAGGTGTACTTCAAGCGGCCGTTATCCAGGCGCTTGACCGTCATGCACTGCGGTAACAGCGGATCGAGTGCCACGATTCGGGTTCCGATGAGTTTCTTCTCAACGAAGGCGTTACCGCGCAAACAGATACTGGCTACGACCTGGAGCATAAAGCGCTGGGGGGTCATTTCTGCATTCGGCGATCGGCAGAGGACCCGAAACAATGGGTGATCACGAGCAGACTCACGTGAGCCGTCGGGCAACCGCCGGTACAGCTTCAGAGGCAGCGTTGAAACAGATTCGGAGAGCAGACGCACGCACGCCCACACGGTGGACAGTCGCACCGCGCCGTCAACCGTGACGTGCTTGCCGCTGTTGGAAGTGCCGAACCATTCCTGCCAAAAAGCCTCACTGGTGAGCCCAACAGGGACGCCCAGCCAGCTCTGTAGCGCAGAGCGAATCCGCCCCGGTTTGTTTTTGCTCGCCATTAGAGCCCTGCCATTATTGGATCATCAAAGAAATCGTCGACGTTTCCCCGCGCGACGGGGTTAAGCGACAACAGGGCCACGGCGTTGAAGAACGCCATTAGCGGGTCTATCTTCGCCGTGCCAGAAGCCTGTTTCGTGATCAGGATCGAGTTACCGGCCGGCACCACCTTCGCGTTACCACAACACCAGGACATCATTGGCTGACCGCCGTGGACCATCCCGCCTTCTGCCAGCTTTCGTTCGGCAGTTTTGATTGAACCGCCCAGCTTCCAGCCCTGCGAAATACCAATCACCTTGTCCTGCGGAATCTCCGCCTCGATTAGGCCGTCGAGGATGCCGCCGACGCCCGCCGGGTCGACGCCAATCATGTCGAGCTTCCCGGATGCGTAGATTTCGGCTACCAGCTCGGCGACCTCGGCAACGTCCTTGCCGATGTACTCGACAAGCGTCAGGTTGCCGTCTTTGGCAAAGTCATGGAGGCGCGAAGCCTCACTCTTGCGGCGTGTCAGCACCGAGGGATGGGCCCATGCATGTGTCCACAGCACCCAATTGCGGGATTCCGTCTCACGGCCCAGCACTGCAAAACCCAGCAGGTCGTCAAGGCCGCCGCCGTCGATCCCGACGTCAATAACTTCGCAACGGGCAATCAGCTGGGCGAGTGTCAAGTTCTTTGCCTTCGCCTGCGCCTGCCAAAACTCGGCGCCCGCCCACCGGTTGGCCCGCAGGTTCATGCCAATCTCGACGTTCAGGTGCTTGGCGAAGAACTTGCGCTGAGCGCCTGGCTCTTTCTTCGCTTCCTTGACCATTTGGTCTTCCAGCCACTCACGGCTGACCGACCGCCCCATGTTTGGGTTGGTGATGTAGAAGTTTTCGGGCTTGAGGTAGTCCTCTGCCTCAATCATCGCCACCGGAAACTCATAGAGCACACCCAGCGACTTCTTGTCCTGGATCTTGCCGTCACGCACATCCCGGTAGTAGTCGAGCTTTTCCTTGAACACTCCAGCCGGCGGTTCATCACTCTGGGTAGAGAGGAAAATCACAAACCCTTCGTCGCGCGAGATCTGACCGCCGGTAGCCTCCATGAGCATGGCATCGGCGTTAGGCCGCTTGCCGAACACCCAGAGCTCGTCGATCAGGATTTTCCCGGACTTTTTGCCGGAGACCGTATCGGAGTCTGCGGCGACTACTTTTAACGCGGCCTTTGTCGTCAGATGCGTGATAGTCCGGATGTGATCCTGTACGTGCAGCATCTTTTCAAGCGTTGGATTAGCCCGGACCATTGCCGCTGCGGGCTTGTAGCTGTTCTGTGCGACCTCAATCGTCGGCGCCAGGATCAGCAACTCTTCGTTATCACGCCAGTTGCGCACCAGTGCGGTGACCATGATCCCGGCCGCGATCGTTGATTTGGCGTTCTTCTTGCTGATGAGTAGGAAGTACTCCCGGATCTTCTGCTTGCCGGTCTCGGCGTCGTAGGCTCCGAAGATGGCAGCCACGAAATCGAATACCCACTGTTCGCAGCATTGGCCGAAGGTGGGCTGGCCAGGCACGTCCACTACCTTGAGCGACTTGAACAGCTCAAGCGCGGCGTCGGCCTCCGATCGAAAAAGCGGCGGAAATGGAATCAGCGATTGGCGCGACAGTATTCGGCGCTCCCAGTCCGGGCACGCAGTCGTCCATTCCATCTACTTCACCGACCGGAGTGGCGGCTTGCTCGTCCCGTACATCCCGGCAGCTGCCTGTTCGGCGGCGTTCTGCTTGTCCTCTTTTTTGCCTGTCTCACCTTTACGCTGGTGCATGAACGGCATCAGGGCTTTTGCGGCATCGACCCTGAGCTTTGCCTCTGCTTCCGGGTCGTTCATTGCCGCAATCAGGAAAGCTTTCGGATCTGTGAAGGTCAGCGCGCGAGCCAGGTCAAAAGACGGGCCGTCCTGCTCACCGTCAGCACCATGCTCAACTGCTTTGGGTTCATTGACCGACGGTTGAGCTTTAACTTTTTTGTTAACGGGCAACTTGGCCAGCTCTGCTAACACATGCGGATCTTTCGCGAGCCTAGAACCGGCCGCCGATGCGCTGGAAGCGCTGTAGCCAGCGGCTATCGCTGCATCTTTGTTGGACGCACCTCCCCTCAAAGCGTCGGCGAACGCGCGCTTTTTGGGTGTTAAAGCCATTAACAAAAATCCTGAAAAGGGGAAAAAAACTACGAATGCGGGCCCAGGTGGTCTAGAGCGCCAAGGCTCCGGACTTTCGAGGCACCCCTGCTCTTGTCGCACGCCAGTGGCGTGCTGCACTGCTATGGTGCGCACCCGCTCCGGGGAGTTGGCGTGCTACAGACCGGCAGCCTCCTCGCGCTGCTTCACGGACGAGTGACAGGTGGTGCACAGCGGCTGCCAGTTGGTTCGATCCCAGAACAGAGCCATGTCGCCGCGGTGCGGTTCGATGTGGTCAACCAGCGCAGTCGCTGTCACTCGACCCACTGCATCACACATCACGCACAGCGGGTTATCGAGGATGAAGGCCTTGCTCGCCTTCTGCCATGCGTAGGTGTAGCCGCGCTGGCCTGATGTGGCTTTGTCAGTGCGCCAGGAGCCAGGCTGCATGATCGGCAGCTTGTTGCCCTGCGTGCTCACCCGATTGTCCAACGACTTAAGCCGAGACATCACTCACCTTCCAGCCGAACCATCTGCCCATCTACCGCGAACTCAACTCGCAGCACTGCAAACGATTCCGGCTCCTGGATCAACTCAACTCGAAGCTGCCCGCCGAGCACCTCGCCACTGAACGCGTCATGCACGCAGACATGCACGCCGTTCTTCTTGATGATCAAAGGGCGTGACGACAGCAGATAGCTGAGTCGGGATTGATCAGAGCGTTTCATCAGCAGCTACTCAACAGTGCAGGCCGGCCACTTGCATCGCGCAACTGCCAGCGCGCCTGCATGGTCGTGGTCTTCCGGCATGATCATGGGGAATGGTGGGTAGCCCGGCACTATGACGTACCAGGACTTCTTCATTTGCTCTGGCTGCGCATGATCTGCGCGTCGACCTGATCGGCGCACGTATCGAGCAGCTTGATGGCCTGATTCTTGAGTTCCCAGAGCTGCCCGTTGTCGGCAAGATCTTCGTCCTCAACCCGTTCACAAGGCACAAGCGCTGGCGCTTCAATTCTGAGAGCGCTGACCTTTGTCACTACCGGCGGCTTTGCCGCGCAGGCCGTCAGGCAAAGGCTGAGCAGCCCAATCGCGAACAGGCTTGCTGTTTCGTTTGAGAGTTTCAAAGTCTTTCCTCGCCTGTTTGGCTTTGTCTTCGCTGACCTTGATGCGCTTGGCCAGGTCCGCTGTGTATGCAGCGTTGCGCTTGGCTTCAGCCTGCAGCGTGGTGATAGTGGCCTGGCTCTCGGTGTTGGCAGCAATGGCGGCGTCCTTGCTCTTGGTCTCGACCGTGAGTGCGCCTTGCAGCCCGACGAATCGGTACTGCTGGAAGCCGATCAGCAGTAAGGCGACAAGGCCAACGATGAATGCAACTGCAAAAGCCTTCATGCCGCGTCCACCTTTCGCCCGATGAAGCGCGTCACCAGTTCGCGAATGGCGGTAACGCCGAGGAATCCAATACTGCCGCCGGCTGCCACTGACAGACTCGGCGGCCACTCCATCCACTCGATGACGCTCGAAGCAACGAGGCTGAGCGCACCGCAGATAAGGGCTTCAAGAATGATCCGGCTCTTGCTGGTCTCTTTCGCGTCGTACAGCACGCGAAGGAACGAGATAAGGACCGCCATGATTGCGCCCTGCCACAGTGGATTCGAAAGGGCGACCCAGAGCGCAGCCCATGTATCTGGCTTTTCAGGCATGTTCGGCATCCGGTGTCCTCCCTTTCTGGGAGTGAATTAGATCGGCCCACACAGCACTCCCAGCTTGGAGCAATGGGTGTGGTAGAGCCGAAAACGAAAAAGCCCCGGCAAATGCCGAGGCTCGAAATGATTGTGCGTGTCTTCCCACGCTGCCCGCCGGTGCTACCCCAGTGAGTAACGGAGAGAGGGCACACTGGCTGCCGGTGTTCTTTCGTACCGCTTGACGACCGGCTATACCGCTTTCAGGCCTACCCGAAGGTCCATCCTGACTATGGTCACTAACAAATAAAATAGCCCTAGACACACCTTTTTACGTTGACAATACATAACCCTAGAGTTATAATTACCACATCAACTACACAAGGAGACGGAGGTGCAAAGCAGGAAGTTGATTAAGGAGCTTGAAGCAGATGGATGGGTTCTAGAACGCAGCACAGGAAGCCACCATATGTTCAAACATCCAACCAAACCCCAAACGGTTCCAGTGCCACACCCTAAGAAGGACCTACCACTTGGAACAGTAAGGGCAATCAAGAAACTAGCCGGGTTGATGTAACCCGGCTTCACCCTTTGCACCTTCGCAGGAGACGTAAATGAAATATCCAATGTGCATCGAATGGGGCGACGAGAACACCGCCTACGGCATTCAGATCCCAGACATTCCCGGCGCAATCACTGCTGGCGATACCTTCGAAGAGGCTCATGCCGCGGCGGTCGAGATTGCACACATCATGCTGCAGGAGATTGCAGCAGACGGCGGGGATATTCCCAAGCCGACGCCAGTCGCTGGACACGCCAAAAATCCCGAATTCGCGGGTATGGGCTGGGGCATGCTGGAAATCGATGTCACGCCATATCTGGGCAAGACTGAAAAGGTAAACGTCACTCTGCCAGGCTTCGTGATCCAGCAGATCGACCGGTACGTTCGGGACCACAGTATAAAAAGTCGTTCGACGTTCTTGGCTGATGCAGCTCTTGAAAAGCTGGGTCGCGCCTAACCCAACGGCCATAACCCGCAAAAAGCAAAAAGCCCGGCTCAATGACCGGGCTTCTTCTATCAGGGTGCCGCGCTGGTACAGCTGAACACCGTTGCATGAAAACAGAGCTATTCCATATGGACAACTGTTTTTTACGCGGCCTCTTTCACTGCCTCCAGAGCACAATCCACCCAAGCAACACCAGCCTTGATCAGCTCGCGTGCCTTCATCTCGCTGAAGCCGTATTGACGACCCACACGAATCGCGGGCCACTTCGCGCCGAAGTACAACCAGACCATGTCGCCCATCTGTGCATCGCGTCGGCAAAGCTTGGCCACAGCTGCATCAACCAGCCCTGCAAGTTCATCAGTGATCACATATGCCTTCGTGGTCGATGGCATCACATCACGCATGATTGCCAGCGATGGCGAGGTGTAGCCCGGCACGCCCATGCCATCCATTCGCCAGAAGCCCCACTGCTCGAGCATGTTTTCGGTATCCCCAAGAGGACGGTGCAGCGGTTTGCGAATCATCATAATCAGTCCCCTGTGTAATGCGTTCCGCCTGCACCCAGGCGGTTGTTCTGTTCGTAATGCTTGGCAGTGGCAGCGTCGACTGTCTGGTTCACGTTGACGAACTGCTCCAGCTGCTGCGTGGCTTTGCGAAGGTTGAAGCTCAGTTGCGTGACCAGCTGCTGCTGATCGAGCGCTTCACCATTGTCCTGCCGTACCCAGCCAGACGCATTGCAGGCAACGCAGTCCAGCTCATGAAAAACACCTTTGACGACGGCACGGCCACGGCACATAGCGCAGGTTTTCAGCGGGATCATTCGGCGGCGAAGATCAGGCCCATGGCTCTTTTTCATGCTTTTGAAACCTCGCCTATGGTTGATTCTTGAATAGGGTCGCAGCCCTTATTTTCCGTGGCCTGTAGCCCGTTACCAAAACCGCCCGTTCTAAAGCCGGTCAATGTTTGAATCTGGTTCAGGCCCTTTGAATCTAGATGCGCGTGCCACTTCTCAAGGGCGTCACGCTTGCGGCTAATCACGTCCGACTGGATATAAACCTTCACGTTGTGACCCATGGCGTGGTTGATCAGCAGTTCACCGATCAGATGGTCGATGCCGATATCTGCCCAGCCCGTGCGCGCGACCTTGCGCAGATCGTGGCTGGTCCACTCGCCCTGCCCCAGCCTTGCGAACACGGCGCTGGCCTGACCTTCACTGAGCGCCTTGCCACTGCGAGACGGAAAAAGAAACTGACCTTTATAGCCGCTGGACCACTGGATATCCCGGTAGCTGATCAGCAAAGTGCGTACCTGATCTGTCAGCGGCAGGTGATGCTCGACGCCGGTTTTCGTGTGCTCGGCAGGGATGAACCATTCACGCTCTGCTAGGCTGATGTGCGACCAGCGCGCTTGCCGCGTCTCGCCGATGCGGGTGCCATGGCAGAGCATCATCAGCGCCAGTAGGCCGTCCGCCGGTTCTTCCTTGAGCACGGTCAGCAGACGCGCTATCACATCCTGCAACTGGGTGCCGCGCAGCCGGGATGGCTTGATGCCGACCTTGGCTTTCGAGAAGTCGCTGAACTTGATGTCCTTCATCGGGTTGACCGCGATCAACCGGAGCTTGAACGCCTGACGGAACGCCAAGGCGAGCAACTGAAATGCCGATCGCACGTAATCAATGCCGATGGTTTCCTGCGCTGGCCACATGAACTGATCATCAAGACTGGCTTTGTCGATACCAGTCAGCGGTAAGTCACCCAGGCGCGGCTTGAGGTGGCATTTGATCAGCGACGCACCGGTCTTCTTGCGCTTCTCGGACAGGCTGCGGTCGCGGGACATACGGTCTGCATACCAGTCCAGAAGCTCACCGGTCGTGACCCACTTTGAGAGGTTCGAACCGGCGCCGGCATCGAGCCGCAGCCGAATAGCAGGCAGCGCAGCGACGACCTGTTTCGCGGTCAGATCAGGGAAGCTGCCGACAAGGTTCCATTTCCCCTTGCTGACTAAGTACCACGACGCCCGGGAACGGTCCCGAGTAAAGCGCAGGTACAGGCCTCGGTTTTCCACGTCGCGCAGGTCACGCTCGGTACCAGCGGCCTGCCGTTTGATTTCAGCATCGGTGATCCGTACGGCGGCCGTCATGCTGACACCTCAAGGTAATCAGTGATCCGAACTCTGACGGCTCCGCCCTTGATGGTTTCGGCACTGATCTGCAGCTGAGTGACGAACCTGCTGTCGTCAATGCCCAGCGCCTGCGCCACACCGTCACGACCAGACTTGAACGCGGCGATGCAATTGTCATCGTCACGACGGCGTCGGTCTGGCGGTATGAACTCGAGCGAAAGCAGCGCGCGACCGGCGGGCACCGGCAATGCAGCCTGAAGGCAAAGCAGGTAACAGGTGTTGCGGTACGCCTTAGCGGCCCGGCTTTTTGTTGCCCAGTGCGTCCGCGCATTGGGGCTCAACACCTTTGGTGGCCAGGGCAACATCAGATCGATCATGCTCATACCGGCTGCCCTGTGACCACATCAACGACTTCGAAAGTGTTCGGCCACATCCAAGCGCCGTAGCGCTTGGCCATGGCGGCATCAACGAACAACGCCAATGCATGGTCAGGTGTCGAGCCCAAGTCAACTTTGAACGAGCAGCAGAACACCGCGAAGCGGTAGGTATCGATCTCGGGTATGGCCAGGCGCCGATGATCCGCCGGAGTGCTCACTTGCACAGCTCCAGTGCCTGCGCCTCATTGAATCCCTGTCGGAGCAGTGCGAGGTATTTCGTGCGCTTGATTTCCGCGTCGATAGCCCAAAACTCGAGAATCACAGGCAGATTGCGCTTGTACTCTTCAATCTGTGCGCGCTGCTTGTCAGGCGTGCCGGTTAGCACTGTCAGATTGTCTTTGCTCACTTGGAACCTCCAGCGCGACTGACGCGCAACTCTTTCAATGCGCTGTTGCCGACTTCCGGCGCGCTTTTCGATGACGACGCCGCAATCTCGGCGAATGGGATAGGGCCAAGGTCTTCGCCACGCCATACGCGGCAAGCCTGAACCTGATAGCGTTTTCCGAAGCTGGCCAGCCCCAGTTCGCGACTGAGCAGCGGAAGACTGTGGAAGCCCGCAGCGGCCGTCGCGTGGTATACGGCGGGGTGAAACCATTTCTCACGACCACGCATTGCCGGGTGGCAGTTGCGCATGGCCTGCTCGTAAGCTGCCTCAACGCCCGGCAGGCCAACCATTTCAGGCGTCGGCATGCACATGCCGATGAACTTGCCGGGGCTCGGGATGAAATCGGTCTCCTCTGCGCGGCAGCGGGCCAAGCCCATATCGATCTGCTCTTGCGTGCACACGCCGCCTTCGAAAAAAGCGCGGACCCAAACCGCCTTGGCAGCCTGATAGGCCGCTTTGTCGGGCCAGGCCTGCCGCCAGGCTGTACGAATGGTGCGCAGCTCCCTGAACAGTTCGTTGATGATTTTTCCGACCACTTCGGATTGATCCTGCTGGGCCAGCTCGTCCGCTTCATGGGCCAAAAGACCGGACCGCACAACGGATAACGCCGACTGGGTAATGCTCGATACAGTCTTCATTTCGGCACCTGCCGCATCCAATCGGTGCTGTCGTCATCGAGTTCGCTGCCTGGCCCTGAAGCCGACCCTGCCGACTTCGCTCGCTCTTTGGTGAACCAGGTAACCAGTCGATGACACCAACCAGCCGAGGTGTCCACGGTGCTCGGCTTGGCGACGAAGAAGCCCATGAACGACTTGATCACGGCATCCGGAATTTCCGCTGGCTTGACCCCCGCGATCTGAGACTGTGCGATCAGGTAGCGGCTGTCAGGCGACCAGTCGGCGAACATAGCGTACCGCTGACGTTCGTCGAGATCTTCGATGGCCTGTTGATCCTGCTGGCCGATCAAGTCCGAAAGCTCGCGCTGCTGCAGCTGTTCGGTTCCTTGATGGTTCAATGGTGTATTGGGTGCAGCTGCTGCACCCCGTTCCGCGTTTTCCTGCACCCCGTTCGGTTGTGAGCTGCACCCCGTGCGGTCATCTGCACCCCGATCCTTACGGGGTGCAGCATTTGCACCCCGCTTAAGCTGTAGGTCATACACCACGGGGCGACGGTCGCGGCGGTCGATGTAGGCGGCGGCGATTGCTTGATTCCCCTCGGCGATCCACCCAGCCTTCTCCAACTCATCCAATTTCAGTCGCACGGTACGCTCTGAAAGCCCTGTCTGTTTCGAGATGGTCGCCGCAGACGGAAAGGCGCCTCGGCCTTCAGGCCCGGCGTAGTTCGCCATGCACAACAAGACGTGCCGCGCGGCGGGGTTATCCAGGGAGGACGTCGGGATATCCATTGCCCAGGTCATTGCTTGAACGCTCACAGTGCTACTCCAGTTCTTCTGCCCGTGTTGCCTTGCCCAGGTCTGATGTGCATAATCTGTCTCGCATAGTTGTGAAGAAGCCGGTCTAGCCACCGGCTTTTTTTTGCGTGAAATTCAGGTGTTAGGGGCGTCCGGCGCATCCGTGATCGCTTTTAGCTTCCGCACGAAAAGGCCACGGAGGCCAGACATATGAAACTTCCAGAAATCCATTACCCGGCCGCTTGGGCGAACGCTGTCGATGCACAGGAGCGAGAGCCCAAGAGCAAAGACTTTGGTAACGAAAGCAAAGAGTCGGTGGCCGCGAGAACGGCGCTTGGCCCTTACAAGTTGATGTGTTTTCTGCACGGCCTTCGATGTCGCTACAGCACCCCTTGGAGGGTTCTGTCTCCGATGGAGGCAGGCCAGCTCTATCTGATCAATAAGCATCATTGGCTCCCCGGCGCTTTCCACAGCACCGAGCCGATCGACATGCTTTACATGCTGCATGAAGAGCTGATGGACTTTCGCTTGACACCTGAGCAGTTCCAGCCGATACGGGATTGGGCTCCGAACCTTTTCTGCTGGGACGATCTGGCTGCAGAAGGTAATCAAGGGTGACGACGGGTGGAGTCTGACCGGGCGCCGGCCCCCAAATGGCGAGACGTGCAGCCTTAGCGCGGCGCTCAGCAACAATCAGACCTGCTCCAAATCCCAAGAGCAGAGCCGAACCTACAACCACCATAAAAATCAGTTTATCCATCGCCACATCCCCTACTGGTTGGATCAACAGCCAATCAGCTGTACTACTCGCCTCTCCCGCCTGGGCGGACAATCAGTTCGTTGCCGCTAATGGAAGGGTTTAAGCGGCTGATTTTTTGTCGGACGGCTTGCTGCTTTTACCCAGCTCCCCATGCATCTGATCGATAGCAATCCCAACGATGTAACTCGGGTTACTGATCTGGCCGCTACGGATACGGAATATGGTCGAGATGTCGCACTTGGCCCTCTCTGCGATGGCTTTGTAGGTCAAGCCAGAGCCAAGCAATACATCCAGTTTGTTCGGAAGATCGGTAGCGCTCATGGCTGCCTCCTTTGTAGATATGCACATAATCATGCACCAGTGCATAACTGTCAACGCTGCACTCTATTGCGGTATGCACTGCCGAAGGCGACGATTGCACTCATGCATAAGACTATCGATAAAATTTTGGCCGAACTGATGGCCCGCGACGGCCTCAACCAGGCTGAATTAGCTCGCCTATCGAATGTGGGTCAACCAACAATATCCCGGATACTCAAGCCTTCTGGCCCGAAAGGGATAAAGGACCCGACCGATAAGCAGGTGCGACCCTTAGCATCTGCCCTGAGGGTCACCACGGATCAGCTGCGGGGCTATGCACCAATTGATGGCAATACGGCCGACAGCGCAGTGCATGTAGAGAAATCATCTTCTACCGATCTGGTACTCGCTATGCTGGCTCGCAGCTCAAACCTACCCGAGAACCTGAGGAAGAAGATTCTAGCCGTCGCAGACGCAGAAGATGGCGGCGGCGCAATCGAGAGCGACTTTTACCGGCCGGGTGTTGTCGGCGACGAAGTATGGATCGCCCACTACGATGTACGCGCTGCGATGGGCGGCGGGCAGATCCCACATGAATACCCGGAGATGCTCCAAGACATCAGAGTCAGCCCCAAACATCTGCGCGAGATGGGCGTCACGTTCAGGGAGCACTTCCACCTCAAGATGATCACCGGCTGGGGCCAGTCTATGGCTCCGACGATCAAAGACCGCGACCCATTGCTTGTTGATGTCACGATCCGGGAGTTCACCGGGGATGGAATCTACCTGTTCTCGCACGACGAAATGCTTTACGTGAAGCGCCTGCAGAAGAAAGGCAAGGAACGCTTCAAGATGATTTCTGACAACAAGCACCATGACTCAGAAGACATAAGGGTCGACGATACCCACATCCTGGCTCGCGTGCTGTACGTGTGGAATGGGCAGCCGGTGTAATTGGCGCGAGGGAGATGCGCGGCCCTCAAGAAACCGAATCGGCAGCTGAGCCAATAATCAGCGACTTAGTTTAACGGGGGTGATGAAAGCTGGTAAGTGATAGTTTGTCAATCTAGCCAAGCGTTTTTCATAGAATTAATTTTGCTACCATCAAGCACATACATCAGGGACGACCATGGTCACTCGCCATACAAATAAAAAAAAACTAAATCAGCAGAAACCTAAGCATGAGATTTCCCTAAAAAAATTGAGAATCGACGCGCCTCCCTTCCGAAAACTCAAAAAAATAAGTATAGATTTTGCGCCAAGAATAACGCTCATTGCCGGACACAACGGTATAGGCAAATCAACAATCTTAGCGTTGGTCGCGAACGGCTCTGGGATAACTGACAAAAACATAACAACTTACGCGGGAAGACAGTTCACGGGGCTACTGGATGAAATCATCCATTTGGATTACGAAACCGAATTCTTTGCAAACCAAGAATCTAAAAAGCTCCCCAATCCTTTCTTAGACTATACGATAAATGGTGCAGAACTTACAAAGCGTTGTGGCCAGACTAAGCGAGAGGTCAAAAACAAAGACGGCGAAACATATAGACTTGAAGCCAGGGTAGTACCCAGAAACATAGTTGATGCTCCTTTTTCGGACCCGTCTAACACTATTAAAGTCGGCGTAGCTTCAAAGGTCCCACTACCGACTATATATCTAGGCATGACCAGAATGATTCCGGTAGGCGAAACCGACCCTGAATCTATTGAAACGGCGATAGACAACTCAATTGAGCCCGAAGACGCGGAGTTTATCGACAAATTCATTCAGGACATCATCAGTCTTGGCCCAAGGGACAAGTCCAAGAAATCCAGCATTACGACTCAGAGCATTATTGGGACAAGGAAATCAGCAAAACATCCAGAATACATGCACAGTCCAAAAAGCATATCATTAGGTCAGGATAGCTTGAGCGCTATTGCTACCGCATTAGCCTCCTTCAAAAGATTGAAGCGCAACTGGGAGAATTACCCAGGTGGGCTATTAGTCATAGACGAATTGGATGCTGGTCTGCATCCGCACGCGCAGCAGTCCTTAATAGAAGCAATTAAGAATCATGCAAAGTTATTAAGGCTTCAAGTGATCGCTACCACTCACTCGTTACACATGATTGAGATAGTGCACCCAGAAAACAATATAATAAACGGCAACGGCGCTAGGATGGACTCTATAGTTTACCTCACGGACTCCATTGCTCCGCGCGCCGAAAAAGATATGTCGTTTGAAAAGATTAAAAACGATATGACACTAACAGCTCCGACACCGAGGCCAAAAGCAGCCAAGCAAGATAACACTCTTAAAATTTACCTAGAAGACGCAGAAGCGGATTTTTTTCTTAGAAGACTACTCACTAGAAGCTTGAAAATTAGAATAAACAAGGAAACAAAACGGACACTTAAAGCCATTCCTATTAGTGTCGGCTGCCAAAATCTTCAAGGCCTACAGAAATTTGACTCATACTTTAAGACTGTTCTTATTGTAGTTGATGCAGACTCATCTGTGACAAAGGGCCTCAAAAACGTGGTTAAGCTGCCCGGCGGCCGCGACGCTCACGGCAATGGGTTCTCTCCAGAACGGACCATTTATGAGTTCGCCTTAAGGTTAATGGATGACGCCGAAGACTATCCTTCGACTCGGAGTTTTCTCAAAGAAAACAACATCACTAGAAATCAGATAGATAGGCATTTGATAAAAGGCGACACAAATATAAAGGACAGGGTATCCGCCAAAAAATGGATGAATAACCGACTTGCAATCATCGAGAAGTGGGACTTTGTCGGTCTATGGCTTGGCGAGCATCCAGACGACGTTGCTGCATTCGAAGCTGCGCTTATGACCGCTGCAATATCGACAGCCAGCCTTACGTAACTAAGGCTGGCCAAGTATACTGCCGACCGCTAAAATGAGGCCCGCACGCCTCAAGGGATGAGATCATAATGTACTCCAATAAGCTATACAGCCCCCTACGCTACCCTGGTGGAAAGGCTCGTTTCGCGCCCTTCATTGCGGAGGTGATGCAGGCTAACGGCTTGGAACTCGGTCATTATCTGGAGCCCTTCGCTGGTGGCGCCGGCGTAGCTCTTGAGCTTCTATTCGATGGGCATGCGACCCACGTGCATATCAACGATTTAGACCCTGCTGTCCATGCATTCTGGTCAGCTGCGACAGCCGAACCTGAAGGCATGCTGAAGCTGCTGCATGACACTCCAATCACGATGGCTCAGTGGCATCATTGGCGATCTGTGATGCTTGCCCAAGACCCGGATCTCTCTCTCGCCGAGAGAGGGTTCGCTACCCTCTTCGTGAACCGCACCAATCGCTCCGGCATCCTCAAAGGGGGCGTAATTGGAGGAAAGGCGCAGACTGGCACATACAAGCTTGACGCTCGTTTCAGCAAGGAGATGATTGCCGCTCGCCTGGAGCGAATCGCAACGAACGCAGAGCACATTTCGGTATATTGCGAGGACGCTTTTCTTTTGCTCAGTCGCGCATCAGAGATTCTGCCTGAACAATCGCTGATATATCTCGATCCGCCCTACTACGTTAAAGGGCGTGGCCTGTATCGAAACTTCTACAACCATGATGATCATTTGCAAATCGCTCAATTGCTGCAGTCGCCTGGTTTCGAAAGGGCGTGGGTGGTCTCATATGACAACGCTCCAGAAATTTGCGAAATGTATAGCCAGAACGAGGCTTTGAGTTACGGTCTGCACTACACCGCGCAAGCGAGATATGTTGGCGACGAAGTCATGTTTTTCAAAGAAGGTATTTCCGTACCTGATGCGAAAATCCCCAGAGCTACCGTCGCAGCCTGAATGTAGCCCAGCCAAGCGCCGGGCTTTTTAATGGGTGCTAGAAAGGTGCAGCCTCCTCTTCAGGCTCCTCATACGCCTGCGTCGGCAAATCCTCAACCGGCTGCGGCTCCCACCTCACCGTAACGCTATCGTCGTCGTTGAACGTCATGTCCAGCTCATCGGTAGCGACGAGGACCCCTATCACCTCCTCCCACTCACGATCCCCGTCCGTATCCAGGCGGTGAATCGTTACCCATCGCCGCGTCTGTGCGACTGGGTGGTTGATCATCTCTGAAACCCGTAGACCCAAACGTTCTACCCCGGACATATCAACGCGTAATACTGGTTTCGCTTTCACCTGCGCAATGCTCATAATCACCTCCCTTTTTACTGTATATATATCCAGTTAAATTCAAGAATAGCCGAGCCTGCAGGAAAAGTTAACCCACCGGCGAGAGAAGATTTCTTAATGCAGACGTGCAAATTATTATGCACCAGTGCATTGACAGGCAAATTGCACCAGTGCATATTCCATCCATCGCAGCGATTAAACCGCAGCGAACAATGACTGGTGAAGCCGCCAGATAGCATGGGATCAGCGAAGTGATCTCCCAGCCCCGGATAACGGGACCGACTGGACGAAGCTCTTTACAGAGAACGGAACGACCTATTGGAAAGCATCACTGAAGCACCTGGCTTGCCGGGTGCTTTGGGATGACAACCACCGAGTAAAAAGAATGGATACGACGATCGTATGCGGGGCATGGAAAGGCCACCTCGGCCGGGGACTTGCGCCGCGAGAGTTGCAGTTTTTGTTGTCAGCCGCCCAAGGCTGCACAGCCAAGGAAATCGCCCGGACGTTCGGCATCGCACCGGGCACCGTCGTAAAGCGCCTGTCGGTCGCCATGTTCAAGCTGGGCGTGAATCGCCAGACGGCCATGATCGCTGAGGCCATGCGCCGACAGATCATTTCCCCGCTGTGCTTCATGTTCGCGTCAGTGATTGCTCTGCATTCAGTACTCGATGACGACGCGATGAGGCGTGACCGGAAGGTGCCTGAGCAGCGCCGGGGCGGATACGAACTGAAGATCAGCCGTAAGGGCGCGGAGAAGATCCGGCCGGCGGCTGCGATCTGCTGAACCTGATTTCACTGGCTGGCCTTGGCGACAGGGCCAAACGGGAAATCAACCGGAGAATGCGGATGGACGAGTACGAAATGATGCTCAGCCGGCTTGGAACGGTGACCGTGAGCAAAGCAGGTATCAGTGTCGAAGGCTTCCAGGGCAAGAACGCTATGTGCCGCGACGTGGCAATCATGGCGGTGGCCTGGGCAATTGGTGAGCTTCAGCGGGAAATGCTTAAGACGATCAAGAGGCCCGGCGGCGGCAATATCAGCGTCGATTGAACAACCAGCGCCACGACAGCCCTGTCGTTAACTGCCCGATACCTCGAACGCTTCAACGCTTACCAGGACGCATCGGCGTGTGATCTGACTGGTGTGCAGAGTAAGCCTCCGGGCCGAGAGAGCAGTAAATCCTCACCAGATCACACCCCGATGCGGACGAAACTGCGGCCTATAACCGCCCACCTGCATCCAACTGCCAGAGCACACAGCAGCAGTTGAAACCCTATACGGAGGATTTGCAGTCATGCACCAGTAAGCACCCGCTGCCAAGCAGCAGTGTACTCAGCCACTAAAGCGCTGGGCGCTTGGGCCGACGAGAGAATATCGGCCCCGGAGAGCGCTGGCAGCCACCAGCCCCGTGAGCGGGAAGCGACCCTACGATGCGGTCATTGGCCATGACGCCGGAAAACGTAACCGGCCCCCGTCTCATCCCCCCTCAAATCAAACGACCGCATCGGCAGGTGCCAGGCCAGTCTCACGGCTGGGTTTGGTCACCTTCGCCTGGCATCTGGCCAATGCGGTCCTGGAGATTCCTATGCATCAGACAATCAGCCAGCGTCGTGCAATCCTCGAAGGCCTGCGCCAGCGCTGCACGCTCTCAACTGCCGAGTTTTACGACAAGGTGGGGCGGTTCAATCAAGCCACCCTGCCGCGCTTCACGGTGGTTCCGAGCGGGAACAACCAGTTCGGCGTAGTTGAACGCTCGAGCGGTGTCGTCAAAGAGGTGTGCACCGGCCACGGCGCAGCGTGCAAAGCAGCGCAGAAGCTGGAAGCGGCGCCAGTTGCAAGCACCAAACCAACCAGCTTTGCAACGTTCATGGTTCGCTGGACGCTCGCCTTCTGCATCATCTTGGGCCTGTTCGCCGCCTACGGTGCGCAGCCATGATCAGCCCAGAGCTGAGCCTGATTCAGCGAAACAAAGAACGGTCCGCCGTGCTCGAGGCAGAAGTCGCCGAATTCCTCAAGCGGGGTGGCGTGATCGGAACGCTGCAGGGCTTCGCGTACAAACCGAAGCCATACGGGCGAGCAGTCCCGGCAGCAGCGCCAGCGCCACACCGCCGGACCCGCCAAGCAATTTACGCTGCCGTGTTGAAACCGACTGCTGCTGACGAGCGAGAAAAACGTGATGCCGAACAGATCGTCCAGGTGCGAGAGCTTGCCAGGACGATGACCCTCACCGACGCAAGCCGGGCAAGTGGATTGAGCAAGCACATGCTCAAGCGCTATGCCTCAGAGGGGGAGTTTTCTTTCCAGCGCTACATCCCTCCCCCAGACCTGGAACGCACCAAGCCCGAGCGCATAGACCCGATAGCGGACGCGATGAACGTGCTTCGTATCAAGGCTGCAAGGGACCGCGGGCTTTCGCGCAAGGCCGCCATGGATCTGATCGGTATCAGCAACACGCTGCTCGAAAGGCTCATTGCGGACTACAGCATCGACTTCCCGCCGAAACGAATTCACCGTAAGTGAGGCGCATGCAATCGCGCGCCAACCACCGGCGGCGCCCTCTTCAACTCAACATCCCACCCAGCGGCCTGAGTGCCGATCAGGAGTTTTCGCTATGCCTATCCCTACAGACACCGCCGAGTTTCTTGAAGAGCTCAACGGCGGCGCCTTTGCCAGCCAGATCGGCCACGCCCTCTCCGAAGTAGCGGCAGGCGTTGTCGACCATGGCAAGGCCGGGAAGCTTGTCATCACCCTGGACTTCTCCCAAATCGGCGAATCCCACCAGGTGAAGATCAAGCACAAGCTCGACTACAAGGTGCCGACCAAGCGCGGTACCCGAAGCGAGAACACCAGCCTCGATACACCGATGCACGTCGGCTCCGGCGGCAAGATTTCTTTGTTCGCCGAAAAGCACGACCAGCTGTTCTCGCGTGAGCAGGCGCCCATCGTTCCCCGTACCTGATCCACCGCAGCACTCCCCTCCCCACAGAGACCTGACACATGTCCCTTTCGAAAGAAGCAATTCAACTGATCACCGACACCGCGCTGATCGCAGAAGGCAAAGAGCTGGGCACGTATACGCCCACAATTGTGCTGCCTGAAGGCGCGAAGGTCGTGAACCTTGAGCAATACAGTTCGGGCCGCAGTCGCTTTCGTGGCACCTTCTCAACCAGCTCGCTGCAGGACTTCAGCACCTACGTGATCGATCGCAACGTCGACGATGCCAAAGGCTTCATCAATCAGGATGAAATGAGCTGTTCGGTGCTTTTCAACCTGGGCAGCGAGGAAGTGCCAGGCCATGCAGATGACCGCGCCGTGCTGAAGCTAAAGCCCACCGCCGCGTACCAAGCTGTGCAGGCCATCAGCGGGCGCGCCATGTCTCAGAAGGATATGAGCGACTGGATCGAAGACTGGCACAGCACGCTGACGGCGGTTGGTGATGAGCTGCAGAACATCCCACTGGCCAAAGCCATCGCAGCCGTACGCACGATCACGGTTAAGGCGTCTTCGGAAAGCGATCACACCGTCAGCGAGACGCGCGCTAGCCGCAGCGCCATGGATGCCATCGAAGCGACCAGCAAAGAAACGCTGCCCACCTCGCTGATCTTCTCGGCCGTGCCCTTCGAAGGCCTGCAGTTGCGCGAGATCATCCTGCGGATCTCGGTCATCACCAGCGGTGCCCAGCCAGTGCTCAAGCTGCGTTGGGTCGGCGAGGACGTACAACGCGAGGAAATCGCGCAGGAGTTCAAGTCGGTACTGGACGCTCAGATCGGTGAAGCGGCCAAGCTTGCGCTGGGCTCGTTCAACCCTAACTGATCACCACACCATTATTCAGCGGGCGTCTTGCTCAGGGACCCCGCTGCCAATGCGTGAGCTATATGAATCTCCTTTTTTATCGCCGCTGAATACGGTCCACCGCTGGTCTCACTGACGTCTTGTTCAGCTAATTCCAGCAGCTTGTCTACATCGACATTATTTTTCGAAGCGGCGCGGATGAGAGATACCAGCGCTTGCTGACGTGAATGTTCGCGATCAGTAGACATTTGTTTCTCCTGTTACGGCCCCGTGCCCGTCACCCGTAATACCCCATACCAACCCAATTTGCCACCACCGGACACGGCGGGCGTCGCATGCAAGGGAGACCGTGATTGACCGCTCGGCTCAAAGTGCGAGCAAGTCCCGGTCCTAATCCGACAACGCCTGGCGCCAGGCGCGCACGGCTCGATCATGCCGTTCGTTAGCAGCCTTCCAAGCGTTGCCGTACCTCTCATTCCGCCTCACCAATTCCATCACAGCTCTGATAGACAGCCGTAACTCTGCAGACGCCAACTCGATTCTGCACGTGTAATTCATGGCTACGTACCCATCGCACGTTCGAATTCCTAATCGACAGATCCAGCACATGGTAGTTCTGAGAAGCTAATCAACGGTTCAAACCGTCGCCACCGCATCAGCCGCCAGCTCAATCTCGTATATCGCAGCTGATGATCGGCGAGGATTCCGGCCCGCGCCAGCGATCAAGCGTTCCGCCGCCGCTTCTGTCAGCTCATCGATATCAAAGCCCTGATCCGCCGCTGTGGCCATCACAGCCTTCAGCGCCGCTAACAACGCTACTTCCCTGCCTTCGCTCATCTGTATCCCTCCTTGTGGAGCGGAGAGCGTAGACCATTTCCCTGATTGAAGCCGCCACCGGCAAGGATGAACTATGTCCGCTCACCAGAAGAAACATCCCTTCGATTTCAAAACCCAGTACGGCCTTGGCTTCAACCCGCAAGACGATGAGATCGTTGTGGACTTCTTCTGCGGTGGCGGCGGCGCCGGTACCGGGCTGGAAATGGGGCTTGGGCGCACCGTCAACGTGGCCAAGAACCACAGCGCTGCGGCCATCAGCATGCACACGGTGAATCACCCAGGCGCGAAGCATTTCACGACCGATGTGTTCGACGGCGACCCGGACACAGAGTGTGGCGGCAAGGCCGTGGGCTGGTTCCACATGTCACCGGACTGCACGCACCACAGCCAGGCAGCCGGCGGCCAGCCGCGCAAGCGTGAGATTCGCAACCTGTCGTGGATCGGCCTCAAGTGGGCGGGCAAGAAGAAGCCGCGCGTCATCAGCCTGGAGAACGTGAAGCAGATCCTGCAGTGGGGGCCGCTGGTGGCAAAGCGATGTGCCGTGACTGGCCGGGTCGTGAAGTTGGGCGGCGGCATCGCTGAGCCGGGCGAAGTGGTTCCGGTGGGCCAGCAGTTTCTGGTACCGAACCCGAAGCAGCGCGGTACGACCTGGCGCCGCTTCGTCGCGCTGCTGGAAGGCATGGGATATTCAGTCGGATGGCGCGTTATTCGGGCCTGCGACTTCGGTGCGCCAACCAGCCGCGAACGCTTGTTTATGATCGCCCGGTGCGACGGCCAGCCCATCGTGTGGCCTGAGCCCACTCACGCCAAAAACCCCGCCAAGGACCAACAGAAATGGAAAACGGCCGCTGACTGCATCGATTTCAGCGACCTCGGCAAAAGCATTTTCGGCCGCAAGAAAGACCTGGCCCCCGCTACGCTGCGCCGGGTTGCCAAGGGCATGAGGAAGTTCGTCATCGACAACCCGGCCCCGTTCATCGTACCGATCGCCAACTGGTCAGGTGAGGCAGTGCAATCGGCGCTCGAACCGCTGCGCACGATCACCTCCTACCCAAAGGGAGGCGCCTTCTCTGTAGTCAGCCCTGTCATTGCACCGGCAACACACCAGGGCAGCGATCGTATAAACGACCCGCTTGACCCGCTGCCTACGGTGACCTGCGCGAACCGGGGAGAGCTCACTCTGATCAGTCCTACCCTGATCCAGTCCGGGTACGGCGAGCGCCAAGGCCAAGCGCCGCGCGTACCAGGGATTGATCAGCCGTTAGGCACCGTAGTCGCAGGGGGAATTAAGCACGCCCTGACCAGCTCAGTGCTTGTCGGAGCTGGCGGGCCGGTATATGCCGGCCATCCAGTGTCGGCCGACAAACCAGTGGGAACGCTGATGACGCGGAGTCATCGCGCAGTGGCCACAGCATTTATGGCTCAGATGAATGGCGGGTTTAACACAACGCACGCCAAGGGCGCCGATGAGCCCATGACCACGGTGACGAACACGGGTAGTCAACAACAACTGGCCGTGGCGAACCTGGTGCACCTGCGCGGCAACTGCGATGCACGGGACGTGAATGATCCGCTGCACACCATCAGCGCCGGCGGCCAGCACCACGGATTGGTCACGGCATTCATGGAGCGCCAGTTCGGCGCCAGCATCGGCCAGGCTCTGGACGAACCGGCGCCTACCATTACTGCGGGCGGCGGCGGGAAAAGCTCGGTCGTGTCCCTGAGGCTTTCGCCAGAGCATGAGGAAGGCGCTCTGCGGGTCGCAGCATTTCTGATCAGCTACTACGGCACAGAGAACGTAAGCGGCGCCGGGGAGCCAGCGCCCACGATCACGACCAAGGATCGCTTAGCGCTGGTCACCGTCATGGTCAAGGGCACGCCCTACGTGATCGTCGACATCTGCCTGCGGATGCTCAAACCGGCCGAGCTGTACAAGGCTCAGGGATTCCCGGCCGACTACGTCATCACCCACGGCGCAGACGGCAAACCGTTCACAAAAACCCAGCAGGTGCACATGTGCGGCAACAGCGTCAGCCCGCCGCCGATGGCAGCACTTGCTCGGGCAAATGACCCTTGGCGCGTTGCGAATGAGCAGGCGGCAACTGCGGCATAACTCATAACCACGGCAATGCCGCCAGCCATTCAGTGCAGCGTAGGAGTATCTGAATCAGCAGTTCGATCAGCAGTTGGTACATCAGGTCTGCGATGAGTTGTTTCATGTGGAAGCCCAGCTTTTGACAAATATGGGATCCATCGTGCGGCAAGCGTGCAATACGGTGGTGTGGTCTCAAGCGGTGTGAATGCCCTGACTGCTGGCCTGATCATTCTGCGCAACCCCCGCCGTACCAGATAGCCAGCCTCAACCCTCTCAATCAATTCAATGTCAGCCGCATGTGCGGCAAGGACGAAGTCATGCCAACTGGTTATACAGACGCGATCAAAAATGGGATCAGCTTCCAAGCCTTTGCCCTCAACTGCGCGCGCGGATTCGGTGCGTGCATCACTCTTCGAGATGAGGCAGGTGGTGGTGAGAGCATCCCTGATGAGTTCCAGCCCAGTGACTACCACTTCAAGGCGCTGGCGCACTCCAGATCACTTCTTGCGACTCTGGAGTCGATGACGTCTCTGGAGTGCGAGTTTAAGGCAGCCGCCGAGCATGCAGAATCCGAGCGCCGCCGCTCCGAACGCTTGCAGGAGTTGGGCGACCTACGACAGAAATATGAAGAGATGCTTTTGTGCGCCGAAGCCTGGACCCCGCCGACCGACGGGCACTCTGGTTTGAAAGAATTCATGGTCAAGCAGATCACCGACAGCATCGCTTGGGACTGTGACACCCAGTTCTACGACACGCCAGCCGCCCAAGTGTCCGGCTCTGAATGGCTGGAGACCGCCAAGCTGAAAGCAGCGAAAGATATCGAATACCACAAGCAGCAGTGGGCTGAAGAGCAAAGGCGTACCGCTGAACGTAATGCCTGGGTACGCGACCTTCGCGCCAGCCTATAACCCCCTCCCTATAAAGCCCGCCGGTAACCGGTGGGTGGAGCATAGCCGTGACCAAAGATCAGCTTTCTGGCCTTGGGCCAAAAATCAAGATAGCCATTGAAGCAGGCAAAGAAGCGGCGCTGGCCTGCACCGACGACGGCGGCAGCGCCAACTGTGATCGGGTTGTTATCCCCATGCCCGGCGTGCGGGAGGCGGCTGTCGCGGGTCTGCCTGGTTATCTACAGCAGCGCAGTGGCTGGCATCGTCGAGGACTTCATCTCGATACGCCATTTGGCGGCATTGGCAACAGGCGCGCAGCCGGAGTTCAGGCAATGCAGAAATCGCTAAAAGCCCAAGACGTCGATTGCTACGTGTACTACCAAATCGATTAACGCCTTCCGCCGCTCAACGCGGCCCGGAGCAATACAATGAGAAAAGTTACCCTCGACGAGTGGGCGGCGGACCAGTTCCGGACGCCGCCCAGCCTGAACACGCTGCGCAAATGGGCGCGCGAAGGCCGAATAGCGCCAGCCCCCGTCAAGCATGGCCGGAGCTACTATGTCGAAGCCGAGGCGCAATACAGCGAGCCCGAAAAACCGATTGTCCGTATTACGGGCGGAAGCCTGATCAGCCGAATAGAGAGTGCACGTAATGGTTCCAAGGCCGCGTAACGCTGGATCAAAAGACCTCCCGCCTAACTTGTATCGAAAAACCGACAAACGTAACGGGCACACCTACTACACATATCGTGATCCAGTCACCGGCCGAATGTTCGGTTTGGGCAAGGATAAGGCCGCAGCAATTATGGAAGCCGTCGCTGCCAATCATGCGGACGTGCTGAGACCAACACTGAGGGAGAGGCTCGCCGAGCCAGTCGCTTCGCTCGACCGTTTGTTCGCTGATTGGCTTGTTGAGTACGACCTGATCTACCGAGAAAGGGGTCTGAGCGTGCATACAGTTCGAACTCTCAAAAGTAGGCTCAGGGTGCTCAAGGAAGCCTTCGGCGATAAATACATTCGAAGTGTCCGGACGATGGATATAGCGACGTTCCTCGCCACATTCACTAAGGCCGGGAAAGCGCCAATGTCCAAAGCATTGCGGTCGTTGCTACGGGATGTCTTCACAGAAGCCATTGCGGCTGGATGGTGTGACCTGAACCCAGTCGATGCGACAAAGGCGGCACGGTCAAAAGTGAAGCGCGGGCGCCTAAGTCTCGAGCTTTGGAAAGCAGCTCACGCAGCGACTGACAGGCCCTGGCTTAAGCGGGCGATGGAGCTTGCTCTGCTCACAGGACAGCGCAGAGACGACATAGGCTCGATGCTGTTCAAGGATGAAGCAGACGGCTTCCTGCATGTCATACAATCGAAAACGGGCGCTCGTCTGCGGATCAGTACCAGCCTAAGGCTCGAAGCAATAGACCTTGACCTGTCGAGCGTAATAAAAATGTGCAGAGACCGAGTGCTTTCGAAGCACTTGGTGCATCACGCAAGAACTGTCGCCGTCGCGAAAGCAGGGAGTCCAGTAAAGCTGAACACTTTGACGCTCGCTTTCGCCGAGGCCAGGGATAAAGCCGCTGCAGCGCTCGGCATTGATTTAGGCGCGTACCCACCCAGCTTCCACGAAATGCGCTCTCTGTCCGCAAGGCTTCACGCATTAGAGGGGCGTGATCCTCAGAAGCTACTTGGTCACCGCAACGCAGCGATGACCGAAATGTATAAAGATGGTCGCGGGTCGGAGTGGATTGACGTCGCGTGATTCGTTTTAGGGATATATTGGGGGAATTTTGGGGAGGATTTTATGCCCTTTAAAATCAATCAGTTACGTTATCGTAGTATCCTCGACTGCAACATGCCGATCATGAACGGCTACGACCTGACACGCGCCATCAGGGCGCGTGAACAGTCTGTGCAGGCCGGTTCCTGCACTGTCTGGGGGTTTACAGCCAATGCCCAGTCAGAGGAAATACAACGCTGCCTTGAGGCGGGCATGGATGACTGCCTGTTCAAACCTATAAGCCTGAACACGCTCAACGACAGGCTGGCTCGACTGTCACCCCTGCCTTTATCTGCGCCTGTCCCGGCCTCACCCTTCAACCCGGACAGCGTGGGCAACCTGACCGGCAACCGCCCGGAGATGATCGATCGGCTGCTCGCGCAATTGCTGCAAAGCAATCAGGAAGATCGGCAAGCACTCGCTGAGCTCATCATCGAAGGTGATCACGGTCTGGTGGGTGAAATGGCGCACAGGATCAAAGGCGCAGCGAAAATCATCAGCGCACACGCCGTGGTCAAGGTGTGCGATTCACTCGAACAGGCGTGTGAGCTCAAGATGGCGCCCGCACATCTTCAAGAGCGGCATGTGGCCGTTAACACTGCCATGCTCGAACTTGAACAGGCTTTGACGATGCAATTGGTCAAGAAAGGCGCGGCCAGACGCACTGACTGAATCGCCTCACACTGTGATGCTGCAATCGCTGGAAGGAAGGTTTGTCAGGAATGTCGATAACAGAAGGGATAAACAACAGGCTGGGCGAGCGAGGAAAGCGAAGGAAGCAGGCGATTGCCTGCTTCCTGATACATCAAGCGACCGGATTGATTTCTTTTTCCGGGTACCAGACGTCGATCAGCGGGCTGACAGTCACTTCTGTCAGTTCGCTGCGGCCTTTTAGCCATGCTTCAACGGCAGCGCGTTGCTCTTCGCTGACCGAACCACGCTTGCTCAGGCAAACCAGACCGAAGTCATCGCCGCCTACGTAGCCAAGACCGTTGGCTTCCATTGCTTCTTTCAGGAAAGCGTCGAGGAAAGCATCAATTGCCTGATCATCCAGCTCTTGCTTGAAGTCCAGGTTCAGCTCAAAACCCAGCTCCTGAAATTCATCGACGCAGAGTTTTTTGCGCAGACGGCGGGAACGGTTAGTGGCCATGGGACAATCCTCATCAGTAAATAACGGGCGGCACTTTACCAGCTTGGAGAGGTAAAAGCCCGACAAATGAAGGCCAAACAGATGTCCGGCCCTCTTACCTGTCTTAACGATGAATACGCAAAAAAATAGCCACTTCCTGGCACCTCCCCCGTCACAAGCGCCTTCCGCTTGGGGCATAATGCGCCACGTTCAAAGCGCTGATTCATCTATTCACCAGACCTCTGCGCAATCACTGTCGTCAAATCGTTACCGAGGGAATTCATCCATGCCCTCTTTTTTATTTCCCTTACTGCAGTAGGGTTGTATTCATGATCAAATCGTTGCGTCCACTTCTGATTGCTTCATTGCTTTTGCCACTGGCCCTCCCCATCAATGCGGCCGTCATCAACAACACACTCCCCCCCAAGGTCCAACAGGCCCTGAAAGCCAGCAAACTCGGCGATGACGCGCTGTCTCTGGTCATGCTGCCGCTCAATGGTCCCGGCACACCCACCGTATTCAACGCCGACGTTTCTGTTAACCCCGCTTCGACGATGAAGCTCATCACCACTTACGCGGCGCTGGAAATACTTGGGCCGACGCACCAGTGGAAGACCGAATTCTTCACCGACGGCACGCTGAGCAATGGCGTGCTGCGTGGCAACCTTTACCTCAAGGGCGGCGGCGATCCCAAGCTGAACATGGAAAAGCTCTGGCTGCTGATGCGCGACCTTCGCGCCAACGGCGTGCAGCAAGTGACTGGCGATCTGGTGCTCGACCGCAGCCATTTCGTGCAACCACAACTGCCCGTATTCAATGACGATGGCAACGATGACAACAAACCGTTTCTGGTCAAGCCTGACTCATTGATGGTCAATCTCAAGGCCTTGCGCTTTCTGACCCGCAACGACGATGGCAGGATTCTGGTGTCGGTGGAGCCGCCGATTGCCACGATCCGTATCGACAATCAGGTAAAAGCCTCAGCCTCCAAACAATGCACCGGTGACGTACGCTACAACCCTGTCACCCAGCCCGATGGCAGTGTGAACGTGACCGTTACCGGTCAGTTGGGCAATGGCTGCAACTCACAGACCTACCTTTCACTGCTCGACCACCCGACCTACGCCGCAGGCGCCGTGCGGGCGATCTGGCAGGAACTGGGCGGCAGCATCCAGGGCAAGGATCGCGTTGACGTGGTGCCGGCCAACGCCAAACTGCTGGCCAAGGCGTTTTCGCCAGATCTGGTGGAAGTCATTCGCGACATCAACAAGTTCAGCAACAACACCATGGCGCAGCAGCTGTTCCTGAGCCTGGGGCAAGAGTTTCGCAACGATGCCGACGGCGATGACGCCAAGGCGGCCCAACGGGTCATTCGCCAATGGCTCGCAAAAAAGGGCATCACAGCTCCGCATCTTGTGATGGAAAACGGCTCAGGCCTGTCGCGCGCAGAACGCGTCAGCGCACGGGAAATGGCTGTCATCCTGCAGGCCGCATGGCGCAGTCCTTACGCAGCAGAGTTCATGAGCTCGATGCCGCTGGCCGGGCTGGACGGCACCATGCGCAAACGCTTGAAGAAAACCCCTTTGCTGGGTGAAGCGCACATCAAGACCGGCACCCTGAACACCGTGCGCGCTATCGCAGGGTTCAGCCGCGACAGCAACGGAAACACCTGGGCCGTAGTGGCCATTCTCAACGACCCGCGTCCATTCGGGGCCTCGTCGGTGCTTGACGAAGTGCTGGTCGACCTCTATCGCCAGCCCAAGCTGGGTAACACCACAGTGTCCATTCAGCAGCCTTGAATATGTCAGCTCAGGCCAGTTCATAAAGAGCTGGCCTGAGCTGACAGTCTAGAGCTGCTCCGGCTCCACGCGATCTCTGCCGGCCTGCTTGGCAGCGTACACGCCAGAATCGGCGCGCAACAGCATCCCATCGACGCCTTCGCCCTCCCGCCAACTGGCAATTCCGAAGCTGGCCGTTACCTGCCCTACGCCGTCGATGTCCTGACTGCGCAACGACTCGCGCAAGCTCAAGGCCAATTGATAGGCTTGCGCGCCTTGAGTGGCAGGGCAAAGCACCATGAACTCTTCACCGCCAAGGCGGCAGAACACGTCATCGCTACGCAACCGCTGATTGATCTTTTGTGAAATCGCCTTGAGCACCTGATCGCCCACTGCATGGCCGAATCGGTCGTTGATACGCTTGAAGTGGTCGATGTCGAGCATGATGATGGATAAATGGCCGCCGTGTCGGTCGATGCGCTTCAACTCTCCCTGCAACCGATCCTGGAAATAGCGACGGTTATAAGCCCCGGTCAGCACGTCAGTCACCGACAAAGCCCGCAGCTCCTGCTCGACTCGCTTGAGATCGGAAATATCGGAAACAAACCCATGCCATAGCACACTGCCGTCGGCCAGCAGTTCCGGCGTCGAAGCCGCCCGCAACCATCGCAGGCCCTTGAGTGGCAACTCCACCCGGTACTCCTCGGACCACGGCGTCAGGTGCTGCGCGCTGGGTATGATCGAGCTTCTGATTCGCAGCAGATCGACGGGATGAATACGTTGCAGCACCAGTTCTGCGTCACTCATCAACTGCGCTTCATCCAGTTCGAACAATTCGCACATACCGGCGCTGGCGTACTTGAACCGGGAATGGCCATCGCTATCGAGCTGGAACTGATAGATGCCGCCTGGCACCTGCAGACTCAGCTTTTTCAAAAGCTGGCCCTGCGCCTCCAGCGCATCATGAATACGCCGATGCTCAGTGACATCACTGCACACGGCAAGGTAACCAGTCCACTCATCCTCGTCATCGTGCACAGCCGTGATGAGCATGCTGACTACCATTGTCTTGCCGTCACGCCGCCTGAAAGTCAGATCCCGCGCTGGATGTCCGCCCTCCTGAACCGCCGCCACGAAGAGAGCTTTCAAGGCGATAACTTGGTCATCCGATTCATTGAAAGTCGTCGCCGAGGAAGGCTGGAGCAGCTCGCCGAGCTTCAGCCTGGCCACCACATCCGTCTCCGGATAGCCCAGCATCCGCTGCGCACCCACATTGAACGTATTGATGACACCTTCGCGGTCAGTCGCAATGATCGCCACTTCAGTCGCAGCGTCGAGCACGCTACGCAATTGCGTGTTGGCAGCGCGCAGTTGCTGCTCGCGCAGACGCAGTTGACGGGTGCGTTGCTCGACTCGGCTCAAAGCCCGCTGTCGCTGGCTGATCAAGCTATACAGCAACGCACTGAGCATCAGACTCAACAGCCCGCCGAGCCAGACCACACTGCCGAATACCATGTGGTTGCTGACAACGAACAGCTCAGTAGGCCGCACTTCCAGCAGGTAGTCCCGGTCACCCAGAGTCAGCACTGTGCTCTGATACAAATCACCTGCCACCGCAACACTGGGTGAGCGATACGCCTCTTCCGGCTCCGGCTGGACATTCAGGTCAGTCAGCGTGACGGCAAGGTTATCGCTCTCCGCGGCACCTACGCTCATCAATTGCGCAAGGCTGATGATCGCAGTAAGCATCCCACGGAGTTCCGGCTGGGACGCCCCGGAAGACTTCGAAAACACAGGCGCAACCAGCATCACGCCGTAGGTATTGGCGGGAGACATTCCTAAAAGTCGAAGACGGGGTGTCGCGACAACTCGGTCAAGCAGACGCGCACGCTCGATCGCGAGGTGGCGTGTAGATTCAGAATAGATATCGAAGCCCAGCGGCGCCGGGTATTGGCTGAGCGAATCGAGATAAAGAACAGGAAAATACTCCTCACGCGTCCCTGCGAGGGTCAGCGTACCCTGGCTGTCGAGTTCGCGAATAGAGAAGTCAGGCATGCCGTCACGACGCAAGCCCGCTTCGAACTCTGCGCGCTCGGCTCGGGTCACTCTGGGGTTCCAGCCATACGCCTGAGTACCCTGCAACAACGGGGTTACAAAGCCATCGTACTCAGCTCGTTCTACTTCATTTGAAAAAAGGAAGAAGCGACGCAAGGTATCCAGCCTGCTGACCTGACGATCAAGACGCTCCTGAATGCGGCTGAAACGCTCTCCGGCGAGGATATCGAAGCGTTGTCGCATCTGCTGTTGATAGACCTCATGGTCAGCCAGCGTCAGCATGACCGTCAGCGCGGCCCCTACCGCAAAGGCGAGAACCGCAACCAGCCATGCTGAAACCTGCTCACTGATGAAGCCCAGCACTCTGAGCTTGAACCGTTTCGCCGCCATAGACAGAACTCACTGACGCCAACACGGTGTTGCGCCGCGCGGGCTGTGCATTCTGTTATAGCTAGTCGCCAGTAATTTGCCTAGTGGCGATGCACCAACCTGCGCGTTTGCTGCGAAGATTGGCGCATCGCACACCGTCAGGCACGGGCCATGATTTTCCAGGCACGGTGAATCTTGCTGTTGCGGGCGAAATCCTGATCGATAGTCTGCGCCGTGATTTCCTCGACGGCATAGCGCTGACCCAGATTTTCGTCCAGCACGAACTTGCGGAAGTTGTTGGAGAAATACAACACACCACCAGGCGCCAATCGGGCCATGGCCAGGTCGATCAGCTCGACCTGATCGCGTTGCACATCAAAAATGCCTTCCATGCGCTTGGAGTTGGAGAACGTCGGCGGGTCGATGAAGATCAGGTCGTACTCTTCCCGACAGGCTTGCAGCCAGGCCATCACATCACCCTGCTCCAGACGGTTCTTGTCAGAAAAACCGTTGAGCGACAGGTTGCGGCGCGCCCAGTCCAGATACGTACGCGAGAGATCGACGCTGGTGGTGCTGCGCGCACCACCCTTGGCAGCGTGGACGCTGGCCGTGGCGGTGTAGGCAAACAGGTTGAGGAAGCGTTTGCCGGCTGCCTCGCGCTGGATACGCATGCGCATCGCGCGGTGATCGAGAAACAGACCGGTGTCCAGATAATCCGTCAGGTTCACCAGCAGCTTCACGCCACCTTCGCTCACTTCCAGGAACTGGCCCTGTGTGCTCTGACGCTCGTACTGCTTGGTACCGCTCTGACGCTCGCGGCGCTTGATCACGACTCGGCTCTTGTCGATGTTGAGCGCCTGCGGGATGGCAGCCAGCGCGTCGAACAGCCGGGCCGATGCCTTTTCCGGGTCGATGGACTTGGGCGCTGCGTACTCCTGCACATGCACCCAGTCGTGATAGAGGTCAATGGCCAGCGAATACTCGGGCATATCGGCATCGTAGACACGGTAGCAATCGATGCCCTCACGGCGAACCCACTTGCCCATCAGCTTGAGGTTCTTTTGCAGGCGATTGGCAAACATCTGCCCGCCTTCGCTGAGGCGCGCCTGCTCCACTACCACCGGCGCAGGCTTGATCGGGTTACCGTTCTTGTTGAGTTTGCGTTCTTCGACCTCTGCTTCAACCGGCGTTTCGCGCTCGATCTGACGCTGCTCGGGGGTACGTCGCTCGCCGGTAACAAACTGGTCAGGCGTGACCTTGATCAGCAGCAGCTTGCACGGCAGCGCACCATTCCAGAAGGAATATTGCTTGTGGCTGCGGATGCCCATGCGCTTGCCCAGATCCGGTGCGCCGGTGAACACCGCCGCCTCCCAGTTCAGGCAGGCCTGACGCAGACGCTCTCCAAGGTTCTGATAGAGATACAGCAAGCTCGCCTCGTCACCCAGACGCTCGCCGTAGGGCGGGTTGCAGATGACCAGGCCCTTCTGGTTCTGATCGGGACGCGGTTCGAAGGTAGCGACTTCGCCCTGATACACCTTGATCCAGTCGCTGAGGCCGGCGCGCTCGATGTTGTTGCGACCCGGCTGGATGAGACGCGGATCAGCTTCATAGCCGCGAATCCACGACGGCGGCTTGGCAAGGCCTGCGGCAGCCCGCTCCAGCGCCTCGTCATGCAACTTGCGCCACAGCGCCGGGACGTGACCCAGCCATGCGGAAAAACCCCAGCGCTCGCGTTTGAGGTTGGGAGCGATATCGGCGGCGATCATGCCCGCCTCGACCAGAAATGTCCCCACACCACACATGGGGTCTGCCAGCGCGCCACCCTCGGCGGCGATGCGGGGCCAGCCGGCGCGGACCAGAATGGCGGCAGCGAGGTTTTCCTTCAAAGGCGCAGCGCCTTGCTGCAGGCGGTAACCGCGCTGGTGCAGGCTGTGACCGGACAGGTCCAGGGACAGGATCGCCTCGCCACGGTCCAGACGCAGGTGTACGCGCAGGTCGGGGTTGATCTTGTCGACCGACGGACGCTCACCCTCGGGCGTACGCAGCTTGTCAACGATCGCGTCCTTGACTTTCAATGCGCCAAAGTGAGTGTTGTCGATGCCCGAACCGTGACCGCTGAATTCCACGGCAATAGTGCCGTCCGACTCAAGATGGTCATGCCATTCAACGTCGAGAACACCGTGGTACAGGTCTTCGGCGTCCTTCATCGGGAAACGCTTGAGCACCAGCAGCACGCGGTTGGCCAAGCGGGACCACAGACAAAGCCGGTAAGCCGTCTCCATGTCGGCCGAGCCACGTATGGCAGAAGTGTGCTCGCGGGTCTCTTCAAGACCCAGCGCGGTGGCTTCCTCGGCGAGCAGCCCTTCGAGACCTTTGGGGCAAGTGAGGAAAAGTTCGTAGCGATCCGACATGTGTATTCCAGGGCCTGAGCCGTCAGCAGGCGGGCAACGCATTGCCCAGCCAGATTTAAAACAAGCGCCTTTCTTGGAGAACGCCTGCATGGCACATGAAGTGTGCCGGTCCGCCGCATGCGCCAATTGGCATTACGGCAGTTATCAATAGCAGTAAAACGAATATTCAACCCGACGACGTCGGCAATAAAAAGTCACATCACGACCCTTCGTCGCTTTGCTTGCTGAATCAGTTTGCCACCTCATGCATTTGAGAACAGGTATCGATTCGCTCTCAAACCCTTGCGTCAAAAGGCCTGCGTCAAAAAACAATTTTGAAACGCAGAGCGCCTTATCACCCTAAAGACCTGAATGTGACGCGCTTATGACAAAACGATCATTCACACCGCACTTCGCTTTGGTTAGAAATCACCTCAGGTCATCTCCGCAACGGTTATGACAAAAAGGCCCGCGACGCCGGCAGCGGGTACCAACGGCAGAACTTTTCTGCCCGACCTCACCATGAGGTCTCAGGGATATAACAGTCAACAGACGAGGGCAATACCCTATGAGAAGACTTAAGCGTGATCCGTTGGAAAGAGCATTTTTACGCGGATATCAGTACGGCGTTCATGGCAAATCCCGTGAGCTTTGCCCTTTTACTCTACCGTCAGTACGTCAGGCATGGATCAATGGCTGGCGAGAAGGACGCGGCGACAACTGGGACGGTATGACCGGCACTGCGGGAATCCACAGACTCAACGAACTTCACGCGGTTGGATAAAACGCCTTTGGAGACTCAAGGCCCCAACCAGTCCATCACACTTTTTTGACTGATTAAGACTGACTTTGATCAATGCTGCACCCATACACCACGCACGCCCGACCCGGGCGGCGGGCTTCGGCCCAGGGGCTCTTCATGAGCCCCTTTTTGTGCCAGATTTTCAGGTGTTTTTTGCCCAGTGCGCTTTGCCAGAATCAGCCGTGGCTGCGTGGCATTGCTGCGATTGCATCCACCGACTCGCGAATCAGCGCAGGGCCCTTATAGATGAACCCCGAGTAAATCTGCACCAGACTCGCACCTGCCGCGATTTTTTCAGCCGCATGCCGCCCTTCGGTGATGCCACCTGCTGCGATGACCGGCATGCGACCGGCCAGTTCAGTGGCCAGCACCTTGACCGTGTGCGTACTTTTTTCACGCACCGGCGCACCTGATAACCCACCCGCCTCATCGGCGTGCGGCAACCCTTCGACGCCTTCACGGCTGAGGGTCGTATTGGTAGCGATTACCGCATCCATACCCGACTCGATCAGCGCAGCCGCTACCAGCACGGTTTCTTCATCGGTCATGTCTGGCGCGATCTTGATCGCCAGCGGCACACGCTTGCCGTGCAGCTGGGTAAGTTCACGCTGGCGCAGGCTCAGTGCCTCAAGCAATTGTTTGAGCGAATCACCGAACTGCAGGCTGCGCAGCCCCGGCGTGTTGGGCGAGCTGACGTTGACTGTGACGTAGCTCGCATAGGCATAGACCTTGTCCAGACAGATCAGATAATCGTCCACTGCCCGTTCGACCGGCGTATCGAAGTTCTTGCCGATGTTGATGCCCAGAATGCCGGTGTATTTCGCCGCCTGAACACGCGTGGCCAGGTTGTCGACGCCCAGATTGTTGAAACCCATCCGGTTGATAATGGCTTCGGCGTGGGGCAGACGAAAGATCCGCGGTTTTGGGTTGCCCGGCTGCGGGCGCGGCGTGACGGTGCCGATCTCGACAAAACCGAAGCCAAGTTGCGCAAAACCATCAATGGCCGCACCATTCTTGTCCAGACCGGCCGCCAGACCGACCGGGTTCGGGAACTCAAGCCCCATGACCGACACCGGCAACTTCGCAGGCGCCTTGCTCAGCAAGCCATTGAGGCCCAGCCTTCCTCCCGCGCCGATCAGGTCGAGCGACAGGTCATGAGAGGTTTCAGGGGAGAGTTTGAACAGTAACTGGCGGGCCAGGTTATACATGGGCGGGCTAGGCTCGTGAGAAGCTGAATTCAGGGCTGCGATTATAGACGCGTGAGGGGCTCCCAGGCGAGGCGCACGACAAACTTGTTGCCTTGGACGGGCACTGGCATATGCCTTGCTTGAATCAGGTATTGGCACTCGCTCCAACGACGGAGCGGTGCGTGGACAACGGCGTCGCTCCAGCTCTTGCTTTGGCAATGGGCCGGTCGACGCCTTTTTTTCTGGATGTGGCTTTGATGAAGCAAGCGGTATGAACGAACGAACAAGCAACGCCCTGGACTGGGTGGGCGGCAGCGATGCTCCGGAAATGAACAGCCTGGATGTCGGCTTCATGGCCCTGACGGACTGCGCCCCACTGGTCGTCGCAGCGACACAAGGGTTTGCACAGCCTTACGGCCTGAGCCTGAACCTGAAGCGCCAGCCTTCATGGGCCAGTTTGCGCGACAAGCTGGTCAGCGGCCAGTTGCAGGCGGCGCACTGTCTGTACGGCCTTGTCTATGCGGTCGAGCTGGGCATCAGCGGCGGGCCTGCCACTGACATGGCCATTCTCATGGGGCTCAATCAGAACGGCCAGTGCATCAACCTGTCCAGAGCGTTACAGGAAAGTGGCGTGACCAGTCCTGAAGCGCTGGACAAACGGGCGCACCAAAGCGGAACAAAACTGACCTTCGCCCAGACCTTCCCCACCGGCAACCATGCCATGTGGCTCTATTACTGGCTCGCCAGCCAAGGCATTCACCCGCTCGACGACGTGGACAGCGTGGTGGTACCGCCACCGCAGATGGTCGCTCACCTGCAGGCCGGACGAATCGACGGTTTCTGCGTCGGCGAGCCATGGGGCGCGAGTGCCGTCAATCAGCAACTGGGCTTCACCATGGCCACCAGCCAGGCGATATGGCCTGACCATCCTGGCAAGGTCCTGGGGTGTACCCGCGAATTCGTCGAGCAGAACCCCAATACCGCACGCGCGCTGGTCATGGCCGTACTGGAGGCGAGTCGCTTCATTGAGCAGAGCGATCAAAATCGCCGCAGCACCGCACAATTGCTCAGCGGCGCAGACTACCTGAACGCACCGCTGGATTGCATCGAACCACGTCTGCTCGGGCAGTACAGCGATGGCCTGGGCAACCACTGGCAAGACCCGCACGCGGTCAAGTTCCACGATGACGGCAACGTCAATTATCCTTGGCTCTCGGATGGCATGTGGTTCATGACCCAGTTCCGGCGCTGGGGCCTGTTGCGCGAAGACCCGAATTACCTGGCTGTTGCCCAGCAGGTTCAACAACTGGACCTCTATCGCCAGGCCGCCAACGCGCTGGGGATCGAAACGCCCGCAGCCACCCTGCGCAGCAGCCAACTGATTGACGGCAAGGTCTGGGACGGCAGTGACCCGGCGGCGTATGCGCGCAGCTTCAAGATCAATGCGATGGCCGATCATGTGCCTCGCGCTGCCCGTCGTTGAAGGAGGACGTCACCATGCTACGTATCCTGCTTATCAATGACACCCCGAAAAAGGTCGGTCGTCTCAAATCCGCGCTGGTCGAAGCCGGATTCGAGGTCATCGACGAGTCCGGGCTTATCATCGACCTGCCCGCCCGCGTCGACGCCGTGCGCCCTGACGTGATTCTGATCGATACTGAATCGCCAGGACGAGACGTGATGGAGCAAGTGGTATTGGTCAGTCGCGACCAGCCACGGCCCATCGTGATGTTCACCGACGAACATGATCAGGAGGTAATGCGCCAGGCCATCAAGTCCGGGGTCAGTGCTTACATTGTCGAAGGTATTCAGGCGCAACGCCTGCAACCGATCCTCGACGTGGCCATGGCCCGTTTCGAGAGTGACCAGGCCCTGCGCGCCCAATTGCATGCACGTGACCAGCAACTCGCCGAGCGCAAGCGTATTGAACTGGCCAAGGGCCTGCTGATGAAAATGAAGGATTGCAACGAGGAGGAGGCCTACACGCTGATGCGTCGCCAGGCAATGAGCCGGCAACAGAAACTGATCCAGGTGGCGGAACAGATTATTGCCATGAGCGAGTTACTGGGTTGAGCATGGGGTGCTGCGACTTTTCGCAGCACCCCGCTCTTTCAGAAATACATACGCTGAGCCAAAGTGGCCAGTTGCTTCCTGGATACTAAAGAGTTGTACCTGACCGTCACCCGAAGGCGCCCGAACTTCGCGGACACCTCAACTATAAATGACAGTTTGATTACAGGCTTAGCGTTATATCGCGCATTGCCGGAATATAACCATAATCATAAGACTCTTGAACAAACGAACGATCCCCTTTCAATAGAATACGAACAGTAGGCGCTTCAGTGCCACCAATACGATAATCCTCATCATGGGTCGGCACACTGTCGATAAAGGACGTCACCAGACCGTTGGGCATCACGCAGTGCGAATACGTTTGAAACGGTTGCTCAGGTGGATTACCCAATACCAGGCCAGATGCATTCATGGCACGGTAAGGCCCGAACAGACTTTCACTGACAAAACCATATACGCCGTCAGGCCCGTTCAAGCCATCGGCATATGTAAACTTGTGGCTGATGGTAAACAGGTAATAGTTGTTGTCCTGAAACACATAGTGCGGACGCTCTGTCTGATCATTCACGCCCACGGCAGTCACTAATGGCGGGAGGATCTGCCATTCATCTCCACTGAGGTCCTTGGCAACGGCCAGGCCGATACAGCCCACCTGGAACCTCGCGCCGCCCACGTCTTCGTAACCCGGTGGCACGGAGCCCAGCTCATCTGGACCTACTTTATGCGAACCGCGCTCGCCTGCCACATTGCCCTCAAACACCATGTACAGCTTGCCGTCATGGGGGTCGATGAAAGGACTGGGATCGCGGAAATTCCAGGTCGAATTCTGCGCCTCCGTCTGATAGTACGTGCCATCTGCCTCGAACAGCGTCCTGACCTGGGTAAAGTCGCGCAACTCGACCCCCGTGTCGGATGTCACGATGCGGCCGCGCACCTTGGCAATCGTCGCGCCAGGCGTCACGCAGGTGTAATACAGGTCGATGTCACCCTTGTCGTTTAGCAGAATCGGGGTTCCTGCCCATTCACGGGTAGTGGGCGACACGCCCTCGGCCATCACTCGGCCGCCGAAGATCCAGTCCTTGCCGGTTCTGGAGTACCAGTAGCACATCCGGGCGCGGCCATGACGGTCCTCCCAGTCACGCTTGATATCGTATCGACCATTGGCGCCAAGGTACTGAGGATCATCGGGGTGACGATCAGCGGTCAGGGTCAGAATCACGGACCATCCGTTGACGGAAACCACAGTGCCATCCAGCTCTCGCAAAGGCATGGTGTCCCAGATAAAGACCGTGTCACTCATGACCGGGAAATCGGGGCTCACCAGTGGCTGAGTGGTGGTAGGGTCTTTTTCATTCACTTTCAACGCGTCTGCGCGGGTCCAGCGGGTGGGCGTGTAATTTACGTTATTCATGATGTTGTCCTGTATTGGCGTTCTGTATCAGCAACGCGAAGAGGAAGACCATGCAGCATGTAAACTTGTAACGCTGAAGTCTGTATGAAGCAGTATTCGTTCCGAACATTCAACAACGTGTCGAAAAACGAAACAGCGTGGGAAGCACCTGAAAAAGGCGTCCATTAGTTGGCCCTGACAACAACAGCTTTATCTGCCGCCTGCTAAAAGATGCCATCTCAACGATGGGCCGCAAACATCACGGCGAAAACGATCCTGTCAGAGACCTCATTCAATGTAAATTAAATAATTGCTCCTTTTCAGCAAACCGCTGCACACACGAAGCGAACGTCCTTTTATTTACTTTTTTCAATTGAATGAGGAGGATCATGCAAACACATCAAAACAATATCATTATAATGGCCGACCCTTCATTAAAGATGGCCAGTAGAACTGCACCTGCCGCATGACATAAAAAGTTCCCACTGCGGCCATCAATAACATTTATTTAATCGAACCCGCTCAGCAACTTAATTACGCGATTGTATTCAGTGCACATCCGAATGCCTGCCAGCGCGCAGCGAAAGTACGGGCTGGCGAGGCACGGCGCCCTTTTTTGCAGCGCCGCGGCACGGGCACGCTCGCTTCAAGGTCATCACACGTCCACCTCGACAAGGCGAAAGATTCTTCAACATGTCAAAAACCACATCACGTCAACAAGCACGGGGCCTGCAGCGATGGCAAACGCAACTGGCCCAGCTCTTGCTTTAGCTATCGCATCGGTAGCCAAAGGCGGTTACCACCATTTACGACAAAGACGTCGCTCATCTCTTTCGCTCGCTGCGGACAGAGAGGCGACGTTTTTTGCGTTTTGGCCCCGGCGATGGGGCCGGTGGAGTCGCCGGCATCCGGAACACTCCACCACAGCGTCTGGAATATCCCACGTCGCGGTCATGGCCCGACTGACTAACTAGCAGATGATGAGGTGTGCAAATGGATACAAGCTTTTGGAAGGCCGGCCATAAACCGACCCTGTTCGCTGCCTTTCTGTACTTCGACCTGAGCTTCATGGTCTGGTATCTGCTCGGCCCGATGGCGGTGCAGATCGCTACCGACCTGCATCTGACCACCCAGCAGCGCGGCCTGATGGTGGCGACACCGATTCTGGCAGGTGCCGTGCTGCGCTTTTTCATGGGTTTGCTGGCCGACCAGCTGTCGCCGAAAACCGCTGGCATCATCGGTCAGGTGATTGTCATCGGCGCGTTGTTCACCGCCTGGCAACTGGGCATCCACAGTTATGAGCAGGTACTGATTCTCGGCTTGTTCCTCGGCATGGCTGGCGCATCGTTCGCTGTCGCTTTGCCGCTGGCCTCGCAGTGGTACCCGCCGCAGCATCAGGGCAAGGCCATGGGCATTGCCGGTGCAGGCAACTCAGGCACTGTACTCGCTGCGCTGATTGCACCGGTTCTGGCCGCAAGCTTCGGCTGGGGCAATGTGTTTGGCCTGGCACTGATCCCGCTGGTGCTGACGCTGATCGCCTTCACGATGATGGCGCGCAACGCTCCGGAACGCAGCAAACCCAAATCCATGGCTGATTACCTCAAGGCGCTGGGTGACCGCGACAGCTGGTGGTTCATGTTTTTCTACAGTGTGACGTTCGGCGGCTTCATTGGTCTGGCCAGCGCCCTGCCCGGCTACTTCAACGACCAATACGGCCTCAGCCCGATCACTGCGGGCTATTACACCGCAGCCTGCGTATTCGGCGGCAGCCTGATGCGCCCTCTGGGCGGCGCGCTGGCGGACCGTTTTGGCGGTATCCGCACGCTCACCGTGATGTACGCAGTTGCCGCCATCGGTATTGCCGCTGTGGGCTTCAATCTGCCCAGTTCCTGGGCTGCACTGGCCCTGTTCGTGGCGGCGATGCTCGGTCTGGGCGCCGGCAACGGTGCGGTCTTCCAGTTGGTACCGCAGCGCTTTCGCAAGGAAATCGGCGTCATGACCGGCCTGATCGGCATGGCGGGCGGCATCGGCGGCTTCCTGCTGGCGGCGGGTCTGGGCACCATCAAGCAAAATACCGGTGACTACCAGTTGGGCCTGTGGCTGTTCGCCAGCCTGGCCGTACTGGCCTGGTTTGGTCTGCTGAACGTCAAGCGCCGCTGGAGAACCACCTGGGGTTCGGCCGCCGTTACTGCCGCGCGGGTCTGAGCCGTACATGACACTGAAACTGCGTTTCGCCGAGTTCAGTGCCAGCGGTCCGCGGCCGGAGAATCAGGACGCTCTGCGCCTGGTCACTCCGGTTCCGGCGCTGGCAGCCAGCAAGGGCTACCTGTTTGCCCTTGCCGATGGCGTCAGTCAGTGCGCCGATGGCGCGCTGGCCTCTCAATCCACGCTGCAAGCCCTTGCGCTGGATTACTACGCCACCCCGGAAACCTGGGGCGTGGCCCAATCTCTGGATCGCCTGCTGCTGGCGCAAAACCGCTGGCTGCTGGCGAATGGCTTATTGACCACCTTGAGCGCGCTGGTACTGCGCGGTCGGCGCTTCACGCTGGCGCATGTGGGTGACTGCCGGGCCTATCGCTGGAATGCCGGCAAGCTCAAACGCATCAGTGAAGACCACGTCTGGGAACAGGCCGACATGCAGCACGTACTCAAACGTGCGCTGGGGCTCGATCAATATGTGGTCATGGATTACCTGGACGGGGAGCTGTGCGAAGGCGAACGTTTGTTGCTGGTCAGCGACGGCGTCTGGTCGACACTGGGCGATGCCAGCATCCGTTCGATCCTGAGCGAACAGGCAGACCTCGACGCGGCGGTAAAAACCCTCGTGAGTGCCGCGCACCTGGCCGGGAGCCAAGACAACGCCAGCGCCCTGTTGATCCAGGTCGACAGCGTGGGCGAAGACGACCTGGGTGACGCGCTGGTGCAACTCCAGCAATGGCCACTGCCGCCGGTCCTCAAAACAGGCCATACGTTCGAAGGCTGGAATGTGGGCAACGTCGTTGCGCAGTCCCGCCAGTCGATCCTTTATCGGGTCTATGACGCGCATGGGCAGCCATGGCTGCTGAAAACCCTGCCGAGCAGTCGCCACGACGAAGCAGGCGCCGGACAAGGTCTGTTGCTTGAAGAATGGTTCCTGCGACGCGTTGCCGGGAGGTTTTTCCCGGAAGTTCATCCACTGGCGGAGCGTCAGCACCTCTATTACGTGATGCGTGAATACGCGGGTCGGACGCTCGCCGAAACATTCACCCTCAGCGGTCCTCTGCCACTAGCGCAGTGGCAGGATCTCGCGACCCGACTGTTGCGCGCCACTGGGTTGCTGCATCGACGAAACATCGTGCATCGCGATATCAAGCCCGAGAACCTGTTGCTCGACAATGACGGCGAACTGCGTCTGCTGGATTTCGGCCTGGCGTTTTGCCCAGGCCTGTCTGCCGCCAATGCCGAGGACTTGCCTGGTACGCCGAGCTACATTGCCCCCGAATCCTTCAATGGCGCCGAACCTGCGGCACAGCAGGATCTGTACGCGGTTGGCGTCACGCTTTACTACCTGCTGACCGGTCAGTACCCCTATGGCGAGATCGAGGCGTTTCAGCATCGCCGGTTCGGCACGCCCATTCCAGCCAGTCGCTACCGGCCCGATCTGCCGCTATGGCTGAGCCAGAGCCTGGACAAGGCCGTGCAGGCCGACCCGGCCCAGCGCTACGAAACCTCCGAACAATGGCTGCTGGAGCTGGAGCAGGCGGAGCATCGGCCTGTGGTTGCCCGCCCTCGCCCGTTGCTGGAGCGCGAACCTCTCAAGGTCTGGCGCTCACTGGCGCTAAGCTCGCTGCTGATCAACCTCTGCATGCTGATCTGGTTCATGGCACGTCATTGACCTGAAGCTGCGCGGCATCGCCCTGCTTCTGTGCAGCACGCTTCATGGCAGTGCAGAAACGCTGCCTGTTATCCGCACAAAGCTCCCGGGATGCGCCAAACCGTGAGTTGGCACAACCACTGCATGGTCATGCTCAGATGATTCATAACGCGCAGCCCTCAACGATGAAGGCTGCGCCTCCCGAGAGAACGGGACCGGACAAAGGCGTCCTCGTCAGGCAACTGGCGAGACGCCTTTTTTTGTTTGCGCGAAATTTGTCGAGCACGCCCTGACGGTGACTCGGAGGCAAGATGAAAAAACTCAAACTAGTGATGATCGGCAACGGCATGGCCGGCGTGCGCACACTCGAAGAGTTGCTGAAACTGAGCGAAGACCTCTACGACATCACGGTCTTCGGCGCCGAGCCACACCCCAATTACAACCGCATCCTGCTGTCGCCGGTGCTGGCTGGCGAACAGAACTTCGAAGACATCGTCCTCAACGATCTGGCGTGGTACGAAACCAACGGCATCGAGTTGCTGCTTAACCGCCGCGTCGTCAAGATCGACCGCATCAAGCGTCTGGTTATTGCCGATGACGGCACCGAGGCCCGCTACGACCGCCTGCTGATCGCCACCGGCTCAAGCCCATTTATCCTGCCGATCCCAGGAAACACACTGGAAGGCGTGATCGGCTACCGAGACATCAGCCACACCCGACAAATGATCGACACTGCCGTAACCCACAAACGTGCCGTGGTGATCGGCGGCGGCCTGCTGGGCCTGGAAGCGGCCAACGGTTTAAGCATGCGCGGCATGCAGGTTACCGTGGTGCACAATGGCCAGACGCTGCTGGAACGTCAGTTGGACAAAACCAGCGGCCGGATGCTGCAGCGCGCACTGGAACAACGTAGCCTCAACTTTCGCCTCAACGAACAGACCGAAGCCTTGCTGGGTGATGAACAAGGCCGCGTACAAGCCGTGCGCTTCAAGAATGGCGATGTGATCGAGGCCGACCTGGTCGTCATGGCTGCGGGCATCCGCCCCAATACCGAACTCGCCGAACAGGCCGGCTTGCCGTGCAGCCGAGGCATTCTGGTCAACGACACCCTGCAAACCTATGACCCGCGTATCTACGCGATCGGCGAATGCGTCAGCCATCGCGGCATCGCCTACGGCCTGGTTGCGCCATTGTTCGAGCAAGCCAGGGTCTGTGCCAATCACCTTGCGCAGCTGGGCTTCGCGCGTTACCCAGGCTCGGTGACCTCCACCAAATTGAAAGTCACCGGTATCGACCTGTTTTCGGCAGGCGACTTCCTCGGCGGCGAAGGCACTGAGAGCATCACACTGTCAGACCCTATCAGTGGCATCTACAAGAAGCTGGTGATCAAAAACGATGTACTGGTGGGCGCCTGCCTGTATGGCGACACCGCTGATGGCAGCTGGTATCTGCAGCAAATCCGGGACGGTCAAGGCATCGACGCTATTCGCAACCACCTGATGTTTGGCGAGCCCGCCACTGCAGAGGCTGCATGCGCATGACAAACCTGGCCATCCCCACCACTCAGGTCACTGCGTCCACGTGCTGCTATTGCGGCGTGGGCTGCGGGGTGCTGATCGAGCACGACGGACACTCTATTCTGGGTGTCAGCGGCGATCCGCAACATCCGGCCAATTTTGGCAAGCTGTGCAGCAAAGGCTCGACCCTGCACCTGACAGGTGATATCGCAGCTCGTGCGCTCTATCCGGAACTGCGCCTGAGCAAAGGGTTTTCGCGTAGCGTCACTGACTGGGACACTGCGCTGGACCACGCCGCCAGCATCTTCGCGGAAACCATTCGTGAGCATGGTCCGGACAGCGTAGCGTTCTACATCTCCGGCCAGTTGCTGACCGAGGATTACTACGCCTTCAACAAACTGTCGCGCGCCTTGATCGGTACCAACAACATCGACAGTAACTCGCGGCTGTGCATGTCGTCTGCCGTGGCAGGCTACAAACGCAGCCTCGGCGCCGACGCCCCGCCGTGCAGTTATGAAGACATCGAGTCGAGTGATTGCGTGATGATCGTTGGCAGCAACATGGCCTACGCGCACCCAGTGCTCTTCCGCCGTCTTGAAGAAGAAAAAAGTCGTCGCCCGGCGATGAAACTCATCGTCATCGACCCGCGCCGTACCGACACCTGCGAGCTGGCCGATCTGCATCTGGCCATCCAGCCTGGCACCGATGTCGCGTTGTTTCACGGCATCCTGCACCTGCTGATCGCCGCCAACCTGATTGATCAGGCATTCGTCGACGCACATACACAAGGCTATGCAGAGCTGGAAGCACTGGCGCGAGATTACACCCCGGAGCATGTTGCGAGCGTGTGCGGCATTTCGGTTGAGCAACTGCACACTTGCGCACGCTGGGTTGGCGAATCTCCCAGCTTTCTGTCGTTGTGGTGTATGGGCCTGAACCAGTCCACTGCAGGCAGCGCCAAGAACAGCGCCCTGATCAACCTGCACCTGGCCACCGGACAGATCGGTCGCCCGGGCGCCGGACCTTTCTCTCTCACCGGCCAGCCTAATGCCATGGGTGGGCGCGAAACGGGCAGCCTGTCGAACCTGCTGCCAGGTCACCGCGACGCGAACAACGCCGCGCACCGCGCAGAAGTCGCCGAATACTGGGGCGTTGATCAACTGCCGGCGACGCCCGGCCTGTCAGCCATCGAGCTGTTCGATGCGCTGCAAAGCGGACAGATCAAAGCCCTGTGGATCGCTTGTACTAACCCGGCGCAATCACTGCCAGACCAGAACAGAATCAGACAGGCACTGGAAAGCTGCCCGTTCGTGGTGCTCCAGGAAGCGTTCAAGACCACCGAAACCGCACGCTTTGCTGACCTGTTGCTACCTGCCGCCAGTTGGGGCGAGAAGGAAGGCACGGTCACCAACTCTGAACGACGCATTTCCAATGTGCGAAAGGCCATTCCTGCGCCGGGGCAAGCGCGTCCCGACTGGGCAATCACCGTCGACTTTGCCCAGCGCCTGGAACGTCGCCTGCAACCGCAAGCCCCTGCATTGTTCGACTTCCAGACACCCAAGGCCTTGTTCGACGAATTCAAGGGCCTGACGGTAGGCCGTGATCTGGACATGTCCGGGATCAGCCGAGAACTGATCGACCGCCAAGGCCCACAGCAATGGCCTTTCCCGACAGGCGCCAGCGGCGGTACGGCGCGCCTGTACGCAGATGGCGTATTTCCGAGCGCATCCGGCCGTGCGCAATTTCTCAGCGAACACTACGTCGCCGCCAAAGAGCTGCGTGACGCGCAATATCCACTGACCCTCAACACCGGCCGTCTGCGTGACCAATGGCACGGCATGAGCCGCACAGGCACCGCTGCGCGTCTGTTTGGCCATGTCAGCGAAGCCGTGCTGGGCCTGCACCCGCAAGACCTCTCGATTCATGGGCTGCAGACAGGCGATCTGGTCAGACTGATCAGCCGTCGTGGCGAACTGGTGGTGCCCGTCAACAGCGATGACAGCTTGACGCCTGGCCAGGCATTCCTGCCAATGCACTGGGGTGACAGGTTTCTCAAGGGCGGCGTAAACGCCCTGACCCAGCCGGCATTCGACCCCGTATCCAAACAACCGGAGCTCAAGCATTCGGGCGTACGTATCGAAAAAGCCCAGTTGCCATGGCAATTCTTTGCATTGGTCGAGGGCAACGTTCAGCAGCAGATGGAGCGCCTGCGCCCGCTGTGCGATGCCTTCACCTACCTCAGCATGGGCCTGATCGGCCGCGAACGGCCCGCACTGGTGATCCGTGCAGCAAGCGCCGAAGCGCCTGACCCGATGCTGCTCCATCAACTGGACACCGAGCTGGGGTTGGACAGCGGCCCGGTGCTCGCCTATGACGATCCCAAACGCTCGATCGGCAAGCGCGTGCGCATCGACGAAGGCCGCATAACGGCTGTTCGTCTGGCAGGCGAGACGCTTGCCCAGCATTGGCTGCAAACGCTGTGGCTGGAAGAGCGAGTCGATGCACCGCTGCGACGCTGGCTGCTGGCGCCGCTCAGCAGCCAGCCAGGCAAAAGCTCCCAGACACGCGACAAAACCTTGTGCAACTGCATGAACGTCAGCCAGAGCAGCGTCATGGCGGGCATCGAGCGCGGGCTGGACCTGAGTCAACTCAAAGCACAACTGGGCTGCGGGACCCAATGCGGCTCCTGCGTACCGGAAATAAAAAAACTGATTGCCGCCGTAATGGTCACTGAATGAGGAACGCAGCATGAGCGCAAAAGTATGGCTGGTGGGCGCAGGCCCCGGCGACCCTGAGTTACTGACTCTCAAAGCCGTGCGCGCCTTGCGTGAAGCGGATGTGGTGTTGATCGACGATCTGGTCAACACCGCCGTGCTCGAACACTGCCCAAATGCCCGCGTCATCGCCGTCGGCAAGCGGGGTGGTTGCCGCTCGACGCCTCAGGCGTTCATTCACCGCCTGATGTTGCGCTATGTGCGACAAGGCAAATGCGTGGTACGCCTGAAGGGCGGCGATCCGTGCATCTTCGGCCGCGGTGGCGAAGAAGCCGACTGGCTTCGGGAGCGCGGCGTGGATGTGGAATTGGTCAATGGCATAACTGCAGGTCTGGCAGGTGCCACACAGTGCGGTATTTCCTTGACCCTGCGCGGCATAAGTCGTGGCGTGACACTCGTTACCGCACACACTCAGGACGACAGCACACTGAACTGGCAGGCACTGGCACAGAGCGGTACGACCCTGGTGGTTTACATGGGGGTGGCCAAGCTGCCGGAGATTCGCGAAAACCTGCTGGCTGGCGGAATGAGTGCCGACATGCCGGTGGCAATGATCGAAAATGCATCGCTGCCTTGGCAGCGCGAGTGCCGCAGCACTCTGGCGAACATGCAGCGCGACGCAGCGGCTTTCGAACTCAAGAGCCCTGCCATCCTGGTCATTGGCGCAGTTGCCGCCTATGGCCAGGCAGCACTTGACCAGACGCTGCAAGAGAGCGCTCGCGTACAAGCGGGCTGATTGCAGTCAGCGCAGATTTTAAAAGCTGACGCTGACCGTCACCAAATCGCAGACAAAGAAAAGCCCGGCCTGAGCCGGGCTTTTCAGTATAAGCGGCTAATTACTTAGCTTGAGCTTCTACTTCTGCTTCTACGCGACGGTTAACTGCGCGGCCAGACTCAGTTGCGTTGTCAGCAACTGGACGGGATTCGCCGTAACCAACCGAGTTTACGCGGCTAGCACCAACGCCATACTGGTTGACCAGGACCTGCTTAACGGCGTTTGCACGACGCTCGGACAGCTTCTGGTTGTAAGCGTCAGGACCGACGGAGTCAGTGTGACCTTCAACAGTGGTGGAAGTCTGTGGGTACTGCTGCATGAAGTCAGCGAGGTTCTTGATGTCGCCGTAGCTGCTAGGCTTGACTACGGATTTGTCGAAATCGAACTTCACGTCCAGCTCAACACGAACCACTTCAGCAACGGCTGGGCAGCCATCAGCGTCAACAGTTACGTTTGCTGGGGTGTCTGGGCACTTGTCAACGTTGTCGCAAACGCCATCGTTGTCGCTGTCGGAGCACACTTCAGCTACTGGAGCTGGTGCTGCTTCAACTTTCTTGCTGCCGCCACCGAAGTTAACGCCGATACCGACGCTTGGCGCCCACTCGGTGTTGCCTTGGTCGATGTTGTACTGAGCTTCAACGCCTGCACGGGCATAGAAGTTGTCAGTGAAGTACAGCTTCGCGCCGCCGCCGATGTTGGCGAAGGTGGAGCCGTCACGGCCGCCACGAGCGTCCTGGCCAATGCTCTGGTCAGAGAAACCGGCAGACAGGTATGGACGCAGCATGTCGCCCGGGTTGTTGAAGTGGTACAGAGCGTCCAGAGCGGTGTTGGCGCCCTTGATGTTCTTGCCGCTGTCGCTACGGACGTTGTGAACTTCGTCGTAGCCCAGACGCAGTTCAACGTCATCGGTCAGGAAGTAGCCAACGGAGCCGCCGAACAGGTTGCCGTCGTTTTTGAAGTTACGATCGCTATCGTAATATTCTTTCTTGGCGAAGCCTTCGATTTCGACCGCGCCTTGGCCTTGTGCCAGAGCGCCGAAAGAAGTTGCGGCAACAATAGTACCAATGGCCAAGCCCAAGGTGTTTTTCAGTTTCATCCGTTAAATCCCCATCTGATGATTGTAAAGCAGTCCCACATAGCTGGGGACAACTCGTCGGCAAGTCTACCAGACCTTGCCAGTTTCTTAGAGATATTTGCTTTCCGTTAAGTTTCGGAGATACCTGCAAATTTCTCGCGTAATTTATCTAACGCCCGCTTGTAGCGCATTTTCGTTGCGCTCAAGCCCATGTGCATGATGTCTGCGATCTCCTGAAATTCCAGTTCTGCGACAAAACGTAGCACCAGAATCTCCCGATCGATCGGGTTCACATACACAAGCCAGCGATCGAGACCACCCCGCTCTTCAGGTTTGGGCGTCTTGTCTTCCGACGCTTCCTCGAGCGGATCCAGACTCAAAGCATCCATCAAGCGACGCTTTCGCCGTTCCTTCCTGTACTGAGTGATGCACTCATTGTAAGTGATGCTGTAGAGCCAGGTTTTAAATTTCGATTTACCTTCGAAATTCTTCAGTCCATACAACACCTTAAGCATCACCTCCTGACAGACATCGTCAGCATCGCGATCGTTCCCTAAATAACGCGCACATACGTTAAAAAGTGTTCTCTGGTAACGACGCATCAATTCTTCGTACGCCCTGGTCACGTTGAACAGCTCAACATGAGCGCGCGCGACCAACTCCTCATCAGAGAGCTCGCGGGGGTCGTAACGCGTTGAAAGCGGTTGGGGTTTATTCAAAACGAATCTTGCCGACAGTCAGGTCAATGTCCGCCAAGGCCTGTTCCGGCAACTGGGCGGCATAGAGTAGCAGGTTCGCCGCCTATCGGCTGCTTACTCTCTGCTCAAGGAGGATGCGGTTGGAAAAAGACACCAGCTCCCCTTCGTCTGTCAGCAACGTCGTTTTGACCGTACCGATTTCTTCGATTTGCCCCTCTGTGTCGCCCACCTGCACGTACTGGCCGACCTGGAAAAGCTCCCTGACGTAAATACCTGCGATGATCTGACCGGCGATTTCGCGACTTCCCAGCCCGAGCGCCAGGGCAACTGCCAGACCAACGGTAATCAAAGCAATGACAATCACATGGTTCAGCAGGTCGGTCTTGACCTCAAGCTGGCTGATCGCCACGGAAATACTGATGATAATGACCAGCCCTTGGGCGATTCGCCCCAGGCCGGACGAGTAATCGATCCCGACGCCCTCGGCGGCACCACGCACCAGGCCATTGACCAACTGCGCCAGCAGCACACCCACCAGCAACACCAGCGCCGCACCGAATACTTTCGGCAAATAGAGCGCCAGCATGTCGAGGGTCGCTGAAACACGCTGCAAACCAAGCGATTCGGCGGCCGACACCAGAAAGATCAACAATACGAACCAGTACACGATCTTGCCGATCAGCGTCGAGATCGGCACTTTGACGCCAGCACGACCGATGATCTTGGTCAGGCCGGTGCCACCTACGAGACGATCCAGACCCAGTTTGGCGAGCAACTTGGACAGCAACGCGTCGAGCAGCTTGGCCACGACGAAACCCAGCAGCACCACAACCAGCGCGCCGAACAGGTTAGGAATGAAATTTGCGACTTTGGTCCACAATGCAGTCATTGCAGCAAGAAGGCTCTGGGTCCAGAGGTTCAATTCCATGCTCAATCAGCCTTATCGGTAGAACGGGCACCGCGAGGGGTGCGACGAGAAACAGGAGCAACGTGTGCAGAACCGTTGTTCAGGGCAATCATCATCGCCTCGGACCAACGCCCCAGCAATCCAAACAGCACACCGGCACCGACCTGGCGGTTGGCGGTCTTCAGGACGCGTCCAAGACATGCATCATCATCCCGGCTGGAGGACGACGAATTGAGCATGTCACGTAAAGATTCTTCAAACGGATCGTGCATCAGGCACCTCACGCAATGTCAGTCAAAGACGTGACGCATTCCACACAAGTCACAAAGGCGCGACAGATAATCATAAAAGATCGGCCTCAGACCCAGCGCAGTCGCCTGAACAGCAGCCACTGCCCGGCAGCCAGCGAGACGATGAGCCCGCACGCAACCAGAAATCCGTAAGGGCTGCTTGAACCCGGTATGCCTCCGACGTTGATCCCCAGCAGACCGGTCAGAAAGCTCATGGGCAGGAAGATACCGGTAATGATGCCGAAGCGGTACATGGTGCGGTTCATGTGTTCGCGCAGCCTTCGATCTTCGGACTCAAGCAGCAGCCCCACTCGCTCTCGGGTCAGCTCGAGCTCTTCGAGGTAGCGCGTCAGACTGTTGTTGAGTTCGTTCCAGTAGTCGGCATCGTCATCACAAAACCATGTCAGTTTGATGCGCGAAAGCTGTCCATAAATGTCCCGTTGCGGCCCTAGAAAACGTCGCAGCCCGGCAGCGCGGCGACGGATATGCAGCAGCTTGCCGTGATCGGGACTGTACCGTTCGTCGGTATCTGTTTTCTCTTCTTCTTCGTCGACCGACTCGGTCAGTTCGCCGACCAGATCCTGAACCTTGTCCGTCAGGTACTGAGCCAGGTACAGAATCAGCTCAGAGGCTGTTTTTGGCCCCTTGCCCTGCCCCAGCAGTTCGATCAATTCTTCGGTGGCGCGCAACGGGCGCAGTCGCAACGAGATGACACGCTGGGCGGCGGCGAAAATCCGCACCGACACCATGTCCTCGGGCTCTGCACCAGGGTTGAGGTTGACGCCGCGCAGGAACAGCAACAACTCCTGATCCGGCAAAGGCAGCAAACGCGGCCGAGTGTTTTCCTCAAGCAACAGGTCACAGGCGAATTCGCTCAGCCCGCTGGCGCTGCGTAACCAGGTATGCGTTTGCGGGTGACTGCGATCCCAATGCAGCCACAGGCTTTCCTGTGGCTGCAACTCCAGGTCCTGCAGTTCGGTTCGTGCGATGAAACGTGCCCCGCCCCTGCCATCCAATACGAGGGCGTGAACCAGCCCCCACTGCGCGTTTGCTTCATCGAACATGGATACTTCGCTTATTCCGGCATGGTCAGGGGTGAGGGAGAAATAATGACGCCATTGTTGTCGGCGTACAGGTAGTCGCCAGGACGGAATGTCACACCGCCGAACGTCACTGGCAGATTCAACTCTCCCACGCCGCGCTTTTCGGTTTTTTTCGGGTGACTGGCCAAGGCCTGGACGCCAACATCGGTCTGCGCAATGACGTCGACATCGCGAATGCAGCCGTAAATCAGCAGACCCTCCCAGCCATTTTTCGCCGCCTTCTCGGCCAGCATGTCACCCAACAATGCACACCGCAGCGAGCCGCCACCGTCGACCACCAGCACCTTGCCTTTACCATCGAGCTCCACTTGCTCTCTGACCAGCGAGTTGTCTTCAAAGCATTTGAGCGTGACGATCTGTCCGCCAAACGAGTCGCGGCCGCCAAAGTTACTGAACATGGGCTCGACGACCTGCACCAGTTCCGGGTAGGCATCGCACAGATCGGGGGTGAGGTAATGCATGGGGCAACTCCTGTCATCGAAGCATGAATGAGAGAGCACAGCGGTTTCAGTTCAATCCGAGGCTGATCTGATTGCGTTAACCATAGCGACTTTAATCGCTAACCGCTCACCGCTGCCTGCAATTCTGCGCCCTCTTCAGCAACAGATGGCTCAACCGGAGATTGCTCAGCTACAGACCGCTCACGCAACCATTCGATCACTCGCGGCCACACCTCCTGCTGCGCGCCTTTGCTCACCAGCATCTGCACATGGCCGAAATCTTCGGTAAAACCGTGCTCGCGCCCCAGACACAAAAACTCTTTGTGCGGTGCTCCGATCTGATCGAACAACATGCGACAGGCCCAGACCGGATCCTGATGGTCACCATCGGCTGCCACGCACAGCACCGGAACCTGCACCGATTGCAGACCTTTCCACCAGTCGCCGTCCCGATCACCGAAACGTCCGAACAGCCCATGCCAGCGCATGCTTTCCAGCAACACACCTACTGGCTCGTCTTCCGGGCCACGCTTGAAACGCGGTCCGGAGACGTGCTCGAACGGCTTGAGCAACAAGCGGCCGGACCATTGCACCGGCGGGATCTTCAACGGCCAGTAGCTACGACTGACCTGGCTGCCAAACAGCGCAACAGAGGCGGCATTTTCAGGCCCCAGATACTCTCCGCCCAATGCGGCGGCGAGCGTGGTACCGCCCAGCGAATGGCCGATCCAGTGCGGCAGCTGTGCGCTTTGCTCGGCGACGAACGCGCCTATGACCGGCAGGTCGTAACGGGCGTAATCGGCGACCTGATTGGCGCGATAGTTCTGATTGCGCGCCGACAGACCATGCCCGCGCATTTCAGGTATCCAGACGTCATAACCGGCGCGTGCAAGATACGGCCCCAGACCTATGCCCTTGGGTGAGTACCAGAAGCGCCGATTGGAAAAGCTGCCGTGCAGCAGAATCACCGGAACGCCACGGCGGTCAGGCTGATCCACCAACCCGAGACGGGTCACGACCAGTTCGACGCTGGGATCCGGGCTGTTGGCAGGCTTGAGGCGGTAAACGTCCTCGACCAGATCGCCACGACGTTCGGCACTGATCAAGGCAACCGGAAAAAGATGACTGCTGCTTTGCATATTGCTCTTTATTCATAAAACCAGAGGCACCAGGCCTCTGGCAGACAAGACAGGAACACTTTCACGCATTAAAGGCGCGGCATAAAAAAAGCGGTTTCCGAAAAAACCGCTTTTTCATGAAACACCTGAACCACAAGACGGCTCAGGGTGTCAGTGCGTCACATCAGTAACGTCAGACTGGCGCCTGCGCTTCGGCCAGGAAGAACCAGGTTTCAAGCACTGAGTCGGGGTTGAGCGAAACGCTTTCGATCCCCTGATCCATGAGCCAGCGCGCCAGATCCGGATGATCGGAAGGGCCTTGGCCGCAGATACCGATGTACTTGCCCGCCTTGTTGCACGCCTGAATAGCGTTGGACAAGAGCTTTTTGACCGCGGGGTTACGCTCATCGAACAGGTGCGCAATGACACCCGAGTCGCGATCCAGCCCCAGCGTCAGCTGTGTCAGATCGTTCGAGCCGATAGAGAACCCGTCAAAGTACTCGAGGAACTCGTCAGCCAGAATGGCGTTGGACGGCAATTCGCACATCATGATGATGCGCAGACCGTTTTCGCCACGCTTGAGGCCATTGGCCGCAAGCAGATCGATCACCTGGCTGGCTTCACCGAGCGTGCGCACGAACGGCACCATGATCTCGACGTTGGTCAGGCCCATGTCTTCGCGAACGCGCTTGAGCGCACGGCACTCCAGCTCGAAGCAGTCGCGGAAGTTCTCGCTGATATAGCGTGAAGCACCGCGAAAGCCCAGCATCGGGTTTTCTTCTTCCGGCTCGTACAGCTTGCCGCCGATCAGGTTGGCGTATTCGTTGGACTTGAAGTCCGACAGACGCACGATGACCTTTTTCGGCGTGAACGCCGCAGCCAGCGTGCTGATGCCTTCAACCAGCTTCTCGACATAGAAACCGACCGGATCATCATAGCCAGCGATACGCTTGTCGACGCTGTCCTTGATTTCCGGCGGCAGCCCTGAGTAGTTGAGCAGCGCCTTGGGGTGCACGCCGATCATGCGGTTGATGATGAACTCAAGACGCGCCAGACCGACACCGGCGTTGGGCAACTGGGCAAAATCGAACGCGCGGTCAGGGTTGCCGACGTTCATCATGATCTTGAACGGCAGCTCTGGCATGGCATCGACCGAGTTGGTCTTGATGTCAAAGCCCAGCTCGCCTTCGAAGATGTATCCGGTGTCGCCTTCGGCGCAGGAAACTGTCACGCCCTGCCCGTCGGCCAGCGTCTGGGTCGCATTACCGCAACCGACCACAGCCGGGATACCCAACTCACGGGCAATGATCGCCGCATGGCAGGTGCGGCCGCCGCGATTGGTAACGATGGCGCTCGCACGCTTCATGACCGGTTCCCAGTCCGGATCGGTCATGTCCGAGACCAGGACGTCACCGGCCTGGACCTTGTCCATCTCGGAGACGTCCTTGATGATACGTACCTTGCCGGCGCCGATGCGCTGGCCGATGGCACGGCCTTCGACCAGCACCTTGCCGGTTTCCTTGAGCAGATAGCGTTCCATGACATTGGCGGATGCACGGCTTTTCACGGTTTCAGGGCGTGCCTGCACGATGTAAAGCTTGCCGTCGTCACCGTCCTTGGCCCACTCGATGTCCATCGGGCACTTGTAGTGCTTCTCAATGATCATTGCCTGCTTGGCCAGCTCCGACACTTCAGCATCGGTCAGGCAGAAACGGGCACGGTCAGCCGGCTCGACATCGATCACCTTGACCGACCGGCCCGCCTTGGCTTCTTCGCCGTAGATCATCTTGATCGCCTTGCTGCCCAGGTTGCGACGCAGGATCGCTGGACGGCCGGCACTCAGGGTGTCCTTGTGTACGTAGAATTCGTCAGGGTTGACCGCGCCTTGCACCACGGTTTCGCCCAGGCCATAGGCGCCTGTGATGAATACCACGTCCCGGAAGCCCGACTCGGTGTCCAGCGTAAACATGACGCCAGCGGTTCCGGTTTCGGAACGCACCATGCGCTGTACGCCAGCGGACAACGCCACCAGCTTGTGATCGAAACCCTGGTGCACACGGTAGGAAATGGCGCGATCATTGAAGAGCGAGGCAAACACTTCCTTGGCGGCACGGATGACGTTCTCGACACCACGAATGTTCAGGAAGGTTTCCTGCTGGCCCGCGAACGAGGCGTCAGGCAAGTCTTCGGCGGTGGCAGAAGAGCGCACGGCAACGGCCAGATTCGGATTGCCTGCCGACAGTTCGGCGAAGGCAGTACGGATCTCGGCATTCAGCTTTTCGGGGAATTCGGCTTCCATGATCCACTGACGAATCTGCGCGCCGGTTCGGGCCAGCGCGTTGACATCGTCGACATCCAGAGCGTCCAGGGCTGCGTGGATCTGATCGTTCAGACCGCTGAGCTCAAGGAAATCACGGTAGGCCTGGGCCGTAGTTGCGAAGCCGCCAGGAACAGAAACGCCAGCACCTGCGAGGTTGCTGATCATTTCGCCGAGGGATGCGTTCTTGCCTCCCACGTGCTCTACATCATGGACGCCGAGCTTATCGAGGGAAACTACGTACTCTACCAAGGTGATCTCTCCACTAACTGTGTTTGTTGTTGGGAAAAGCTCATTCACCCGGACCACCGTTACGGTAATCGCAGGCCTTTTTGGTCGGGCGCAAGCCTGAACCTTCAAAAAAGGTGAACATGCAGGCCCTCACGGCCTGCAAGCGCGCCTATCATATCCAAGAATCGTCCACTGCTTAAGGTCAACAGCGCAAATGAAGCGATCCGCTTTCTTTATCTCCGATGGCACGGGCATCACCGCCGAAACCCTAGGGCAAAGCCTGTTAGCGCAATTTGAAAACATTACGTTCAACAAGTTCACCAGGCCCTATATCGACAGCGTCGAGAAAGCGCGGGCGATGGTACAACAAATCAACAATGCCGCCGACAAGGACGATGTGCGACCGATTATCTTCGATACCATCGTCAATCAGGACATTCGTGAAATCCTGGCGACGTCCAACGGCTTCATGATTGATATCTTCTCGACCTTCCTCGCGCCGCTGGAGCAGGAGCTTAGTTCACACTCCTCTTATTCGGTGGGCAAATCGCATTCCATTGGCCACAACTCCAACTACATGGAGCGTATTGAAGCGGTCAATTTCGCACTGGATAATGACGACGGCGCACGCACGCATTATTACGACAAGGCCGACATCATTCTGGTTGGCGTGTCGCGTTGCGGCAAAACCCCGACCTGCCTGTACATGGCCATGCAGTTCGGTATCCGCGCCGCCAATTACCCGCTGACAGAAGATGACATGGAGCGTCTGCAACTCCCGGCCGCGCTGAAACAGCATCGCGAAAAGCTCTTCGGCCTGACCATCGACCCGGATCGACTGACCGCCATCCGCCACGAGCGCAAGCCCAACAGTCGCTACTCAAGCTTCGCCCAGTGTGAGTTCGAGGTGCGTGAAGTGGAAAGCCTGTTCCGTCGCGAAAACATCCCGAACATCAACTCCACGCATTTCTCGGTTGAAGAGATTTCCGCCAAGGTACTGGTCGAGAAAGGCGTGGAACGGCGCTTCAAATAACGCCATGGCTGATGTGCTAAACGTACGAACCGGGCACGCGCACCCAGCCTTCCATCAACACCCTGGCGCTGCGGCTCATGATTGCTTTGGTGACCTTCCATTGGCCGTCCTTCTCAAGCGCCTGCGCGCCGACACGCAGCGTGCCTGACGGGTGACCAAAGCGGACAGCATCACGCGCCACGCCACCGGCCGCCAGATTGACCAGCGTGCCAGGGATGGCAGCAGCCGTGCCTATTGCCACAGCCGCCGTGCCCATCATGGCGTGGTGCAGCTTGCCCATGGAGACTGCTCGGACCAGCAGATCGATGTCTTGCGCCGCCACCGGCTTGCCACTTGATGAAACGTATGCCTCAGGCGGTGCAACAAACGCCACCTTGGGCGTGTGCTGACGCGTCGCGGCCGCCTCGACCGTGGCAATCAGGCCCATGCGCACAGCACCATACGCCCTGATGGTTTCCAACGTGTTCAGCGCCTGAGCATTACCGTTGATATCGCCCTGCAACTCGGCACCGGTGTAACCGATGTCGGCGGCATTGACAAAAATCGTCGGAATGCCTGCGTTGATCAACGTTGCCTTGAACGTACCCACGCCAGGCACTTCGAGTTCGTCCACCAGATTGCCCGTGGGGAACATCGAACCGCCTGCGCCGTCCTCGTCGGCTGCCGGATCAAGAAATTCGAGCTGGACTTCGGCAGCCGAAAAAGTCACGCCGTCCAGTTCAAAGTCACCGGTCTCCTGCACTTCTCCATTGCTGATCGGCACATGGGCGATGATGGTCTTGCCAATGTTGGCTTGCCAGATGCGCACTACGGCAGTGCCGTTGTGCGGGATACGGCTGGCATCGAGCAGACCGTTGCTGATGGCGAACGGGCCGACGGCGGCGGAAAGATTGCCGCAGTTGCCGCTCCAGTCCACGAACGGCTTGTCGATGGATACCTGACCAAACAGATAGTCGACGTCGTGATCCGCCTTGCTGCTGCGCGACAGAATCACGGTTTTACTGGTACTGGACGTTGCCCCACCCATGCCATCGATCTGTTTTTCATACGGATCGGGGCTGCCGATGACCCGAAGCAACAGGGCGTCACGTGCAGGGCCCGGCACCTGCGCAGCTTCCGGCAGATCGTTGAGGTTGAAGAACACGCCCTTGCTGGTGCCGCCACGCATGTAGGTGGCGGGGATTCTGATTTGCGGTAGATGAGCCATAGCTGTTCCTGTCTTTTGCTGACGGGGCCCACGCTTTACGAACAAAAGCGTGGGCCGGGTCCGGTTGCGCTGCGCCGGCTTAAGACACAGTCGCCTCAAGGAAATCCTGGGCAAAGCGCTGCAGTACACCGCCCGCTTCGTAAATCGAAAGCTCTTCGGCGGTGTCCAGACGGCACGTGACCAGCACCTCGACACGCTCGCCGTTCCTGCGCTGGATCACCAGCGTCAAGGTGGCTCGCGGGGTCCGCTGGCCGATCACGTCAAAGGTTTCAGTACCGTCGATGCCCAGCGTCAGGCGGCTGGTGCCCGCTTTGAACTCCAGCGGCAGCACGCCCATCCCGACCAGATTGGTACGGTGAATCCGCTCGAAGCCTTCTGCCGCAATAGCTTCGACACCCGCCAGACGCACGCCTTTGGCTGCCCAGTCGCGAGACGAACCCTGACCGTAGTCAGCGCCCGCGATGATGATCAGCGGTTGTTTGCGAGCCATGTAGGTTTCGATCGCTTCCCACATGCGCGTGACTTGCCCTTCGGGCTCCAGCCGCGTCAATGAACCTTTTTTGACCTTGCCATCCACCACAGCCATCTCGTTGACCAATTGCGGGTTGGCGAACGTCGCACGCTGTGCGGTCAAGTGATCGCCACGGTGGGTCGCGTAAGAGTTGAAGTCCTCCTCAGGCACGCCCATTTTCGCCAGGTACTCGCCCGCGGCGCTGTCGAGCATGATGGCGTTGGAGGGCGAGAGATGGTCGGTGGTGATGTTGTCCGGCAGCACCGCCAGAGGACGCATGCCCTTGAGCGTACGCTCCCCGGCCAACGCACCTTCCCAGTAAGGCGGACGACGGATGTAGGTGCTCATCGCACGCCAGTCATACAGAGGTTCTACGCCAGGCCCGCTGTGCTCTTCGATGGCAAACATCGGGATGTACACCTGGCGGAACTGTTCCGGTTTGACCGACGCCTGCACCACGGCATCGATTTCTTCGTCAGTTGGCCACAGGTCCTTGAGGCGGATCTCTTTGCCGTCAACCACTCCCAGCACGTCGTTTTCAATGTCGAAACGAATCGTGCCAGCAATCGCATACGCCACCACCAGCGGCGGAGAAGCAAGAAAGGCCTGCTTGGCGTAGGGATGAATTCGCCCGTCGAAGTTGCGATTGCCGGACAGCACCGCCGTGGCGTAAAGGTCACGGTCGATGATTTCCTGCTGGATCTGCGGGTCCAGCGCGCCAGACATGCCATTGCAGGTAGTACAGGCAAACGCCACGACACCAAAACCCAGCTGCTCAAGCTCCGACGTCAGCCCGGCAGCATCCAGGTAAAGGGCAACGGTCTTCGAGCCAGGCGCCAGCGATGACTTCACCCAGGGCTTGCGCGTCAGGCCCAGCCGATTGGCGTTACGCGCCAGCAGACCAGCGGCGATCACGTTGCGTGGGTTGCTGGTGTTGGTGCAACTGGTGATAGCGGCAATGATCACGGCGCCGTCCGGCATCTGACCCGGCACGTCGCTCCACGGCCCGGCAATGCCACGGCTGGCGAGATCGGAAGTCGCCACGCGTGCATGCGGATTGGACGGTCCCGCCATGTTGCGCACGACACTGGACAGGTTGAAGCTCAACACACGTTCGTACTGAACCTGCGCCAGGCTATCGGACCATAGCCCGGTGTGACGTGCATACAGCTCGACCAGCTTGACTTGCTCGTCTTCGCGGCCGGTCAGGCGCAGGTAATCGATGGTTTGTGCATCAATGGAGAACATTGCGGCTGTAGCGCCATATTCTGGCGCCATGTTGGAAATGGTTGCCCGATCGCCCAGCGTCAGGCTCGAAGCGCCCTCGCCGTAAAACTCAAGGTAGGCGCCGACCACCTTCTGCTGGCGCAGGTACTCGGTCAGGGCCAGCACCACATCGGTGGCGGTGATGCCAGGTTGCCTGCGACCGGTCAGCTCAACGCCAATGATGTCCGGCAGGCGCATCCAGGAGGCGCGCCCGAGCATGACATTCTCGGCTTCAAGCCCGCCCACACCGATGGCAATCACGCCCAGCGCGTCGACGTGCGGGGTGTGGCTGTCGGTGCCGACCAATGTGTCAGGAAACGCCACGCCGTCGAGCACCTGTACCACGGGCGACATCTTCTCCAGATTGATCTGGTGCATGATGCCATTGCCCGGCGGTATCACTTCGACGTTCTTGAATGCCTGCTTGGTCCAGTCGATGAAGTGAAAGCGGTCTTCGTTGCGGCGATCTTCGATGGCACGGTTCTTCTCGAATGCCTGCGGGTCGTTGCCACCGCATTCCACGGCAAGCGAGTGATCGACGATCAATTGCACCGGCACGACCGGGTTGACCAGCGCCGGGTCGCCGCCTTGAGAGGCGATGGCGTCGCGCAAGCCGGCCAGATCGACCAGTGCGGTCTGGCCCAGAATGTCGTGGCACACCACGCGTGCAGGAAACCACGGAAAATCCAGATCACGGCGACGCTCGATCAGTTGCGTCAGCGAGGCGGTCAACGTGGCAGGGTCGCAGCGGCGTACGAGGTTTTCGGCCAGCACGCGGGAGGTATAAGGCAGCGTGTCGTAAGCACCGGGTGTGATCGCCTCGACGGCCGCGCGGGCGTCAAAATAATCCAGCCGGGTACCTGGTAGCGGTTTGCGAAATTCTGTGTTCATTGCGGAACTCGATCACGGGCGGTTCGGAAGACGGGCGGGGAACTCGTGAGCGGCTCCCCTGCCCCCTTTTCAGCGATTTGCGATGGGTACGAAGCTGCGCTGCTCGACACCGACGTACTCGGCGCTCGGGCGGATGATGCGGTTGTTGCCGCGCTGCTCGAAGACATGCGCCGCCCACCCGGTCAGCCTGGAGCAGACAAAGATCGGCGTGAACAGCTTGGTCGGGATGCCCATGAAGTGGTACGCCGACGCATGGTAGAAATCGGCGTTCGGGAACAGTTTCTTCTGCTCCCACATGACCTTGTCGATGGCTTCGGAAACAGGAAACAGCACGGTATCGCCCACTTCGTCGGCGAGCTTTTTCGACCAGCCCTTGATGACCTCGTTGCGCGGGTCCGACTCTTTGTAGATAGCATGGCCGAAGCCCATGATCTTTTCCTTGCGCTCGAGCATGCCAAGCGTGCCCTGCGTCGCTTCATCGGCCGAGCCGAAGCGCTGGATCATCTCCATGGCCGCTTCGTTGGCGCCGCCATGCAACGGACCGCGCAACGTGCCGATGGCCGCCGTGATGCAGGAGTAAAGGTCGGACAAGGTCGAGGCGCACACCCGGGCAGTAAAGGTCGACGCATTGAATTCGTGCTCTGCATACAGGATCAGCGACACGTCCATAACCTTGCGGTGCAGCTCGCTGGGCGTGCGGTCCAGCAGCAAGTGCAGGAAATGCCCGCCAATCGAGTCTTCATCGGTGATGCAGTCGATGCGCTTGCCTTCGTGACTGAAGCGATACCAGTAGCACATGATCGCCGGAAAGGCTGCGAGCAGGCGATCCGTGGCGTCACGCTGCTGTTCGAACGTGCGCTCAGGCTCCAGCGTACCGAGCATTGACGCGCCGGTGCGCATGACATCCATGGGATGGGTGTCTGCGGGAATGCGTTCCAGTACTTCCTTCAGGGCCGGCGGCAGCTCGCGCAGTTCCCTCAGGCGCTGCATATAGGTGGTCAACTGGACCTGAGTAGGTAGCTCACCGTACAGCAACAGGTACGCCACCTCTTCAAAGCGCGCCTCGGCGGCCAGTTCGCGAACGTCATAGCCGCGATAGGTCAGCCCGGCACCGGCCATGCCCACGGTGGACAGGGCGGTCTGCCCCGCGACCTGGCCACGCAGGCCAGCGCCGCTCAATACTTTTGCCTCAGCCATTGGATTCTCCAGTTTTTGAAATTATCGGAAATTGGCGATCGCTTGTGATGTGCGCGCAACCGGTCGAGCGATCCGTGCAAAGGGTCAGCCCTTCTTCTGCGCAAACAGCGCATCCAGCTTTTGCTCGAAGGTGTGGTAATCGATGGCGTCGTACAGCTCCATGCGCGTCTGCATGGTGTCGATGACGCTTTGCTGCGTGCCGTCGCGACGAATCGCGCCGTAGACATTTTCTGCTGCCTTGTTCATGGCCCGGAACGCCGACAACGGGTAGAGAACCAGCGCGACGTCAGCGCTACGCAGCTCGTCAACCGTAAACAGCGGCGTTGCGCCGAATTCGGTGATGTTAGCCAGGATCGGTACGCCGGAACGATTGGCGAACTGCTTGTACATCGCCAGTTCGGTGATGGCTTCGGGAAATATCATGTCGGCGCCGGCTTCTATGCAGGCCGCAGCGCGCTCCAGCGCGGACTCCAGACCCTCGACCGCCAGCGCATCGGTACGCGCCATGATCACGAAACTGTCATCGGTGCGCGCATCGACCGCAGCCTTGATGCGATCGACCATTTCCTGCAGCGGCACAATTTCCTTGTTGGGACGATGCCCGCAGCGCTTGGCGCCCACCTGATCCTCGATGTGAATCGCCGCAGCGCCGGCCTTGATCATCGAGCGCACGGTGCGCGCCACATTGAAGGCCGAGGAGCCAAAGCCCGTGTCAACGTCCACCAGCAGCGGCAGATCACAGACGTCGGTGATGCGCCGAACATCGGTGAGCACATCGTCCAGCCCAGTGATGCCCAGGTCCGGAATGCCCAGCGAGCCCGCCGCCACGCCCCCACCGGAAAGATAGACAGCCTTGAAGCCCGCACGCTTGGCCAGCAGCGCATGGTTGGCATTGATAGCACCGACGACTTGCAACGGCTGTTCGCTGGCAACCGCGTCACGAAAACGCTGGCCGGGAGTTCGGGGGTCGTGACTCATGATTCACCTCGGTCGGGAGCAGCCTGGTAATGGCGCTCGATGTTGCGTCTGGACGCACCGATATGGCGGCGCATCAACAATTCGGCCAGTTCGCCATCACGATCGGCAATGGCGTCGAGAATCCGATGGTGTTCGGCAAAAGCCTGGCGCGGTCGATTTGGGGTATTGGAAAACTGAATGCGGTACATACGCACCAATTGGTAAAGCTCACCGCAGAGCATCTGGCTGAGGGTGCGGTTACCGCTGCCCTGAATGATCCGGTAGTGGAAGTCGAAGTCGCCCTCCTGCTGGTAGTAACCGACGCCCGCCTGAAAGGCCGCATCGCGCTCATGGGTGTCGAGGACCTGACGCAACTCGTCGATTTCCTCAACGGTCATGCGCTCGGCAGCCAGACGACAGGCCATGCCTTCGAGCGATTCGCGAATCTCATAGAGTTCGATCAGTTCGGCATGGCTCAGCGAAACCACCCGCGCGCCTACGTGGGGCACGCGCACTACAAGACGCTGACCTTCGAGACGATGAATCGCTTCGCGCAACGGCCCGCGACTGATGCCGTAAGTCCGTGCCAGTTCGGGTTCGGATATTTTACTGCCGGGTGCGATGTCACCTTTGACGATAGCGGCCTGAATACGTCGAAAGACGGTCTCGGACAGGGTTTCCGTCTCATCGCTGGTTGACGCGAATTGCTCGACGACGCCCATCATTGTCGACACCTCAACATTTATTTCAGATAAATCTAGCCATAACCATCAAATTCGTCAAAGACAACATGCCAATTGTCGACAATCGTCTAATACCAAGGCTATCCACCGTTGTTTTATCCGTCACTAGGCGCATCACTGGAAAACTGGTGTGCCAGAGGCTTCATGCTAGAATGTCGACCTCCTGCTGGGCTTGCCGCTGCGGCACCCTGCCAGGCGTTCTATCGTCAGGTTTTACCCCGCTTGCGTCCTGCCCTGTAGCTCCTCGCCCATAACCCCAGGTTTTATGAGACTTACGACCCTTTTAACGCTTTTTTTCCTGTCGCTTGCGCCTGCGCTGACGCTGGCCGCAAACAAGACGGTGTATGGCCTTAATGAATACGCTCGACTGACCGACATCGACCTCGAAGTGGCCGCCAAGCTCGACACCGGTGCCAAGACCGCATCGCTGAGCGCACGCGATATCAAACATTTCAAGCGTAACGGTGAAAGCTGGGTGCGCTTCTATCTGGCGATTGACGACAGCCATGCACACCCCATCGAGCGTCCGCTGGCCAGGGTCAGCAAGATCAAGCGCCGCGCCGATGACCGTGACCCGGACGACGAAAAAAAGTACTCCGCGCGCCCGGTTATCAGCCTCGCTGTCTGCATGGGTGAAGTTTTACGCACCATAGAAGTGAACTTGACCGACCGTAGTGCTTTCCAATACCCGCTTTTGATTGGCTCCGAAGCCTTGAAACGCTTTGATGCGCTGGTCGATCCAAGTCTTAAATATGCGGCAGGGAAGCCCGGCTGCGCTTCCGTCGCTCAAAACGCAGAGTAAAACCATGCGCTCTCTTACGCTCCATCTGAAAATCCTGATCACGCTCCTGGTGACCCTGGGCATCGCGATCACGGCCTATCAGATTCTGGCGCTCGGCATTCCCGTGACCGAAGACGAAACAGACGACCTGTGGAACATCGATGCCAAGGTCGAGTTCGTCGCCAACCCCAAGGACTCGGTCAAGATCCAGATGTTCGTGCCACCGTTGGCGCACGACTACATCAGCCTCAATGAAAGCTTTATTTCCAATAATTATGGCGTCAGCGTCAATCGTGGCGACGGCAACCGCCGTGTCACCTGGTCGACTCGCCGCGCCACGGGCAACCAGACGCTGTACTACCGACTGGTACTGACCAAGCGCTACAGCGGCGAAAAGCCCAAGGTCAAAGGCCCGATCTTCCGCGACAGCCTGCCAGTCGACGGCCCGGAAAAAGTCGCCGCCGAAGCCCTGCTCGCACCCATCCGCCAACATTCGGCCGACGTAGAAACCTTCATCACTGAAGCCATCAAACGCGTCAACAATCTGAGCGACGATAACGTCAAGTTGTTGCTGGCCGGTGACACCTCGTCCGCGAAAAAAGCCCAGATCACCGAATTGCTGTTGTCGATCGCGCACGTTCCCATGGAGAAGGCTCACACCATTCGCCTCGAATCCGAACAGCCTCAGACCCCAGAGCTGTGGCTGCGCAGCTTCAATGGCAAGGAATGGCTGTACTTCAACCCGGACACCGGCGAAGCAGGCTTGCCTGACGACCGCCTGCTGTGGTGGACCGGCGACGAGAATCTGGTGACGGTCGAGGGCGGCAAAAAGGTGCAAGTCACCTTCAGCCTCAACAACAGCGAAATGAACGCCATGCGGCTGGCCAAACTGACCGACGCCAGCACCGACTCGGACTTCCTTGCCTATTCGCTTTATGGTCTGCCGCTGCAAACCCAGCAGACGTTCATGATCATGGTCATGATCCCGATTGGCGTACTGGTGATCCTGATCCTGCGCAACCTGATCGGCTTGCAAACGCTGGGCACTTTTACACCGGTACTGATTGCGCTGGCGTTTCGCGAGACGCAACTGGGTTTCGGCATTGCGCTGTTTACCGTCATCACGGCGCTGGGCCTGTCCCTGCGTTCGTATCTGGAGCACTTGAAGCTGCAAATGCTCCCAAGGCTTTCGGTGGTCCTGACTTTCGTGGTGGTGCTGATCGCCGCCATAAGTCTGTTCAGCCACAAACTTGGGCTTGAACGCGGTCTGTCGGTGGCGCTGTTCCCGATGGTGATCCTGACCATGACCATCGAACGCCTGTCCATCACCTGGGAAGAGCGCGGTGCCAGTCACGCCATGAAAGTCGCCATCGGCACGCTGTTCGCCGCATCGCTGGCGCACTTGATCATGAGCGTGCCGGAGCTGATCTACTTTGTGTTCACCTTCCCTGCAGTTCTGCTGGTTCTGGTCGGCTTCATGCTGGCGATGGGCAGATACCGTGGCTACCGCCTGACCGAACTGATCCGCTTCAAGGCGTTCCTCAAAGAGGAACAGGCCAAGTGATCGGCTGGTGGAAAACCTGGAAGGCGCTGGAAGCTCGCGGAATCATGGGCATCAATCGGCGTAACGCTGACTATGTGCTCAAGTACAACAAACGCAGTCTCTACCCGGTCGTCGACGACAAGATCATCACCAAGGAACGGGCGATTCAGGCCGGGATTCATGTACCGGAGATGTACGGTGTGATCTCGACCGAGAAGGAAATCGACCTGCTCGACGAGATCATCGGCTCTCGCAACGACTTCGTGATCAAACCGGCGCAGGGCGCTGGCGGGGATGGCATTCTGGTGATCGCCGATCGCTTCGAGGATCGCTTTCGCACGGTCTCCGGGCGCATCATCAGTCACTCGGAAATCGAACATCAGGTTTCGAGCATTCTCACCGGGCTTTACTCGCTGGGCGGGCATCGCGACCGCGCCCTGATTGAATACCGCGTGACGCCAGACCCGATCTTCAAAAGCATCAGTTACGAGGGCGTGCCGGATATCCGTGTCATCGTGCTGATGGGCTATCCGGTCATGGCCATGCTGCGTCTGCCCACCCGCCAATCAGGCGGCAAAGCCAACCTGCACCAGGGCGCCATTGGCGTCGGCGTGGACCTCGCGACCGGCATTACACTGCAAGGTACGTGGCTTAACAGCATCATCAGCAAACACCCGGACACTACCCATTCGGTGGACGGCGTGCAGTTGCCCAACTGGGACGGCTTCATGAAGCTGTCGGCCGAATGCTACGAGCTGTGCGGCCTGGGTTATATCGGCGTCGACATGGTGCTTGACCAGGACAAGGGCCCTTTGATCCTTGAGCTCAACGCCCGCCCCGGCCTCAACATCCAGATCGCCAACGACTGCGGCCTGACTCACCGCACCCAAGCTGTCGAAGCCCGGCTGGAACAGCTCGCACTCAACGGCGAGCGGGAAACACCCGAAGAACGCGTGCGGTTTGTGCAGGAGGTGTTTGGGCACGTTGAATAAATGTGGGCCTTCAAACCCTTCGTTTGACCTGAAACGCCTCCCACTCTACAGGCAGACAACCGACGGGCTCGCGATGCGGGCCTACCAGCTGTAACGAACACCTACGTTTGCACCCCAGGGCTGCTCGATCTTGTCGCCTTTGCCTTAGTCCAGATCAGGGTGAGCCTGTAACCGATCGGCCAGTTGAATGGCGACGCCTGCGCCGAACTCGCCGCGAGACCCGGACAAATCGTTGCTGAACAGGTTCTGGTTGACGCGAACCTGGTTATTGTCAGCAAACTCATGAGCGTAGGCAGCTCGAACATAGGGCTGCACGATGCGTGCCGTTGCCCACGTGGAGATCCACGCCAAGGGTAGTGCCCACTTTCCCCAACAATGAACGCGTACGATCGCCAGCAGCCGCAAGACCGATATGGACCACTGGAATCTCGGTGTCGGCCGCCGGATCCACTCCGCGACTCGTGATCAGCAAGCCGTGGCTGCCGGTCGCTTCGCCAGCCACGGTCAGATAGTCGTGCTGGCAGGTGAACTCAGCATTCATCAGAAGCGTGCCACCGCCTGACAATGTGCCAAGCCACAGCTCATGGAATGAGCCGGCATCGCCAAACCTGATCCGCCCGTTGTTGACGGAAAGGCTCCCCACGGCATCATTGCCCGTCATGCTCCACTCTGCGCCGCTGTCCACCACCAACGCATCCACGTTCTTCAGCTGGCCTGTCAGCACTGCCTGGTTTTGCAGGGTCACACTGACAGTGCTGGCCTCGGTCGCATCGATATTGCCGCTCAGGCTGCTGCCATCGACGGTCATGGTTACGGTACTGTCCGACGCCTGAAGCAACGTAGCATTGCCTCCGTTGAGGCGAGTGCCTCCAGTGATCATGAGGTCTGATACCGAAGCGGGCGACGCCTGTATGGCTGGGCCGTTCAGGCCATTTATCTCTGCGTTGTCGAGCATGATGTTCCTGACCGCAGGCCCGGATATGCTCGGCGACAGGATCATGCCGGCGCTCGCACCCGTGATGCTGCCCCCCCTTCACCATTACATCCCCTGAGTAATAAGGCCTACACCCACATCCGGGGACCGGGCTTCAATCCGAGTACTTTCCAGCGCCAGCCTTCCTCCGGTGTTTATAAACACGGCGATTTGCAGGCCGCTGAGAGGTGCATTGCTTGCATCGATTGCCTGTCGGTCCTGGATCACGATGACCGCCCATGCATATTCAGGAATAGCAAAAACTGCAGCAAACTTCATATATTTCAAACGGCAGGCAAACAACCTCATTCAGCCAGAGCGAAGGCGGGTCATAAAGAACTTCCTTTATCTTTAGCTCACACAAAAATTCCAGCCCCCACCATTATCCAGCGGTGCACAGCATTTTTTAATAGTGTTGTCACACGCATCAAACACTCAGAGGCGCATGGCGCGCAAACACAAACTACCGAACATCGTGCAGTATTCAACCACCCTTATGAGCAAACCGACCGCCGGCCAAAAAGCACATCATCTATCGTATATAGGCATTTATAAACTCGGGTTTTCTGATATATAATAACCCTCTTGCATAATAAATCAGACCACCCAGAACAATTGACATACCGCCTAAGAGCCCCGAAAAACAAGCCTCAGGCATTAACCCAGTTTATCTTCACACCCACCACCTCTGACACGCCAGACATTCAAACGTCAGATAATTCACTGAACCCTCCGCCACCGAATGTGCCTCGCACTTCCTCCAACACTCAATTAATTGTAATACTTCGGACTCTTATTCCACGTCACACCTGGCATTTGCTCAGGCACTTGAGTTTCATGCAGCCGACTATTTTTACTGGCCGCGCACTGCCCTGCCTCATTAACATCATGATTCAAAACTGCATCAGCCGATCACCTGTCTTTACTCTATCCGGCGCCACTGTTCATCAAGAGGCGGGCATTAGCCTCCCCATCGGCACCGCGCGCTTCAACATCAAACGCAGTACGTTTTCATACAGAGCCTAGGCTCTCGCCTGTCAGGCCGGTTACAATCCCCGACCGAGTGCCTGACCAGAACCCTGTATGCAAAGCTGTTCGATCGACCCCCTTCCCTATTGCAGTAACCCTGCCGACTACTTCGACCGGATCAGGCTCGCGCCCGGTGCCGTACTGCTGGACAGCGGGTGGCCGGGTGCGGATCGCGGCAGGTTCGATCTGCTCAGTGCATGGCCATTGGAGGAGTTCGCCCCCACACCACAGGAAACCGGCACGAGCTTTCTGACGCGTCTTCGCGCCGGGATCGTCGGCCTGGGCGAGGCAGAACTACCCGCTGACCTACCCTTTGCAGGCGGTTTGATCGGCTATCTGGGCTACGACTTTGGCCGGCGCCTCGAACCGCTTCCCGAAACGGCTGTTGATGATCTTCGATTGCCAGACGCGCGTCTCGGGCTGTATGGCTGGGCAGTGATCAGCGACCATCACGCTTGCACCACTCAGTTGGTGTGCCACCCTGCTGTGGCTGAGCCAGAGCGCCAGCGCCTGTTGGCGTTGTTTATTGGGCCGTTCAACGCTACCTCCGCCGAATTCAAACTGGACGGGGCTTTTCAGGCCGACCTCAGCGTCCGGGACTACCGGCTCGCCTTTGGCCGCATTCAGGACTACATCCAGGCAGGCGACTGCTACCAGGTCAATCTGACCCAGCGCTTTCAGGCCGGCTGCCAGGGCGATCCGTGGGCGGCCTATTGCGCGCTGCGGCTGGCGTGCCCGACGCCCTTTTCAGGCTATATGCCGCTGCCGGAGGGCGCAGCGGTGCTGAGTGTCTCACCTGAGCGTTTCGTCAAGGTCAGCCGAGGCACAGTCGAAACGCGTCCGATCAAGGGCACCCGGCCCCGCGGACACGATGCGACACAGGATGCCGAACTGGCCAACGAGCTGTTGGCAAGCCAGAAAGATCGTGCCGAGAACCTGATGATCGTCGACCTGCTGCGCAACGATCTGGGTCGCAGTTGCATAACAGGGTCGGTGAGAGTGCCGGAACTGTTCAGCCTTGAAAGCTACCCCAACGTCCATCACCTGGTGAGTAGTGTTACCGGCCAGCTCGCCCGGGGTCTGGATGCGCTTGACCTGATTGCCGGCAGCTTTCCGGGCGGGTCTATCACGGGCGCACCGAAGATAAGGGCGATGCAGATCATTGATGAGCTGGAGCCCGCACGGCGTGGTATCTATTGCGGCTCCTTGATGTATCTGGATGTGCGCGGGGAAATGGACAGTTCGATCGCCATCCGCACCTTGCTGGTCAAGGACGGTAAGGTGTCATGCTCGGGCGGCGGCGGGATCGTGGCCGACTCGGACTGCGAAGCTGAGTACCAGGAGACTTTCACCAAAGTGCGCGTACTGCTGCAGACACTCGAAGCACTTTGATTCGGTCTCTGGGCTTAGCAGTTGAATCCAGCTGCGAATTTCAATTTGAAATAAAAATCCAGTGGGCGAGCTAGCTCTCGAACTGGCTCACGGGCGGAGCATCAGCGGGATGTCACCGCCAGTGGTTGCACTATCCCTGTTACAGCGTCAGGTCACGGTTTGACGCCTTGATGAATTCCTTCTTCAAGTCTTCGAACGTGTGCACTGCCGGGAACTGCGGGAACTCACGGATCACGTTGTCAGGGGCATGAAACAAGATGCCCGCATCCGCTTCACCCAACATGGTGGTGTCGTTATACGAGTCTCCCGCTGCAATGATGCGGTAGTAAAGGCTCTTGAACGCCAGCACTGACTGACGCTTGGGGTCTTTCTGGCGCAGTTGATAACTGACCACGCGATCCGTTTCGTCAGTGATCAGTCGATGACACAACAAGGTCGGAAAGCCCAACTGGCGCATCAGTGGCTGGGAGAACTCGTAAAACGTGTCCGACAGAATCACCACCTGGAAACGTTCACGCAGCCAGTTGACGAACTCGATCGCACCGTCGAGCGGTTTGAGGGTGCCAATCACTTCCTGAATATCGGAGAGTTTCAGCCCGTGCTCGTCAAGAATCCGCAGACGCTGTTGCATCAGCACGTCGTAATCGGGAATGTCCCGGGTAGTGGCCCGCAACGATTCAATGCCGGTTTTTTCGGCAAAGGCAATCCAGATTTCCGGGACCAGCACACCTTCCAGATCGAGACAGGCAATTTCCACAGAACACTCCTTACGGGCACTTCACAAAGGGAAGCGGCACTCTAGCTGCTCGCTACACCCTGCGCAACGCACCGCTGGCACGTGGGAAGCGGCCAAGGTGTGATGGATTTTGTTACCATTGCTGTCATCACGAGCGCTTAAGCGCCACCCCTGCATTTAGGAAGCCGCCTGATGAGCCAACCCTTTGACGTCGCCGCGCTCGCGACGACTTATGCGAACAAGTCTGCGCAAGACATTCTGAAACTGGCCTTTGAACACTTTGGTGACGAGCTGTGGATTTCCTTCAGCGGCGCCGAGGATGTCGTGCTGGTCGACATGGCCTGGAAACTGAATAAAAACGTCAAGGTTTTCAGCCTGGACACTGGGCGCCTGCACCCTGAAACCTACCGTTTTATCGAACAGGTCCGCGAGCACTACAAGATCGACATCGAGATCATGACCCCGGACCAGAACAGGCTGGAGCCGCTCGTAAAAGAAAAGGGGCTGTTCAGTTTTTACCGCGACGGGCACGGCGAATGCTGCGGTATTCGCAAGATAGAGCCGTTACGCCGCAAACTGGCCGATGTAAAAGCATGGGCCACGGGTCAGCGCCGCGATCAGAGCCCCGGTACCCGCAGCGCGGTTGCCGTGCTTGAGATTGATACCGCGTTTTCGACGCCCGAGCGCACGCTGTACAAGTTCAATCCGCTGGCGCAGATGACCAGTGAAGAAATCTGGGGATATATCCGGATGCTCGAACTGCCCTACAACAGCCTGCACGAACGTGGCTTTGTCAGTATTGGCTGTGAACCCTGCACCCGCCCGGTACTGCCGAACCAGCACGAGCGTGAAGGCCGCTGGTGGTGGGAAGAAGCCACGCAGAAGGAGTGCGGGCTGCACGCGGGCAACGTGATTGCCAAGGCAAAAGCCTGACCTCGGCACCTGACCTGAGGGCATGGCGGGCAAAGGCCTGCCCGTCATGCCTCCAATCAATCAGTGCACCGGCAACTCGACGTTGGCGAACAGGTCCTCCATCTCTTGCTTGTTATGACACTGAATCGCTTTGGCCATGACCTCCCGCGTCAGGTGAGGGGCGAATTTCTCGATGAAATCACACATGAAACCCCGCAGGAACGTGCCGCGACGGAACGCTATCTTTGTCACACTGGATTCGAACAGGTCGCTGGCGTCCAGTATCACCAGGTCGTTGTCCAGCTCTTCGTCCACTGCCATTCTCGCAACGATGCCCACGCCCAGATTCAACCGCACGTACGTTTTGATCACATCGGCGTCCGCTGCGGTGAATACCACTTTAGGCACCAACCCGCGGTGACTGAACGCCTCGTCCAGCTTTGAGCGCCCGGTAAAACCAAATACATAGGTCACGATCGGGTATTCCGCCAACAGCTCCAGCGTCAGTTTCGGGACTTTGGTAAGCGGATGGTCCTTGGGAACCACCACACAGCGATTCCAGCGATAGCACGGCATCATCACCAGGTCACCGAACTGCTCGAGCGCTTCGGTGGCGATGGCGAAATCGACGGTCCCGTCGGACGCCATCTCGGCAATCTGCATTGGCGACCCTTGATGCATGTGCAAGGCAACGTCAGGATACTGCCGGATAAAATTACTGATCACAGGCGGCAATGCATAACGGGCCTGCGTGTGCGTTGTGGCAATCGACAGCGTGCCTTTTTTCTCGTTGGAGAATTCCTGGGCAATTTGCTTGATGCTTTCGACTTTGCGCAGAATCTCGCCGGCGGTGGTGATAATGCGTTCGCCCGCCGGGGTGACCCGGGTGAGGTGCTTGCCACTGCGGGCAAAAACCTCAACACCCAGCTCGTCCTCGAGCAAGCGGATCTGCTTGCTGATGCCGGGCTGTGAGGTGTATAGGCTCTGTGCCGTCGCGGAAACGTTGAGGTCGTGGTGCGCCACTTCCCAAATGTAGCGCAGTTGTTGGAGCTTCATATGTATCCCTCAAAGCAGATGAACCCTAGGGGGCATCAGCGACGGTATATAACTGGATTAATGGTCAGATGAATATTTCTAGAACTATTTATCACCTTTGAAGGGCGATGGCACGCTCGATTTCACTTAATCTTCCAATTAGTCCTTCGCCCTGCCCTCATCCTCTGTTCTGCAGCATGGGCACCATGTAAACCGGTATTTCTGAAAGCTGTAAGACCCTGGACGCTGTACGACCGATCAACGCCCCTTCCGTCGCTCGTTGACGGCAACCGCTGCCGACCACGAGCAGATCCGCCGACAGCTTTCGCGCCTGTTCAAGAATCATGCTGGAAGGCTCTCCCTGAACGACACGCACCGTACGAATGAAAGACAGGTCTTTGTGACCTTCACCCAGCTCATCACGAAACCCGTCGAGCATCCGTTGCTCAATAGCGTCCATGAACGCACTCGCGCCCCTGCTATGAAGTTCTCTGAACGCATCCTCTCCCAGATGGCTCTGCAGCACCGACTCGGCGAACAGTCCCATGGGTTCAACGACATGGACAACGTAGAGTGCTGCATCGAACGTTCTAGCCAGCGCCAATGCATGTTGCGTTACATAAGGCGCATACAGACCGAGGTCTGTGGCGTACAGCATTGAACGAACCATACAACCTCCCGAACAGCCAGAACGGCGGAGATGGATTCAGTTTAGCAGCGCGCCAACGTCTGCGAAGGCGCTCGACAGGCTCCTCGTCTGCACGGCGCCATAAGTCCTGGCCACTACCGGGCCAGACATGGCGCGTAGCCATGATTCATACAGCAGCGGGAACGTTGCTCAGGTAGACATTCATCTATCGCCAGCAGGCGTTGCCCTGTCAGCGATTGCTGCGGTCAATAAAGGCCAGTGCCTGATACAACGTGCGCACCCTCGGCATGTCACACCCGGCCTCAAGCGCCGCAGCCAATGGCCGGGCGTAAATGGCGTCCAGTTCCAGCGGCCGCTGTTCGACCCGATCGTGGTACATGCTCGGTCTGTAGTCCGGCATGTTCTCGGTCACCGTAAAAAGGTGGCGCGCGAAGCCTTCGGGCAATACCTGACCACAAGCTTCAGCACCTTGTACGACTTCATCCATCAGCGATAAAACAAGGTCTCGGCTTTCAGGAACAGTCATCAGAAGCGAAGTGCTGGCCTGCAGCAACGCTGACAAACCGTTATAAGGCACGTTCCAGACCAGTTTCTGCCAACGGGCCTGCAGCAGATCGGCCATCGCATGGGACTCGACGCCTGCTGTCCTGAACAATGCGGCGCACGCCTGGACAATAGATAAACAGCGTGCGTCATTTTCAGCAGGGCCGCTGTGATAGCCCACACTGACGGCACCAAACGCCTGGTGATTGATCACGCCGGGCGCGGTCCGATTGACGCAGATGAAACACAGCCCTCCCAACAGGTGCAGCGTGTCGGGCAAGACCTCTCGAAGTGCATCCTCGACCGCCAGGCCATTCTGCAGCAGCAGGACCTTTGCGTCGGATGCCGCCGCCTGGCAAATGATTGGCCCAAGCGCCGCGTTGCCAGTGCTCTTGGTCCCTACCAACAGCCAGTCACAGGGCGGCATGTCAGCGGCCGACACGTAAGCCTGAACAGGATTGAGACGAAGTTCGCCATGCACCGCACTGTTGACCTGCAATCCGTGCGTTGCGACCGCTTCAAACTCGCTGCGCAGCAAAAAATGCACATCGAACCCGGCACGCGCCAGCATCAGCCCATAAAAACCACCAATGGCCCCGGTCCCGATGATGCCGATCCGGGGACGATTTGTATCAGTGCTCATAATGGCTCTCTACTCTCAGTCACGATTGTCAGGGCAACTCATCGGGCACGCTGCCCAAGGCGCGCTCCAACGCGCCGACCAGGCTGTCAGCCGTCATGGTCGTGTGAAGCGAGCCGAAAAAAGCCCCGTCACGCACAACGAACAAGGCTGGCAGGTGGAACACCTCGTAGCGCTGCACGGCGCCGCCGTTTTCTTCGGCGTCGATCCAGCAGAGCCGATCAATTGGCAGATGCATGTGCGGTAACTGCTGTCTGGCCCAGCGACAGCTCGAACAGCCGACACTGGTGAAAATCACCAGCGAGATGCCCGACAGCTCCAGCAGTTGATGATCAATATCAAAGTCGCTCAGTTGCACTTGATTCAACGAATGGTCCTCACCTCTGGGCGTACACTATCCGTCGCAGAGCCGTCGGTTGCAAATTCGAATGCGAAGCCTGCGCAAAAGCACCATGCGTCAGCAGCCAAAGACGATCATCGGCACCGGCAACCGGGCTCGACACCACGTTTTAACCATTGTCGAACAGCCGGTTAACGCGCTAAGGTTCGGCTCCCCGCTGCGCTCAAACCTGCTGGGCACCGCCGCACGGGGGACCGTAGGCGGCCAGTACCCGCGACCTGATGAGTAACACGATGGCTGATTTACCGATTGACGACCTTAACGTTGCCTCCAACGAGACACTGATCACGCCGGATCAGCTCAAGCGCGAAATCCCTCTGTCTGACGCTGCATTGCATACCGTCAGCCAGGGTCGCGAAGTGATCCGCAACATCCTTGATGGCAATGACCACCGCCTGTTCATTGTGATTGGCCCGTGCTCGATCCATGACCTCAAGGCGGCCAAGGAATACGCCGAACGCCTGAAAACCCTGGCGGCCGAGGTTTCCGACACCCTTTATCTGGTCATGCGCGTCTATTTCGAGAAGCCACGCACCACGGTGGGCTGGAAAGGCCTGATCAACGATCCATACCTGGATGACTCATTCAAGATTCAGGACGGCCTGCACATCGGTCGCCAACTGCTGCTGGACCTGGCTGAGATGGGCCTGCCCACTGCCACAGAGGCACTGGACCCGATTTCCCCGCAATATTTGCAGGACCTGATCAGTTGGTCGGCCATCGGCGCACGCACCACTGAATCCCAGACTCACCGCGAAATGGCCTCAGGCCTGTCTTCGGCAGTCGGCTTCAAGAACGGCACAGACGGCGGCCTGACGGTTGCGATCAACGCTCTGCAATCAGTCTCCAGCCCGCATCGTTTCCTGGGTATCAACCAGGAAGGCGGCGTGTCGATCGTGACCACCAAGGGCAACGCCTACGGCCACGTGGTACTGCGCGGCGGCAACGGCAAGCCGAACTATGACTCGGTGAGTGTTGCGCTGTGCGAGCAGGCCCTGAACAAGGCCAGCATTCGACCGAACATCATGGTCGATTGCAGCCACGCCAATTCCAACAAGGACCCGGCCCTGCAACCGCTGGTGATGGAGAATGTTGCCAATCAGATCCTGGAAGGCAACGAGTCGATCATCGGTCTGATGGTTGAAAGTCACCTGAATTGGGGTTGCCAGTCCATTCCCAAGGATCTGTCGCAACTGCAGTACGGCGTTTCTATCACCGATGCATGCATCGACTGGGAAAGTACCGAAAAAACCTTGCGCAGCATGCATGCCAAGCTCAAGGACGTCCTGCCTGCGCGCAAGCGCACGTAAGGACAGTCAACAGCGGCAATTGAAGCTGTAACGAAAACGCCGAGCAAATGCTCGGCGTTTTTCTGCATGGTGCGATGACTCAGATCTTGGCGGCTTGCCGTTGATGGCGCTCCATGTAGCGCTCCACGTAGGAGCAGGATGCGATAACGGTGTAGCCCATGCTGTCGGCATAATTGAGTGCCTGCTCGGTCAGAGCAGCCGCAATGCCTCTACCCCGCAGCGCATCCGGGACGAAAGTCCGATAAAAATCCAGGGTCTGCTTACCCAGGTCCATATAAGTCAGGTAAGCACGGTGGCCGTCGATGTTGATTTCGAACTGATGGCCGGTCTGATCATGGTGGATGGACAACGCCTCGCTCATCGTTACTCCTCGCGGGTCTTGGATTTTGACCCCTACCTTACCGATCTTTTTCCGGCGAAGGAACATCTACGCCACCCTGCGCCTGTTTTTGACACCGGGAAGAGCCAGCCGATCTCAATAAGAGCACCCTCAAATAGTAGGCGTCATTGCCGAATATGCTCAAGCACAAAGCTCATAAAAAAGATGAAACCTCATTAAAAGCCCGGGTGACAGTCCGGCATGCAAGCGCCCAGCGAACTCAAACGGGCCGGCTCTCGAAGAACGCTATTGCCGAACGTTTGAAACAGCAAACGTTCATTAACGCCCTGAAGCAACATCGCCTTGAGCCTGTGATCAACACTACCGCCAAGTCGCCCGTCCGCTGCGCGCATGCCGGCCGAAACACTGGACTGATAGTGTTGTCAGAGGCTGAGCGGTGAACGCCGTTGCGTTAAAATGTATAGTTTTTGAACAGATTGCATGAGCAGTAAGGCGGAACACTTTCAAACCCGGGAAATTTATCGGCTTCTTGCGCTTCGTCCGTTTACTTACTACAAACAATGGGTACTATGTACGCCGGTCATTTTCTCACGTTCGAGAGATGACTAATTTGAAAAAATTCCTTGAAGGGGAACACGATGAACAACGTTCTGAAATTCTCTGCTCTGGCTCTGGCAGCAGTTCTGGCCACCGGTTGCAGCAGCGTATCCAAAGAAACCGAAGCTCGTCTGACAGCTACCGAAGACGCAGCAGCCCGTTCGCAAGCACGTGCCGACGAAGCCTATCGCAAGGCTGACGAAGCTCTGGCTGCTGCTCAAAAAGCTCAGCAAACTGCTGACGAAGCCAATGAGCGCGCTCTGCGCATGTTGGACAAAGCAAGCCGCAAGTAATAATCCTTCGGGATTATGGAAAGCCGATCCGGCAACGGATCGGCTTTTTTATTGCGCTTTTTTCAGCACCTTGAACGCCTGCACGCTTATTGAAAGATCACCGGCGCTTCAGATACCGCAGCGGCAGTACCCGGAACAGCAATCTCGACGGGCATACCGTCTTCAGCGGCAACCACGTCACGCACCAGATCCCAGTTCATACGCAGGTTATTGGCCAGGTCGTCACGCTTGAGTAATGCATTGATGACCGCAGTGTGCTTATCCACCACCGATGGATTGCCTTGGTCGTCAACGGGCGTGTGGGCTTCGAGATACACTTTGCCGCCGCTCAGACCGAACTTGTATGGCTCACTGATAATGCGCACGGTTGTGCCGACCGGGGCCATGTCGGCCAATTCAAGTACGTTGTTGTTGTACATACGGAAGCAGCCGTGGCTGGTGCGCATGCCAATCCCGAACTTTTTGTTCGAACCGTGGATAAGGTAACCGGACATGCCCAGGCCGAACTTGAACGGCCCCAGCGGGTTATCCGGACCTGCCGGCACGACATTGGGCAGCGGATCACCGTCGGCAGCGTGCTCAGCCTTGATAGACGCAGGCGGCGTCCAGGTCGGGTTCGGTGTTTTGGCGATGACTTTGGTAACACCGATCGGCGACCCCCATCCTTCGCGCCCCACACCCAGCGGATAGGTGTGCACAACGTTCTGCCCCTTGGGGTAGTAGTACATGCGGTATTCGGCCAGATTGATAACGATACCTTCGCGGGGGCCCGGCGGCAGGATGAAACGGGTCGGCAGGACGATATCCTTGCCTGCACCCGGCAGCCATGGGTCGACACCCGGGTTGGCTGCGATCATTTCCAGATACCCCAGATCGTAACGCGTGCCGAGGTCGGCAAAGGTATCTTCGTATTTGGCTTTGATGACCTGGACCTGCCCGATGATGTCTTCGCCGGGCGCAGGCAATGGAAACTCCAGTGCATGAACAGAGCCTGCCGCGCAGAGAGCAGCAAGTGACAGACAGCGGGTAACAGCTGGAATGCGCGACAACATCCGGGAAAGTCCTTCGGGTAACGGCTATAGAGAAGAGTTTGAAGTGTACACCGGCGCTCGCCGATTCGGGGAGCTCTGCGCCCGGCTCCACGCACCTGACAACAGCACGCGGACAGCTAAAGCTCAGGCCAGATGGGGTTCATGCCTCTGCGCTGGGCATCAAGGATGGCTTTGCACAGCTGACACAGGCGGTCGTCGCGCAGCGCGTCCGGCTCGACGGCAGACATTTGTGGCTGCGCTGGCAGCAACGTGCCGCATAACGTGCGGTCAATCGAGCCACCAAGCTCCAACTGACGCGCAATCAGATGCACCCGCACTTCCTGGCACGCGAACAGATCAAGCTGTTCATCGGGCTCAAGCACTTGATAGGCATACAGGGACCAGGCGGGACGCGGCATGGGGGGCTCCAGATCGGGGGCGCCACCTTAGCCGAAAGCCCCCGCCTAGAAAAGCCTCAAAGCAGCGGTTTCAGGGTCGGCCAGACATTTTCCAGCAACTTGTTCTGCGCAGACGCGGCAGGGTGAAGTCCATCGGCCTGCATCAGCTCTGGCACACCACCAATTCCTTCCAGGAAAAACGGCACCAGCGGCACTTTTTTCTCTTCTGCAAGGTTGGTGTAGACCTCTTCGAACGCCTTGGTATAGCGCGGCCCATAGTTGGGCGGTATGCGCATGCCCAACAACAGGACCTTGGCACCCGCCGAACGTGAGCCATCTATCATCGACGAAAGGTTTTGTTGCAATTGAGCAGGCAACTGGCCACGCAGCCCATCGTTACCCCCCAATTCGAGAATAACCAGCTCAGGCTTATGCTCTGCAAGCAGCGCAGGCAGCCGCGCCTGGCCTCCAGCACTGGTGTCGCCGCTGATCGACGCATTCACCACCTTGTCGTCAAAGCCCTGCTCCTTGAGCCGCTGTTCCAGCAGGCTGACCCACCCCACCCGGGTATCCAGGCCGAAAGCCGCGCTGATACTATCCCCAACGATCAACACTGTGCCCGCCATTGCGCCCTGTGAGAGCAGCATCAACCCCAGGCCAGCACTTAAAAACCACGCACGCATCGGATTCTCCATGAGTGAAAGTATTCTCAGTGCCCAAAGCCTCAGTAAAGTGGTCCCCAGCACCGAAGGTGACCTGACTATCCTGCACGAACTCTCCCTGGAACTAAACAAGGGTGACACGCTGGCCATCGTAGGCGCCTCGGGTTCGGGCAAATCCACCCTGCTCGGCCTGCTGGCCGGGCTGGACCTGCCAAGCGCTGGTTCGGTGGTCCTGTCGGGCCGCAATCTGAGCGAGCTGGATGAAGATCAGCGCGCCAGGGTGCGTGCCGAACACGTAGGCTTTGTCTTCCAGTCGTTTCAATTGCTCGACAGCCTCAATGCGCTGGAGAACGTCATGCTGCCCATGGAACTCGAAGGCCGCAAGGACGCCCGCGAGCGCGCCCGCGTCCTGCTGGAACGTGTTGGTCTGGGCCAGCGCCTGACGCACACGCCACGTCAGTTGTCCGGTGGTGAACAGCAACGGGTTGCGATTGCCAGAGCCTTTGCCGCTGATCCAGACGTGTTGTTCGCCGACGAACCCACCGGCAATCTCGACAGTCACACCGGTGAGCGGATCAGCGACCTGTTGTTCGAATTGAACAAGGAGCGCAATACGACACTGGTACTGGTGACTCATGATGAGCGTCTGGCCCATCGCTGCCGGCGCCTGATCCGTCTTGAAGGGGGCCGTCTTGTAGCCCCTCTGGAGCCTTGATGGCACGCTTGCCTTTCACACGCCTGCTGAGCCTCGCTGCGCGCCAACTGCTGCGCGATGCTCGCGCAGGGGAATTACGCGTACTGTTTTTCGCGCTGCTGGTTGCCGTCGCCGCCAGCACAGCAATCGGTTATTTCGGCGCGCGCCTCAATGGCGCGATGCTGCTGAGGGCGACCGAATTTCTGGGTGCCGATCTGATTCTGGAAGGCTCCAGCCCGGCACGCGCCGAACAGGTGCAGGAAGGCGAGCGGCTCCAGCTCAAGCATGCACAGATCGTTATCTTCTCTAGCGTCATCGCCACCGACGCAGGCATCCAGCTGTCAAGCATCAAGGCTGTGGATAGCGCCTACCCGCTGCGCGGCGAGCTTAAAAGCGCGCCGGACCTTTACCAGACCGAGCAAGCGGGCAGTGGCCCGCAGCCCGGCGAAGCGTGGGCCGAGGCCAGGCTGTTTCCTGCAGTCGGCCTTAAAGTCGGTGATGACATCGACGTTGGTGCCAAGACCCTGAAACTGACTCGCGTGCTGACCTACGAGCCCGACCGCGCCGGCAATTTCTACAGCCTGACGCCGCGGGTAATGATCAACTTGCAGGACCTGGCCGCCACCGGCGTGGTTCAGCCGGGCAGCCGTGTCAGCTACCGGGAAATGTGGAGCGGCCCGCCGCAGACGTTGGCTGCGTACCGCAAGGCCATCGAGTCCGGTCTCGAACCGCATCAGGAAATCAAGGACGCCCGCGACGGCAGCCAGCAAATTGGCGGCGCACTGGGCAAGGCCGAGCGTTATCTGAACATGGCCAGTCTGGTAGCCGTGTTGCTGGCAGGCGTCGCCGTTGCTCTGTCCGCGTCGCGTTTCGCCGCCAGACGTTTCGATGCAAGCGCCCTGCTCCGCTGCCTGGGCCTGTCGCGCGGTGAAGCAATGGCGCTGTTCAGTCTGCAGCTCGCAATCATCGGTCTGCTGGCCAGCCTGAGCGGGGCCGTGCTGGGCTGGGTGGCGCAATTGGGTCTGTTCGCGCTGCTGCAAAACCTGTTGCCAACCAGCGTTCCACCGGGTGGCCTGCTGCCTGCGCTGGCGGGGATGGGTACCGGTCTGGTCGCACTCGCCGGTTTCGCGCTCCCCCCGCTAGCCGCACTGGGCCGCGTGCCGCCTTTGCGCGTACTACGTCGCGACATGCTGCCGATCCCGGCCAGCTCCTGGTTGGTCTACGGTGCAGCGCTGTTGGCGCTGGGCCTGATCATGTGGCGTCTGAGCCTTGACCTGGTTCTGACCTTCGCCTTGTTGGGCGGCGGCATCATCGCCGCACTGGTGCTGGGCAGTCTGTTGCTGCTGGCACTCAACAGCCTGCGTCGTTTGCTGTCAGGGGCGTCGCTGCCGTGGCGATTGGGCCTGGGGCAGTTGCTGCGTTATCCGCTGGCTGCCGCTGGCCAGTCATTGGCCTTTGGTTTGATTCTGCTGTCGATGGGCCTTATCGCGCTGCTGCGTGGAGAGCTGCTCGATACCTGGCAGAACCAGTTGCCCAAGGACGCGCCGAATTACTTCGTGCTCAACGTACTGCCAGCGGACAAGGAAAACTTCGCCCAGGCCATCAGCAAATTGTCCACGCACTCAGCGCCTTTGTATCCGGTAGTGCCGGGCCGTCTGACCAGCATCAACGGCGAGCCCGTCGGCAACTTCGTCACCAAGGACTCACGCGGCGAGAACGCCACGCGTCGGGACTTGAGCCTGACCTGGGCTGCCGACCTGCCGGAAGGCAACACACTGACAGCAGGCAACTGGTGGAAGGACCTGCCCCCGACCGGTCAAACCGATACGACGCCAGGCGTTTCGATCGAGACCAAACTGGCTGAGAGCCTGCACATCAAACTGGGGGATCGCCTGAGCTTCATCGTCGGCGGTCTGACACGCGACGCTCTGGTGACGAGCCTGAGGGACGTGAACTGGGACACCTTCCAGCCCAACTTCTTCATGATCTTTCAGCCCGGAACGCTTGCTGACCTGCCGACTACCTACCTGACCAGCTTCTATCTGCCGCCCGGGCAGGACCGCCAGATTGTCGAACTGTCGCGGGCATTTCCCTCCATCAGCATTCTGGGAGTAGAAGCGCTGCTCGCGCAGGTGCGCAGCATTCTGGACCAGGTGACTCTGGCGGTGCAGTTCGTGCTGCTGTTCGTGTTGGCAGCAGGCATTGCGGTGCTGTTCTCCGGCTTGCAGGCCACACTGGATGAGCGGATTCGCCAGGGCGCGCTGTTGCGTGCACTGGGAGCAGAGCGCGCGCTGTTGATCAAATCCCGCAGAATTGAGTTCGGCCTGTTGGGCGCCGCCAGTGGCCTGCTTGCGGCACTGGGCTGCGAGCTGGTGAGCTTCGTGCTGTACAGGTATGCATTTTCACTGGAATGGCAGCCGCACCCCTGGCTACTGTTGTTGCCGGTGATCGGGGCGCTGCTGGTCGGCGGCGCGGGCGTGTTCGGCACTCGCCGTGCGCTGAATGTCAGCCCGCTGACCGTGCTGCGTGAGGGTTGAGGCGGTGCTGGTCAACAGGCTGGGGCGAGTTTCTGATGGAACGCGGACTCCAACTGCTGCCCCACTTTTGAGACGCGCTTCACATTGATGGGGTGCCTTAAATCAGTCTTCGCGAGCAAGCTCGCTCCCACGCAAACCTGGATTCCACATTTGAAATGCACACCCGTGGGAGTCAGCTTGCTGACGAAGAGGGCGGCATATTCGCTAAAAGATGCATGATAAGGATCAAAGAAGGCAAAGCCACAGCACCCTAAAAAAGCCGCGCTTTCCTTCCACGACAGCCGCGCCACCACAGAACGCGACGTAAGGTGCAGGCTGAGTCCTGGCGCTGATCCGGGGGTCAATCGGCATGGATGCCGATTGAGCCGCACCGGGCCATGGATGGCCCGTTGCGGCGACCGCCGGATCAGGGTCAGGACGAAGGAATCCGCCGCAGGCGGACCCAACCGGAGCTGGAGACTTTGCCTACTTTGGTCTTTTCAAAGTAGGGCGCCGTAAGGGCGCAAAGGTGACGTGAGTCGAATACATCAGGCTCCTGAATCCGCAGTCAAAAAACCGCACCCGACCTCATGATTGAAAATATCCCGAGGACCCGCGAAGCACCGTCCTGCCCACAGGCATGAAAACTCAAACAGGCCTCTGCCCGAAGGGCGCGGGAACTTGCGAAGGTTACGACGGCTGCGATGGGCTGCGCAGCGGCCCTTGAAAATTGCAAACTGAAACTCCGCCCAAACAGGTATTACTGCTCATAAACAATGCTGTTCACAAACCAGAGCTTTTCGCCTTCGGGCGTGTTGACCAGCACCTCGTCGCCCTCTTCTTTCTTCAACAAGGCCCGCGCCATCGGCGAGTCGATGGAGATGTAATCGTTACGTCCATAGATCTCGTCATAACCCACGATGCGGAATTTTTTGAGATCGCCGTTTTCGTTCTCGATTTCAACCCAGGCGCCAAAAAACACCCGTCCTTCCTGCTCCGGCGAATACTGCACCACGCGCATGTCTTCCAGACGCTTGCGCAGGTAACGCACACGCCGGTCGATTTCACGCAGCAGTTTCTTGTTGTACTGGTAATCGGCGTTTTCGCTGCGATCACCCAGCGATGCCGCCCAGGCAACCTTTTGGGTGATGTCTGGCCGGTGCTCGCGCCACAAATAATCGAGCTCTTTCTTCAGGGCGTCGTGCCCTTGTTGGGTGATGATCTTTGTACTCAAGACACTTCTCCGGACCGCAAGAAAAAGGTCACCCGGCGCTGACTGCGCTACTTGCGCGTCACCTCGTGCCTGATGCAGTCGTCATAATAAATCTTGCTGACACTGGCAGGCTTCAACCGCGATGCGCTGTCATAGGTCTGCTCGTTAATCCCCAGCGCCATGGGGCGCATCCACTGCTTGGTGAACTTGCGCGCCTGCAGCTTTTGCCGGGCACCGTAACGCGTCACCCCTGAAAGCTTGGACGTCTGCGCACCCGCCGCAATCGTCGAACCCCAACGGCACAGATAGCGTTCGTTTTCGGTCGCGTTTCTCGCTTGGGCAGACAGTGCAACACCCGACAGTGTCAAGCAAGCCAGAGCACAATAAACCAATCGCATGCAGCCACCACCTAATCCTTTGATAAGGCGGCGATTTTGCCTGTCAAGCGAAGCGCCGGGGGCCAGCAAAATGCCTTCTATGGCCGCTGATTCGCGGCCTGGATCAACCCAGTGTAATCAACCCCTGCCGCGCAACGCGGGTCAGGTCACGAATCACCTGCTCGACATCGGCCCTGGCTGGCGACTGAATCACGGCGAGGTCGAAGTAATCGTTGGCAAAACCGCTGAGCGATTGATGCGGTTCGATGAACTGGATCAGAAACGCGCAGGAACCGCCCCGGCGACGAGGCCAGCCATCCAGGTAACGTAACAGCGTGGGTTGGTGCGAACCGCCCAGCAGGATCCGGGGGCTTTTGCGGGACAGCGTGGTGCTGATCGGGGAAAGACGTATGAGGGGGCGCAAGTTGTTCATGGCTTTTTCTCTGCCTCAGAAGCTCCGCTGGGCAGCGGTGAGAGGCAACACCGAACCAACGTTTTAGCGGTATTTCAACAAGGTTTGAACCTCGTCAGGCGCCCCGCAAGTAGTTGTTAAATCGGCGCTTGAGCACGCATCCTAGAGAAGCGCGGCATTCGTTGTCAATTGTCATCCATGACAAAGCATCAGAAACGCGAAAGGCCCGCAATCTGCGAGCCTTTCGGGCAACCAGGCAATGCTTACCTGGCGATGGCGCGATCCACGGAAAGCTTGCCTGCCCCTTCGATCAGAACTGCCAATGCGCCGCCAAGCAGGGCCAGCGCATACTCATAGCCGTTATTGGCCATGAAGAAACCGTTGTGAATATGTACAGAAAAAATCGCAACCAGCAGCAGCACAGTCACCACCGCTGCTGCGGGACGTGCCAGCAAGCCTAGCAACAGGCCCAGTCCACCGAAAAACTCGGCGCTGCCCGATAACAGTGCCATCAGATAACCCGGCGTGAGGCCCAGGCTTTCCATGTACTGCGCCGTGCCTTCAAGGCCATAGCCACCAAAAGCGCCGAACAGCTTCTGACTGCCGTGTGCAATGAAAGCAATGCCGACGATGACGCGCAGGACGGTCAGGCCATAACCGGCGCGGGTGCCAAGTACCGATTTGATCAATGTGTTCATGCTGGCGTATTCCGTTGCTATTGAATGAGATTGGCGCCATCATAATCAAATCTACAAATGTAGAAACCGCAAAATAAAGCTCATTATCATCTGATTATTCGATTGGTAGGCTTTTTGCCCGCACCCTCTTTCTCCAGCGCATCCCGTTCACGGTCAAACGCCAGGTAGTACTTGTTCACGCTGTTGACGAACGTGACGACATTGGCCCCGCCCTGCTCCATCGCCACACGCTCGGTCTGGAAAAACCATTGATTGGGATTCAAGCCACGACGCCGCGCCTCTTCACGCATGCCCTGCACTCGCTCCGGCCCCAGGTTGTAAGCGGCCATCACGAAGGCCATGCGCTCACGTTCGTTGACCTTGGGACTCGAGAAATACTTTCGCTGGATCTGCGCCATGTAGCGTGAGCCAGCCCGCACGTTGTCCTCGGTGCTCTGGATATTGGCTACGCCGACGCTCTTCGCGGCCGACGGGGTGATCTGCAGCAGGCCAGTCGCCCCACCGCTGCCTTTGGCGGAAGGATCGAGTTTTGATTCCTTGAAAGCCAATGCTGCCAGATCCAGCCAGTCCATGCCTTGTGCATCGGCGTGACGTTGCAGCATCGGCCGCAATTGTTCGAGCCGCTGAACATTGTTGCGAACCAGCGGATTGTTGACCCGGTAGGTGTTCTTGTAGGCCTTTTCAAACGCCAAATCCTGATTGGGGGATGGCTTGTAACCGTGCAGGAAGTCATCAATGCTGGCGCGCAGCAGGGTTGCGTTGTCACGCACGAACCAGTTTATATCGCCCTGAGTACGCAGGGTCAGGCCACGATCGATACGCAGTTTGGGCATGACTTTGGCCCAGCGCTCGGCAATAGGCTGCTCGACGAGGGTCATGGGATAGATGCCGGCCTGGACCATTTCCAGTACGTCCTCCACCGCAAGACTGGGATCGACCCACTCGATTTTCACCAGTGGCAACTTGCGCAACTCCAGTTGCCGATTGACCTGATGCACCGCGTCGTCAACGGCGCTGCCGCTGGCGAGGCTGAGGGTGCGGCCGGAAAGCTGGTCGACGCGTTTCAAGCTGCGCTGGCCGCGAACACCGACCAGTACCAGAGGTACGTCGTGAATGATCGGCTCGCTGGCAAGCACCCCCTTGGCCGTGCTGGCATCGAGCAATTCGCCCGGCGCAATCAGATCACCCTCACCGCGCTGCAAGGCGCTGAGCAACTGATTTTTGGCTTTCGGTATGATTTTGAAGGTGACCTTCTGGCCATCGCGGGAATGGCTGTTGAGGTAGCGCTCGAACGCTTGCAGTCGATGGTATTCGATACCGACCTCCTCCCCTTTGACGTCACCGGAGCTGTTGCGGCTCTGGTTGACCAGCACGCGCAGGACCTTGCTGCTGCGAATTGCGGCCAAATCACGCACCGGAGTGGCATGTTGCACAACCTCTGGGCCTGTCTGTCGGGCCGACGCATGGAAGGGCAAAAGCGGTAATAGACACATCGTGCAGACAAGCGCGGATCGGATCATTCACTTCCCCAGGGCAATGCCGGAAAAAAACAGGAAAAAGGAACTCTTGAGGTCACGCAGCAGTACTGGACAGCACAGGAAATCGTTGAGCCGTTACGCCCAAGCGTTTGAATATCCAGCTCTTTCTTGTTGTAGCCGTAGCTCTGGTATGCTCGGCAGCCTTCAGCTGGAGGTAGCACCATGCAACTCATCGACATCGGCGTCAATCTGACCAACGCAAGCTTCGCTTCGCAGCGACAGGCGGTACTCGACCGTGCTTATGCCGCAGGCGTGGACCAACTGGTGGTGACCGGCACCAGTGTCGAGGGCAGCGAACAGGCTTTGCAGCTCTGCCACGAACTGGATGACAGTGCGCAAAGGCTGTTCTGCACAGCGGGCATCCATCCTCACTCGGCGAGCGATTGGACCGGCGACACCGAGAAACAGTTGCATGCTCTTCTCAAGGAAAATCGCGTTCGGGCAGTCGGTGAATGCGGGCTGGATTTCAACCGTGACTTCTCGCCGCGCCCCCAGCAGGAAAAAGTGCTGGAAGCCCATCTGGCTTTGGCCGTTGAACTGCAAATGCCGGTATTTCTGCACGAGCGCGACGCCAATCAGCGCCTGCTGGAGATCCTGCGCGACTACCGTGACCGTTTGCCCGCCGCCGTGGTGCATTGTTTCACCGGTGAGCGAAGCGCGCTGTTCAGCTATCTGGATCTGGATCTGCACATCGGCATCACCGGCTGGATCTGCGATGAGCGACGCGGCACGCACTTGCATCCCCTCGTGACCAATATTCCCCGCGGACGCCTGATGCTGGAAAGCGACGCACCTTACCTCCTGCCACGCAGCCTGCGCCCGAAACCGAAAAACGGTCGAAACGAACCGGCTTATCTGCCTGAAGTGCTTCGCGAATTAGCACTGCACCGCAACGAAAGCGAACAGGACCTCGCGCTGCACAGCACCGCATGCGCACGGGAATTCTTCGGTTTGCCGACATTTGAGCGAACAGCAGACTGAAATCTGCGTTTTCATTGATCCGCATCAAGTGTTGCTTTGAGGGTTGCGACACAGTGATGGCACCTTGACGCTATCACTCACGACCATCAAAGAAGACTGCAAATGGGCTCCTGGCTTGGCAACCTGTCACCCAAATACAAATTCTGGGCGGTCAATGCCGTCGCGTTTATCACCACCCTGTTGCTGGTGCTGTACGCCGTGCAGCTTGAGCAACAGGCGCGAAGACAAACCTCGCAGGAGGCCGCTCAGGCTCTCGCCCGCGCTCTTGCCATCTGGCCAACAGAGCAGCCGTTGCCGTCCAGTGGCGCACTGCTGGCTTACGCCACAGGCCAGACACCCAGTCTCAACGGCGTTGCGCTACCGGAACTGACCAACGCCGACGACTGGGTCACACTCGACAGGTCTTTGGGTGAACGATCATTGTGGGGCGCCCAGGTCACTGTCCGGGCTGATGGTCAGCGCGTCGCAGCGCTGGCGTTTGCACCGTCTCTCACTCAGGTGATTGAGCACCGCGCGATCCACTATGCGATCGCCGTGCTGGTGCTGATGATCGCCATGTTATGCGCTTCACAACTGCTCATCCGCTTTCTCCTCAGCCAACTCAATGCCCTCAAGGACGTGATGCTTTACGTCGAGCAAACCGGCGATCTGTCTGCACGTGTACCCAACGGCAGCGATGACGAGGTCGGGCAGATGAGCAAAGCGTTCAATGCCATGCAGGCCGGCTATCAACGCGTGGTCAACACTGTCTCGAAATCCGCTGCCCGGCTGGATGATGGGGCCGAGCACCTGGCTATCGGGATGCGCGAAGTACGCCAAGGCATGCTCGACCAGCAGAGCGAAACTGATCAGGTCGCGACCGCGATCAACGAAATGACCGCTACCGTTCACCACATTGCTCAACATGCCACCGCTACCCGCGACCAGTCACACGCCGCCGACGCGCTGGCTGGCAGCGGCAAGGCCGTGGTGGAGCGTGTACAGTTGTCAATTGCCGGGCTTTCCAGCGACGTGCAGCAGACGGCCGAAATGATCCAGCGCATGGCGCAGGACAGCCAGAAGATCAATAGCGTGGTCAGCGTGATTCACAGCATTGCCGAGCAAACCAATCTGCTCGCTCTGAATGCCGCTATCGAAGCCGCCCGTGCCGGGGACATGGGAAGAGGCTTTGCGGTCGTCGCCGACGAAGTGCGCAACCTCGCCAAACGGGTGCAGAACTCCACGGATGAAATCACCACCATGGTGTCGGCCTTGCAGGCTGGCACTCGTGACGCGGTGGACTACATGCAGGACAGCTCGCACAAGGCTGATGAGTGCGTGCAGCAGGCACAGCAGGCCGGCGATGCGCTGGCGGCCATCGCCGATGCGGTTGCCCGGATGCGTGAAAGCAATACGCAGATTGCAGTGGCTGCTCAGCAGCAAAGCCAGGTTGCCGAAGAGATGAATCGCGCCGTGGTGAGCATTCGTGACGTTACAGAGCGCACCGTGACCCAGACCATCGATTGCGCCAGCACCAGTGGTGGGCTCGCCGCACTGGCCAGCGAATTGAACATTGCCGTCGGCCAACTGAAGTTGTGAGCGACTATCACGGCGATAGTCAGGCTTGACTCGCGCGCGGCCCGGAGCAGGCCTACTCTTCAGTCATTGGAAGATGCATCCGAGGATGCATCCGAGGATGCATCGAAAAGGCATTGAAGAGGACAGCAGTATGGGTAAGCGACTCCCCGACCTTCACACGTGGCAGTGGCGCGGCTACGCACGCAACCACCGGCACCCGACCAACCTGGTATTGCATCTGATCGCTGTGCCGCTGTTTGTCATCGCGGCGCTGCTGATTCTGGATGGACTGTTTTCATTCAGCTTCTCGTCCATCGCCATTGGTGTCATCGGCCTGATTGCGGCGCTGGGGGTGCAGCGTCATGGTCACTCGCTCGAACAACACGCATCAGAACCATTCAGTGACCGTAATGACGCCATCAAACGTCTGCTGACCGAGCAATTCGTGACCTTTCCGCGTTTTGTGTTGAGCGGTGGATGGTGGCAAGCCTGGAAACAGCGGCACCGGCGCTGAAGCCGGGGCTCTGAGCTTTCAGCCAAACACAGTGACGGTTTGACGACTGATCGCGATCAACTCTCCTTCCGGCCCCCATAACATTGCAGCCGTGTGCCCGTAACCATCGCGAGCATGCTCGATGACAGCCTGATAGCTGCACCATTGCAGTGTGTCGAGCGCCGGTTGTGGCTGAACAAACTCAATGGTCCAGGTCAGCGAACTGCCCGGTGCCGGTTTGCTCAAATGCGGCAACACGGCGGGTGGCCAACTGTCGACCAGTGCCAGGATGTGAGCTTCGGTCATCGGCCGAGCCTGCTGCTCATCCCGAAACCGGACATATCCGCCGATAGCGGGCGATGGGGTATTGCTGTACGGCATACCACCCAACGCCCAACGAATCTCCATGAATCGCAGATAATCGGGCATCAAGCCTTTGACGAACGGCAGCTCGGTACAGTCGTCGGCCGCTTTGAAGGTGGGCGCAGGGGCTGCAGCAACGTTGATCATAGATTCGCGCGGCGCGCCGAAACTGCCCTGAATCAGGGTCATCACCTGTCCGTTCTGGGTCGTACGCCCCAGCACCTGACTGACCGCCTTGCCATGCCGCAGGATCTCGACGTCAAAGGCAATCGGCACGCCGGGCTCGGCAGGCCCGACAAACGTGATCGCCAGCGACCGCACCGGCCGTCCTTCAGGCACCTCGGCACGCATGGCCTCGAAGGTAAGCGCCGCCATCAGCCCACCAAAGCAGGCGCGGCCCTGCGACCACTCGGCCGGGATGGTGACCGCACGTGGCGTGTCGCGGACAGCATTGATCAGTTCGCAAAAAGTCATGGAGGCTCCAGCAGAGGGCGACATCGGTACCCTTGTCGATGGGTAGCACAGGATGATCAAGATGTTACCCATCTGCCGGCCAACTGGCATGCCGCATAACGGCCATTATTGCGGCCTGAACGACCTGTATGCCGTAGGAATGATCCGTTCTGGCAACTGCCTCAGAAGCAGGCCTTGGCCAGTCGCTTGAGCGACGCTTCGGCCTTGCGTTCGGCACGCACGATGCCTATCTGCCAGCCGGGAATGCAAGGTGCCAGATCAGCCTGCTCACCTGCCTGCGCCAGCCATTGGAGATGATCATGCCAGTCGCCCAGTTCGCTCTGCGCAGACTTGAGGCGCGCCTGCATGTTTTTCGGCTGGTGGCTCAATTCCGGATAAGCCTCGGCGGCGTAGCGCACGCGCTTGATCAAGAGGCGCAAGTCGTGACGATCATGGTCAGGTTCGGCAATCGCCACGCGCAATTTGCGCCACTGTTTGTCCATACGGTTTTCGATTGTTTTACGCAGACCACGCAACAGGCCTTGACGCTGCTGCAGGCGTAACAGTGTTGGAAGCTGATCAATCAACGTCATCAGGCGGGTCATTTCGCCGGACTTGGCAACCCTGGGACATACATGGCTCAAGTGTTCGTTACGCGTACGGGCAGGCTCGTGCAACCCTTGCTTGTCAAGAAACGCGGCGAGCACCTGCATGTCACGCAATGGCGTGGTCAACTGCCCTACTGCCTTGGCAGCATCCTCCAGTTGAGTGACACCGGAAATGTCCCGCAGCGGCCGCAGCAGGCTACGCAAGCGGCGCACGGTGGTGCGCAGATCGTGCAACGCTTCGCTGTCAGTCGAGACCGCGAGCCGTGCCTGGCACGCAAGCAATTTGACATCCAGCGCCAGTACGTTGGCGACCAGATGATCAACCATTGATGACATGCAATTCCCCTCAAACAAAACAACTCATGAATGACTGCCCCTGGCCGCCGATAACCGCCACGGCATCTGCCGACGCAGTGCGCTCAAGCGGCCGCGCAGCTGGCTCGACGAGCCGGAGCGACCGGCATAACGCTGGGCCTGAAACTCCTCCACGAACGCCTCGATGGCGCCCGCTTGCCGAGGAAAGAACAGTGCCGCCCGACGACCGAACGCCACCGCACCTTCGCCCGGCATACGACGCAGACCATGGCGAGCCAGCAAGCGTTCAAACGCATTGAACAGACGCAGCTGCGGATCGCTCTCACGGCGCCACGGTTTGAACAGCCACAGCGCCACCAGCCCCAGTGACACTATGATGCCTGCCACGAACACCGGCGCCTCGAACCCTGAGAACCAGCGGCTGAGCACTTGCAATTGTTGCTGACCCTGGTAGCCCAGCACCCATCGCTGCCAGCCGTAATTGAGGTCATCCCAGCTCAGGCGCATGGCATTGATCCAGGGCACATGCCGGTAACGCAATGCCGAAAACGGCGCGTCCTGCAAAAAGTCTTCGTCGGCCGCAAGTGCCTGTTCCAGACCCTGTTCGATACGCTGCGGCGCAACCGCGGCCGTCGGGTCAACGCTGCGCCAGCCGACGCCCGGCTGCCAGTATTCGACCCAGGCATGGGCGTCGAACTGCCGCACAGTCAGGTATTGGCCATCAGAACTGATCTCCCCACCCTGATAGCCGGCCACCACCCTCGCCGGAATACCTGCGGCACGCAACACGAAGGTCATCGCACCGGCATAGTGAGCGCAAAAACCCCTGCGACTGACAAACAGAAAGTCATCGATGCTGTCATTGCCTGATGGGGTTGGCTTGAGGGTGTAATGGAACGGCTGCTGGGTGAAGTAACCCAGCATGGCTTCGACCAGCGCGTCGGGGCGGGCGTAACGACGGCGAAGGTCATCGGCCCATTGCCGGGCCTGCTCATTGCCTTTGGCAGGCAATTGCATGTCCTGACGCTGGATCTGCTCGGTAGGCTGCGCATCACGCACGCTCTGCGGCCAGGACGTGACGCCGTACAATAACGATTGCTCTACAGGACGTCTGCGCTGCAAGCGGAAATCGCTCATCTGGCGCACCTCGGGCAGGCTGGTTTCGCCCACATCCAGGCTTGGCAACCAGGGACGACCACTGGCCTCCATGACGATGCTGTAGGTCAGTGGCTCGCCGCGTTTTTGCCATTGCGGAACCTGCACGCTCTGGGCGCGTGACGATTGCGACCAGCGACGTCCATCGAACTGCTCCAGCGTCAGGCCTCGCCAGTACAACTGATTGCGGGCGGGAACAGCGCCTTCGAAACTGGCGCGAAACACCAGCGCGGGGGAGCGGCTCAATTCTGCCATGTCTCCAGGAGCCATATTGTCCGAAAGACCTGTGAGCCCTTTGTTGCTGGGCTGCGGCAAGGACCAGAGCGGGTCGAGACGCGGGAAGAATACAAACAGCAACAGCATCAACGGCACCGCCTGGGCCATCAGTTTGAAAGCCAGCTTGAGCGTGGCAACAGGCCTGCTCGCCAGAGCAGACTGCTGCAGACCGATCAGTGCCGCCAATAACGCGCCGATGGGCAGCAGGCTGAACAGCGCCCACAGCAGAGTGTCCTCGAACAGATAACCCACCACCACGCAGAAAAAGCCCAGAAAGATCAGCACCCGTGCGTCGCGGCGCGTGCTGACTTCGAGCATCTTCAGCACGAAAGCCGCGACCAGCAGCGCAGCGCCAGCGTCCAGCCCCACCAGGCTGCCTCGCGCCAGGTACACACCCCCCGCCGTGCCCACCAGCAAACCAGACTTGACCCATGTACCGGGCAGACGGGCGCGCATGCGAAAGACCTGCACGCGCCACACCGTACACCCCAACCACAGGGCCATGATCGAAACCGGTACATGCAACGTAAATGGCAACACCACCAGTGCCTGCGCCAGCAACAGCCAGGTCAGGCTGTCGCGGGGAACGGGCTGACTGAGCTCAGCCTGCAGCTTCGTGACCGCAGGCTTTGTGGTCCGCGCCTTCATGGTCGATCCCCATAAAGCGCCAGAGCGCGCAGGCAGGTCTCGCGGTGTGCATCGCCGCTGCCCACCGCCGACACAAAGCCCGGCAGGCTCAAGGCGAACGGCTGTCGACGTTGCGACAGTTCCAGCACCCAATAACACAAGCGCGACAGACGCTCTTCGATGTCGCCACCCAGCGCCATGAAGTCCAGGCAAAGATCGTGACCACTCAGGTCGACAAAATCCTTGACCAGCAGCCCCTGACCCCGGGAGTACGCCTTCCAGTGCAGACGCCCACGGTTGTCACCCGGCTGATAACCACGCAAGCCGTGATAGTCATCGACACCTGTTCCTTGCGTCACCTGGCCACTGTCCTCAGCGTGAGGTTGAACGCCTTTGAGTAAGGGCATCGTGCCAAACAGCGGGCGCGGGTAGATCAACGCGGTCTGCTCCAGATCCAGCCAGCTCCACGCGCGAAAAATACCTAATGGAAATACACTTTCGACCCGCAGCCTGGGCGCACGTAGCCAGCCTCTGCGCTCGGCAGGAAGGGTCAGCTCGATCTCGGTCAGCCCTCTCGGTGTGACGTCGCCCGGCTGCACATTCACAGCCTCCCATCCCAGCCCCAGCGCGTGATGGGAAGGACCGCTACTTTCCAGACGCAAGCGCAATTGCACGGGCTCGCCGACAAACACAGAACGCGCCACTCCGGCGCTCAAAATCAGCCCGCTGATGTTTCGGTAAGTATGCAGGATCGTCAGTACACCCACTGACATCAGCATGAACGTCAGGCCATAAGCCAGACTGTTCTGGTAATTGATCGCGACCAGCAGCATCAGCACCATGACCGCCGCAAAGGTCATTCCGGTTCGGGTTGGCAGAATGAAGATGCGCCGGTGATCGAGGGTAACTCGCGATGCAGGCGGAATACGCTTCTCCAGCCAGCGCTGCCAGAACGGTGTGAGCGGCGGAATCAAAGCACCGGCACCTCGCGCAGCAACCATTGCACCAACGCACCGCCGCCATGGCCGGTCGGGTCGCTGCGCTCGCGCAAACGATGACCGACCACCGAGGGCAGCACCGATTGAACATCTTCGGGGATCACATAATCACGACCAAACAGCATGGCCCAAGCCTTGGCCGCCGCCAAAATCGCCAGGCTGGCCCGTGGTGAAAGGCCGTAAGCAAACTGCGGCTGGCTGCGGGTTGCATCTACCAACCGCAACACGTAATCGACCAGCGCATCACTGGCCCGCACCTGTCGGGCCTCTGCCTGCAATTGACCAAGCGCAGCGTGATCGAGAATGGGTTGCAGACGCGGCAACAACTCTCGGCGCGATTCGCCCAGCAGCAAGGCCTTTTCTGCCGCCCGGGCTGGATACCCCATGGAAATACGCATGAGGAACCGATCCAGCTGCGACTCAGGCAAAGCAAACGTGCCGCCGGAACTGAACGGGTTCTGGGTCGCGATGACGAAAAAGGGATCGGGCAACAGACGGGTCGCGCCTTCGATGGACACCTGCCCCTCCTCCATCGCTTCCAGCAAAGCGCTTTGGCTTTTGGGCGTAGCGCGGTTGATTTCATCAGCCAGCACCAGCTCGGCAAAGATCGGCCCAGGATGAAAGGTGAACTGCCCGCTATCGCGATCAAACACCGAAGTTCCAAGGATATCGCCGGGCAACAGATCCGAGGTGAACTGGATACGCTGATAGCTCAGCCCGAGAATTTTGGCCAGCGCATGGCTGAGTGTGGTCTTGCCCATGCCCGGCAGGTCTTCGATCAGCAAGTGACCACCGCCAATCAGACAGGTCATCGCCAGACGTACCTGCGCTTCCTTGCCCAGCACCACCTCATTGATGGCGCTCAAACATGCATCGAGTTTTCTATCCATCGAAAGTCTCTCCCGGCAACGGCTTCATGACTGTGGGACTGCAAACGATGCGAAACGTCCGAACACTTTATGGTCAGCGTAGGCCGTTTCGCCACAGTATGAAGGGATTTGCCGGAAGGAAGGCAAGAAGGCATTGCGGAGGGTGTTCAACGTGTACAGGCAAGCTTGGAAATTTGCCCATCGGGGCGTCTGCAGCCCGCGCCTTGGTAATAGCACCAGGACGCGGCTCACAAGGGATCAATCAACGGCCAGCGCGTGACTCACGAATGTAGAACCGCGCTTTTTCGGCTTTCTCGGTGCAGCCTTCAAATGCTTCGAATTGTTGCTGGGTCTTGGCACCCGTCAACAGCGACAGCGCCTTGGAGTAACTGACCGTCCCGGCAAAGCCTTCGGCCTTGGCCAGATCGAGTTCGTGCCAGGCGCCGTCGAGCTGAGTGGCGCAGCTGTCGCGATACCCTGTCTTGCCAGCACAACCTGCAAGAACCACGATAAACAATGGCAGACAGATCCAGGCTTTCATGGGGTGTTACCTCAAGAGTAGAAAAAGTGTGTGGCGGTTTGACGGCGTAAACGGCTAAAAGTGCCGTGATACGGGGGTCAAGGGTAACTGTTTTCATCCAACGACGTTCTTTATTCAGCGTATCGTGAGCCGACTGGAATCAGGGGTGAGCTGATGAAAAAACGGATAGCACTGGTATTGGGGTCAGGTGGCGCCCGCGGCTACGCGCACATCGGCGTGATCGAAGAGCTTGAGCGGCGCGGTTACGAAATCGCGTGCATCGCAGGCTGTTCGATGGGCGCAGTGGTCGGGGGCATCTACGCAGCTGGCAAACTCGAGCAGTATCGCCACTGGATAGAAAGCCTGGATTACCTGGATGTGTTACGTCTGGTAGACGTCAGCTTTCGACTGGGCGCCATTCGTGGCGAAAAAGTCTTCGGGCACATTCGCGAAATTGTGGGCGATATCAACATCGAGGATTTGCGTATTCCCTATACCGCCGTGGCCACTGACCTGACCAATCAGCAGGAGATCTGGTTTCAGGAAGGCTGCCTGCACCAGGCCATGCGCGCATCGGCGGCGATACCCAGCCTGTTCACACCGGTCATGCAAGGAGGACGCATGCTGGTTGATGGCGGGCTGTTGAATCCGCTGCCAATCGTGCCGGTGGTATCCAGTCATTGTGATCTGATCGTGGCAGTCAACCTCAACTCGACCCACCAGCAGCATTATCAGTTACCGGTGATCGAGCGTCCGCCTGCGGTAAAGAAGCGGGTCGACCTGTTGATCAACTCACTGGGTGCGCGTCTGCCGTTCAGGCGCAAGGTCAATACCACGGGTCATGAGTTGGCATCGTCTGAAACCAGCAGCCTGAAACCGGTCGCCGCGCACGTCCCAAGCCCTTGGCTGGATGAGGTGTCTGCCGACCCGCTGGCCCAGCAACCCGCCGCGGCGCCTCAATCTGAAGGCGCACCACGATCGGCCAGTGGCTCGGTAATTATCGATAATGTCGGGCCTGCGTCGTTACTGGATCTGATCAATCAGAGTTTCGAGGTGATGCAGACGTCGTTGGCGCAGTACAAGATTGCGGGGTATCCGCCGGATATTCTGATTAATGTGCCGAAGCGGGTGTGTCGTTTTTTCGAGTTTTATAAAGCGCCGGAGTTGATTGCGTTGGGGCGTCAGATTGCCAGTGATACGCTGGATCGGTATGAGGGCGAGCAGCGATAATGGGGCCGGATGTTGTTTGGTGATGCGATGCGGCATGGGTTCGGGGGCTTGGGTGCTCGGCGCGGGTCACCTTGTTTGGGCATATGGATGATCTGGACCGTGGACTCAGTGGCCTGCGCGTTCGGCTCAGGTCACCTTTTCGCCCCTCGGCGACCCACTTTGATGGGGCCAAAGTGGGCAAAGCCCCAGGCTCCGGTTGGGTCCGCCTGCGGCGGATTCCTTCGTCCTGACGCTGATCCGGGTCGCTGCAACGGGCCATCCATGGCCCGGTGCAGCTCAATCGGCATCCATGCCGATTGCCCCCCGGATCAGCGCCAGAACTCAGCCTGCACCTTACGTCGCGTTCGGCGGTGAAGTGGCTACCGTGGGAGAGAAGCGCTGTTTGTTTTTGGGTGTGCTGTGGCTTGGATTCGTTTGATCCTTGTTGTGAATTTTCAGTGACATGCTGGCCTCTTCGTCAGCAAACGGAACGCCGCCCGGCCGACTCCTCGTATGTTCCCACTGGTGCTCATTTCAACTTGAAATCCAGGTTCCGGTGGGAGTGAGCCGGGCGGCGTTCCGCTTGCTCGCGAAGACTGATTTGAAAACACCGCATCAACATCAACTTAACCACGCCGTTGCCGTTGCCCTTGATCTTCAACCCCCCATCTCACTGACGACGCCAATCGCGCGTATGGAAGGCCGAATGCAGGCGTCGTGGAAGGGGTCGATCGGCAGGGATGCCGAGAGAGCGCCGTTGGGCCATGGATGGCAC
>Ga0265798_10000191_pt1 | contig 113311 bp, 94 predicted proteins | sample P3T30metagenome_FD_192430 | JGI IMG/M metagenome (GOLD analysis project Ga0265798, IMG submission 192430) | Plant litter microbial communities from East Loma Ridge, Irvine, California - P3 T30 | ecosystem: Environmental > Terrestrial > Plant litter > Unclassified | place: USA: California...
AACCTGTCGAGGTCGTGCGCAAGGACATCGACAATCAGGACTCACCTGCCGAAGGCGTCGACAAGATCATCACCCCGACCTCCAACCGCGAAAAGGAGCAGGACGCCGAGACCCTCAAGGAAAAGAACCGCGAGGTTGAGGACAAGCTTGCAGGGCGGGAGTGAGGGGCGCAAACGTGACGTGAAACATGCGGCTGGCTCAATGCCCCGCAGTCTGTGCCATTTGTGACGCAGAGCGTCACGGGCGGCATGCCCACGCGGAGCGATGGGCACGATCAAAGTCCTCATGAAGGAATACGATGATGATCGTTCCCACGCTCTGCGTGGGAATGCCGCTCAGGACGCTCTGCGTCCCGACGTACGTAAGAGAAGCACGCTGGCAAATCAATCCGTGAGCAGCTCTTGCAGCCCCAACGCATCCCCCACCGCCGCACCGCTGGCGGTATTGTCGAACAGGCACCAGGTCGCTGCGCCCTCCTGCTCGGATCGGCGTAACTGCTCGGCAATCGTCGCCAACCGATCTGCACCATACGGACTGTGGTAGATCTGCGGCGAGCCATGCAACCGCCAATAGCGCACACCTTCCCAGCCCGCTGGAACGTCACCACCTGACACGGGTGACGGGTCAGCGGCAACCTGTCCGATACGCTGCTCGACCAGCAGCGGCTGTGCCTGCAGCCAGGACTCGTGGCGCGGCTCGAGCACCGCATGCCCGGTATAGCACTCACGCAATAACGCAAAAAAGCGTTGCGCGATATCGGCGTCATAGCGAAACGACGGAGGCAGCTGAATCAACAGGCAACCCAGCTTGTCACCCAGTTGCATGCACTGCTCGAGAAAGACCCTCAACAGGCTTTCGCAATCATGCAGACGCAATTCATGACTGATGGTCCTGGGCAGCTTCACGGAAAAGCGAAAGCCTTCAGGCACCGACTCCGCCCAGCGCGCATAGGTCTCCGGACGATGAGGACGATAGAACGAGCTGTTGATCTCCACCGCATTGAAGCGTGCCGCATAACGCTGCAGATGGGTGCCTTCATCAGGAAATACGGACCAGTATTGACGCGCCAGGCTCCAGCCCGCGCAGCCGATAAGGAACCCGCTCAATACAGCACCCTGCCAGCCTCACGCATGAAGATTTCCACGGTCTTGGGGCCGACTCCCTCGAATGCCAGCAGGCGCTTCTCGAAATCCGCCCTGCCATCACTGGCTTCGTGAACATTGAGAAGCTTGCCGCCATATTCCTCGTTCAGCTTGCTGGCCAGTGCCAGCAGCCGTTCGGCAGTGGACTCGTCGTAGCGCACGTAATGCGCCTGCCCCAGCATGCCGACCAGTTCGCGATGCGTGCAGCTCGCCAGCTTGCGGGGCGTGTCACGACCCTTGTGCTCAACGATCACCCGGTAGGCTTCGCAGGCAATTTGGGCCTGAATCCTTTTGCCCATCAGAAAACTGGCGATCAGCCACTTGAACAGGGATTTCTCCTTGTCCGCGCTGAAGTCGATCTGCAGGTCAGAGGCGGTCACCGACTGGCTCATGGCGATTACTTGCTCTGCTCGGACTTGCCCTGCTGCATCTGTACCGAGGACTTGCTGCCGTCGGTGTTGTTCTTGGTCTCGTTACCCGAATTGTCGAAGCAGCCGTGCAGGGCCAACAGACAGAAAAAACCCAGGCAGATCGCTGGCTTGCTCATGTGAATACTCCTGATCATTTCATTGCATTGAAAGGCTGCGGCGATTGAAACGACGCGCCTTCCCTTGCAGACAATCAGGCCGCACGCAGGGTTTGTTCAGTCTGTTCGACGGCACGACCAACGGTCGTGATGCCGGCATCAAGGCCCACCGAACAGCATCGTCCAGTAAACGCCATAATCGGTCTGTGGGCCGGTCGCATACGCCACGCCCACCTCGGTGAACATCGGATTCATGAGGTTCGCGCAATGCCCGGGGCTTGCCAGCCAACTGGCCATGGCCTTGCCTGGCGTGCTCTGACCTGCCGCGATGTTCTCGCCAATCTGTCGGCCGCTGTAACCTGCCGCACGGGCCCGGTCAGCAGGCGAGTCGCCATCAAAACCGCGATGCTGAAAATAGTTTTCGCTGGCCATCGACTGGCTGTGGCCCTGAGCGGCCAGTTCCAGCGTCGCATTCCAGACCACAGGCTGCGCCGCTGCAAACGGTCGTTTGCCGCACATACGGGGTTTGGACCGCGCTTCATTGATCTGTGCGAGCAGCAGCTTGCCCGCCGAGCGGGTGTCACTCAGCTTGCTGTCGATCAAGGGACGGGCCAGCACGATGCGCCAATCGTTTCGTTCCCGAGTGATGCCGACATCGGCGTACTGAGCGTCCAGCAACGCGCCGCAGTAACGCGCCTTGAGCATGCCGACCGCCTCGTTGGCGTCCTGCGCGCCTGCAAGACGGATGGTGCGTACGGTTACCGCCTGATAGCCCGCAGCCTTGAGCGCATCGCGGGAACTGCCGTTGAAGACGATGGGCAGCGTGACGCTATCGTTCAGCACCAATGGGCGAGCCACCTTGGTTGTTCGCGACTCACAGCGCTGCGGCTGCGCACGGTAGGCATTGATGCTCTGGACAATCTGCTGCCCTTCGCTGGCCATGGCAGGCACGGCAAACAAGGACGCGAACGAAATCAGGCAGAGCCGGACACGCCATGGAAAACGGAGGTGCTTGCGCATGATGGGCATGGACTCTGGGGAAGGAAATAGCCGTAAAAGGCAGGGACTGCCCAGCGGACTGCGGCCCTTTTTTCAGGGCCCGAATAGGACCGTGCAACTGACACATGGTTCATGGCAGCACAGCGCCACCGCTTAGAGTTTTCCGATTTCCCCGGTGGCCTCGCCCAGGCTGGCCAGTGTCTGTTCGATGTCCAGCACAGCGTGATCCAGCTTGACGAACGACTGCTGCAACGCCTCCAGATCATCGACCGTCTGATGTCCGCGCAAATGCGCCACCCGCTCCAGCTCGCTGCGCTCAAGGCCTCGAATGTCGTCGCGCAATCGCTCAAGCGTTACCCAGACAGCATCAAACCGCTCATGACGTTCATGCTTCACTTTCAACTCCCTTCATCGGCAAAGGTTTCAGGTTTGCGGCTCACAACTTGCAAAAATTCAGAGCGCGGATCCGGGATGCCATCCCAGCTGACGCCTGATAATCCGACGATAGGGCGTGTCGATCTGCTCGGGAACCTGCTCGATGTAGTCGCGCGCATGCTGTAGCGTTTCACCGGTCAGACCCGAAAGGTACGCCACCGCATCCTCGACCGACGGGACCCGGCCTTCAATGCCGTTGAACCGGGGCGGCAATGCCGTCCAGATAACGGCATCGATCCGCCGCTCCCACGCCCATTCCATCAACACGCCTACCGGCTTGCGTGAAACCAGCAGACTGGCGATAGCGCCTTCCCGCTCTTCAGGGATCTGCTCACGCTCACGCAACGCCGCGCAGGCCTCCTCGACGCTCGACACTGCAAGCAGCGCCCAACACACTTTCACGGGTGGTGCGTTCAGGCAAATGGCGGTGGACAGCTCTCCTCCATCCGCCACCCGCGAAAATTCGATCGGCAGCGCGGGGCCGTCCGCGTACCACTCACCCGCCAACGGAAGCGCGCCCGACTCCCACATCAATGATCCCCAGCCAAGGCATGCAATATTCAACGTCCAGCCTCCACAGATTCATCCGGATACCGCAAATGTGACAACGCGCCCGAGCAATACTCCCTTGCATGACCAACGTTTCACTTCATGAAACCGCCTGTCAGGCCCGAAGATCATCGCTTTGAATTTCCGGTTTGAATCAAGATCATTTTTCAGACACGCACCGGCCAGACCGAAGCGGTGTCGACTTTCAGCCATGGGAGCCCTGAATGAAGGAATTGATCACAACGGTCACTGAGGGAAAACGGGACACAAAGCCTTCTCTGACGAGCGATATCGCCAGCAGGCTGAAGCAGGTTTTGAAGGTGATCATTCGCGAGCTTCGTCCGGAAGCCCCGCGCAGACGCTTGCTGGAACGCTGCCGCAAGCGGCGGGACGAAGAGTGAGACGCAGGTCATGAACAGCGTATCTCGAATTGAGAGGAGGCGGTCGTGCGCATCCATCATCTGAACTGCGGTTGCATGTGCCCTCTCGGCGGTGCGCTGTTCGACGGCTTCAGCCGAGGACTGACCGCGCGACTGGTCTGTCACTGTCTGCTGATCGAAACCGACAACGACGGACTGGTGCTGGTGGATACCGGTTTCGGAACCGAAGATGTCGAGCAGCCTTCAAGGCGTTTAAGCCGGTTCTTTCGCTACTTCAACAATATTAAGTTGGAGCAGCGCTATACCGCATTGCATCAGGTACGGCAGCTGGGTTTTCGTGCCGAAGATGTTCGCCATATCGTGCTGACTCATCTGGATTTCGATCACGCTGGCGGTCTGCATGATTTTCCGCAGGCCAGCGTACATGTCATGCGTGACGAAATGTCCGCGGCCAGCAACGCCGCCGGTTGGCGCGATTCGCGCAGATTTCGCGCTCCGCAATGGCAAAGGGTGAATGACTGGAAACTGTATGACGCTGACGGCGACCGCTGGAATGGCTTTGGTGCTGTACGCACGCTGCTGGGTACGGGCGATGACGACATTCTTCTGGTTCCGCTGCGGGGCCATACCCTTGGGCACGCAGGCATTGCCATTCGCACGCCCGAGGGCTGGGTGCTGCATGCAGGCGATGCCTATTTCTACCGTGGCGAAATCGGTTCAGCCGAACGCAGCTGCACGCCGGGACTGCGCTTTTACCAGCGCATGATGGACACCGATCACAAGGAGCGCGTCGCCAATCAGATGCGGTTGCGCAACTTGTCGCTTTCAGCGGGACGCGACCTGCGCATCTTTTGCAGTCACGACGCCATCGAACTTCAGCAGGCCATCGATCATTCATCTGCGCAACGCTCCAGAGCAGACGCAGACTGAGACGTTGCCTCTGATCGGTGCACCTGGCAGAAAGTCAGAACCAACCGTCACTGCAATGCTCTGAAACTCACACGCCGCAGCCCCCGAAAGGAATCACTCCCCCATGGCCAGTCACGAAAAAGCGTCACTACGACGCGCGATCACCGCTCCGATGCTGATGCTGTTCATCCTTGGCGACGTGCTCGGCGCCGGCGTCTATGCGCTGGCAGGCACCATCGCCGGACGCGTGGGCGGAGCCATCTGGGCGCCCTTGCTGATCGCGCTGTGTTTTGCCCTGCTGACGGCAGCGTCCTATGCCGAACTGGTCACCAAGTACCCGCGTGCGGGCGGCGCTGCGGTGTATGCCGAAAAAGCCTTCGGCAAACCCCTGCTGTCCTTTCTCGTGGGCTTCTCGATGATCGCGGCAGGCGTCACCAGCGCAGCGGGACTGGCCGTTGCGTTCGCCGGTGACTACCTGCAAGCGCTGATCAGCGTGCCACCGCAATGGGTCTGTGTCGGGTTTCTGGTTATCGTCGGACTGTTGAATGCACGAGGCATCAAGGAATCGCTGGGGGCCAACCTGCTGATGACCACCATCGAGCTGAGCGGACTGGTGATGGTGATCGCCGCTGCAGCCTGGTTCGTCGGCCAGGGCCAGGGCGTGCCGCAACGGGTGTTCGAACTGGACACGGCCTCTCCTGCGACGGCCATTCTGGCGGCATCGCTGCTGGCGTTCTATTCCTTTGTCGGTTTCGAAACCTCCGCCAACCTGGCTGAGGAAATCAAGGATGTACGCAAGGTCTATCCCCGCGCCCTGTTCGGAGCATTGCTGATCGCCGGTGCTGTGTATGTGCTGGTGGGCGTGGGCGCGGCCATGGTGTTGCCGGTCGATCAGTTGAAGGACTCGCAGGCGCCGCTGCTGGACGTGGTGAAGGCATCGGGTCTGGGGATTCCATCACCCTGGTTTGCCTTGATCGCACTGATCGCGGTCGCCAATGGCGCGCTGTTGACAATGATCATGGCCAGCCGCCTGACGTTCGGCATGGCGCGCGAAGGTCTGCTGCCTGCGATTCTGGGCAGCGTGCTGCCGCATCGACGCACACCCGGCGTGGCCATTCTGGTCACCACTCTGGTTGCCATCGCGCTGTCGTTCACCAGCACCCTGACCACGCTTGCCGAAACGGTGGTGCTGCTGTTGCTGTTCGTATTCCTCAGCGTCAATGTGGCCGTGCTGGTGCTCAAGCGGGACAAGGTCGAGCCTGCGCACTTTCAGGTTCACTGGGTGATTCCCGTCCTTGGGATACTGTCCTGTCTATTGCTGTTGACTCAGCAAGGGCCGGAAACCTGGCTGCGGGCCGGGGTCATGCTGGTGGTCGGTGCGGTGCTGTACGGCCTGACCCGGCTGGGCAGGCCGCAGGCGGTTTCACACATCAGTGAATAGACTCGCCATGGTGAGCGGCTCCGCGGCTGAACCAGCGGTGCAGCAAGCGCTCCAGATCATCGATGTAAGTGAATGCGACAGGCACCACCAGCAGACTCAAGGCGGTAGACGTCATCAACCCGCCAATCACCGCAATGGCCATGGGCTGTCGGAAACTCGCGTCAGCCCCCAGTCCCAAGGCAATCGGCATCATCCCCGCGATCATCGCAAGGGTGGTCATGATGATCGGGCGAACGCGCTTGTGGCAGGCATTGATCAGGGCATCTGCCACTGAAAGGCCCTGCTTCCTGATGCCCATCACCGAATACTCGACCAGCAGAATCGAATTTTTGGTGACGATCCCCATCAGCATCACCAGACCGATCAGGGACGGGAGGCTCAACATGCCCCGGGTGAGCAGCAAAGCGACAAAGGCTCCACCTACCGACAGTGGAATGGCGAAAAGAATGGTCAACGGCTGGAAGAAGTCGCTGAACAGCAGCACCAGCACCACGTAGACGCAAACCAGACCAATAATGATGGCCATGCCGAAGCCTTCCATCAATTCGGCCATGATCTCTGCATCGCCTGTTTCAATCAGCCTCACGCTGGACGGCATGGACTGGATCGCTGGCAGGGATCGGGCAATGGCCAGTGCCTGGCCGAGCGGCATGTGCCCCAGATCGGCGCTGACATTGGCATAGCGCCGTCGGTCATACCGGTCGATCTGGGTCGGGCCACTTTCTACGCTCAGTTGCGCGACGCTCGATAAGGGAACCAGCCCGTCCCGACCACGCACCCGGAGACCGGCAATGGTTTCCAGGTCCTGCCGCGCGGCTTGTGGAATACGCACCTGTATCGAGATCTGACGGTTATCCAGGTTCAGCTTGGCCATCTGCGAATCGAAGTCACCATTGGTCGCAATGCGCACCGTCTCACCGATGGTCGCGGTGGTGACGCCGCGCTCGGCTGCCTGCCGGGCATCCGGGCGAACCACGATTTCCGGACGCTCCAGACTCGCGGTCGACGTAATGTTCGCCAGGCCGGGTACATCCCGCAACTCACGTTCCAGCGCCTGGGCGGTCGCTTTGAGCGCTGCAGGGTCATCACTGGAGAGGATCAACGCCATCTTCTCGCCAAGACCGCCGCTGCCCAACGAGAACCGTGCACCCGGGACCCCATGCAAGACCCCGCGTATGCGGTTTTCGATATCGGTCTGACCGGCGCGCGTACCACGGTCAGAAAGCACAAGAGTCATGGTCGCGCGACGCAATTCAGCCGCCTGAGTTTGTCCATGCCCGGCAGACTGAGCCACCCCCACCGTACTGAACACATGCTCGATACCCGGAATGTCCTTGATGACGCGACTCACCGCCTCGACCGTCGATCGGGTAGCCTCCAGACTGCTGCCCGGAGGCAGTTCCACATTGATGTTGCTATATCCCTTGTCGGACGCCGGAATCAAGCCTGTCTCCAGAAGCGGGACCATCGCTATCGAAGCGACGAACACCAGCAGGGTAGCCCCCAGGGTCAGGCCACGATGTTTCAGGCACCAGCGCACCGCGCCCAGGTAGCGCGTCATCAGCGCTCCATCCGCCGGTTCCTGCTTGTCGGGATGTGTCTTGAGCAGATAGGCCGCCATCATCGGCGTGAGTATTCGCGCTACCAGGAGCGAGGACAGCACCGCGACCACCGCGGTCCAGCCGAACTGCTTGAAGAAAAGACCGGGAACGCCGCTCATCATGGCAGTAGGCAGGAACACCACCAACAGGGTCATGGTGGTCGCCATGACAGCCAGGGCAATTTCCGTCACGGCGTCACCTGCGGCCTGCTTGATGGGTTTACCCATGCGACTGTGCCGTTCGATGTTCTCGATCTCGACGATGGCATCGTCCACCAGAATGCCGACGATGACCGCCAGCGCGAGCAGCGTCAGGGTATTGAGCGAGTAACCGAGCCAGTTCATGACCAGAAACGTCGGCAGCACCGACAAGGGCAACGCCGAGGCGGAGATCAGCGTGGCTCGCCAGTCGCGCAGAAACCACCAGACCACCAGAACCGCCAGCAAGGCGCCCTCGTACAGCATGTGCATCGAGCCCTCGTACTGCTCGTGCGTGTAGTCGACGGTTCCTGACACCTTGGTAAAGGAAAGCGTCGGGTCAGCGGCGTGCAATTGATCGAGCGCACTGATCACGCCAGTGGCGACGCGGGTCTCATCGAACCCCTTGGCGCGGAATAACCGGAAACCGACTACCGGCTTGCCATCGAGCGTGGCGATCTGGGTACGATCTGCATAGGTATCCTTTACCACGGCCACCTGATCCAGATTGACGCGTCGGCCGTTGCCCAGCACCACTGGCAAGCGGTTCAGTTCAGCGGCTTGCCTGACCGTGGCGATGGTCCTTACCGCCTGCTCGGCGTCGCCCATCTGCCCTCGCCCGCCGGATGATTCCTGTTCGACGTTTTTCAAGGCGCGCGAGACTTCCGCAGCGGTAGCGCCCTGCGCGGCGAGGCTCGATGGATCGACTTCCACCAGTACCTGACGCTGCACGCCCCCGACCCGCTCGAACTTACCGATGCCCGGTACGCCAAGTATCGTCTTGTTGATGGTGTCATCCACAAACCAGGAAAGGGCTTGCTCATCCATCTTTGTCGAGGCGACCGCGTACAACAGGGTCGCGTCGTCACCGCCGACCCGGACCGCGCTGATGGAAGGCTGCTCCAGATCGGTGGGCAGGTCGGACCTGACGCGGTCTACCGCATCCTTGGTCTCGATCAGCGCATCGGAAAGTTGCTTTTCCAGAATGAACTCGACATTGATGGTAACCAGTCCGTCCACAATGGACGTGGTGATGTGCTTGATACCGGACAGCGTAGCCAGCGAGTTCTCCACCTTGCGCGCCACTTCGGTTTCCAGTTGTGCAGGAGCCGCGCCCGGCTGGGTCAGCGTGATGACCACGGTGGGCAGATCGACATCCGGCATGTTGGCGATGGGCAAGGCGCGAAAGCCCATGACGCCGGCCAGGGAAAGCAGAATGAAAAGCAGGATGGAAGGAATAGGGTTGCGGATCGACCAGGTAGCAAAATTCATCATTCACTCCCCCGCTTGCGCAGGTGTTGCGGCAACGTTGACCAGGTCGCCATCGTTCAGAAAACCGGCGCCCTGCACCGCGACCCAGTCTCCTGCGGCGATGCCGGACAGAATCTCGACATGGCTGTCCTGCCGCCGCCCCACCGTCACCGCCTGCAGGCTGATGCGGTTATCGCCGAGCAGTATCGGCACGTAGCTGCGGCCATCGCGAATCACCGCGCTGGCCGCCGGGACGATCACCGCAGGACGTTCGGCCAGACTCACCTTGCCGATGGCGTACATGCCGGCACGCGCTGTGCTGCCGGGATCGATGTCGGCATAGGCCAGGCCAAGCCGGGTCTGGCTGTCCAGGCTGGGGGCCAACTCGCGGATGCTGGCGGACGCGGACGTACCGTCAGGCAATTGGAGGTCGATGCGCTGACCCGACTGCACCTGAGCCATTTGTCCCGCATTCAGCTCGCCGCGCCACTCCAGACGGCCTTGGCGAATCAGACGAAATAACTCCTGTCCATTACCGTAAACAGCGCCAGTTGTGGCGCTGCGTGCGCTGATCACGCCATCGTCAGGCGCAATGACTCTGGCATAGCGCAATTGCAACTGCGTGCTGGTCAATTGAGCTCGAGTGACATCGGCCTGGGTTTCATACTGAAGCACGTCCTGATCGCTCATGCCGCCCGTGCCTTTCAACAGCAATGCACGCTTGCGGTTGGCATCGGCCTGTAGCCAGTTGGCCTTGAGTCGCGCTTCATCGGCGCTCAACAGATCGGCATCGAAGGTGGCGAGCAACTGCCCGCGCTTCACACGATCCCCCACGTTGACGCGCAAGTCCGTCAGCCTGAGATTGGCAACCTGAGCGCCGATGACGGCCTCTTCCCAGGGTGCAACCGAGCCACTGGCTTCGATGATCGTGGGCCAGCGAGTGTCGACTGCTGCGGCGACGGTCACGGTCAGCGCCGGAGCAGGCTGGTGGGTTGACGGGGTCGCTTCGGTCGGGCGCATATACAGCACACCGCCGGTGATCAGCATCGCGCACGGCACGATCAGGCTCAGTGACCGGCGGCCGAAAAGTGAGGCCAGGATCGATAACTTATTCATGAGAGGTGGTGTCCGGGGTCAAGGTGATAGCAGCGCCCGTGGCTTTGACGAGCGCGATCCAGGCTTGTCCCTGATCGCGCCGGGCGGAGATTTCTGCGTCCTGTGCCGAGGCGAACTGTCGGCGGCTGTCTTCCAGCTCGAACAGGCTGATCGCTCCGGCTTTCCATTGGTCGTTACTGACAGTGAACGTGGTATGGGCGGCATCGACACCCTCCCGGGTCGAGGTCACCCGCGCTGCTGCCGAGGCCTGCTCGGCCAGCGCGTTCTCCACGTCCTCGGCCGTGGTGCGAACCGTGGCCTGCAAATTGGCAGTGGCACGCGTGTAACGAGCCTGGGCACTCCTGACATTTGCCGCCCCCGCCCCGCCATCGAAGAGCGGACCGGTCAGGCTCGGGCCAATGGACCAGGTGTTGAAATCGAGGCTTGAGCCTGCCGCGCGAATCCATTGTCCGCTCAGGGCCGCCGCCAGATCGATACGCGGCAATCGGTCAGCGCGGGCCACTGCGATATCGGCCCAGGCTGCTGCCGCCTCTCTTTCGGCTGAAACAACGTCGGGGTGCGATGCCAGAACCGTGGCAGGCAGCTCGGGCAGCGCACGGGGTGCACGCGGCATGAACACTTGATCTACGCCGGGTCCCGCCTGCGTGATACCGACATGCCGACGCACGACATCTGAACTCTGGCCAGTCAACGCCACCAGCGCATTGACCTGACGGGCACATTGATCGACCTGGGTCGCCAGGCTGGTGCGCGAACTTGCCAGGCCTGTGAGGATTCGTGCCTCATCAACCGAGCTGGCAAGCCCGGTGTTCAGACGCAGTCGGGTCAGCGACAGTGTTTTCTCCCGCGAGGCGATATCGTCAAGCCATACGCGCCGTGAGTTCTCGCAGGCACGCAGCGACAGCACATCGTTCGCGACATCGGCAGCCAGTGCGAGACGCGTTGAAGCGGCATCTGCTGTTCGGGCGTCCAGGTGATCGCGGGCCGCGTCCACCGACTGACTGATCCGACCGAACAAGTCAAGTTCCCAGCTGAACGCAGGCCCTGCCGAGGCCGAGTTACTCAGCATCGTCACGCCTGACGGAATCGGCGAGGTGTTACGACTCTTTGTCCGGGTAACGTTGGCGTCCAGGTCAACGGCAGGCATCGTGGCTGCCCCTTTGACGCCCAGGTCAGCTCTGGCTTCTTCAACCCGGCTCAACGCCTGGATGAGGGTCGGATTGTCGGCAAACGCCGCCTTGGTCAGAGCGTCGATAGCATCATCGTGAAGAAGATGCCACCAAGAGGCATCCCCTCCGACAGTCTGGCTTTCAGACAGCTCACGCTGTGCGCTCCAGGCGGTTGGCGTCGCCAGCGGGGGTGTCACATAGGCCGGCTGCAAGGCACACCCGCCTGACACCAGCATCGCCATGCCCAGTGCGTGTATCGACAGTCGCCAGTACCACGGACCAGCGAGCGAGCGCCTTCCGCGCAGGCTCGCGTCACATAAAATTCTGGAATTCATTTGGGTAACCGAACGTAAAGGCACATCAAGCCGTCAGTGGCACACTCAATGCTCGCCACACCGATCCGGCAACGGTCGGAACGGGTGCGCGATCAATGTGAGATGACGAGTTCCGATATCGAGTTGCGCCACCGCGTCTCGATCCTGGCGTCGTCCGACCGATAGCCGAGTGCGACGACCAGCGGAATCACGGAGCCACGTGGAATGTTCAGCAGCCTGGCAACCTGTGAGGCGGAAAAGCCTTCCATGGGGCAGGTGTCAATGCCTTTTGCGGCGGCAGCCAGCATCAGGGTCTGAGCGGCAAAAATTGCGTTGCGGGCCGCCCATTGACGACCACCCAGATGGCCTATGGGAATCAGGGAAAGCGTCGGACGCAGGAGCGCTGCAAAGGCGACAAAGGGCGACCACAGCGCGCAAGAGCCGATTCCGAGAACCTTCTGGAACATGCCGATTTGCTTGCGGTAATAAGCTTTGGAGTTTTCCTCCAGTCCTGTTGAGCCTTCGACATGCTCAAGCTGTGCATTGGCGGTACGCAGGCCCAGTGCGGGGCTTGCGACCACCACGATGAATTCGGCTGCCGTTGCAGCGGCTTTCTGTCCGTTACAGGCCTCCGCCATGTTGGCTTTCATCACAGGGTCGCGAATCCAGTGCAACTGGTAAGGCTGCATGTTACCGCTGGAAGGTGCAAAAGCCGCTTCCGCCAGCAGAGCCTGCACGTCAATTTCGGCAACAGGGGTGGCGTTGAATTTCCGGATGGCTCGACGAAAGCGATTCGCGGCCTGAAAGGCTTCCCACGCAAGTACGGGATCAGGTGTGCTCATGATTCGATTCTCGGTACGTGAAGAACGTTGTGTTTTCACGACTCAAATCGTAAGTTAATACTTAGTTTTTAAAAACTCATGTTACGGAGCGCCCCATGAGCAAAAGCCGAACATCCGTCAAACCCAGAAAAACACCGGCTCAGGCGCGCTCTCGTGCGACCGTTGACGCGATAATTCAAGCAACGACTTACATTTTGACCAAGGTCGGCTGGGATGGCCTCACCACTAATGCGATTGCCGAACGTGCGGGTGTCAACATCGGCTCGTTGTATCAGTTCTTTCCGAACAAGGAGGCGATTATTGCCGAGTTGCAACGACGACACGTTGCCGCCACGCGCACCGATCTGGTGAACGTATTGCAAGACCTGCCAGAGTCGCCCACGCTTCGAGGTGCCCTGACCATGATCGTCGAGATGCTCGTCGCCGAGCATCGCGTTGCACCTGCCGTGCACAAGGCCATTCATGAGGAATTGCCACTGACTGTGCGACGATTGGATACCGACAGAGATACGCTGCAACGGCGCTTTGCAGAAGTCCTGACGCCGCTCATGAAGAATGTGCCCGACCCGGACCTGTCAATCTATCTGATGGGCGTTGCAGCCCACGCAATCATCCACACCGTCACCGCCGACCGGCCTGCACTCCTCGCACGACCCGACTTCGTTCCAGAAGTGGTTACCCTGATTGAAAACTATCTGCACAGGCCCGCCCCTGAACCAGGCGCCGATGGCTGAAGATCGGGCCAGGTCACGTTGCGCCGCCGCGACACGGAAACGACAGTGTCACCTCCACACTCATCTGCAACTGAAGCTCACCCCTCGAGAACTGATTGTGATGAAAAGACTGTCCGTATCCGCCTTCGCCGCCCTCACCTTTCCCATGTTGCCTTTCGAGGCCGCGTTCGCCGAGCAGTCGAGCCTGAGCCTTGGTCTTGGCGCAGCTATCAACGAAAGCCCTTATGCCGGAGCGGGTACGCAGGTCAATCCGTTGCCGCTGATCAAGTACGACAGCGACAGCTTTTTTCTGCACGGCATTACCGGCGGCTATCATCTGGTGGATACCGGCGTATTTTCCCTGGATGCCATCGTGTCTCTGAACATGGACGGCATTGATCGCGATGACTTCGGTCGCCGTGAGTTGGCCAGAAATGGCATCGACCGCGATCTGCTGGAGGACCGCGACAATGGCTTCGACGCCGGTCTTGCAGCCAGTCTGCGGGGCAGCGGCGGGCAACTCAAGCTGGTCGCGAAATCAGACATCAGCGGTACCAGCGATGGCTACTCGATGAACCTTGAATACGCGTATCCGATCCGTTGGGGCGAAACGCGCTTCAAGCCTCATATCGGCGCCACGCACATGTCCGCCAATCTGGTCGATTACTACTTCGGCACCCTGAACAAGGAAGAGCAGCGCGGCATAACACGCTACCGGCCAGGGAGCGCCAACGTTTCCTACATTGGTCTGGGGTTCTCTCAACCCATCGGCAAACAATGGGAAGTGTCCGGCAATATCCGCTACACCAGCCTCCCTGACGAACTTGTCGACAGCCCGCTGGTGGAGGATGGAACCAACAGCTCGACGTCAATGTTCATCGGTATTTCACGCAAGTTCTGACGCCTGTCAGACTGAATCATCAACGATACAGCAGAGTTCCAGCCCCTCATGATCGAGCGTTCACTGAGCGTGTTAATCGTCGAAGACAATCTGGCCCTGGCGGCCAACATGTTCGACTACCTGGAGGCCTGCGGTCACACGCCCGATGCAGCGCCCGACGGCAAGGCCGCCATGCGCCTGCTGCTGGAGAACACCTACGACGTGATCGTGTTGGACTGGATGATGCCGCGCATGGACGGCATCGCACTGCTGCACCACCTTCGGCATGAAATGGGTAGCCCGATTCCGGTGATGCTGCTGACGGCCAAGGATCAGTTGGAAGACAAACTGGAAGGCTTCGAATCCGGGGCGGACGATTACATCGTCAAGCCTCTGGCACTGCCTGAACTTGAAATCCGTCTACGGGTGCTGGCGGCGCGCAGTCAGCCACGTTCCAATGTGCGACAGACGCTGGAGGTTAGCGATCTGAGGTTCGATCTGGGCACGCAGACCATCACGCGAGCGGGAAAGCAGTTGCCCTTCTCGCCCATAAGACGAACCCTTCTGGAGGTGCTGATGCGCAACTCGCCCGACGTTGTCACGCGCCCCCAGCTTGAGTCGCTGGTGTGGGGAGATCGAGTGCCGGACGGCGATCTGCTGCGCTCGCACATGCACTTGCTCAGAAGGACCATCGACAGCGATTGCGCGGCCGGGGACCGGCTGTTGCACACGGTATCGGGTGTCGGCTTTCGTCTGTGCGTGCTGTCATGACCGACTTCTTCGGCAGCCGCGGCAGCCTGCACCGGCTGATCAGTCTGATTCTGGTCGGTTTCGGTCTGCTGATGACGGCCGGGCTGGCGACTCAAGCCTCCATGAGTCAGGACCTCATCGACCATCCAGTCTGGAAAGAGCTGCTGGAAACCGCGACGCAAAGCGCGCTGAAGTCACCTTCGCAGCCCGCTGCACAGGACATGGGCAGAATCAGGGTCTGGACACTCACGAGCGACAGAAATGCACCTGACATGCCTGCAGAATTCACAGCGCTTGCGCCGGGTTTTTACAGCGAAGGCGATCTGGACAACGGCCTCTGGTTTCCCGGCGATTCGGATTATGCCGTACTGGTCACAGCGCTCGAATCCGGACGCATGATCGCCGCCATCGACATCAGCGATCTGGAGCACCAGCAGAACAGGATTGCGCTGATCGGTGCCCTGTACCTGCTATTGAATCTGGTGCTGATCATTTGTGCGATTGCCTGGCTGTACGTGCGCATGCGTCGCCCGGTTCAGGAACTGGCCCATCGCATGAAACAACTTGATCCGGAACGACCTGCGCAGCGCCTGCCGGTGCACTACGTTCAGCAAGAACTTCAGGAGATCGCCAGCGGCATCAATGCGCATCTGGAGCGGGTCGAGCAATTCATGGCACGCGAGCGCAGCCTGCTGGATCAGGCCAGCCATGAATTCCGCACGCCGATTGCCGTGATCAGCGGCGCGCTGGATGTGCTGGACCGGCAAACGCTGCCAGCCACTGCCACGCCGCCTTTGCAACGCATGCGCGCCACGGTGGAAAACCTCACGGAGATCATGGTCGCCCTGCTCTTTCTTTCCCGCGAGCCGAAGGTCGCCAAGGCGGACGACCCCATCGAACTGGACCGCCTGTTGCCCGCGCTGGTCAAGGATCATGAACACCTGCTGGACGGTAAACCGGTTCGGTTCTCCATCCACATCCATGAAACCCTGACCGTGCCCGCCCCGGAAGCCATGCTGCGCATCGCTATTGGCAACCTGCTGCGCAATGCCGCCGAGAACACCTACGACGGCACCATTGCAGTAAGGCTCAAGGACGGCATTGTCAGCGTGACCGATTCAGGCGAGGGCTTCGACACGGCCGAAGCGTCCCGGCGCTACCTGACCATGGTCAGACAGTCGACCAAAGCGGGGACCGGAAAAGGATTGGGGTTATTCCTGGTGCGACGTATCTGTGATCGTTTTCACTGGCGCCTGACCCTGGAATCGATGCCGACGCTGGGTACCTGCGCCCGCCTGGACTTCAGCCCATTGCCTGAAATCGGCGAAACAACGCACGCTTAATGGTTGCAATCCGGACTCATGCCAAGGCGTCGGTGCCGGACGTATCAAAGGTGGTCGCGAAGCACACCTGATTACGACCAAGATGCTTGGCTTCGTAGAGTGCATTATCGGCGGCTTTGAGCATGGCCTGCGGCGTCATGCGGGCTGCGTTGTCTACCGTCATGGCGCCGATGCTGACAGTGACCGCTCCCGTGGCGTTTCCCGCATGCTCGATGTGAAGCGACTCCAGCTGGCTGCGGATCTCCTGGGCGATGCACATGGCACCCTCCCGGTCGGTGTTGGGCAGCAGAGCGGTGAACTCTTCCCCGCCATAACGAACCGCCAGGTCCTGCGGTCGCCGCACCGCCGCCTGAAGGGCACCCGCAACCGCCTTGATGCAGGCATCACCCGCAGGATGACCGTAAAGATCGTTGTAAGACTTGAAGTGATCGATATCCAGCATGAGCAGGCTGATTCGGGTTCTGCTCTTCTGCGCCCGTTCAAGCTCGACGGGCAACAGCTCATCCAGGCTTCTTCTGTTGAGCAGTCCGGTCAGACTGTCTTCAGCCGCCATTTTCTGCAGGATAACTTGAGTGCCTTCCAGCTGCGTTTGCAGGGCGTGACCGATCCTTATCTGTCGCATGAGCGCGTACGCAAAGACCAGAATCCCGAGGGTGACCAGACTGACAAAGGCCAGAGAGGTGTACAGCTGATGATGCCAGGGCGTCAGAATTCTATCCTTCGACATGCCGGCCTGAACCACCAGAGGATAGTGATCGATACTCACGTATCCGTTGATTCTTTCCATGTTATCGATCACGGATTTGATGTGCGCAATACCTGATCTGGCATAGGGCAAGTGATCCATGAACACATTCCCCTTCGCAACACTTGCACCGATAAGGTTTTCGAAGAAAGGTCGACGCGTGAGAATTGTGCCGTCATCAAGTGAGATCAGGAAAATACCGTTGTCGTCCAGATGGAAGCCCGCGTAATACTGGTTGAAGTACTCGATGGACATCGTGACCAGAAATACGCCGGCAAAACTGCCGTCGGGGTTATTGATTCGCCTGGAAAGAGGCACGACATAATCACCGGTCGAACGACTCTTTACGACTTTACCGACATGCATCTCCCGGTCGCCGGGATGAGCCCTGTGGTAGATGAAATAATCCCGGTCCGCGTTGTTGGCTGACGCAGGAATCGAATCCTTGTCGGTAAGCAGCCAGTTTCCATCCTTGTCGTACACAAAGAAGCCATGAATCTGCGGCATCAGGTCCGAGCGCTTCTTGAAGACAGTGCGCAGCCGCTCCTTGTCCATGGAATCGATCCCATACCACTCGATTCGCTCAAGCACACCGGCGGAAACCGCATCGATTTCCCTGACCGCATCCTCTGCATGCTGGGCGGCGGCTCTCGCCAGGTTGGCGACATTGCCCTCACCTTCACGAATGTGCTGGTCGTAACTTTGCCAACTCACCCAGACGAATACCGAGAGAATCGAAACGATCACAATCACAACGAAACACGCGACCAGTCTTTTGACTGTCGAATGACGTTGCGCAGAAACATCAGGCATCGACATAACGCATCCAGCGATATAGCCAGCACTGTTGATGCAACAGATTGCTGGCGTGCAATGAACATCCAAACGGTGAGACACCTGCCCGCTGAATATCCAAAACGACCAATCTGCCATGAACTGCCGTGACTGAAGAGCAGCATGTGGCATGGATCTTAGTTGTCGCTCGGGAATATAGCGAGATGACGTGCATAACGCCGGAGCTTGGGCAAACATCTGCGCCACATTCGAGAGCGGACGCAGAGCGTCGCGGGCGGCATACCCACGCAGAGCACTCAGCGTTATACACAAGTCATCTGGCTATCCGGAGAGGCAGCGGTATTGATGTGCTTTTGTAGCGCGATGGCATGAACACCGCAGATCGCGACGTGGGTGAAGGCTGAGTCCTGGCGCTGATTCGGGGGGCAATCGGCATGGATGCCGATTGAGCTGCACTGGGCCATGGATGGCCCATTTGCAGCGACCCCCGAATCAGTGTCAGGACGAAGGAACCCCGGCGAAGCCGGGGCCGGAACCGGAGCAAAAGGCTTTGCTTACTTTGGCCTCTCAAAGTAAGTCGCCGAGGGGCGAAAAGGTGACTTGAGCCATGCGCTCGGCTCACTGAATCCGCAATCTGTGCCATGTGTGACGCGGAGCGTCACGGGAGGCATGCCCACGCGGAGCGATGGGCACGATCAGTGTTTGACAGACTTGTGTATAACGATGAGCGCAGAGCGTGGGAACGATCATCTGTCGACGTGTGACAGTCAGCGACGCTTCATGCGGTCAATGATCACCGCCAGCAGCAGGATGGTGCCGCGAATCACGTACTGGTAGAAGGTGTCGATGTTCTTCAGGTTCATCGCGTTCTCGATGATCGCCAGAATCAGCACACCCGCAATCACGTGACGGATCATGCCGATGCCGCCGCTGAGCGAGACACCGCCCAGTACGCAGGCCGAGATGACCGTCAGTTCGAAGCCCTGCCCGACCATCGGCTGGCCCGAGGTCATACGCGAGGCCAGCACGACGCCCGCCAGCGCGCCGATCAGGCCGTGTACGGCGAAGATGATGATCTTGGTGCGGTCAACGTGAACACCCGCCAGCAGCGCGGCTTCCTGGTTGCCACCGATGGCCATGGTGTTGCGCCCGTAGGTGGTGTAGTTGAGCAGCCAGCCGAAGAAGATGAAGCAGACGATGGTGATCAGGATCGGCACCGGCACGCCGTACAGCTGGCCGTTACCGAATACGAAGAAATCTTCGTTGGATACACCGACAGCCTTGCCGTTGGAGAAGATGTACGCCAGACCGCGTACGATCTGCATGGTCGCTAGCGTGGCAATCAAGGCGTTGATCCTGAGTTTGGCGATCACGATGCCGTTGATCAGCCCTACCACCAGGCCCATCGCCAGAGCAGCCGACACGCCCAGAAACACGCTGTCGGTGTCGCGGATCACGATCCCGGCGATGACGCCGGAGCAGGCCAGCACCGAGCCGATCGACAGGTCGAAGTGACCGGACGCCAGGCAATAGAGCATGGTGCAGGCGGCGATGCCCACGGTGGAAATTGCCAGGCCCAGGCCGCGCATGTTCAAGGGTGACATGAAGTTGTCGATGAACACTGCGCAGAGCAGGAAGATGCCTACGGCGGCCAGCAGCATGACCCACTCATCGGCAAAACGGCGCAGGTTCAAGCCCTGACGGGGAGCCCGCAGGCTGGATTCGGTAGACATACGCACCTCTTTTTTATTGTTCATGGTCAGGGACCAGTTGTTCAGCCGCGCGTGCGTGGCAGAGCCAGTTGCAGGAGACGCGGCTCTTCAGCCTCGTCGCGGTTCAGTTCACCGGTAATGGCACCTTCGCTCATCACCAGAATTCGGTCGGAAATACCCATCACTTCCATCAGGTCACTGGACACCACGATCACGGCAATGCCATCAGCGGCCAAGTTGTGAATGATCTGGTAAATCTCGGACTTGGCACCGATGTCGATGCCGCGGGTCGGCTCGTCCAGCAGCAGCACCTTCATCGGCATCGACAGCCAGCGACCCAGAATGGCTTTCTGCTGGTTGCCGCCGGACAGGTACATGATTTGCTGTTCGGGCGAAGGCGTCTTGACGTTCATGGCCTGAATCTGGCCTTTCGCGTTGTCACGCTCCCAACGGCCCTGGATCAGGCAGCCCAGGCTGACGTGTCGTGGACGGGCACCGATGTTGATGTTTTCGGCGACGCTGGACAGCGGCACGATGCCTTCTTTCTTGCGGTCTTCCGGGCAGAGCAGAATGCCCGCAGCGATGGCATCACGCGGCGACTTGAGGGTCAGAGGCTTGCCGTCCAGCTGCAGCGAACCGGCAGTGCTGCGGGTCAACCCGGACAGCAGGCGAAACAGTTCGGTACGACCGGCACCGACCAGACCAAAGAAACCCAGTACTTCGCCCTTCTCGACCGCAAAACTGACCGGCTCCTGAAGACCCGGCCCCATGAGACCGGTGACCCGCAGGCTCGGCCCCTGATGCTGACGTGGACGATAATTGTAGATGTCCTGAATATCGCGCCCGACCATGCAGGTCACCAGACGATCGTGGTCCAGGTCGGCCATTTGTTCGAAGGTGCGCACGAAGCGCCCGTCCTTGAAAACCGTCACCGCATCGCACACACGAAAGATCTCTTCCATACGGTGCGAAACGTAAAGAATTACCCGGCCCTCGTCACGCAAGCGGACGATGATTGCCATCAGACGGTCGATCTCGCGTGCCGACAGGCTGCTGGTCGGTTCGTCGAAGGCGATCACATGAGCGTTGCGCGACATAGCCTTGGCGATTTCCACCAACTGCCGCTGACCGAGTGAAAGATCACCAAGGCGCGTGCCCGGATCGATCTCGTCAGCCAGCCCTTTGAGCAATTCTGCAGCCCGACGCCGCATGGCGCCGCGATTGATCAAGCCGAAGCGGCTGGGCATATGGCCCAACAGCAGGTTTTCGGCAACCGTCATTTCCGGCACCAGATGCAGTTCCTGGTGAATCACGGCCACACCCGCTGCGATGCTGTCGGCCGTGGATTTGAATTGGTGAGTCTGGTCGCCGATCTGCAGGGTGCCGCTGTTCGGCTGGTAAGAGCCGCCCAGAATCTTGAGCAGCGTGGACTTGCCCGCGCCATTTTCGCCCATCAGCGCATGAACGCTGCCGGGGCGCGCTTCGAAGCTGATGTCCGAGAGCGCTTTCACGCCGGGGAACACCTTGCCGATGCCGTTGAAGCGCAGGGCACCTGTTGTGGTATTCGTTTTGATAGCCTGTTGCATCACACCCACCTCCTCGCGCAATTGAGGGGCCTGTTTCAGGCCCCCCGTTCAACTCACTTCCACAAACCGATCTTGGTCAGTTCTTCCTGGAAGTTGGCGCGGGTGATCAGCGTCACGTCGTCCATGGCGGTGTACTTGGGCGGCTCTTTGCCGTCCTTGATCCACTCATACATGTACTTGGCGGTGTTGTAGCCTTCCTTGTCCGGGCTGGGCAGCATCGAACCGAAGAAGCCGCTTTTCTTTTTCTTCAGCTCATCAATGGCGTCAGTACCGTTGATGCCGATACCGATCACGTTGTCCGCGCTGAAGCCGTTGCTGGCCGTGGCACGTACGCCACCCAGTACGGTGTTGTCGTTCATGCCGCCGATGATCAGATTCTTGGCATCACCCGGCAGTTTGGGCAACGCGGAGTTGGTGGCGTCCATGCTGCCAGGCACATCGAGGGTTTTCTGTGCAGTGAACAGAATATTCTTTTCAGGCAGTCCGGCTTTTTTCAGTGCATCGACAGAACCGTCGGTGCGCTTCTTGCCCGTATCCAGCTCGTTGTACGTGTTGATGATCGCGTAAGTGCCCTTCCACTCGTTGTCATCCCACTTACGATTCTTGGCTTCGGTGGCCATGGCGGCACCTTGCTTCTGACCGACTTCGAAAGCGGCCATACCAAGATACGGAACGTCTTCCATGAACTTGCCATTGGCATCGACGAAGCGGTCATCGACGGCCATGACTTTCAGGCCCAGCGCCTTGGCCTTGGCCACGATGGCAGGGCCGAGGGAAACGTCAGGTGGGCAGATCACGAAGCCCTTGGCGCCGTTGGCGGCGAGGTTATCGATGGCAGCCAGGGTTTTTTCACCGTCCGGCACGGCAATCTTGAGCACGGTGAAACCGTGTTCCTTGCCTGCTTTTTCGGCAAAGGCCCATTCGGTCTGGAACCAGGGTTCTTCGGCCTGTTTGACGAGGAAACCGATCTTGACTTCGTCGGCAGCAAAGGTAGCGCCACTCATGCCCATGATGGCGGTGGTGACAGCGGCACAGCACAGGGAACGAATCCCGTGACGACTCAACATAGCTAACTCCTTATTTTTATTGAATAGCTACAGCGTTCAGCAAGGTGGCGATTCCCGGATGCGGAGGCATCTGAAAACCGGTTCAATAGTCATACCATATTATGATTGACCGCAATGTAACCGAATGTCACTTAAACAGCATCGGACGCTAAAGCAGGCCCGGTACCGCTATCCACAGCAGGCATCAACCCGCAAAACGTGTACATTTCAGGCCTTGTATGCCGACATCGGCGACCAGAACCGCACCGTCAACTTCGCCGTGCGCGTCGGCTGGCACAGCGCTGGTGACATAAAGGGTTTTCAGATCAGGGCCACCGAATACACAGCTGGTGGGATGGCTGACCGGCAGATCGATCACTCGATCCACGCTGCCGTCAGGCGCGAAGCGAATCAGGCAGCTGCCACCCCAACGGGCGTTCCAGACATATCCTTCGGCATCCATCGCCGATCCGTCGGGTGATCCACGTGACTGTTCGGCTGCCCAGACCTTGCGCGGTCCAAGGCTGCCGTCCGGCAGAATCGGGTATTGATAGATGACTTCATCCAGCGTGTCGGCGCTGTACAGCACGTCAGCCGAAGCGTTCCACAGCAAGGTATTGACGATGCCCTGCCGGTCCAGCAGGCGCGTGGCGCTCGCATCGGGATCTATTCGGAACAGCCCGCCCGAGCGGCGCACCAACGGCACGTCCCCGCCTTCAGCGTCGATGTTGTTCTGCATGCTGCCCAGCCAGAGGCGACCCTGCGCATCGCAGCGCGATTCGTTGGCACGGTTGCCGGAAACCGGATCGGCGACGCAGAACAGCGAGAGAGATGTTTTGGCCGAATTCAGGTCCAGGCGATAAACGCCGCTGGCCAGTGTTACCAGCGCATCGCCCTGCACATTGGGGATGAAGGCGGACACCGGCTCGGGCATGCGCCATTGGCGGTATTCGCCATCAAGGAGTCTGCAGGCGAGAAAGCCCGAGATGTCGACCCAGTACAGGGCCTGCTGTTCGACGTCCCAGAAGGAGCCTTCGCCCAGCTTGAATCGGTGCTCGGAGACGGGCAACCAGTTCATGAAAATGTCCTTTGTTATTGTTGTAAAAGGTACTTTTCAGTGTGATGCAGCATTCGATCGTTCAAGCGAATATCCAGTGTTCAAGGTATCGCGTCACAGGCCCCCTTCTGCCGCAGAAAGTAGGTGTCGATCACCTCTGCCGCCTGCTCTATCAGGCTCATGCAGGCCCATACGCCCCGCCCGGAATCACGTGTAGCAATGGCTTCAGCCAGGTCCCTGTGCAGCGGCAGGGTCTTGCCCAACTGGCCCGGCATCCCCGAGGTAACCTCGAACGATACGGCCAGTAAAGCACCCAGCGCAGGCAGCATCTGTTCGATGAACCGATTGTGACTGGCTGCCAGGACTGCCTCGTGAAAGTGTCGATCAGCCAGGTTGTAATCACCTTTGTCAGTCACCGATGCTTCCAGCAACCGGTACGCTTCGCGAATCTCTTCAATCTGGTGCGCTGTGGCCCGGTCGCACGCCCAGCGTACGGCCATCGGCTCGATGGTTCTGCGCAAGTCCAGCAGGTCCTTCACGAAGGCTTCCGGAAGCCCCTTGCGTGCCAGCCAGCCGACGACCTGAGGGTCGAACAGGTTCCAGGAACGCAACGGCAGTACGCGTGTGCCCACCTTGGGACCGACTTCCAGCAACCCTTTTGCCACCAGTGTCTTGATCGCCTCACGCAACACCGTGCGACTGACGCCCAACTCTTCACACAGCGCCGCTTCCACCTTCAGGGTCTGACCCGGCAGGACGTTGCCTGCAGCAATCCAGGCACCCAGCCAATCCACGGTCGATGCGTGGAAATTACTGCTCATGTCCCGATGCCTCGTGTCGCATTCTGTTCGGCCCGAGGCTAATCATCATACCAATGGCTGTCAAATGAACCACAGCGGTCCACATGGCCAGCGCAACACCTGTATTACTAAATAGTATTACAATTAATTTTTCAAGCAGCATTTTTTGGGCTATAAATCCTCCCATCGGATAAAAATCCGATCAAATAGTCTTACCAATAAAAATAAAAGCGGGTAGATCAGATGAAAAAGCATGCTCTTCTCAGCACCCTTGGACTGTCTCTCATGATCAGCACGTTGACCGCGCACGCCGCAACGCTGTCCAGCGAACACAGCAGCTTCGGCAAATTGCCCGATGGCACCGCCGTCGAAAAATACACCCTGCGCAACAGCCACGGCATCGAGGCCAGCGTCATCACCTATGGCGCCACCCTTCAATCGCTGATGGTTCCTGACAAGGCCGGCAAAGTGGAAGACATCGTGCTGGGCTTCGACGATGTACAGGGCTATCAGAACAACGGCACGGTTTACTTTGGTGCCACCATTGGTCGTTTCGGCAATCGCCTAGCAGGCGGCAAATTCACGCTGGACGGCAAAACCTATCAGGTGCCGCTCAACGACAAGACCAATGCGCTGCATGGCGGCAATCAGGGTTTCGACAAGCGGCTCTGGAAAGCCGAAGACACGAAGACTGGTGATTCGGTCGGCGTGAAACTTACTTACGTCTCGCCTGACGGAGAAATGGGTTTCCCCGGTACGCTGACCACCGTCGTTACTTACAGCCTGAACGAGAAAAACGAGCTGAAGATCGACTACCGCGCGACCACCGACAAGCCCACAGTGTTGAACCTGACCAACCACAGTTACTTCAACCTGGCGGGTGCAGGCAGCGGCGATATTCTCAAGCAGGTCGCCACCCTGCACGCGTCGCACTACACCCCGGTCAACGACAAACTGATCCCGACCGGCGAATTGCCTGCCGTGAAAGGCACCCCGATGGACTTTCTCAAACCCACCGCCTTTGGTCAGCACATCAAGGACGATCATCAGCAGTTGAAATACGCCGAACCCAAGCAGGGTGGCTTCGACTTCAACTGGGTGCTCGACACCAAGGGTGACGTGAAGAAACTGGCGGCTGAAGTCAGCGATCCGCAGTCGGGCCGCAAACTCCAACTGTTCACTACCGAGCCCGGCGTGCAGCTCTATACCGGCAATTTCCTGGATGGCAGCATCCACGGCAAGGGCGGCAAGGTGTACCCGCACTGGGGCGCGTTCACGCTGGAAACCCAGCACTACCCCGACGCGCCCAACCAGCCGAAATTCCCGAGCACCCGACTTGATCCAGGCAAGGCCTACACCCAGACCACCGTCTTCAAATTCCTGAATAACTGACACAGCCTGTCGCGCAGCCCTTGTAGAACGAGGGCTGCGCGTTATGCTCAACACGTCGCGTAATGAAAGGAGTACGACAGCCCCCCACCCTCAGAAAATCGAGGATGACACTATGTCTGCTCAGATTGACCCTTATCGCTTGCCCGCCCTCGCCCACTACCTGTCAGGTCTGGTCTTCGCCGACAGGGCAATACGGCAACACCCCTTTCCCCTCCATGCCGTTGTCAGCCATTACAACGCTGCGCTGGAATGGCTGTCGCAGGATGACTTCATCGACACGATCAGGACCGAAGGCATTACCGCTGAAGGGTTCAGTGCGTTCTGGATGACTCCACCGGCAGGCGCCGCTGAGGACACCCGACTGAAGACTGCAGGACTGACTGCAGAGAAGGTCAATGGGCGCGGAATGTTCGCCGACTACCTGACCCTGGCGGAGGTGTACGGCGACTGGATATCGTCGACCTGCTACACCCCGCTGAACATTGATATGGATTACTGATGCTTCTTCATCGCAGCTACCAGCGTGTCGACGTTGTAGCGAAACATCTTCGCGTAGGTGGAAGCAGGACCGTCCGGCGGAGACAAGGCTTCGACATACAACTCGCCGCCTGGCTGCGCACCGCTCGCCTCGGCAATTTGCTTGACCAGACGCGGATCACCCGAATTTTCGAAGAAATAGGCGCTGACGTGCTCGGCCTTGATCTGCCGGATCAGTTTCGAGACGTCCGCCGCTGACGCTTCCGATTCGGTAGACAGGCCAAGCGGCGACAGGAACGTCACGCCGTAAGCGTCACCAAAATAACCAAAGGCGTCATGCGAGGTGAGGATCTTGCGATTGGCTTTGGGTATTTCTTTGATCTGGTCACGCGCATATAGGTCAAGCTGTTGCAGCTCGACGATGTAACGGTCGCCGTTGGCCTGATACAGCGTTGCGCCTTCGGGGTCGGCCTTCTTCAGCGCAGCCACAATGTTACGTACGTAAATCACGCCATTGGCGGCACTGTTCCACGCGTGCGGGTCGGTGATGCGCTTGCCGTCCTCGTCCATGCTGCGGGTCTTGATGCCCTCGGACAGCACCACCGGCTGGCCTTTGTAGCCCGACGCCTTGATCAGACGATCCATCCAGCCTTCCAGGTGCAGACCACTGACGAAAGTCAGGTCAGCGTTCTTCAGGGCCTGTGCATCGGTCGGGGTCGGCTCGTAGACATGCGGATCGCCATTGGGGCCGATCAGCGAAGTGACGTGCACACGATCGCCACCCACTGTGCTGACCATATCGGCGATCACCGTGAACGATGCAACCGCTTCCAACGGCTTGGCCTGGGCGATGGATGCAAAGGCAGACAGCGCCAGCGCGGCCATTGAACTCAACAACATCAGTCGTTTCATGACATACCTTTTCAGTGAGCCAGGTGAGGTTTGGGAAACAGTCGGCGCAGGATGCCCGTGCGCCCAAAGAGCAGAGAAAACACGTAGAACGCACTGGCGGTCAGGACGATGGCAGGTCCCGATGCGACGCCCAGATGGTAGGAAACGATCAGCCCGATCAGCCCTGCCAGCGTGGCGAGCAGGGTCGAGATCAACATCAGCGCGCTCAATGAGCTGGCCCAGAAACGCGCCGCCGTGGCTGGCAGCATCATCATGCCGACCGCCATCAGCGTGCCCAGAGCCTGAAAGCCCGCCACCAGATTAAGCACCACCAGCAGCAGAAACAGCACGTGATACAGCGACCCGCGCCCGCCGACTGCGCGCAGAAAGCCCGGATCGAAGCATTCAAGCACCAGCGGGCGGTAGATCACGGCGAGCAGAATCAGGGTGAACGAAGCGATGCCGCCGACCATATAGATAGAGGCGCTGTCGATGGCCAGAATGGTGCCGAACAGCACGTGGAGCAGATCGACACTGGAGCCATGCAGCGAGACGATCAACACCCCTGCGGCCAGGGAAGTCAGGTAGAAACTGGCAAAGCTGGCGTCTTCGCGCAGCGCCGTCAGGCGGCTGACCAGTCCCGACAACAGCGCGACCGCCAGCCCGGCGATCAGCCCGCCGAACCCCATCGCCGGCAACGAAAGCCCTGCAACCATGAAGCCGACTGCGGCGCCCGGCAGCACCGCGTGACTCATCGCATCCCCCACCAGGCTCATGCGTCTGAGCATCAGCAACACGCCAACCGGTCCGGAACCGATGCCCAACGCCAGACATGCCACCAGTGCACGACGCATGAAACCGAACTCGACGAAAGGCTCGATCACCAGGTTGTAAAGCATCATGACGGCTCATCCTCGACGTCGCACATTGACTCATCGACGGTCCAGTACTCGGCCATGTTGCGGGCCTTGCGAAGGTTGGCGACGCTCAGCACCTCAGCGGTGTCACCCCAGGCAATCGCCTCGCGGGCCATCAGCAGGGTCTGCGGAAAATGCTGGCGGACCTGATCGATGTCATGCAACACGGCAATCACGGTGCGTCCCTGGCCGTGCCAGACCCGCACCAGTTGCAATAGATCGCGTGTGGTACGCGCATCGATGGCGGTGAAGGGCTCGTCGAGCAGAATCACCGAGGCATCCTGCAACAGCAGTCGGGCGAACAGCACCCGCTGGAATTGCCCGGACGACAGCGAGCCGATGCTGCGCGTTTCGAAGCCTTCCAGACCAACCGTCAACAACGCCTGCCGGGTAAGGTCGGCATGGTTGCGGGTCAGGCTGCGGAACGGTCCGATGCTGTGCCAGGCGCCCATCGCCACAGTGTCAGCCACGCTCAGTGGAAAACTGCGGTCGATCTCGGCAGCCTGTGGCAGATAGCCGATGGTGCGGATTGCCAGACGGCCGCGATCCACGCGGCCCTGCGCGGGCTTCATGGTTCCGGCGATAGCCTTGATCAAGGTGGACTTGCCTGCGCCATTGGGGCCGACGATAGCCGTCAGGCTCCCGGCTTCGAAACGGCCACTGATGTGGTGAACGGCAGGCCGACGCTCATAGGCCACCGTGAGGTTTTCCAGCGCGATGGCGGCACTCACGGAATGGCCACCGACCAGCCGATGGCCAGCCAAAGCAGCGCCAGAACGGACAGGGAAAACAGAATGCGCTTCCAGGCTGACTGGGCCAGGACCGAGCTTGCGATAGACGATGGGTGAGGTGTTTTCACGACGAAGCAACCTGAAACTATTCGTTACAGTATTACATAAGCCATCATCTTGCCGTTATAAAATAACATTCATATTCGTCATGTTTTTTCAGCCCCGCCTGACCTTCGGTCTGCTTGATGCCGCCCGGCTTGAGTCTTGCCCTGCAACCCGATACTGTACATGCAAACAGTAATGGGGTATTCCATGCAGCTCATCGACAAGCTCAGCATTCTGGCGGACGCCGCCAAGTACGACGCGTCATGCGCAAGCAGCGGAGCACCCAAGCGCAGTTCGCAGGATAAATCCGGGCTCGGCTCAACCAATGGCATGGGCATCTGCCACAGCTACACGCCCGACGGGCGTTGCGTATCCCTGCTGAAGATCCTGCTGACCAACTTCTGCCTCTACGACTGCCAGTATTGCGTCAACAGGCGTTCCAGCGATGTGCCCCGCGCCCGGTTCACGCCTGAAGAAGTGGTTACCCTGACGCTGGATTTCTACCGTCGCAATTGTGTGAGTGGCCTGTTCCTCAGCTCCGGCATCATCCGCTCGGCCGACTACACCATGGAGCAACTGGTGGAGGTCGCCCGCCTGTTGCGCGAAGTGCACGAGTTTCGCGGGTACATCCACCTCAAGACCATTCCCGATGCCGACCCCGCGTTGATCGCCCAGGCCGGTCGCTATGCCGATCGCCTGAGCGTGAACATCGAGTTGCCTACTGATGCGAGCCTGCAGACCCTGGCCCCGGAAAAGGACGTCGCCTCGATCAAGCGGTCGATGCAGACGATCTATACCGGCGAGCAGACCGTGCGCAACGAACCACGCTCACCGAAGTTTGCACCGGCCGGCCAGAGCACACAGATGATCGTCGGGGCCGATGCCACTGACGACAGCACCATCCTGCACAGTGCGCAGTCGCTTTACAGCAACTTCAAGCTGCGCCGGGTCTACTACTCGGCGTTCAGCCCGATCCCCAACAGCCCGAACAGCGTACCGCTGGCGGCACCGCCCCTGATGCGCGAGCATCGGCTGTATCAGGCTGACTTTCTGCTGCGTGGCTATGGGTTCACGGCGGGCGAATTGTTGAACGGTCCGGGAGATCTGGCGCTGGACATCGATCCGAAGCTGGCCTGGGCGCTGGGTAACCGCCAGGTGTTCCCGCTGGACCTGAACAATGCCGACCCTGCATTGATCGCGCGCGTGCCCGGTATCGGCATTCGCACCACCCAGCGGCTGGTCGAACTGCGTCGGCAACGGCGCATCCGCTATGAAGACCTCACCCGCATGCGCTGTGTGCTGGCCAAGGCCAAGCCCTTCATCATCACCAGCGACTACCACCCGCCTCAGGCCGAGACGACCAGTGAGTTTCTGCATCATCAGTTACGTGACCGCCCGCAACCTCAACAGATGGGACTGTGGGGATGATCTGTCTCGATTGCGATGACCTGTTCGATAGGTGGCGGCAGCAGGCGCGCTGGCTGTTGAGCCACGGGATCGACCCGAGCCAGGTCAGCTGGAAATCCCCGGATGCTGCCGACCTGTTCGGCAGCGATCAGGACTGCCCGAAAGAGCAAGGCCCCTTCCAGGCACGCGTGCCGCTCGAGCTGCTGCATTTGCTGGAAAGCGCATCGCGCTACCGGGGAGAGCAACGCTGGAGCCTGTTGTATGAAGTGCTGTGGCGCGTCAGCCATGGCGACCGTACGGCGATGATGGCGGGCGACAAACTGGGCAGCGAGCTGCACCGGCGACTCAAGTCGATTCGCCGCGAGGCGCATCACTTGCACGCCTTTCTGCGCTTCGTGGCACTGCCCGCGCCCGAGCAGGACGATGAGCTGATGCGCCCCGAATACGTAGCGTGGCACGAACCGGCCCATGACATTCTGCACAGCGCCAGCGAGCACTTCATCGGCCGTATGGGCCAGCACCGCTGGATGATCGCCACGCCGCAGGATGGCGTCTATTACGACGGCAAGCAGTTGATCCACGAGCGCCGCTGCCCGGAAGCCTGGAAGACCATGGCGCGTCAGGTCGACGATCCGCATGGCGAGCTGTGGCTGACCTATTACAGCCACATCTTCAACCCGGCCCGCCTCAACCCCAAAGTCATGGAAGGCCATTTCCCGTCACGGTTCTGGAAAAACCTGCCGGAAGGTCCTCTGATTCCGGCGCTGATCACCCAGGCCCGCACGGGCAAACAACGCGACGGACAGGCGAACGATATCGCCGCCCGACGCGGCAAGAAAATTGCGCATCGGGATTGAGAGGTTGCGAATCCAGGTATGAGATCAAGCTATTTGTCGACATGTGCTGCAGCCGGGTTGCTCTTCAAGCGGCGCGCAGCCTGCTGAAGAAATAACGTTTTATAGGAGGCCTCACCCAGTCTTCGTCTTAGCGCTGTCGCGGGGCAAGCCCCCTCTTATCAAACAACACGTAATCTGCTGAATGAACACGTTTTTGTGGGAGGCGGCTTGCAGGCGATGTAGTCGACGCGGTGTGTCAGGAAAATCACGTCATCGTTCATCGCCGGCAAGCCGCCTCCCACAGTCCGGTGTTTGCTGCGCGACAGCGCTACGTCGAAGACGTGGTGGCGCCTCACACAGAAAAATAGCGTTTGTCAGTGGCTTATGGGTTGATCGATAAGTCGCGATTGAACTGCAACCTTAAAGCGAAACGCGCCCGTCGATACAGGTCACCGTCGCCCCACCGACCCACACGTCATTACCCACACGCTTGACGTGCACCCTGCCCTTGCGGCCCAACGCGGCGCCCTGGCTGGCGACATAGCTGTCTGCGGCCAGACCATCCTCAAGCACCCACAGCGCAATACCTGCATTCAGACTGCCAGTGACAGGATCCTCGGCCATGCCGTCCCCCGGCACGAAAGCACGCACTTCAAATTGCGCCTCGTCGCCGTCCACTGCGGGACTCCAGGGTGCGAACACGCCAATCTTCAGTCCATCAAGCTTTGCGTTATCCGGCTGCAGCGCAAGCACGCTGGCTCGATCTGCCAATCTCAGCACCATCCAGCCCGGACCGTTGTCTGCCCAGCGCGCATCCAGAATCGCGCCTTTTTCCAGACCAAAACCATCGCGAACCTGCTCAACCAGATCGGGCTCTACCGGGCCGGAGCGCAGCAAGGGCGGCGCAGTAAATGCCAACTGCTGGCCGTCACGACGAATCCTGATCAGCCCGACGCCGCACTCCTGAACGATTTCCTCGCCCTGCGCAACGCCGCCGCTCTCAAGCCATGCGTGACAGCTGCCCAGCGTCGGATGCCCTGCAAACGGCAGTTCGTGGAGCGTGGTAAAAATGCGCACGCGATAGTCGGCGCGCGGATCGGTAGGTTTGAGCAGGAAAGTGGTTTCGCTCAGATTCGTCCAACGGGCGAAAGCCGCCATCTGCTCATCGCTCAGACCGTCAGCCCCGAGCACAACAGCCAATGGGTTGCCGAGCAGCGGCTGTTCACTGAAAACATCGACTTGTTTGAAATCGAACGAGCGCATTCATGGCTTCCTTGTGGGGTGTCAGTCGGCAAAGGTCGCATGCAATGGCGTGGCAGGACAACAGCCGCATACTGTCAGGCTGATCTACCGGCCCTGCGAACAATACGCTTGATGGTAATGTCACATTCATGATCTGCAGACCACACGAGGTTTGACATGCTGGACAGCCCTGCCCGCGAACAGCTCGACGCCCTTGGCCAGCACATGGCCGAAAGGCCGTTTCTGGTGATTACCGGAGCCGGTATCAGCACCGCATCCGGCATCCCCGATTACCGTGACAAGGACGGGGTCCGGCGTGGCAAACAACCGATGATGTATCAGGAATTCGTCAACAACCCGGCAGCCCGCCAGCGTTACTGGGCAAGGGCCATGCTGGGCTGGCCGAGAATCCGCGCCGCGCAGCCCAATGCGGCGCACCAGGCGTTGGCACACTTGCAGAACAGTCACGCCATCACAGGATTGATCACTCAGAACGTCGACGCCTTGCACACGCAGGCGGGAAGCCGTGAAGTTATCGAGCTGCACGGCAGCCTGCACCGGGTGCTGTGCCTGGATTGTCATCAGCGTCACGACCGTGCGGCGATTCAGGAGATGATGCTGGAGCAGAACCCGTATCTGCTCGGCGTGCATGCCGTTCAGGCTCCCGATGGAGACACCCTGATGGACCCGGCTTTCGAGGCCGGCTTCAAGGTGCCGCCATGCCCGCATTGCCAAGGCAACCGGCTCAAGCCTGACGTGGTGTTCTTCGGCGAGAATGTCGCCCCGCCCACTGCCGCGAAAGCCATGCTCAGCGCCGAGCAGGCCGAAGGCTTGCTGGTGGTCGGTACATCACTGATGGCCTGGTCAGCGTTCCGCCTGTGCAAGGCGATGGCCGAACAGGGCAAACCGATCATCGCCATCAACCACGGCAAGACCCGCGCCGACGAATTGCTGGACATGAAGATCGAAGCACCGTGCGAACAGCTACTGCCACTGCTTGCCGAAGAACTGACCCGGTCTACGTGACGGGTCAGTGAACGGCTTCAGCCTGCTCTTCTCCACGGACCAGCGCGGGAATCACACGAATGTAGATCAATTCGCTCACCAGTTCGATCAGCGTCTGGGTAATGACGGCCGCCGCCGCGAGCTCCCTGATTCCTTCCGGCAGTGCGAGGGCCAAAGGCAGTACCACCAGCGAGTTGCGTGTTGACGTACTGAAGGCCACCGATCTGGCGCTGACTGCAGGCAGCCTGAAGGCTCTGGCCACCAGCGCACCCACCAGTGGTGCCAGCACCGTGAACGCCAGATATACCGGAATCACAGGCAGCAACTGGTCGATGCTGTTCGCCACCGAAGCCATCTGCGAACCGATCACCACCACCAGAACCACAGCCATCGCCGGTACCGGCATCCACGCCCAGGCATCGCTCCAGCGCGCCGCCATGGATGATCGCCTGACCCCGGCAGCGGTGAGCACCGCAAGCACCAGCGGCAGTACGATCAACACCAGAAACGCCTCGATAAAGGGGCTGATGGAAATCGCCACCGACGACTCGCTGCCCAGCATCAGTGCCAAGTACAGCGGCAGCAGCAACAGTTGCAGCAGAAGCAGCAAGGGCGTGGCCGCCAGGACAAGTCGCGAATCACCCTTTCCCAGGTGCGTAAATACCACGACGTAATCGATGCAGGGCGTCAACAGCACCAGCAAGGCCCCCACCAGAATGGCCGTGTGTTCGCTCAGCACGCGGGTCAGCAACCAGACCAGCAGCGGAATCACCACAAAGTTGGCAATCAGCAGCGCGAGCATGAAACGTCTGTTGCTCAGCCCCTGACGCAGGTCCAGAAACGGGATCTGCAGGAACATGGCGTACATGAGCACGGCAATCGCAGGGGTCACCAGCACGCCCAATGCCTGCGACGCGACAGGCGCGAAAAGCCCGCCGACGGCCGCGACAATCACGGCAATGAAATAGATCGGAATCTGCTGTTGTTCCAGTTGCTCTCTGCTCACGCGAAATCCTTTGCACAGCGTTGAATCATGTTCAGCGGGCAAGCGTCTGCCTGCCGCGAAATGAAGGTCACTAGAACAACCCCAGCTGCCCGCCGATCAGGGTGGCGAAATCGTCGTCCACGAACGGCAGGATGGCATCGGCCAACGGTTGAAGCTGACGGGTCACGTAGTGGTCGTAGTCGATTGGCGCCGTGCGGACTTCAAGCGGCTCGGGGCCGACGACGGTCATCACGTAGCTGATCCAGCCACCGCTCTGATACTGACGCGGGCGGCCCTGCTGGTCGTTGTACTCGTCAGCGAGGCGCGCCGCACGCACGTGTGGTGGCACGTTGCGCTGGTAGTCGTCCAGCTTGCGACGCAGGCGCTTGCGGTAAATCAACAGCTCATCCAGTTCGCCTGCCAGCGTGCGCCTTACGTAATCGCGCACATAGTCCTTGTACGGCTGACGCTTGAAGATCCGCAGGTACAACGCCTGCTGAAACTGCTGGGCCAGTGGTGACCAGTCGGTGCGAACGGTTTCCAGCCCCTTGTAGACCATCTCTTCGCTGCCGTCGGGTCGGTTGACCAGCCCGGCATAACGTTTTTTGCTGCCCTCTTCCGCGCCACGAACGGTTGGCATCAGAAAGCGCTTGAAGTGGGTTTCGTATTGCAGATCCAGAGCACTGGTCAGCGCGTACGTGTCATGCAAATGCTCGCGCCACCATTCGTTGACCTGCTGCACCAGCGCCTTGCCAATCGAGGCGGCTTCTTCCTGACCATGCGGACGGCCGAGCCAGACGAACGTCGAATCGGTGTCGCCGTAGATCACGGTGTAGCCCTGGGCCTGAATCAGCTCGCGAGTCTTGAGCATGATTTCATGGCCACGCAGGGTAATGGACGACGCCAGCCGCGGATCGAAGAACCGGCAGCCGCTAGAGCCCAATACGCCATAGAACGCGTTCATGATGATTTTCAGGGCCTGGGACAGCGGCGCGTTGTGCTCGCGCTTGGCTGTCTCCCGCCCCTGCCAGACCCGCTCGACAATGGCAGGCAGGCTGTGCCGCGTGCGAGAGAAGCGCGCACCGCGAAAACCCGGCACCGATTCACTGTCGTCAGGGTGACGCAGGCCTTCGATCAGCCCGACCGGGTCGATGAGAAAAGTGCGGATGATCGACGGATACAGGCTCTTGTAGTCCAGCACCAGCACCGATTCGTACAGGCCGGGCTGCGAATCCATGACGAATCCGCCTGGGCTGGCTTCCGGCAGACGCTCGCCCAGATTGGGTGCCACGAACCCCTGACGGTGCATCAGCGGAATGTACAAATGGCAGAAAGCCGCGACCGAACCGCCACTGCGGTCGGCTGGCAGCCCGGTCACTGTGGCACGCTCCAGCAGGAAGGTCAGCAACTGGGTCTTGGCGAAGATCCGCGTCACCAGCTCGCAGTCCTTGATGTTGTAGCGCGCCAGCGCCGGCTTGTCCTCGGCGAACATGCGGTTGATTTCATCCATGCGCTGGTATGGCGTGCTGATGGCCTTGCCTTCGCCCAGCAGCGTCTGCGCGACGTTCTCCAGACTGAACGACGGGAAGCTCCAGGTCGCCGAGCGTAGCGCCTCGATGCCGTCGATCACCAGCCGTCCGCTGATGTCGGCGAAGAAATGATTGTTGCGGCTGCCATGTTCACGCCAGCCCATGGTTTCCCCGCCACGACCCAGCTTGAGCGGCACATTCAGACGTTGTGCATGTTCGTGCAGGACTCGCAGGTCGAACTGCACCACGTTCCAGCCAATGATGGCGTCAGGGTCATGCAATGCCAGCCACTCGTTCAGACGCTCCAGCAGCTGGGCACGGGTCTCGCAATACTCGAGCTGAAAATCCAGCGCTTCGCTGCCACCGTTGGCTGGTCCCAGCATGTAGACCTGACGCTGACCGCAACCCTCCAGCGCAATCGAGTACAGCTCGCCGCGCGCGGTGGTCTCGATGTCCAGCGACACCAGTTTCAATCGGGGGCGGTAATCGGCAAGCGGCTTGATCTGCGCATTGCACAGCACGCCGTCGGCATCCGCCGTGCCGCTGAACTGCACGGGCGCGGTGATGAAGCGCTCCATGAGGTAGCGCTCGGGCGGACGGATGTCGGCTTCATACACATCGACATTGCCCTTGCGCAGCAGCTTTTCGATGTTCATCAGTTGCCGGTGCTGCTGGCAATAAACGCCCAGCACAGGCCTATGGCGAAAGTCGCTCAATTGCAACGGCCGCAACTCCACACCGCGCTCTGCTCTTAGCAAGGCCCGGGCACGTTCCTGCTGTTCGGCGGGAATGAACGCAACGGAAGGCTGACAAGGCAGACGGATATGACGCGGGCCGTCATCGGTCGCCAGCCAGAAATCGACTTCCGTCCCTGCGGGCGTGTCCTGCCAGTGCCGACTCAGGATGAAGCCCTGCTGTAAATCCAACGGTGCAACCTCGATCAGACGATTCAGCGCCCGATTCTACGTGGCTACGCGCGCAAAGGCGCGCCTGACGGTCGGTTCAAGAAACATTTGCCGCCGCCGATAGCCCGACATGACTTCTGACCGTGGATAGGACATCCGAGTGGGCGCAACATCTGCTGGTGTGACGCTTGCCGGATTGCGACGTGTCGACGCTATTGACCATGGAATAGCAGCAATGAAATCCCTCGACTCGCTCGACCCACTGCCACGAGCCATCCCGGGCAACACGTTTCTGGCACGTCGCACCCTCATGACCATGGCCGGCCTGCTGGGCGCGCTGTCATCGGTGATGATCGTCTCGCTGTTTTATATCGCCTATCAACTCAATCACAGCGCTGCGTTGCAGAGCCAACGGCTGGTCGAGAACATCTGGCAATCCCGGGAAAAGGCGTTGGTTGCGACCTTCAAAGACAATGCCTACTGGGGGGACGCCTACAAGCACCTGCACATCCAGGTCGACACGGACTGGGCGTACACACGCAACAACCTCGGCGCTTCGCTGTATACGGACTTCGGGTTCGACGGCGTTTTTGTCGTTGATGGCCAGAATCACACCACCTATGCCGTGGACAAGGGCGAACTGGTCACGCTGCAACTGACTGACTGGCTGAACAGCGGTCAGGATCAACTTGTCACTCAGGCTCGTGAACGCGCCAGCGAGGATGAGGTGTTCACCCAGATGCGACAGGTGGACCATGGTCCGGTGTTGTTGATCGCAGCGCCCTTGACCACCGGCGGCGATGACCAGGTGCAACAGACCGATACCGTCCAGTCGATTCTGGTATTGGCCTACAGACTCACCCCCGAAAAATTGCAGGCCCTGGGCCTGCTCTATGGTCTTGACGGACTGCGCGAAGCCACCGACGCGCAGGATGCGAAACGCTTTCCGTCACTGGAAATTGCCCCCGGACTGCTGTTGCGCTGGGATCCGGAACAGCCGGGCATGAAGCTGGTCGGCGGTCTGCTGCCGATTCTGATCATCTTTCTGATTACCCTGGCGTTCATTGCCAGGCGTGTTACCCGAAAGACCATGAGAACCGCCGAACTGATGGACCGGCAGTTTGACCTCATTACCCAGAGTCGAGCGGCACTGCTCAGCAGTGAGGAGCGTTTTCGCAACGTGGCCGAAAGCGCATCGGACTGGGTCTGGGAAACCGACGCCGAGCTTCGCATCACCTACCTTTCAGAGCGCTTCACCCGCGTCACCGGGCATGCATCGCACCCTTGGACAGGACGCTACCTGACGCAGTTGCTGTCCTGCGAAAGCCAGTCACTGGCCGACTGGATTCGTCTTGAGCGCCCCAAGGACGAGCGCGCGGTCCTGCGCTGTACGCATCACTCATTACAGGGCGCCGTGCGTACCAGCAACATTGCCGTCAGACCGATCCTGCTCGATGGGCAGATCAAGGGCTATCTGGGTATTGCCTCAGACATCACTCATGAAGTGGAGGCCCAGTCGCGACTGTTTCACCTGTCCCAGCACGATGCATTGACCGGCCTGCCCAATCGCACCCAGATGCAGGCCTTCCTGAATCGCACCTTCGAACAGCGCACCGATCCGGGTTCGACGGTGACCATGCTGAACCTCGACCTGGACAGCTTCAAACCCATCAACGATGTGTTCGGGCACAGTGTGGGCGACAGTGTGCTGCGTGAGGTTGCCGAACGGCTGTCGCGATGCCTGCCTCCTTGTGGATTGCTGGCCCGGCAAGGCGGCGATGAGTTCCTGATGGTGGCGACCAGTCTTGCCACTATGGAAGAGGTTGAACAGCTGTGCGAGCGATTGATACGCCACATCCGCCGTCCTTTCACGATCAACAATCAGGAAGTGTTCATCGGTCTGAGCATCGGCATTGCCCTCTGTCCCCTGCACACCCATGAAAGTCAGGATCTGATCCGGTTTTCCGACCTGGCCCTCTACCAGGCAAAAAAGGAAGGTCGCAATACCTGGCGCTTTTACGAACAGATCATGAGCACGCGTATCACTGAGCTGCGCGAGATGGAAAAAAGCCTGCGAGTGGCGATCAGGAACGACGAGTTCACGCTGCGCTATCAGCCTCGTCACGATGTGCTCAGCGGCAGAATCTGCGGCGCCGAAGCGCTGATTCGCTGGGAGCATCCAACACTGGGACTGTGCATGCCGGACCAGTTCATCGGACTGGCCGAAGAGAACGGCCTGATCCTGTCATTGAGCGATTGGGTGCTGCATCGGGCCTGCAGCGATGCAGTGGCCTGGGACAGTGACCTGCGCGTATCGGTAAACATTTCTGCTGTCGAGTTTCGCACGCCAGGGCTCGTGGAGCGGGTGCGCCAGGTATTGGCCAAGACCGGTCTGTCCAGCCATCGCCTGGAGCTGGAGGTGACCGAGCGGGTAATGATTCACGACGCTCAGGCCGCCCTGAAGCTGATCAACGAACTCAAGACCCTGGGTGTAAGGCTGTCGATGGACGATTTCGGCACGGGTTATTCGTCGCTGAGTTACTTGAAAATGTTTCCCTTCGACACGTTGAAAATCGATCGCAGCTTCATCAGCGAGATCGGCGCCAATACCCAGAGTCTGTCCATCGTTCAGGCCATCATTCAACTAGGCCGTAGCCTGTCGATGACCATCACTGCCGAGGGCGTCGAGACTGCTCGACAACTTGACTGCCTGCAATCACTGGGCTGCGACGAAGCCCAGGGCTATTACCTGAACAGGCCCATGCCGCTGACAGCGTTTCTGGACGCCGTTCAGGCTCAGACCTGTCAGTCGGAAAGCTGACTGTCGGGTTCTCGCCGGTTTGAGGTCGCTTTGCGACTTGCCGGAACGCACTGACTGCACGATTCTGTAGAAGACAGCACTGTGCCCAGACACAGGGTCACACTCACACCGGAGAGCGCCATGAAGACCGTCGCCCAGTTGTTGAAACTGAAAGCCGAACACAACCAGCAAGTGCACACCATCGGGCCGGACCATATGGTGCTCGATGCGCTCAGGCTGATGGCCGAGAAGAACATCGGTGCCTTGCCGGTGGTCGAAAATGGCGTGGTGGTGGGCGTCATGAGCGAGCGTGACTACGCCCGCAAGATGATTCTGAAAGGCCGCTCGTCCGTGGGCACGCCGGTCAGCGCGATCATGAGCAGCAAGGTGATCACCGTCGACTCCCAACAGACCGTCGAGGCGTGCATGGGAATCATGACCGACAGCCACCTGCGTCACCTGCCGGTCGTGGAGAACGGCGAGCTGTTGGGCCTGCTGTCGATCGGTGACCTCGTGAAGGAAGCCATCAATGAACAGGCCAGCCTGATTCAGCAGCTCGAGCAGTACATACGCGGCGAGTAGGTACAGGGGTTGAATGCTGTGAGAGATACAGCGGTATCTACCATCAGACACAACGTAACCGACTGAAAAAAGCGATTTTGTGGAAGGCCCCACGACGACTTCGACATAGCGCTGTCCCGCATCCAACCCGGACCGTGGGAGGCGGCTTGCCGGCGATGAACGATGACGTGATTTGCTGACATACCGCGTCGACTGCATCGCCGGCAAGCCGCCTCCCACGGTCCGATATTTACTGCGAGACCGTGCAGCGCTGAAGAGGCTACGAAGACTCAATCAGTCGTCCAGCGTTTTACCGCCCGGTGCAGCCTTGCCGGGTTTTCCGGCTTTTTCGGCAGGTGCAGGCTTGGGTTCCGGTTCAGGCGGCGGCGCGCTGGCTTCTCGTTCGCGCATCGGCATCTGGTCGATGGTGGCGAAAATCTCCTTGGGATCGACAGCCCCTTCCTTCTCTATTTTCTTCTCCCCGTCCTTGCCCACCAGGATGACCTTGGTTTTCGCGCCAGCACCCAGTTTAAGTTCGCGGATCAGGGCCATGGTCGACTGTGCGTCCAAGGTCTTGCCGTTGCGCTCGCCAATGGTGTTGACCACCGTGAACAACACCATGTTGCGTTGCGCGAACGCTTCGCGGTTGGCAGGCTCGTCAAGCGCCTTTTTGATGCTGACCAGCGTCGGATCGACCGTGCTGGGGGCGATGATGATCAGCGGGCGTGTCTTGCCACGCTCCTGCGCCAGCGGGCCGTCACTGTCGGCGGCCAGGGCGGGGCCGGCCAGTACAAGCCCTGCGGCGGCGAGCAGAGTGGCGGAGGTCAGGGACCGGATTGACATGGTGGGCTCCTTTTGAATCCATGGGGTAGCCATTGCATAGACACACGCAATGCGCCCCTGTTCTACCGCATATGGGGCGTTGCGGTACAGCCCAGCATAGCCCTGCACTCAAACCTTCACATCAAGCCAGGCGTTCCTGCTGCAAGGAAATGGCGCTATCCAGCGTCGCGACAACCCCTTCCACAATCAGCGCGACCTCCGCAGCATCCAGCACCAGCGGTGGTAGAAGACGAATGACCTTGCCACGGGTGACGTTAATGAGCAGACCATGATCCTGCGCGGCCAGCCGCGTCAGCTCGGGAATGGCCTGTAGCAATTCGATACCTATCATCAGCCCCCTGCCCCGGACCTCCAGCACCTGAAGATGGCCCTTCAACCTCGCCTGCAACAGCTCCAGCAAAAGCTGCCCCTGCTGCCGGGCGTTTTCCACCAGACCCTGCTGCTCGATGATGTCGATGACCGTACACCCGGCCCGACAGGCCAGCGGATTACCGCCAAACGTACTGCCATGACTGCCCGGCGTGAACAGTTCAGCCGCCTTGCCCCGCGCCAGGCATGCACCGATGGGAATGCCGTTGCCAAGCCCTTTGGCCAGGGTGATGACGTCCGGCACAAAGCCCTCGTGCTGAAACGCGAACCACTTGCCGGTACGGCCCATGCCGGTCTGGATTTCGTCGAGCATCAGCAGCCAGTTACGCTGCGTGCAGCGTTCATGCAGGGCCTTGAGATAACCTTGAGGCGCGACGCGAGCACCGCCCTCTCCCTGTATCGGCTCGACCAGCACGGCACTGATCCGATGACCGTACTGATCACAGACCTTGTTGAAAGCCGCCAGATCACCGAATGGCACCTTGACGAAATCCCCTGGCAACACGCCATACCCCGAGCGCACCGCAGGCCCGTCACTGGCGCACAGCGTGCCCAGGGTACGGCCGTGGAACGCGTTTTCCATGACCACCACCAACGGCTGCTCGATGTATTTATGCCAGCCGTGCAAGCGTGCCAGCTTGAGCGCTGTTTCATTAGCTTCGGCACCGGAATTGTTGAAAAACACCCGATCCAGCCCGGACAGCGCAGTCAGCTTCTGTGCCAGACGGAGCTGCCAGTCAATGCTGTAGAGATTGGAGGTGTGCAAAAGCAACCCTGCCTGATCACGGATCGCCTCGACCAGCAGCGGGTGCGAGTGGCCGACATTGGTCACCGCCACGCCCGCCACCGCATCCAGATACTCACGACCCGCCTGATCCCACAGGCGAGTGCCAAGGCCATGGCTGAAACTCAGGGCAAGTGGTTGATATGTGGTCATCAGGCAGGCCGTGGTCATGAGGTGAAGCTCCCTAGGTGTACGAAGTGTTTTTGCAGTATCGTTAACCACCTGCGCTGGATAAACCGCGAATCACTTCAATCATTTTAAAGCTGAGATTGATAATGGACCTGTTTCAGGCGATGACCGTGTACGTAAAAGTGGTCGAAACCGGCAGCCTGACGGGTGCCGCCCAGGCGTGTTCGATTTCCACCACCATGGTGGGCAATCACCTGCGCTCGCTGGAACAGCGTCTGGGCGTCAGTCTGCTGACCCGCACGACGCGCCGTCAGCGCCTGACCGAGTTCGGTACGCAATACTACGAACGCTGTCTGGAAGTGCTGGGGCTGGTGGCTGCCTCCGAACGAATTGCCGAACAGACCCAGGGCGAACCCGCAGGCACCCTGCGCATCACGGCCCCCCTGACCTTCGGCTCGGAGGTGCTGGCTCCGGCAATGGCCGAATTCTCCAGACGCTTTCCAAAGGTCAGGCTCGATCTGGTCCTGAGCGATCAGCGCCTGGACCTGATCGACAATGGGTTCGACATTGCCATTCGGCTCGGCGCCCTTCCCGACGCTTCGCCGCTGATTGCCAGACCCTTGCAGGATTACACCCTGACCATCTGCGCCTCACCCGACTATCTGGCTCGCCACGGCACGCCAACCCGGCCTGAGGATTTGCGTGCACACAACTGTCTGGCGTTCGCCTATCAGGCAGGTGATGGATGGCGTGACACAGGCAAACGCTGGCGTATGACCGGCGCAGAAGGTGAAGTGCTGGTGGACGTGCAGGGTTCCATGCTGATCAATACCTCGTCAGGCTTATGCAACGCTGCCCGCGTGGGGATGGGTGTGGTGATGCTGTCGGACGCGCTGGTGCAACGCGATCTGGATGAAGGCCGTCTGCTGGCGCTGTTGCCGGATTATCAGCTACCCAGACGCCCCATGAATCTGTTGTATGTGCAGGACCGTTATCGACTGCCAAAGCTGCGCAGCTTCGTCGACTTCGCGATGGAGATGTGGGGCCGTTGATCCGGCGCGCCCTGTTGCCCGCGCGCCGGAATCGTCAGGCATCGACTTGCGCAGATGCCTTGAAGTCAGACCTTGAAACGACTGACCAGACCTTGCAGGTGCACACCAAGGCGCGCCAGTTCGATGCTTGATGAAGCCGTCTCTTCGCTGGCGGATGCGGTCTGCTCGGAAATATCCCGCACTTTCAGCACGCTGCGATTGATCTCCTCGGCCACAACGCTCTGTTGTTCTGCAGCTGCGGCGATCTGGTGATTCATGGTCTCGATGGTCGAGATCGACGACGTAATGTTGTTGATGGATCGCCCGGCGTCGCGGGTGAGTTCCACGCTGTTTTCGGTCAACGCCCGGCTGCTCTCCAGAATGGTCGCGACCTGTGCCGTTCGGCTGTGCAGACCACCGATGAGCGAGGCGATTTCTTCTGTAGAGGTCTGGGTGCGTTGCGCAAGGCTGCGCACCTCGTCGGCAACCACCGCGAAACCTCGACCAGCCTCACCGGCGCGAGCCGCTTCGATAGCCGCATTGAGCGCCAGCAGATTGGTCTGCTCGGCAACCGCCTTGATCACGTCCAGAACGCCGCCAATCTTGTTACTTTCGCTTTTCAGCTCGTCCATGGCGGACTTGGAGTGTTCAACTTCGCTGGCCAGACTTTCGATCTGAGTGATCGCCCTGGCAACGACGCTATCGCCTTCACGCGCTTCTTTCGAGGCATTGACTGCGGCATGCGAGGCCTGCTCGGCATTTCTGGCCACGTCCTGCACGGTCGTGGACATCTCATGCATCGCCGTCGCGACCTGATCGGTTTCGGTTTTCTGGCTGTTAACCCCGGCACTGGTCTGCTCGGTAACGGCAGACAACTGCTCCGCCGCGCTGGCGATCTGGGTGACGCCATCGCGCAGTCCGCCAATCAGTTCACGCAGGTTGCCTGTCATGCGTTGCATGGTGCCTTGCAGCAGACCCAGTTCGTCCTTGCGGGTGATGACGCGGCTGTCAGTGAGGTCGCCATCTGCCACACGTTCGGCCAGCTTCAGCGTTTCCATCAACGGGCCGACGATCAGTCGGGTGATGACCCAGGCCGCAAGGATACTGACCGCCAGTGCCGACACCAGCCAGAGAATCAGCAGGGATTTGGCCTGATTCATATCCTCCATTCTCAGGGTGACCTGATTTTTGGAAAGCTGGTCGGCGGATGCGAGCAGGATCTCGATGTTTTTGGAAACACCGGCCTGAGCTTCATCGATTCTGGCCTGCGCGCTGGCGAATTGACCAATCGCGCTCTGATAAGCAGTCAAGGCATCCTGAAGATGTTTAACGGTATCGGCCTGACCGCTGAATCCGCTCAGCGTTTTCATGAAGTCGATGGCTGTTTTGATGGACGCTTCAGCGACCAGTTTGCTGTCAGCCTTGAGCGAAAAAGTGTACCCGCGTACATCGAAGCGCATTTTTTGAAAGACCATCAATGCCTGAGCGGATGTTTCCCGCAACTGCGCACTGCCCTCACTGGAGTTTGCGACGTTTTGCAGTTTCTGCAGGTCTTCCGCTGCCGCATCCGCGTGCCGACCGAACACTTGTCGTGTGGCTTCCCGCGCTTCGGTGGCTTGCATCAGGTTGTCATAATGAATCCGATAATCTTTCATGGCAGCCTGCGACGCATTGATCAGCGGCACATTGATTTCGGAGGTGAACACCGTGGCCGCATAGCGCACATGGTTATCGAGATTCTCGTACGCTTTGAGCCAGTTGCTGGCGCGCTCGGCATCATAGTTGATCGTGAACGACAGGCGCGCGATGCGCATGTCGCGTGTCAGGGTGCTCAGCTTGCCGATGTCGGCGGTGCGTTCGCTACGCTCGCTCAGCGAGACAATGCCCGACCAGCCTGTAAAGGCGATAAGTACAGTCAGCAAAATAACCAGTGTGAAGCCCAGAACAAGTTTGGACCGGACATTGATATTGCCCAGAAGAGTAGTCAGCATATAAAGCTCTTGATAAGTTTTTGAGTGTGATGTATTTGGCGACTCCCTGCCGGTGCAACCTGCATCAAGTTTTCGGCATCACAACTTCAAACTTTAAACTTAGAGCAAATATTCTTTTTACTTTAAACGTCGACGACCACACCTGAAAAGTTAAATTCAAATATATTAATCAGCTCAATAGCATTTAATAACAACACCCACCAAGAACCATCCAAAAGAAGTCACTGAAATAAAATTAACACTCTTTTGGATATAAAAAGGATTGCGCATCCGCAGGGATGCGCAATCCTTCAGTGATCAACAACCCGACAGGCTATTTTTACGCCGCTGCCTCATACAACTTCGGCGCAGCCACTTCTCCGCGTTCAAGGCTGCGACGCAGCACATTCGCCTGCAACGCAGCAGCCTTCATTGCACTTTCCTTGACGTAGCCATAGCCGCGGATACGCTCAGGCAGGCGTGCCAGACTCAACGCAGTGTGACGATTGCCAGCCTGCAAGTGCTGCAGAATCAGCTCGACATCGCTGACGTAGCGCTCGATCAGCTCGCGCTCCTGACGACGCTCAAGGCTGCGGCCAAACGGATCGAGCGCGGTGCCACGCAAAAACTTGAATTTCGCTAGCACATCGAATGCCCGCAGCATCCAGGGACCGAAGCTGCGTTTGCGCGGCTGTCCGGTATGCGGGTCGCGCTTGGCAAGCCATGACGGCGCCAGATGAAATTCAAGGCGGTAATCCCCTTCGAACTGCGCTTCCAGTTGCCGCGTGAAGTCACCGTTGCTGTAAAGGCGCGCCACTTCATATTCGTCCTTGTAAGCCAGCAGCTTGAAGTAGTTGAACGCAACGGCCTCGGTCAGCGTTGGGTGCTGACCAGGGAAGACCCTTGCTTCGGCATCCTGCACACGCTGTACGAGTTTGAGGTAGCGATCGGCATAGGCCTGGTTCTGGTACTCGGACAACGTGGCCAGATTGCTCTGGATACGCTGCTCCAGCGTCAGTTGCGACGGCTCGACGGGCTGCTGTTTCGGATTGACGAACGCCTCCACCGCAACCGGATCGTGGGCGGTGCGACGTCCCCACAGGAACGCCTGCTGGTTGAGACTGACTGAAACGCCGTTAAGCTCGATGGCCTTCTCGATGGCCTTCGACGTCAGCGGGATCAAGCCCAATTGATAGGCATAACCGAGCATGAACAGGTTGCTGGCGATACTGTCGCCCATCAACCGGGTCGCCAGCGAGGTGGCTTCGACGAAATGGGTCTTGTCTGCTCCCACCGCGTCGATGATGGTCTGCTTCATGGCCTCGACCGGGAACACGGCATCCGGGTTGCGGGTGAACTCTGCAGTCGGCGTCTGCTGGCTGTTGACCACCGCATGGGAAATCGCGCTGTCCAGCTTGGCAATCGCATCCGGCCCGGCTGCCACCAATAGGTCGCAACCCAGTAGCAGATGCGCCTCGCCAGCGGCAATCCGTACTGCAAAGAGATCCTGCTGGCGCGCTGCGATGCGGATATGGCTGACCACTGGACCAAATTTCTGCGCCAGTCCGGCCTGATCCAGCACGCTGCAGCCTTTGCCTTCCAGATTGGCGGCGTAACCGAGCATTGCGCCCACGGTGGTCACACCGGTGCCACCGACGCCAGGCAGCAGAATATTGAATGGCCGTTCCAGTGAAGGCAGCGTCGGCTCCGGCAAGGTGGCGAACGCTTCGACCTGCTTGGGCAGGACCGGCTTGCGCAGTTTGCCGCCATGAACGGTGACGAAACTCGGGCAGAAGCCCTCGACACAACTGAAATCCTTGTTGCAGGCGTTCTGGTCGATTTCACGCTTGCGGCCCTGCGCGGTCTCCTTCGGCAGCACAGACAAACAGCCGGATTTCACGCCACAGTCACCGCAACCCTCGCACACAGCCGGGTTGATCAACGCGCGTTTTTCCAGATCAGGCATCGTGCCGCGCTTACGGCGACGGCGCTTCTCGGTGGCACAGGTCTGGTCGTAGATGATCACCGAAACGCCTTTGAACTCGCGAAGCTCGCGCTGCACGCTGTCCAGATCGCGTCGGTGATGGAACGTGGTGATCGGCGCGAAGCCTTCCCTGTTCGGGTATTTGTCCGGCTCGTCGGACACCAGAGCGATGCGCTGCACGCCTTCGTTGAACACCTGACGACTGAGTTGATCGACGCGCAACACGCCATCGATAGGCTGCCCGCCGGTCATGGCCACGGCATCGTTGTAAAGAATCTTGTAGGTAATGTTGACCTTGGACGCAACAGCGGCGCGGAGCGCCAGATGGCCCGAGTGGAAATAAGTGCCGTCCCCCAGGTTCTGAAACACGTGCGGGGTTTCGGTAAACGGTGCCTGACCGATCCAGGTCACGCCCTCGCCGCCCATCTGGGTGAACGTATCGGTCGCCCGGTCCATCCAGATCGTCATGTAATGGCAGCCGATACCCGCCAGCGCACGGCTGCCTTCCGGCACGCGGGTAGAGGTGTTGTGCGGGCAGCCGGAACAGAAGTGCGGTGTGCGCTGGGTATTGAACAGCGGCGCCTGCAGGGCTTTTTCCTTCTCGCTGAGAAACTGCAGGCGCGCGTCGATCTGCGCGCTGCTGTAGAACGGAGCAAGCCGTTTGGCGATGACCCGGGCGATCATCGCCGGAGTCAGTTCACTCAGGTTCGGCAACAATGAGCGGCCCTGCTCGTCGAACTCGCCAACCACCACCGGGCGACGGTCTACCGGCCAGTTGTACAGCTGGCCGGTCAACTGGTCTTCGATGACGCTGCGCTTTTCTTCGACCACCAGAATCTCGTCCAGACCCTGGGCGAAGTCATGCACCGATACCGGCTCCAGCGGCCAGCTCATTCCGACTTTGAGCACGCGAATGCCGACCTGATCGCAGAGTTGCTCATCGATGCCCAGCTCTTCGAGCGCTTGGCGCACATCCAGATAGGATTTGCCTGTGGTCACGATACCCAGACGCGGGTGGGCAGAATCGATGACCACCTTGTTCAGTTCATTGGCACGAGCAAACGCCCTGGCGGCGTAGATCTTGTAGGTGTTGAGACGCGCTTCCTGGGCCAGCGGTGGATCCGGCCAGCGGATGTGCAGACCGCCTTCGGGCAGCTCAAAATCTTCGGGAATGCGGGTCTGCATGCGCAACGGATCGACTTCGACGACCGCCGACGAATCGACGTTTTCTGCGATGGTCTTCATCGCCACCCAGCAACCGCTGTAGCGCGACAGCTCCCAGCCGATAATGCCGTAGTCGAGGATTTCCTGAACGTTGCTGGGATTGAGCACCGGAATCATCGAGGCAATGAAGGCATGTTCGCTCTGGTGTGCAATGGTCGACGACTTGCAGCCGTGATCATCGCCCGCGAGGATCAGCACCCCGCCGTTGGCCGCGACGCCAGCCGAGTTGCCGTGCTTGAAGACATCACCGCAACGATCGACACCCGGTCCCTTGCCGTACCAGAGTGCGAACACCCCGTCGTACTTGCCCTGAGGAAACAGGTTGACCTGCTGGCTGCCCCATACGGCGGTGGCTGCGAGTTCTTCGTTGATACCCGGCTGGAAATGAATGGCGTTCTGCTGGAGATAATCCTTCGCATCCCACAGGCTCTTGTCCAGATTGCCCAGTGGCGAGCCGCGATAGCCGGAAATGAAACCCGCCGTATTGAGCCCGCGCGCTTCGTCACGCTGCTTCTGCAGCATCGGCAGCCGGGTCAGCGCCTGTGTTCCGGTGAGGTACAGGTTGCCGGTGGCGAGCCGGTATTTATCGTCCAGACGAATATCAGCCAGGGTCATGCGATTACCTCTCTTGTTTTTATTCAGGCTTTCTTATGAGTAAGGTCCATCTCGCCGGTAAGGTCCAGCCGGCGGCCTTGGCATTAGACTGCCTGTAGAAAAGAGGCTTTTTCTTTCTAAATTGGCAGATATCTGCTGATATTGAGCATGCCCTTTTCGAAAACAACAAAAAACAAGGTCAATTCATGCAGCTTAAATTGAGCCCTATCGATCGCAAGATTCTCCGCCTGTTGCAACATGACGCCGATCTATCGGCGGCAGAGATTGCCGAGCGTGTCGAGCTGTCGCAGTCACCCTGCTGGCGACGCATACACAGACTTCAGGAGGAAGGCGTGATCGAGCGCACCGTTGCTTTGCTCAGCGCGCAAAAGCTGGGGCTGAGCATGACAGTGTTTGTTGAAGTCAAGCTTTCAGGCCACGGCAGGCGGTATCTGGCCGAGTTCGAAGAAGCGATCATCGGCCACCCGGAGGTGCTGGAGTGCTACACCATGGCGGGCGGCATGGACTTCATGCTCAAGGTCGTGGCACAGGACATTGCGAGCTACGAGCGCTTTCTGCGCGACCATCTGCTGCAACTGCCGCATGTGCACGAAGCACACTCCAACATCGCCATGAGCACGGTCAAGCGCACGACAGAACTGCCGCTGGACTGAGGACGAAGAAGAGATAGTGAGAAAAAGGCGCAATCCATCGACGAGCGCCAATGGATTGTTTCTTTCTATGAGGATGCCAAAACATTTGACTGTCAAATGATAATGATTATTATTGCATCAGCTGGTCGCGAGACTGGCTGGATAACCTGGAAGTCTTAGGTCGGCTTGCAGATTATCTCCTCATCAGGCTAATCACGGTTTTTGACCCGGCTTTTTTGCCGGGTCTTTTTTTTGGTTTTTTCGCTGCTTCAGGCTAATGAAGTCTGGGGTGTTGCACGGTGTTTCAGAATGGCGCTGATGATATCAGTGCAACGCCGCATGAGGTCAGTTTTTTATGCCGACAATGACTGAAACGTTCAGATAAATCGCAATTGCAGCGCCTTTTCACTTGAGAACGATTCTCGCATTCACTAGGCTGAATGTGTCATGGATGAAACCTATAGGTTCAAGGAAGAATTTCTATGGAAGATCAGCGAGCGATACATCATGAGTAGTCAGCTCTCGCCCTTGTTGCCCCTGCCCGCCACGGTGCCGGACCTGGCTCCGTCAGCGCGTACGATCGAAACCTGCCACACCCTCGGCAGGCTGTCGCGCCGTACCCGGCAGATTTTCCTGCTCAGCCGCCTCGACGGTTTGCCTTACGCAGAGATTGCCCGCTTCCTTGATGTCGATGTCGCCAAGGTAGAACGCGCCATGGTTCGCGTGCTCAGGCAGACCCATGGCTGCGCCTCCGATTCCGCCCTCGATGGTCAGACCATTCAGGAACAGGCAAGCCGCTGGTACGTGCATCTGCAAAGCCCAAGCGCGACTGCCAGCGAGCGGATCGAATTTCGGCACTGGCTCGACGCGGACTCCAGCCACTTGGCGGCGTTTCAGAGCTGTGAGCGCATCTGGCGCGAACTTCAGGCCCCGGCTTCATTGCTGGGAATCGGCGGCTGGCACCGGCGCAAACGGCGCGTGTATCTCGCCTGGTGCCTGCTGACCACGTTGCTGTGCAGCCTGATGGTCACGGCCGAGGTACTTTCCTGACGCTGAATGACCGTTTCAGAGAAGTCCGTGACGAGCCGATCGGTGTAAAGTGGCTGCCTTGAACGCACAACATATGCAGGCACGCACCTTGACCCTCATCATCGACGCAGACTTCGACAGCGGCAACATTCAAGTTCTGGATGCCAGCAACCCGGCTCGCATCAAACTGGCCATCCGACCTGACACGCAAAGTGGCCATTTTCAGTGGTTCCACTTCAAGGTCGAAGGCATGGAGGTCGGCGCACCCCACACCTTCAGCCTGACCAACGCCAGCGAATCGACGTTCAACCGCGCGTGGACCGGTTATCACGCTGTCGCGTCCTATGATCACGAAGAATGGTTCCGGGTGCCGTCCGGGTTCGATGGCAAGGCACTCGATTTCAGCCTGTCGCCGAGCCAGCCGCAGGTCTGGTTCGCGTATTTCGAACCCTACAGCCGCGAGCGTCATGAAAGGCTGATCGAGCAGGCTCAGGAACAGGCCGGGATGCAGCTGCTGGAGACCGGAAAGAGCGTCGAGGGCCGCGATATTCAGTTGCTGCGCAAAGGCGACGGTGCGCAAGGCAAACGCAACATCTGGATCATCGCCCAGCAGCATCCCGGTGAGCACATGGCCGAATGGTTCATGGAGGGCGTTATCGAGCGTCTTCAGCAGGACGACGATGCGGCCATGCAGCAGCTACTGGCCAATGCAGACCTGTATCTGGTGCCAAACGTGAACCCCGACGGCGCGTTCCACGGTCATCTGCGCACCAATGCCAAAGGCAAGGACCTGAACCGCGCCTGGCAGGACAGCACCGAGGAACTCAGCCCTGAGGTGTTTTTCGTCAAACAGCAGATGGAACACTACGGCGTCGACCTGTTCCTGGACGTGCATGGTGACGAAGAAATCCCTTACGTTTTCACTGCAGCCTGCGAAGGCAATCCGGGCTACACCGCCAAACAACAGCAACTGGAAGAGCAGTTCCGTCGTCGCCTGGGTGAGATCACGGTCGATTTCCAGAGTGTGTACGGCTACCCGCGCAGCGCTCCAGGCCAGGCCAACATGAACCTGGCCTGCAACAGCATTGGCGAACGTTACAAATGCCTGGCCCTGACGCTGGAGATGCCGTTCAAGGACAACGACAACGCCCCTGATCCGATCACCGGCTGGTCAGGCAAACGCTCGGCGCAGTTGGGCAAGGACGTCCTGAGCGTGCTGACGGAAATGGTTCAGGATCTGCGTTGACGGTAACGGGGTTCAGTCAAGACGCCGGGATGTCGTCCGGGAAATCGAATCGCCGGCAAGCCGCCTCCCACACTGGGTGGCGTTTGCTCGGCAGATGCACGCCTGCAATCACGCAACACGCTCATCCCGCGCCGTGCCTGCGCCCGCAGCACGGCGCACCAGCAATCCGGCCAGCGCCATCAATGCCAGCACCATAACGATCCCACCATAGACGTTACTGGTCATTACCAGACCAAACGAACGCGCAGCAAAACCGGCTGCCAGCGCTGGCATGCAGAACGCCAGATAGCTAAGCACCAGAAAGGCCGACATCAGACCCGCTCGCTCATGTGCATGCGCAGTCGGCATGAGCATGCGCAACGCGCCGAGGAAACTCGATCCAAAGCCAATTCCTGCGATCATCGCCCCACAAAAGAACAGCCAGAGCACGCCTGAGTTGACGGCCAGCAGAATCACCGCGACTCCGACGATCATGAAACTTGCCCCGACCCAGAGACCCAGCTCTGGAGCACGCTGGCGCAGGATCATAATGGCCAGCGCACCACTCAGGGTCAGTGCCGCGACCGCAAGTCCGCCATCCAACGGCGAAGTCGAACCTGTGGCAGCGGCCAGCAAGGACGGACTCAACGACAGAAAAAACCCTCCCAGTGCCCAGGCGGCGATGTCCACCGGCAGCACCAGCCACAGCATGCGTCTGGCCTGCACAGGCACGTGCAGCGAAGGTTTCATGGACTGCCATGCGCCCGGTTGCGGACTGACCGTCTCGGGCACTCGCTTCAGGTAAAGCGCCTGCGCCAGAAAGGCCGCCAACAGCAGGCAGTAAGCCAGCAACAAGGGATGCGGCGCGAACTGCACCAGCAGCGCTGTACCCAATGCACCGACCGCCATACCCAACATCGGGGAAATGCTGTTGATCAGCGGTCCACGGACCTGATCACTGTCCAGCAACGCTGCGCCCAGCGCACTGGCCGCCAGCCCGGTAGCGAACCCTTGAAGCAGCCGCGCGATCACCAGCCAGGTCACATCCGTGGCGGCGATGAAGCACAGCATGGAGGCTGCCTGGATCAGCAAGGCACCGAGAATGACCGGGCGACGTCCCAGATAATCGGAGAGTGATCCGCCCATCAACAGCGCTGCGAGCAGGCTGAATGCATAGACCGCGAAAATCAGCGTGAGCATCCCGGAAGAAAAGCCCCACGCTTCCTGATACAAGTGATACAGCGGCGTAGGCGTGCTGGATGCGGCAAAGAAACACAGGGTCGTGAAGGCCAGAAAGACCAGATGGCTTTGCCCCCGGCTATCGGGCTGCGGGTTCTGCAAAGATAGGGACATGGGTACACTCTCCACTGATGCAACCTTTTAAAGCCATTAATTAGCTTTTGCGGAGTGTGCTGTCTGATGCCGCTTAAAGCAAATACTTTGTGTTAAGGTCCGCCGTATGGCTATCAAAGAAGCAGTACGCACCGGAGGCCGCAGCGCCCGTGTGCAGGAATCCATTCACCGTGCCGTTCGCGATCTGTTGCTGGAACAGGACCGCTCGACGCTCAGCGTGCCTCTGATCGCGACTCGCGCAGGCGTCACACCGTCGACCATCTACCGGCGCTGGGGCGACCTGACCAATCTGCTGGCCGACGCTGCCATTGCACGGCTGCGCCCGGATGAGCCCATCGATCACGGCGAACTGCGCCTTGATCTGTTGAGCTGGAGCGAAATGTATCTGGACGAAATGTCCTCGGCGCCAGGGCGCGAGATGATGCGTGACGTGGCGGCCAGTGCCTCGAACTGTGGCGGCAAATGCGCATCAATCGTTCGCGAGCAGTTGCAGACCATCATTGATCGCGCCGCGAGTCGAAACGAGCCGTCGCCATCGGCCGACGAATTGATCGACGCCATCGTCGCCCCCATGATCTACCGGATTCTCTATTCCGAATCCCCGCCGAGCCTCGCCACCGTGCATCAGTGGGTAGAGCGCTGCTTGCCATGAAGGGTGATATCTGCGGCGACCTGCAAAAATTGCCGTTATGATGCGCGCTTGTCCGACTGAAGACCGAACCCACACCTATGCATACCCTCGCAGACCTGCGCGCCGGCAAGCTGGCCGGCATACGGCGTCTTGACCTGTCCTGCGGACTGACCGAATTCCCGCAGGAAATATTCGACCTGGCAGATACGCTGGAAGTCCTCAACCTCAGTGGCAATGCGCTGAGCGATCTGCCGGACGACCTGCATCGCCTGACTCGGCTGCACGTGCTGTTCGGGTCCGACAACGCCTTTACCCATTTGCCTGAGTGCATCGGGCGGTGCGAGCAGTTGCGCATTGTCGGCTTCAAGGCCAACCGTATTCAGCAGGTCAGCGCATCGGCATTGCCGCCACGTCTGCGCTGGCTGATTCTGACCGATAACTGTATCGAGTCACTGCCGGACGAACTGGGTCGCCGCCCCGATCTGCAAAAGCTGATGCTGGCCGGTAACCGGTTACAGAGCCTGCCGCCGACACTGGCCGACTGTCACAGGCTGGAACTGATCCGTATTGCCGCAAACCGGCTGACCGAACTGCCAGGATGGCTGCTGCAACTGCCCGCCCTCGCCTGGCTGGCGTTTGCAGACAACCCGCTATGCCCGGAGCATGAGGTGCTGCCGGTGCGGCAGATCCCATGGCGGCACTTGAGCCTGGGGCAGCGTCTGGGTGAAGGAGCATCAGGCGTCATTCAGCAGGCCGAATGGCAGGACGACGGGCAGGCGCAGACGGTAGCGGTCAAGCTGTACAAGGGCGATGTGACCAGCGATGGCTCACCGCTCAATGAAATGGCCGCGTGCATTGCCGCAGGCCGGCATGCGCAGCTGATCGAGGTGCTGGGCCAGATCGCGGAGCACCCCGAACAGCAACGGGGCCTGGTAATGGAGCTGATAGCGCCCGACTTCCGCAACCTCGCTGGTCCACCCAGCCTGGACTCCTGCAGTCGCGATATCTATGACGCCGATACCCGGTTCTCGCTGCAGAAGCTGCTGCGTCTGGCCACCGGCATCGCGTCGGTCACCGCTCATCTGCATGTCTGTGGCATCAGCCACGGCGACCTGTACGGCCACAATATTCTTGTGCAGGAAAACGGCAATTGCCTGCTGGGAGACTTCGGAGCAGCGTCCTTTCATCCGTCAGCGTCTGCGGGACAGGCGCTGCAGCGTCTGGAAACGCGGGCGTTCGGTATCCTGCTGGGGGAACTGCTGGAGCGTTGCGAGCCGTCAGCCGAAGACGCGCAGATCCGTGAAGGACTTGAGCAGCTTCAGAAAAGCTGCATCCAGCCTGACTGCAAACGCAGGCCGCTGCTTGAGGAAGTGTTGGTGAAGTTGCAGGCATGGAGCGCCTGAGGCGCTCCAGACCGGAGTGGATCAGCCAGCCAGACCCACGTAGACGTTCTGCACGTCGTCGTGGTTATCGATGGCTTCCAGAAAGGCTTCGACTTCTGCCATCTGCTCATCGGTCAGGCCGTCCACTGTGCTTTTCGGACGGTAGCCCAATTGCGCGGACTGCACGGTAAAGCCGAATTCAGGCAGTTTCTTGCACACCGCGTCCATGTCTGTGGGGTCGGTCAGAAACAGGGTGGCACCCTCTTCCGCCGCCTCACAGTCCTGAGCGCCAGCTTCGATGGCCGCTTCGTCAGGATCGGCGTCCGGCGACGCAGGCACCGCCTCGATCATGCCCTGGTAGTTGAAATCCCAGGACACGGAGCCTGCAGCGCCCAGCTGTCCCTTGCGAAACAGGACGCGGATTTCCGAAACAGTGCGGTTGATGTTGTCGGTCAGGCATTCGACGATCACCGGCACGCGATGCGGTGCGAAACCTTCATAGGTCAGGTGTTCGAAGTTGACGCTTTCGCCCAGCAGGCCTGCGCCCTTCTTGATCGCGCGCTCCAGCGTTTCACGGGGCATCGAGGCTTTCTTGGCCTGCTCCACCACCAGACGCAGCCGCGAGTTCATGTCAGGGTCGGCGCCTGCGCGGGCCGCGATCATGATTTCCTTGGACAGCTTGCCGAACGTACGTCCCTTGGCGTTGGCTGCCGCTTCTTTATGCTTGACCTTCCACTGTGCGCCCATGTCTGCTCTCTTGATCCAGTGTGCGTCCCGCCCGCTGCGACTGCGAGGCAGCCTGCAAGGGTGGCAGGACGTTGAAAATAGGGGTGGCCGGCAAAGACGTTTCCGGCGCGACGCATTTTATACGCGATCACGCCAGATGAAACCCCTGCCGGGCTGTGATTGCGTCGATGAGCGTGTCACTGCGCTCAATATCTCGGGCCTGCTCGCGCTTCGTCGTGTAGTCCTTTTCTGAAAAACTTTGAAACGATGCTTTTGCACTCACGCATTTCGTAACCTTCGCACCCTGAATTTCATGGTGGGAGCGCCCGACGATGTGCAAAGACCCGCAAATGCCAATGACCTTGGCGATTGCCGACTGCCAGATGGATCTGCATGTCATAAGCTTTACCGGGCTGGATGCCTTGAACGACGTGTACCGTTTCAATATCGACCTGGTCGGCACGCAAGCCTCGCTGGACACTGCCAGCCTGATCGGGCGCAGCGCGTTCCTGAGCTTCGGCCTGGCTGGTCAAGGCGTGCACGGCCTGATCCATCATGCACTCGAAGTGTATGTCGGCAGTCGCCTGACGCATTATCGACTGGTGCTGATGCCTGCCTTGCAAAACCTGGCCGGGCAGCCTCGACGCTGCGCTTACCACGACATGAGCGCCCCACAACTGATCGCCCATCTGCTTGAACGCGATGGGCTGCCGACAGCCGCCTACCGCTTCGATCAGATGACAGGGCTCTATCCACGTCGCCCCTTGTGCATCCAGTACGATGAGACCGATCTGCACCTGTTGCAGCGCCTGTGCGAGGAGGAAGGCATTCACTTCCGTTTCGACCAGACACCCGATAGTCATACGCTGGTGTTTTCCGACGATCCGGCCAGCTTCACCGAGCATCGGCTGCCCACGCGGTTCCGTCGCGACCCTCACGACCGCTCGACTGCACTTGTGCATCTGGCCGAACGCCGGTCGATCCATAGCGGCCAGCAGGACCCGTTCTGGCAGGCGACCCACTCGACCCCGTCCAGCGGCTCAAAAGCACGCACGGAACGCGAAGCGCAAGCGCTCAGGGAGCCCCTTGAAGACTCTATCGGCCAGCGACCGACCGATCTGGCGACGGCCCATCGACAACAACGCAGCGTGCGCCATCTGGAACGGCTGCGTTGCGAGCGTCGGGACTTTCAGGGCATCAGCGATCAGCCAGGCCTGCGCAGCGGCGAGATCATTCACGTACTCAATCATCCCGAGCCGCTGTTCAACGATCAGTGGCTGCTGGTCGAGGTGCGTCATGCTGGCAGGCAGCTACAGGCACTGGAGGGCGTGGACCCCAACGATATCGAGGCTATCATCCGTGCGCTGCCTGAAACAGAAAGCGAGCCCGCACCAGACGATATTGTTTCAGCCACTGGCTACACCAATCGGTTCAAGGTGTTGCCCTGGGCGATGCCCTTTCGCCCTGCGCTCAGACACCCCAGGCCGAGAATCAACCAGCTTCAAGAGGCGACACTCATGCCTCAGGAGCTGATCGTCGATGCGCAGGACAGCCTGCCAGGCCACAGGCCGATCCGCTTTGACTGGCAAAAGTCATCCGCGCTTGAAAACGAGCCCCAACAATGGCCGCTGGCACAGGTGATGTGTGCGGCTGCCAACCCGGTCGCCCGGCTACAGGCAGGCACCCGCGTGATCGTCGCTCACCTGAACAGCGATCCGGACCGCCCGGTGATCTGTGGCGTACCGAGAGCCCTGCCTGCAAACAGACCCCGGATAAGACTGGAAGGGATCGACGTCAAGTCGCCGGTCTACGTGCATCTGCGCTCCGGCCAGCACTTGCATATCGAATCGGACAAGGTCATCAACGTGAAAGGCGCGCAGACCGAGCTGCACCTTACGCCGGAAATGATTTCGGTGCGGGGCAATACCACGCTGGATACGTTTGCGCCCGATGCTTCCCCCCGAAAAACCCTGACCATCAGCGATCTGCGCCTGACAAAGCTGCCAGGCCTGCGCGGCGCACCGCTGGCCGCGAGAATCTGGTACATCGTGCGCATGCGCAAGCCGGGGCTGCATCATCTGGCTCGCCTGGCACCCAGGCACTTCCTGTTCGAAGGCATCACCGACGATCTGGGTTATCTGGGCCTCAGCGAAGCCGATCGCCAGCAACTGATCAGGGAGTATCACAAGACGCCCCAAGAGCTATGGCTGATCCATCCCGGCGAGTGCATGGCGCTGCATACCTATTTCCAGCAGAACTGGACGCAGCAGCAGCGCGATGCCCTGAATATCAGCAGTCCCTGAAGACAGCTGGCCGTTTTTCAATGAACGCCTGCATGCCTTCCTTCTGATCCTGACTGGCGAAGGTGGCGTGAAACACACGGCGTTCGAAACGGATGCCTTCGGCGAGGCTGACTTCGAAGGCGCGGTTGACGCTTTCCTTGACCTGCATCGCGACAGGCAAGGACTTCGCGGCAATGCTGGCGGCGGCCTTCAGCGCCTCGTCGAGGAGTTCTTCCAGCGGCAGGACCCGAGACACCATGCCGGCACGCTCGGCTTCGTGGGCGTCGATCAAGCGCCCGGTCAGGCACATTTCCATGGCCTTGGCCTTGCCGACGGCCCGGGTCAGGCGCTGGGTGCCGCCCATCCCCGGCAGTACGCCCAGATTGATTTCCGGCTGCCCGAAGCGGGCATTGTCAGCCGCAAGGATAAAGTCGCACATCAGCGCCAGCTCACATCCGCCCCCCAATGCAAAACCGGCAACTGCGGCGATCATGGGCTTGCGTCGTGAAGCAACACGATCGCTTTCGCGAAACAGGTCATCAAGGTAAATCTGCGGGTAGGTCAGATCGACCATTTCCTTGATATCAGCGCCAGCGGCAAAGGCTTTTTCCGAGCCTGTGAGCACAATACAGCCAATGGCGCTGTCAGCTTCGAAGGCGTCCAGCGCATGGTTCAGTTCATCGATCAATCGAGCGTTGAGCGCGTTCAGAGCCTTGGGACGGTTGAGCGTGACGAGCCCGACCCCATCTCTGGCCTCACTCAAGATAGTCTCATAAACCATTGATAAATATCCTTTTTGTATTTTTTTGAAAACCAGCAACAAACAAAACAATCAACATCACATAAGCCATTCAAGCCGTTGATTTAAATAATTATTCTATTACTTCAAGCGCAACAGCCGTTGCCTCGCCACCGCCGATGCAGATAGCCGCGATTCCACGCTTGAGCTGTCTGCGACGCAGGGCCGCCAGCAAGGTCACGATGATGCGTGCACCCGAGGCACCAATGGGATGACCCAGCGCACAGGCTCCGCCATTGACGTTGACCTTATGGTGCGGAATTTCCAGCTGACTCATGGCGACCAGAGGCACGACGGCGAAGGCCTCGTTGATTTCGTAGAGATCCACATCGTCCATCGTCCAGCCTGTCTTGCCGAGCAGCCGCTTGATCGCCCCGATCGGAGCGGTGGGAAACAGGCCTGGCTCATCGGCGAACGCGGCGTGAGCATGAATAACGGCGAGCGGCTTCAGCCCCCGGCGCGTGGCTTCGGACTGACGCATCAACAGCAACGCAGCGGCACCGTCGGAGATCGAACTCGCGTTGGCCGCCGTCACCGTGCCGCCTTCGCGGAACGCGGGCTTGAGGGTCGGGATCTTGTCCAGTCGCGCCTTGGGCGGCTGTTCATCATGGGCAATCAGGCGCTGCTCCTTACTGACAGTGACCTGCACCGGAACGATCTCGGCGTCGAAATGCCCCTCTGAAATGGCCTCTTGAGCGCGGGTCAGCGAAGCGATGGCAAACGCATCCTGCGCCTCGCGACTGAAACCATTGTTCTGCGCGCAATCCTCGGCGTAGGTGCCCATCAGGCGGCCCGGCTCATAGGCGTCTTCCAGACCATCGAGAAACATGTGATCCAGCACACGACCGTGGCCCATGCGATAACCGCCACGGGCGCGGTCCAGCAGATACGGTGCGTTGGACATGCTTTCCATGCCGCCTGCCACGACGACGCTTGCACTGCCCGCCATCAGCAGATCATGAGCCAGAATGGTGGCCTGCATACCCGAGCCGCACATCTTGTTGAGCGTGGTGCACAGCGTGGCCTTGCCCAGACCCGCGCCCAGCGCGGCCTGTCTGGCGGGCGCCTGACCGAGGCCTGCGGGCAGCACGCAACCGAACAGGACTTCTTCAACGTCACGGGGGTCGATACCGGCACGCTCTACGGCGGCGCCGATGGCCAGCGAGCCCAGGCGTGTGGCACTCAGGCTCTGCAGTTCGCCCTGAAAACCGCCCATGGGCGTGCGGACAGCACTAACGATGACGACAGGATCTTGAGCAGGGCTTTGGGCAGGGTCTTGATGAGGGGTTGTCCTTTCGATGGACATGGCTATCTCCAGTCTTGTTGTTATTGGATCGCTGAAATCATCAACCTGCGCGCAGCACGACGCAATGGTTGAAACAGGCAGATTAGCGGGTAACGGCGCGGACGTTGAATCTTCGGGGTCATCCGACGGGCCTTTCACTTGCCCGCGAATCTCTTGACAGCCATGCGGTCTGAAGGTGACTGACACCACGCCGAGGAACCGGACAATGTCGCTACACCCAATGCGCCTCGTGCTTTCGGGCCTTCTGATGCTGGCGCTGAGTGCATGTACCCTGCTGCCCAATCGCGATCCGCTGACCATCAGTGTGGTGGGCATCGACCCCTTGCCGGGTCAGGGACTGGAGTTGCGCATGGCGGTGAAGCTGCGCCTGCAGAATCCGAACGAGACCGCCATCGATTACAGCGGTGTGGCGCTGGATCTGGATGTGAACGGTCGATTGCTGGCGTCTGGCGTCAGCAACCAGCACGGCTCCATCGGTTCTTTCTCGGAAGCGGTGCTGGTGGTGCCGGTCAGTGTCTCGGCCTTTGCGGCCCTGCGTCAGGCGCTCGGCCTGAGCCAGACCCAACGACTGGACAACCTGCCCTACACGCTACGCGGCAAGCTGGCCGGCGGCCTGTTCGGCACCATGCGTTTCAAAGACAGCGGCACACTGGACCTTCGGCAAGCGGAAGGCGATCCCTGGTGATCGAAGGCCAGGGATAACGCTGTCTGCCTGATTGTGTAACGGCTTACTTGGCCGCCGCCATCAGGCGATTGACTTCACTGCGCACCATGTTGGCGTATTCCGGCGGGCTCATGGTGTCCAGCTCGGAGCGAACCCACTCCGACCATTTACCCTTGCGCTTGGCACGTTCGCCCATCAACCGCGCGGCCTCGCCCTTGGCCTTGCCGAGATTGCTCTGCCACAGGTCGAACAGGCGGGATTTTTCATCTTCGATAGCGGCGCGTTCAGGAAGGGGCCGGTTGGCCAGATTGAAACTCATAACGTTCACCTACGACTAAAAACGGCTGCATCTTACACCCGTAATGGTGTTTCTTTGCAGAGCCCTGCGTCAGGTCATTCAAGCCGGTGCAACTTTTCGCGAGGCCCGATACTCCATTGATCACTATTGCCATCACTTGAAAAGGAAAATGCCATGGCTCGCAAGACCTCTGCCCAAACTGCTGCCGATCAGATCAAGGATCAGGCGTTCAGCGACTTGCAGGCACTGATCGAGGAATCCGACAAGCTACTCAAGGACAGCGCAGCGCTAGTAGGCGAGGACGCAGAGACCCTTCGCGCGCAATTGAGCCTGAAGCTCAAGCAGGCACTGGATTCGGTGGCGAGCGTGCGTGATCGCGCCAAGCCGGCGGTGGATGCGACCGAGACCTACATCGGTGGCCATCCATGGCAGACCGTGGCCATTTCAGCCGGCTTCGGGCTGGTCGTGGGCCTGCTGCTGGGCCGTCGTTGATCGACGCACTGCACCCGGCATAAAAAAGGGCGTGATCGCTGCACTGAGATCACGCCCTTTTGCTGTCTGGTGCCTCAGCGGGTGTACTGCACCACCGAAGGCGTGGCAAAACGGTGTGATTTGCTGACCTTGGCCTGCAGGGCGACACGTTGCTCTTCGGCTTCGGCCTCGCTGGGGTAAGGACCGAGCAACATTTGCTGCTTGCCGTCGATCGTGACGATGACGGGCACATAGCTGCGCTCGAGCAGCCAGGCACTGGTATCGCTGACCGCTTCTCTGGAATTCATCTGGATAAACCACTGCGGGCCGGTAACCGGCGCCGTCTGAACCGCGTCCTGGGACTTCTCCCGGGCAGGAGCTCTGGAACCGCCTGCATCGCATCCGGCCAGTGCCAGCACCGCCATGATCATTACCGTCTTGCGCACGTGAGTCTGCTCCTCGTCTGAAGTGGCGCGAGTCTAGCATTCCCGGCGTGTGGATCGAGCGGCTGTGTCGAGGTGACGCAGGTCGACCGCCCTTCCCGCAAACGCCCGGCCAGACTGAATATTGGCGAACGCGCCAATCATTTGCCTACCGGTCATCATGTAATGAAATATTTCTTTGGCATAAAACCCGTCTTTCACCTGTCAAACCTCTCGCGACCATGTTGACCGGTGGCTTGCTGCTATCGGTGCATTACTACAGGAGTTTCACATGTGCGATAGACATCCCCTGCATTGCTTCATTCCGCCTTACATGCTCGAGCATATGGCGCAGTCCTCACAGCCCGGCATCAGCGCACGGGCCATCGCCAACCTGACCGGCAGCTCCGCATTCCTCGCTTCGCGCCTGACCGCCCGGACGATGCCGTCGATGCATGCCATAAAATCACCGAGCGGCACCAAACACCGGGTGATCCACGATGCCAAAGGCACCGATCAGTTGCCGGGTAAAGTGGTACGTTCCGAAGGCCAGAAGGCCACCGGCGACAAGGCCACCGATGAAGCCTATGACGGTTCGGGTGATGTCTACGATTTTTATCAGCAACTGTTCGAACGCAACTCACTGGACGATGCAGGCATGGCGCTGGTCTCGACTGTGCATGTGTCCGAAGTCGATTTTCAAGGCGATTACGTGCCCCTGAGCAACGCGTACTGGAACGGCAGCCAGATGGCCTATGGCGATGGCGACGACCTGGTCTTCAAGCGTTTCACGGGCAGTCTGGAAGTCATTGGCCACGAACTGACCCATGGCGTGCAGAGCTTCACGTCCAATCTGGAATACCGTGGCCAGTCGGGCGCCTTGAACGAACATTTCGCCGATGTCTTCGGCATGCTGGTTCGCCAGTGGAAAGAAGGCACCAGCGCCGAAGAATCGGACTGGGTCGTTGGCAAGGAACTGCTGGTCCCTGCCCCGACCCGCCGCGGGATTCGTGACATGGAGAAACCCGGAACCGCTTACGCCAACGACCCCGATCTGGGCGACGACCCACAGCCCGCCACCATGGCTGACCTGTACACCGGTGCCAAGGACCGGGGCGGGGTACATATCAATTCGGGCATTCCCAATCGTGCTTTCGTACTGGTCGCCAAGGCGCTCGGCGGAAATGCCTGGGAAGTGGCAGGCAGAATCTGGTATGAAACAATGCTGGAGCTGGCATCGGACAGCCAGTTCGCCGATTGCGCCAGAATCAGCATAAAGGTCGCCAGCGACCCCCGTTTCGGTGCAGACGCCAAAAAAGCCGTTCAGGCCGCCTGGAAGAAAGTCGGGGTCAAGGTCTGAACATTGAAGAGGTGTAGCGATGAAGGTGTGTCTGGTCCAATCGGGCGGTTTTGCCGGCGCGATAAAACGGTGTGAGGTGGACACCTCAACCCTCGAACAACCCGAGGCAGAACAGCTTGAACGGCTGGTGAGTGACAGCGGACTGAACAAGTCGGGCGAAGCCTTCAATGAAGACGGACGCGACCTGAATCAGTACGAAATCACCATCGAGGACGATACCCGAGCTATCTGCATGACCTTCGACGAGCACAACGTCCCTCAGGCTGCGCGGCAGCTGTTGGGCTATCTCAAACAACGCGCCAGACCAGGCAAGCCTTGACGGTGGCCCGTCAGCACTGCCCGTGTTCATAAGCATGGACAGTGCTGACAACGGTGCCATTGGCTACATGGGGCAATCCATAGATAATGGCCCGATGACATGAACCACCGCCAGCCTCCGCGGTCAATCATGCAGCCCTGCAGGGTTGTGACGGGACGCACAGAAAAAAACACTGCACAGCCAATAAAGAGGTATCTTTCCGAACCTCCGATCTTCCACCCAGAACTCTGCATCAACGGCGTCGATGAGCACTGTGCATTCCACGAGACACCCACCGGATCTGATCATCTGCGAACACTGCGATTCGCTGTATGAAGCTCAGCCACTTAAACCCGGCGATGCCGCGTTCTGCCTGCGCTGCCGGGCCGTACTCGGCCGGGGACGGCGCATGAGCATCGAGCAGCTGCTGGCCCTGACCATCGCTGCGGCGATCTTCTTCGTCTTCGCCAACATCTTTCCGGTAATCAGCATCAGCATGAAAGGCCTGACCAACGAGGTCACGCTCTGGCAATCGGTCGAGGCGCTGGCTCAGGGACGGATCACTATCATCGCCCTGGTTGCGGGCGTCGCAATCATCTTCGCTCCGCTGTTGCAGATCGCCCTGCTGTTCTGGGTGCTGCTGCATGCCAACAGGGGCGTCATCGCGCCGGGCTTCAAGACCTGCATGCGCGCGCTGGAACACCTGCGCCCCTGGAGCATGCTGGAAGTGTGCATGCTGGGCATTCTGGTGGCGATCATCAAGCTGGCAGGCATGCTCGATGTGCACCCCGGCGTCGGGCTCTGGGCCATGGCGATGCTGATGGTGCTGATCCTGCTGATCGCCAACAAGGGCATTCGTGACCTGTGGGACGAACTGGGAGTCAAGGCTGAATGAACGGCATCCCTTTCGCCCATGAACACAAACTGTGCCTGTGCCACACCTGCGGTTACGCCTGCCAGGAAGACGCCAGCCGCTGCCCGCGCTGCGATTCGCCAGTGCACCGACGCAAGCCCAACAGTATCGTTCGCACCTGGGCTTATCTGATCGCCGCGCTGATTTTCTACATCCCGGCCAATACATTGCCGGTGATGTACACCTCACTGCTGGGCAACAGCAGCCAGAACACCATCATGAGCGGCGTTATCGAGTTCTTCGAAAGCGGCTCGTGGGACATCGCCATATTGATCTTCGTGGCCAGTGTAGTCGTGCCGTGCATCAAATTCCTGGTGCTGGGCATGCTGCTGATCACCTGCCAGCGCCGCAGCCGCTGGGCCATGCGCGAACGCGCTCGTCTTTACCGGTTCATCGAACTGATCGGCTACTGGTCGATGCTCGATGTACTGGTCGTCGCCCTGGTGGCATCCCTTGTGCAGTTTCGTGAGCTGAGCACCATCGAGCCGCGGATCGGCATTCTGTTTTTTGGTTTGGTTGTGGTGATGACGATGTTCGCCGCCATGAGTTTCGATCCCCGGCTTATCTGGGACGCAGAGGTTGAAGATGTCTGACAATACCCTCCCCCCTTCTGCTTCGATGCCCCGCCCCGAGGTCAAGCGGCGCCGCGTGCGCATTTCGCTGATCTGGCTAGTGCCTATCGTCGCAGGGCTGATCGGCCTGTCCATGGCCTTTCATGACTGGATGAACATCGGCCCGAGGATCACCGTGAGTTTTCTCACGGCGGAAGGTCTTGAAGCCAACAAGACTCAGGTCAAGTACAAGAACGTGGTCATCGGCATGGTGACCGACATCACCCTCAGCGATGACCGCACCCATGTGCTGGCCACCATCGAGCTCAATAACACTGCGCACCCGTTCACCCGCATCGACAGCCAATTCTGGGTGGTACGGCCGCGCATCGGCGCACATGGCGTATCGGGCGTCGACACCCTGCTGTCCGGTGCTTTCATCGGCGCGGATGCGGGCAGCGCGCAGGACACCAAGAATGAGTTCACCGGTCTGGAAACGCCGCCTCCGGTGACATTCGGCGAAAAGGGAAAACGCTTCATTCTGCATACCGACGACCTTGGGTCGCTGGACATTGGCTCGCCGATCTATTTCCGCCGGATCCAGGTGGGTCAAGTGGTCGGCTATGAACTGTCCAAGGATGGCCGTGGCGTCGATATCCAGATTTTCATCAGCTCGCCCAATGACCAGTACATCACCACCGATACCCGTTTCTGGAACGCCAGCGGCGTGGACGTCACCGTGGGCGCATCGGGCCTCAAGATCAATACCCAGTCGCTGACTTCGATCATCTCCGGCGGCGTGGCATTTCGTGAACCCAACTGGAGCCCGGACTCCAAGCCGGCTGACGAAAACGCCGAATTCAAGATATTCGACGATCAGGCCACCGCGCTGGCCCCGCCAGATGGTGAGCCCCGCTATATCCGCATGCGCTTTAATCAGTCGCTGCGCGGCCTGACCGTCAACTCCCCGGTCGACTTCCTGGGGGTCAATATCGGCAAAGTGGTCTCGGTGGATCTGGATTACGACCCTGCGACCAAGACGTTCCCCGGTATCGTCGGCGCAGTGATCTATCCCAAGCGCCTCGGTGCAGCGGAATCCAAGCTTCAGGAGTTGGGCGGCAAGGGCGACGAAGATGAACAGTCGGCCAGGGTTCTGGGCGCATTCGTCGCCAACGGACTGCGTGCGCAGGTTCGCAACGGCAACCTGCTGACCGGCCAGCTGTACATCGCCATGGAGTTCGATCCGAAGGCACAGAAGGTGACGTTCAACCCCAAAGCCCGTCCGCTGGAGATACCGACCGTGCCGGGCAGCTTCGACAAACTGCAGGAACAATTGCAGGCGTTCGTCGAGAAACTCAGCAAACTGCCGATCGACCAGTTGGCAGCCAACCTCAATGGCAGCCTGAGCGAGCTTCAGAAGACCCTCAAACAGGTCAACAGCAGCATTCTGCCGCAAATGCGTGGCACCTTGCAGCAGGCGGAAAAAACCCTCGGGACCGCCAACGATTCGCTGGCTGAAGACTCGCCTGCGCGTCAGCAACTGGGCCAGGCCATGGATGAGGTGCAGCGCACTGCGCGCTCGGTTCGCGTGCTGACCGACTTCCTCAGCCGCCACCCTGAATCGCTGATCCGCGGTCGTACCGGCGATGCTGCCCCGCGTTCATTCAATGCACCCTCTTCATCCCGAGCCATTGCGGAGCCGAACCAATGACCCTGCGCCTTAAACTGGCAGTCCTGACCGCTGCGCTGGGCATCAGTGCCTGCACCTCGACCCAGACCCACTACTACACGCTCATCGCACCGATGGCGTCGAACACCGCTGCGGCCAGTCAGACCGCGCCGTTCCAGTTCGAAATGCTGCCGGTGATCATGCCGGTACAGGTCGACCAGCCGCCACTGGTGGTACGCCAGGGTGATGGCAGTCTGGCGATACTCGATACCGAGCGCTGGGGCTCGCCGCTGGGCGATGAATTTCATGACGCGCTGACGCCTCAGCTTGAGCGCCGCTTCGGCAGTCGCGACATGGCAGGGCTTCCCAAGAACACCGAGCAGCCCCTCTTGTCCATCCGCACGGACGTGCGGCGCTTCGAATCGGTGCCCGGCAATTACGCACTGATCGATGTGGTCTGGACCCTCACCCAGCGTAGCGCAGGCGCGACAGCGGGCAGCAAGCGCACCAATCTGACCTGCAGCAGTGTGATCCGTGAGCAAGCGGGAACAGGCATGGAAAGCCTGATCATTGCGCACCAGAAAGCCGTTGGCCGTCTGGCGGAGAAGATTGCTGGCACCGCTGAGCGCTGGGCCCAGCAACCCACTGCACGCTGCCTCTGACTGCACAGACAATCGAGGCCTTGAACGGCCTCGATCGTTTCGTTCGACTCCTCGCCTGAAGCCCGCTTGAATCGTTCAAATCAGTACAAAACGATACCAATTCGTTCAACCCCTCTATTACAATGTGCCAGCATTTGCAGGCGTTTGCCTGAAGTTGCGCACATGCTCCAATGCGTAATGGAACCGGAACGAGCTCCGGTCGTTGTCATACACGCTGGTCGGCAAACCTTAATTATTGCGGTACTGCCGAGACAATGTCGGTGGACGGTGTCTTGAGGACAGATATATGACAGGAATTGGTCCACGACTTAAACGGGAACGGCTGCGGTTGAAGCTCTCCCAGAGTGCACTCGGTGCCATTGGGGGCGTCGAAACCAACGCCCAGGGCAACTACGAAAATGGTATACGCTCTCCAAGAGCCGACTACCTGTCACGCATCTCGGATGCTGGCATTGATGTCACTTACGTTGTTACCGGGTTCAGCCTTGAACGTTCTACCCCGCAGATAGAAACCCACGGAAACACCCACTCGGAACGGCTGAATCGCGTACTTGGTCGTCTGCACGGCAGCCTGCACGAAGTGACCCAGAACCTTTATCACGTCACCCGACTGGTCGAAGCCCGCTCCGATGACGAGAATCTGGACAGATCACATCTGGAAACCATCAAGGGCGATGCCGAAGCGATCACCCTTGCCGCTGTACGCCTCATCTACATGACCTCCAGAATAAAGTAACGTCGTAGAATCCGGTTACAAAGCCGCCCCACAAGAAACGACCATTCACCCCTTCGCTTACAGGCATAGCCGACACCACCGCTATGCTTGATCACTCAGGCAAGTGCACCTCGGGCACTGACTGGGCGTCCTTGAGCCGCCCGGTCGATCTCCTCACATGCCATACCGTTGCCGATCTTCGCAGTCAGGGTGCCTGCCTCTCCAATCTGTCAGGAAAGGACACCTATCATGCACACCCCAACCGATCTGCAAGTCATCAAGGCCAGGCAGAGAGAAGCCTGGAGCTGCGGCGACTACACCGTCATCGGCACCACGCTATCCATCACCGGCGAGCTGTTGGCTGAATCCTGCGATTTGAACCACGACGAATACGTGCTCGACGTCGCTGCCGGAAACGGCAACGCGACACTTGCAGCCGCCCGGCGAGGCTGCATCGTGACATCGACCGATTACGTCGGCGCACTCCTGGAGCGAGGCCGGGAGCGGGCACGCGCCGAGCATTTCGATGTGGCGTTCCAGGAAGCCGATGCAGAAGCGCTGCCGTTCGAGGACGCAACATTCGACGCCGTGCTATCGACCTTCGGCGTGATGTTCACGCCGGATCAGGAACAGGCTGCGACAGAACTGACGCGGGTCTGTCGGCCAAACGGTCGCATCGGATTGACCTGCTGGACGCCAGAAGGCTTCGTCGGTCAGATGTTTTCAACGCTGGCCCGCCATGTCCCGCCTCCCGAGGGTGCGGCAAAGCCGTCGAACTGGGGCGTAAAGGGCCATATTCACCAGATGTTCGCACGCGAGGCTGCTGAAATCCGCAGCAACCTCAGACTGTTCAACTTTCGTTACCGGTCAGCAGAACATTTCGTAGAGATATTCAGCCGCTGGTACGGCCCGGTGCACAAGGCATTCAAGGCGCTTTCAAAGGTTGAGGCAGATAATCTGAAGACTGATCTGACCGAACTGCTCACCCGGATGAACCGCTCTTGCGGAAAGTCGCTGGTCGTTCCAGCGGAGTATCTGGAGATTGTGATCACTCGCAGCTGACGCGCCAGGGATGCCTGCGCCACTTGTCCTGAAAGAACTCGATGAAGGCTCTGATTCGGGGACTCAGGTGTTTCCGGTCCGAATACAACAGGTATATCGGCTCGACGACCTTAGGACTGAAGGCATCCAGCACTGTCAAAAGCGTGCCCGCTTTCAAATCCTGGCTGACATGGAAGTCGGCCAGCCTGACGATGCCAGCACCAGAAAGCGCCATGTCACGCAGCAGGTCGCCCTGGGTGAAGGATGCACGTGCGGTGACCGGGACCGAAACGCCTTCGCCGTCCTGTAGAAACGACCAGGTGTTCCAAGGGCTGACAAAGCTGAAATTGAAGCAGCGGTGGTTCAGCAGATCGGTCGGGACCGTCGGAACACCGTGTCTGGTCAGATAATCCGGCGAGGCGCAGATCAACCACTGACACTCCCCGATACGTCTGGCAATGCGCGACGAACTGGGCAGAACGCCGCTGTGAATCGCGATATCCAGGCCGTGCTCGAAGTGATCGACGAATTGCGCGCCCAGTTGAATCTCGACGTCCAGCGCGGGATAGCAATCCAGAAACTCCGGAAGCCATGGCACGATCTGGTGCCTGGCGAATGAAGTCATGGTATGGATACGCAACGTACCGCTGACGCGGGACGGCAATGCCTCGGCCAGCGAGTCGGCCTCGTTCATGGCATCAACCACCGCTCTGGCACTGAGCAGATAAGCGGCACCTTCTTCAGTCAGGGTGAGCATTCGCGAACCGCGCTGGAAAAGCCTGACCTGAAGCCGGTTTTCCAGGCGCGAGATGAGCTTGCTGACAGCAGACGGCGTCATCTGGTGCTGGCGGGCGGCGGCCGAAAAACTGCCAGATTCGGTGGACCAGATGAACGCCAGCATCTGGGAATAATGATCCATGCACGCTCCTGCCGATTGAAAGACTGTCTGAGTGGTTCCAAAAGACAAAACGCGCCGAAGCGCGTTCAGCCAATGCATCCGCGTCTAGCGGATGAACTGCTCAATGTAATCCGCCGGCAAGCCCAGCGAAGCATAGTGGGCCCGAGCCGCCTCAAGTTTGGTGAACACGTCCTCATAGCCTACGGCGACGCCCTGAGGGTCGACATAGGTGTAACCGCCCTGCACGTGAAACCAGGTGACCATCTCTTCGACGTCTTCGGGAACGAACAGGGTGTGGGTTTCGCCGGGCGGTTCATAGGCGAAGGAGCCTTCTTCAGCGACCCAGTCGTGCTCCAGATAATACCAGCGACCCTTGAGAACGATTGCATGCACGCCCCCGCTGTGACGATGGCGCGACAACACGCCTGCCTGCCGCACGCGCAACAGGTTGATGTAATAACCACCTGCAGTATTGAGCAACAGCGGCTTGAACGATACGGTCCGGGTCACCGGCACCCAGAGTGCGTCATCCTCCAGCCACTGGGTCATCACACCTGGGTGGACCATGTCCGGCGTCATGAACGGAACTTGAGGCAGTTGATAGGGAACGGCGAGTTCATCAGGCTTGATCGGGGTATTCACGGTGCATCCTCTCTGTTGATATTCCGCAGATCACGATCAGCGTCAAACGCTGTGACCTCGGCTGACAAAAAGGTTAGAGCAGCACCTGCGCACTGAAAACAGCTGGCGGGGCACAGCTGCTGTGACGTCAGTTCACAGCTGGGCGGCCTGTTTCACACCTCACTCTCACTTACGGACATCGCCTCGAATAGCTCAGACGACCGCATGCGATTTTCAATTGCCGGGTATTGCCGGTAATGTGCCGATACCGAAACATACCGAAAGCACCCAGAAATGCCGACCAGCACCCGATTTGCAGTCTCTGTCCATACCCTCTCCGTGCTTGCCGTTCGCGGCGGGCGTCCTGTGCGGTCGGAGGATCTGGCTTACAGCGTCAATACCAGCGCGGTGGTGGTACGAGGCATTCTGTCGCGACTGACGGCGGCAGGGCTGACCACGTCACAGCTCGGCGCAGGAGGCGGTGCGCTGCTTGCGAAGCCTGCCGAAAGCATCAGATTGCTCGATGTGTACAGAGCCGTGGAAGACTCGGAAATATTTTCCCTGCACCGCACGCCACCGTGTGAAAACTGCGCCGTCGGCGGCAACATTCTTGAGGCCCTGCGGCCTGCATTGGCGCGCGCACGTGAAGCGCTGGAGTCCGAGCTGGCCGCCGTCAGCATTGCCGACATTGCCAGTGAAGTCGCAAGACTGGGCAAGTTCGAGATACCGTTCGAACTGTAAAAACAGTCGCCCGCCCGCTTCTTCTAAAAATTGACGACAACCCCCAAAGCGCAGATAACTCAAAAATAATTGTTGATGTGTCGGTTACACATATATACGATGAGGTCTCACTCGATCGAGCCAACGTTCGATCATCAGGGCGTCCGGATTCAACCTGAGCCCCTTCTCGAAAAGACAGGAAATAGCATGACGACGATAGGCATTCTCGGTTCTGGCGCCCTGGGCTCCAACGTGGCACGCGCACTGGCCAATGCAGGCGTTTCGGCAATGATCGCGAACAGCCGCGGTCCGCAATCGTTGCAGGCGTTCACAGACGAAACCGGTCCGTTGATCAAGGCCGTCACGGCTGAAGAAGCGGCCAGTGCCGATGTCGTGCTTATCGCCCTGCGCTGGAGCGCCCTGCCGCAGGTACTGGGCACACTGCCTGCCTGGAACAACCGCATCGTGATTGACGGCACCAACGCGGTCGAATTTCTCGATCCGCAATCCCCGGATGCAACCGACCCGAGCAACCCGCTGGCCGCCTACGGCATCAAGGCCATTGACCTTGGCGACAGGCATTCAAGTGAAGTCGTCCGTGATCTGGTGCCTGGCGCACGGCTTGTCAAAGCCTTGAATCACCTGGACGTACAAGTGCTCACACAACCGGAAGTCGCGGGCGGGCAACGTGTGCAGTTCTATTCTGGCGACGACGCTGACGCCAAGGGCGTGGTACGCGGGATCCTCGAAAACGCGGGTTACTTCCCGGTCGATCTCGGCACGCTGGACGTTGGCGGAAGGCTGGCCACCCTGCCCTTCGGCTCGCTGGCGGCCATCAACTTTGTCAGAATCCCTTGAGACCTGCTCTGTTCATCCGCTCATCGACTGCGCAGGAAACTCGTTCATTCGCAGCTTCTCCATGACCAGCTCCATGAACGCGGAAACCGCCAGCGGCAAATGCTGGCGGCTCGGATACAAAACGTGAAGACCATGGCTGGTGCGCTGATACCGGGGCAGTATCGGCACAAGCCGACCCGCCCCAAGGTCGGACGCGATCAGAGTCGCTGGCAGTAACGCAATCCCCAAACCCGCAAGCGTCGCCCGGCGCAGTGCCTGGGCCGTGTTGGCATTGAAGCGGCTGGCCATCTGCACGGCATGCTCGGTGCCTTGCGGCCCGATCAGCCGCCAGGTCGTCAGCCCGCTGGGATGGCCAGCACTGACGCAGTTATGATCAACAAGATCCTCCAGCCCTTCGGGCATGCCATGTGCCTGAACGTAACCGGGACTGGCAACCATCCCTTCCGTACCTGCCGGAATCAATTGACGGCCGACATAACCCGAGTCCAGCAATGGCCCTCCCCTGAACGCAATGTCCAGACGCTCGGCGATCAGATCGGAGCGTGCATCGGCGAGGACGAATTCCAGCTGCACTTTCGGGTATCGGGCAAGAAAATCGGCAACCCACTGCATCGAAAAAAAGTCGAAGAAATCAGCCATCGCGGCAACCCGCACCTTGCCGCTGGGGATTTCGCCGCTTGAAACGATTCGCTCCCCTGCATCAATCAGACCGTCCACCGCCTCTTTGCAGCGCTCGAAAAAATCCTGCCCCGTCTGCGTCACGACCAACTTGCGGGTGGAGCGCTGCAACAGTCGCGCGCCCAACTGTTCTTCGAGTTGCTGGACGCGACGGCTCACCGTATTGGACGGCACGCCAAGCTGCCTCGCGGCCTGCGCGAAGCTTCCGTTGCGTACCACTTGGACGAACAGTGCGACGTCATTGAGGTCAAGCATCTGCCGATCGATTCCTTGTAAATATGGACGGGTTCATCCCGACTATACCAACTAATCAACCAATCGATAGGCGCATATGCTTGGCTCAAGGCGATAAAGCCTCCTTCATGAGGATTCCACCATGCCACGTCATTCCGCAGTTTCCGTTGCCGTGAACACCCTTCCACGTCGGGTCATTTATCGCACCAAGGGCACCCGCCAGGGGCCGATCACCCGCCTGATGAGCCCTGGCGATCTGGGTCAGCACCTCAAGCCGTTCGTCTTTCTCGATCATTTCGGTTTCAAGCCCGAACCTGGCCAGAAAGGCTTTGGCATGCACCCACACTCCGGCATCGCCACCTTCACCTACATGATCGAAGGCGAAGTGGCCTATGAAGACACCACAGGGAAATCCGGCGTGCTGCCCGAAGGCGGCGTGGAATGGATGAGCGCAGGCAACGGCGTGTGGCACAACGCCAAACCCGTCAACAGCTCGCCGATGACAGGGTTTCAGCTCTGGGTTGCGCTGCCGGCTGCTCAGGAAAACGGTCCGGCCCTGAGCGTTTACCTGGACGCGTCAAAAATTCCCGAGCAAGGCCCTGCGCGCGTGCTGCTGGGTGAATACGGAACTGCCAAAAGCCCCGTTCCGGCACCCGAAGGCATGAACTACCTGGCGGTCACCCTCAAGGACGGCGAGCACTGGCGCTACACGCCCCCTGCTGGCCACACCGTAGGCTGGCTGGCCGTCAACACCGGACAACTGCACGCCAACGGTCTGATTCAGACAGGTGAACTTGCCGTATTCGAGGAGTCGGACCGAGCGATTGATCTGGTTGCTCATGGTGATACGTCGTTCGTGCTCGGTTCAGCCATCAAGCATCCGCACGATCTGGTGATGGGCTACTACTCGGTGCACACCAGCAAGGCGGCGCTTGATCAGGGTGAGAAAGAAATCAAACGCATTGGCGCCTTGCTGCGCCAGGAAGGTCGATTGGGTTAAAGCGCCTCGCCATCACGTTAGTCAGGCAATCCTGTCCAGCTCGGCCAACAGCTCAGGGGGAATCACCAGGCTACTCGCACTGAGGTTTTCCTTGAGATGCGCCACCGAGGACGTTCCGGGAATCAGCAGAATATTGTCTGCACGTTGCATCAGCCAGGCCAGCGCCACGCACAGCGATGAAGCGCCCATTGCAGTCGCTACGCGTGATAGCGTTTGCGACTGCAACGGCGTGAAGCCTCCCAGCGGAAAGAACGGTACATAGGCAATGCCCTGCCTGCCCAGCTCCGCAATCAGTGGCTCGTCGACTCGATGGGACAGGTTGTAGTGGTTCTGCACACAGACAATATCCGCGATGCCTTGAGCCTCCCGCACCTGCGTTGCTGTCACGTTGCTCAGACCCAGATGACGGATCAGCCCCTGACGCTGCAGTTCTGCAAGTGCGGTAAACGATGCTTCCAGGGAGCCTTCAGAAGGCGCCTGATGAGCACCCCAGGCACGAAAGTTGACCACGTCCAGCACGTCCAGCCCGAGATTGCGTAAGTTGTCATGAACAGCGCGGACCAGTTCGTCAGGGCTTTGCGCCGGATTCCAGGACGCATCGGCCCCGCGCACAGCGCCGACCTTGGTGACGATGACGAGGTCCTCTGCAAACGGGTGCAGCGCCTCACGGATCAACTGGTTGGTGACGTGTGGGCCGTAGAAGTCGGCTGTGTCGATGTGGTTGACGCCCGCCGCAACCGCTTCACGGAGAACCGCGACGGCTGTTGCCGGATCCTTGGCCGGGCCGAACACTTGAGGACCAGCCAACTGCATGGCGCCGTACCCCATGCGGTTGACCCTGAGGTCGCCCAGTGAAAACGTGCCTGAATTGCTCGGAATGCTCATTGGATGCGTCTCGCTTGAAGGTGTGAGTCGCACTATAAGCGCCGAGCACTGCTACGATAATCGGGTGCAATCTGCACGGGTTGTACGGCAGGGAGAACAATGAAAACCGACATTCAGGATTTGCTCGCCTTTGTGGCGGTCGTCAACGCCAAGGGCTTTCGTGAAGCGGCGCGATTGAGCGGACAATCCGCCTCAAGCCTCAGCGACGCCATTCGCCGCCTGGAAACCCGGTTGGGCGTTCGGCTGCTCAACCGCACTACGCGCAGCGTATTGCCCACCGAAGCGGGCGCGAAACTGATGGAGCGCATCGTTCCTGCACTGGGCGAAGTCGAATCAGCTTTGGACGTGGTCAACGACTTCCGTGACCGTCCCTCGGGTTCGCTGAAACTGAACGTGCCGCTCAGCGTCGCCCGACTGGTGCTGCCGTCGATCATCACGCCCTTTCTGCAGACTTACCCCGACATCCGCCTCGAAGTCATCGTCGAAGAAAGCTTCGTCGACATACTCGCGGCCGGGTGTGATGCAGGCATTCGTTACGACGAGCGACTGGAGCAGGACATGATCGCCGTGCCCATCGGACCACGCACCCAGCGCTTCGCCACCGCCGCTTCGCACAGATACCTCGACGCGAGGGGACGCCCCGAACACCCCAGGGACCTGCTCGACCACGCCTGCCTGCGAGGCAAGTTCCCCAGCGGCTCGATCCCGATATGGGAGTACGAAAACCAGCACGAAACCATCCGCGTCGATCCGACCGGTCCGATGATTTTCAGCATCGGCGGCGGTGTGGAAATGGCCGTGCAGTCCGCCATTGACGGGCTGGGCGTCATCAACCTGTTCGATGAATGGCTTAAGCCGTACTTCGCCACGGGTGAACTCGAGCCCGTACTTGAGTCATGGTGGCCGAGCTTTCCCGGGCCGTATCTTTACTACCCCGGACGTCGATACCTGCCTTCGCCCTTGCGGGCTTTTGTGGATTTCGTTCAGTCTCATCAGATTGCAATACACTCATCCGATGCCTCTCAACCGTGACCACACAATGACTGAACGACGCTCAAACTTGCTCTACAGAAAACCCACGCACGCTGACTTGCCAGCGCTTTTCGACATTTACGGCGATCCACAAACCCACCTGTTCAATCCGGCGGGCCCGTTGCGCACCCTTGCCCATGCCGAAAAAGTCCTGGAGCGCTGGCTTGAGCATTGGTCCATATACGGTTACGGCTGGTGGGCCGTTACTACTGAGCACACGCCAGATCAGGTGATTGGCTTCGGCGGCATCGCACACCACGACTATCTGGGCGAAATGCGCGTCAATCTGGGTTATCGCTTCGCGGTTAGCGCATGGGGCAAAGGATTCGCTACGCAACTGGGTAAAGCGGGACTGGTCCACGCCTTCGAAACGCTGCGGTTGCCTGATGTCTACGGGCTGGTACGGCCTGATCATGCGGCTTCTATCAAAGTGCTTGAGAAAATTGGCATGCAGCGCATTGGCATCCAGGATGACGTGCCAGGCGAAGCGCCAAGCCTGGTGTTCAAGGCAAGCGCCGACGCCTGAAAAGCCAGTCATGACCCGGTGGTCCACACCTAAAACCTTAACAAGCTGAATCGATTTTCCTTTCTTACGGAACTCACACCGCCGACACCGCCCTAAGCCTCACATCTGTACTGGCACGACGCTGGTCCCACGTGAAGGACTTTATATTCATGTCTTCAAGCATCACCTCGACAGCGGCAGGCCAGCCGGGTCGAAAGCAGGCTTCACCCGGCCGATTGATCTTCATTTCAGTACTCGTTGCAACCATGGGCGCACTCGCCTTCGGCTATGACACCGGCATCATCGCCGGTGCATTGCCGTTCATGACGTTGCCCATGGATCAGGGCGGACTGGGGCTCAATGCCTATAGTGAAGGTCTGGTCACCGCCTCACTCATCGTCGGCGCCGCTTTCGGCTCGCTCGCCAGCGGTTATATCTCGGACCGCTATGGACGCCGCGTGACACTGCGTCTGTTGTCGATCCTGTTCATTTTCGGTGCCTTGGGCACCGCAATGGCCCCGTCGATTCCATTCATGATCGCCGCACGCTTTGTGCTCGGCATCGCGGTGGGCGGCGGCTCGGCGACTGTACCGGTGTTCATCGCCGAGATCGCTGGCCCGTCACGTCGCGCCCGGCTGGTCAGCCGTAACGAACTGATGATCGTCAGCGGTCAGTTGCTGGCCTACGTGCTGAGCGCCTTCATGGCAGCAGTGCTGCATACGCCGGGCATCTGGCGCTACATGCTGGCCATCGCGATGATTCCGGGCGTGCTGTTGCTGGTCGGCACCTTTTTCGTACCGCCCTCGCCACGCTGGCTGGCGTCCAAGGGACGCTTTGACGACGCACAGGATGTGCTGGAGCAGTTGCGCGACACCAAGGAAGACGCCCAGCGCGAAGTCGATGAGATGAAGGCTCAGGACAAACAGGCTCGCAACCGTCCCGCAGTGAAGGACCTGTTGCGTCAGAGCTGGGTCATCAAACTGCTGCTGATCGGCGTTGGCCTGGGCTTCACGGCCCAGTTCACCGGCGTTAACGCGTTCATGTACTACACGCCGATCATTCTCAAGACCACTGGCATGGGCACCAACGCTGCGCTGACCGCCACCATCGGCAATGGCGTGGTTTCGGTGATTGCAACGCTACTGGGCATCTGGGCGATTGGCCGTTACGGTCGTCGGCATTTGCTGATGACCGGCCTGGTCATCGTGATCCTGATGCAGGCCGCGCTCGGCTGTGTGTTGCAGTTCATGCCGCAGAACCTGACCCAGAGCTACGCCGCCCTCGCCTGCATCCTGGTGTTCCTGCTGTTCATGCAGATGTGCATCTCGCCGGTCTACTGGCTGCTCATGTCGGAACTGTTCCCGATGCAGGTCAGAGGTCTGCTGACAGGCGTTGCCGTGTCGATGCAATGGCTGTTCAACGCGTCGGTGGCGTTCGCCTTCCCCATCGCAGTCGATGTCATCGGCAACCCGACCTTCTTCGTGTTTGCAGCGATCAACGTCGGCTCGCTGATCTTCGTCTTCCTCTGCCTGCCGGAAACCAAGGGCAAGTCGCTTGAGCAGATCGAAAAGCATTTGAAGAAAGAGCTGTAAACCTCGCAGTCATCCCGCCGAACGTCCGGGCCTCAGCGCCCGGACGCTTTCTGCGCCGCAGAGCATCAGCGGGCCAACCGCTTTTCTCTGGAAGGTCTGTAACCGAAAAACGAGCTGTAGCACTTGCTGAAATGGCTGGGTGAAACGAAGCCACACGCCACCAGCACCTCTACCTGAGACAGGTCGGTGTGTTGCAGCAAGCGACGCGCCTCTGTGATGCGCAACTCCAGGTAATAGCGTTGCGGGGTGGTACCCAGCTGTTCCTTGAACAGCCGTTCGATCTGACGTCGCGAGCGACCGGCATAGACCGCCAGTTGCTCAAGCTCCAGAGGTTCTTCCAGATTGGCATCCATGAGCTTGATGACTTCGCGCAAAGGCGCACTCACCGAGCTGTGCGGTGAAGCCTTGACGCGTCGGTAGCGGGACTCCTCGAAAGAAAGAATATCCTCGATGCCTTCGACCAGTGCCTTGCCGTGAAGTGAGCCGATCCATTCCAGCGCCATATGAAACGCGCCTGCGGGACTGGAGGCCGTCAGGCGATCGCGGTCTATGACGAACGCTTCGCTGGTAACCTGAGCGTCCCTGCATATCTCGGCAAGCGCCGGGCGATGCTCGGGATGAAGCGCACAACGATGGCCATCGAGCAACCCGGCACTGCCCAGAAACCATGCCCCGTTCCACAACCCTGCCAGCACCACGCTCTGTTCGGCGGCCGCCTGCAGCAAGTCATTCAGGCCAGTGTCAGCCTTCAGCGCTGTTCGATAGCCACCGCAGACCACCAGCAGGTCGAGATTGTGCAGAGATTCTTGATCCAGACGCCTGTCGGGGCGAATGACCAAACCCAGATCGCTCATGACCTCGCCAGCCTCAAGGCCGAACGTCAGGGTACAGAACAGCTCGGCTCGCAACAGATTGGCCGTCACCAGCGTATCAAGCACCTGCGTGAAGGCGGGCAGAGAGAAATGCTCAAGCAATAAAAAGCCCGCGCGCGTCTGTAGCGGCTGCTCGCCCTGTGAATCGCTCAGGTAGCGGAGGTTCTTGCCCTTCATTCCCCCGCTGAATTGACGGCGTTCGACCACTGTTTTTCTCTCACTGGGTTATCCCGCCCGGACCATCATCGTTGAACGCTTTGCAGGCTTAAAGCCCCAGCTCCGACAACCCCGGATGATCATCCGGACGACGCCCCTGCGGCCAGTGGAATTTACGCTCCGATTCCTGGATCGGCAGGTCGTTGATGCAGGCGAAACGATTGGCCATCAAACCATCATCGTTGAATTCCCAGTTTTCATTGCCGTAGGAACGAAACCAGTTGCCCGAATCGTCATGCCATTCGTAGGCGTAACGAACAGCGATGCGGTTGCCGTCGAACGCCCAAAGCTCCTTGATCAAGCGGTAGTCCAGTTCCTTCTTCCATTTGCGTTCCAGGAACTGCTGCGCCTGCTCGCGGTTGGTGATGAATTCGGCACGATTGCGCCAGTGGGTATCTGGCGTGTAGGCCAGCGCGACTTTCTCGGGGTTGCGGCTGTTCCAGCCGTCTTCGGCCAGACGAACCTTTTCAATGGCCGATTCGCGGGTAAACGGTGGCAAGGGTGGACGGGTTGCGGCGCTGGCTGACATGCAGAAGTCTCCGGGCAGATTGACTGTTGAGGTAACCAGACCTTGCCACAGGCCGCAAGCCCCAAACCAGACACTCGGAAGTATCTTGCTGTGGTCTCTGCACTACAGGCATCATACGGCCACATTTTGCCCTCCCCGCGATGCTTCCCATGACCCACCGTCCTGCGCCCTTCCCCGCCAACGAGGCAGACAGAATTCTGTCGCTGGAGCATCTCGGTATTCTGGACAGTGAGCCTGAACAGGGCTTCGACGATGTGGTACTGCTGGCCACTACGCTGTGCGATGTGCCGATAGCGCTGGTATCGCTGGTGGACCGTGAGCGGCAATGGTTCAAGGCCTGCATCGGCCTGGATGTACGCGAAACGCACCGCGATCTCGCATTCTGCGCCCATGCGATTCTGGCACCAACCGACGTGCTGGTCGTGGAAGACGCTACACAGGACCCACGCTTCGAGCACAGCGCATTGGTGCTCGGACCACCCCACATTCGTTTCTATGCCGGAGCACCGATCTGCAGCGATGCAGGTCTGCCGATGGGCACCGTCTGCGTGATCGACACCAAACCTCGCACCCTCGGCGATGCCCAGCGTCTGGCGCTACAGGCGCTGGCACGCCAGACCGCCGCCTTGTTGCAATTGCGCATGTTGAGCGGACAGCATGAACAGCGGGCCACTGCGCTGACGCACGAACTCGAAAAAGCTCAGGACCATAATCGGACCACAGAGCGGAACCTGCGCCACTCGCAACGGGTTTCATCGCTGGGCATGCTGACGGCAAGCATCGCCCATGACTTCAATAATCTTCTCCAGGCGCTGAGCGCCAGCCTGCAATTGGTGCGCATGCGGGCGCGGCGTCCGACCGACGTGGAAAGCCTGAGTGATACCGGCCTGCAGGCGGTTGAACATGGCCGCCAACTGGTCGCTCGCCTGCTGTCCAGCGTGCGTCAGGACGGGCCGGAATTGATCTGTATCGACGTCAGCGAGCGGCTTGATGCCGCGCGTGATCTGTTGCTGCGCTCGGTCGGTGAAGAGATGGAACTGTCCTTCGATCTTCAGGCCACGGGCTGGGGCGTACTGTGCGTTGAAGCCCAGTTGCACGCGGCCATCCTGAACCTGCTGGCCAACGCCCGGGACGCCATGTCCGGTCCTGGCAAGGCGTGCATTGCGACCCGCATGGAGGCTGTCGAGGATGACCTTCGACTGCCGGAAGGCGACTACTTGGTGATCAGCGTGACCGATAATGGTCCGGGTATGCCGGGCGAACTGGCATCGCGGATTTTCGAGCCGTTTTTCACCACCAAGAAGACGGGACTGGGCACCGGTCTGGGTCTGGCTCAGGTGCAGGAATTTGCAGTAAATGCCGGAGGCGGCGTGCGCGTCGAAACCGCACCCGGTGACGGGACCTGCATGAAACTGTATCTGCGAATCCTTGGACGTATCGAGACGACCCTGCTCCCGCCTCAATAGCGCACTTACCCCTCTCTGTACATCGGCAAACACCCTCGCCTTACACCCCCATGTTTTGCACTTGGCAGAACAGCATGGCCGTCATTCGGCGCATTTATATCAGTCCATTCATAGTTTATCAGAACGGGCTTCCAGGAAACTAACGAGCCGGCATAAAATTCATGTTAAAGCGCTTGTTGGAAAGTTGGCGCTTCCAGATAGCTGATTGATCAACCCCTCACAACCCCGCGTTATTACACATATTTTAAACAGCAATCCATCCGCCGGCCTAACCTGACGTCATACATCGAAACGCCGATAGCCCAGAACTTTATCGACCACAACGCCAGAACCCAAAAAATCCAATAGTCTGATTTAAAAGCGATTAATCCCAGAAAATATCAGTAGCGCAGTCGCTCTCTCTTGGCGAACCCGTCATTGGCTCGAAGCGATCAAGCACGTAAATAGCAAATATTCTCTTTTACTCAGATTGTCGTCATACAACCTTCATAAACGGTTTTCTTATCCCGTATATTCACGTCGCAGCAAACGGATTGTTTGCGCAGTGGTAATAGCAAATGGACGTTTGCTGGTGAGACACGCAGTTGTCTGCTGCGGGTTGTACCTCAAATTAATCAAGGATCAGATTAAATGGTTAAGTCTCGAAACAATCTGCCAATCAAACTCGCCAGCGGTCTCTTCGGTTCGCTGATGCTCGTCAGTCTTTCTGCTCATGCCGATATCGCAACCGATGTAGCCACCACCGGCTGGGCCACCCAGAACGGCGGCACCAAAGGCGGCTCACGGGCTGCTGCGAAGGACATCTTCACCGTCAAGAACGCTGCTGAACTGAAAAGCGCGCTGGCCGCCTCGGTGGGCAGTAACGGCCGCATCATCAAGATCACCGGCCTGATCGATGTCAGCGAAGGCAAGGCGTACACCAAGACCTCGGACATGAAAGTCCGGGGCCGCCTGGACATCCCCGGCAAGACCACCATCGTGGGTACCAGCAGCAGTGCAGAAATCCGTGAGGGTTTCTTCTACGCCAAGGAAAACGATGTGATCATCCGCAACCTGACCATCGAGAACCCGTGGGATCCGGAGCCGATCTGGGACGCCGATGACGGCAGCGCGGGCAACTGGAACTCCGAGTACGACAGCCTGACCGTCGAAGGTGCCAACAACGTGTGGGTTGACCACGTGACCTTTACCGACGGCCGCCGCACCGATGATCAGAACGGCACTGCCAACGGTCGTCCAAAACAGCATCACGATGGCGCCATGGACGTGAAGAACGGCGCCAACTACGTGACCATCTCGTATTCGATCTTCAAGAACCACGAGAAGAACAACCTGATCGGTTCGAGCGACAGCAAGACCACCGACGATGGCAAGCTCAAGGTCACGATCCACAACACGCTGTTCGAAAACATCTCCGCTCGCGCACCGCGTGTGCGCTTCGGCCAGGTGCACCTGTACAACAACTACCACGTGGGCAGCACCAGCCATAAAATCTACCCCTTCACCTACGCGCATGGCATGGGCAAGAGTTCGAAGATTTTCTCCGAGCAGAACGCCTTCGAAATCAGCGGCATCAGCGGCTGCGACAAGATTGCCGCCGACTACGGCGGAAGCACCTACCGTGACAGCGGCTCGCGCCTGAATGGCACAGCCCTGAGCTGCCCGTGGAGCACCAGCATCGGCTGGACCCCGCCTTACAGCTACAGCCCGCTGAGCGCCGACAAGGTGGCTGCGGACGTCAAGGCCAAGGCTGGCGCAGGCAAAATCTGACGCTGACGTTTGACCTGTTGAACAGAAGGCCCTCTTGATCGAGGGCCTTTTGCATGGCGAATCAACCGACCAGTTGATTGATCTCGATGATCGGCAGCAGCACGGCCAGCACGATCACCAGCACCACACCGCCCATCACCACGATCATCAGCGGCTCGAGCAATGCCGTCATGCCCATGGCGCGACGCTCGATGTCACGCGACAGGGTCTGCGCGGCACGCTCGAGCATCGGCGGCAACGCGCCTGTTTTCTCGCCGCTGGCAATAAGGTGGATGAGCAGCGGCGGAAAGACCTTCTCGACACGCAAGGCTGCGGCCAGATTCACGCCTTCGCGCACCTTGGCGGTGGCTTCGGTAACACTCTCGCTGAGACGGTCATTGGACAGAGTCTGACGCGCCGCATCCAGCGCGCGCAGCAAGGGCACACCAGCGCCGCCGAGAATCGCCAGGGTCGAGGCGAAGCGCGCGGTGTTGAGACCCAGCACGAAGCGACCGATCAATGGCAAGCGCAGCACACGTGCGTGCCAGCTCAGGCGCGCTGCGGGATTGCGCAGGTAAATCCGCCAGCCCCAGACGCTGATCGTCAGACCCAGCAGGCACAACCAGCCCCAGCCACGAATGAAATCACTGGCGTTGAGCATGGCCAGCGTGAGACCCGGCAGATCCTGCCGTGCCTGTGAAAAGGCGCTGACCACTTGTGGCACCACGTAACTGAGCAGAAAGATCACGATGGCAATCGACACCAGCCCTACGACACCGGGATAGATGAACGCCGTCAGGATCTTGCTGCGCAGGCCGTTGCGCTCTTCGATGTAATCCGCCAGACGCTCCATGACATGCGCCAGATCGCCGGACTCTTCACCGGCTGCAATCAACGCCCGGTAAATGTCTGGAAAATCACCGGGGCGTGCAGCCAGGGCTTCAGCCAGACGCATGCCGCTGCGCACATCGCTGCGCACCGCGCCAAGGGTCTGGATGATGTGTTTACGCTCGGCCTGTTCCAGCGTGGCAGTCAACGCTTCATCCAGCGGCAGTCCAGCACCCAGCAGGCTTGCCAGTTGCCGCGTTACCGACGCCAGGTCAGTGTCCGAAAGCCTGGCGCTGAACAGTCCGCGCCCTCCACTGCCCGCCCGGACCGCTTCCGGCTCGACCTGCAACGCCGTCAGCCCACGGCTGCGCAGAACGCCGAAGGCGGCGTTGCGGCTGTCGGCCTCCAGATGTCCGGATTCGATCCTGCCCTGCGCATTGGCGGCTTCGTAGCGATAGCGATTCATCAGACGTCCCGTGTTACGCGCAGAATTTCTTCAGGCGCCGTGGTGCCACTGCGCACCCAGCGAGCGCCATCCTCGCGCATGCTCAACATCCCGGCATGGCGTGCAGCCCCGCGCAAAGCCTGTTCGTCGGCACCGCTGTGAATCAGGCTGCGAACAGCGTCATCAACGCAGAACAGTTCGTGAATGCCGGTACGACCGCTGTAGCCGATCTGATTACAGACCGCACAGCCCACCGGACGCCAGGTGCCGGGCACGGCCGGGTCTTCCTGCTTGCAGTGCGGGCACAGACGGCGCACCAGACGCTGGGCAAGCACGCCCAGCAGCGACGAAGCGAGCAGGAACGGCTCGACCCCCATGTCGATCAGCCGGTTGACCGCCGACACCGAATCGTTGGTGTGCAGCGTCGCCAGCACCAGGTGGCCGGTCAGCGATGCCTGCACGGCGATCTGAGCGGTTTCCAGATCGCGAATCTCACCGATCATGATGATGTCCGGGTCCTGACGCAGAATGGCGCGCAGCGCCAGGGCGAAGGTCATGTCAATGCGGGTGTTGACCTGAATCTGGCTGATACCCGGCAGGTCGTACTCCACCGGATCCTCGACGGTCAGAATGTTGCTGGTGCTGGCGTCCAGTCGTGCCAGCGCGGCATAGAGACTGGTGGTCTTGCCGCTGCCGGTGGGCCCTGTGACCAGCACGATCCCATGGGGCTGACGAATCAGGTGATCGAGTCTGGCGAGCAGGTCCGGGTCCATGCCCAGGGTTTCCAGTTGCAGGCGTCCGGCCTGCTTGTCCAGCAAACGCATCACCACGCGCTCGCCGTGGCCGGTGGGCACCGTGGAGACACGAATGTCGATCGGTCGTCCGGCCACCCGCAACGCGATTCGTCCATCCTGCGGCAGACGTTTCTCGGCGATGTCCAGTTGCGCCATGATCTTGATCCGCGACACCAGCGAACCATGCAGCGCCTTGCGTGGCGACACCACGTCGCGCAGCGTACCGTCGACGCGGTAGCGCACCACGGAATGGCTTTCGTAGGGTTCGATGTGAATGTCGCTGGCCTCGTCCCGCGCCGCCTGAGTGAACAGCGCGTTGATCATGCGGATCACCGGCGCGCCGTCCTGCGCATCCAGCAGGTCGGTGATTTCCGGGATGTCCTGCATCAGGCGGTCCAGATCTGCCTCGCTCTCGGCCGCACCGACCACCGCAGCAGCGCTGCCCGTGTCGGCGTAAGCGGCTGCCAGCAGCCCGTCCATCTGTGCGTCGTCAACACGTTCCAGAGTGGCCGGCCCGAACTGTCGGCGAGCCTCGTTGATGGCCCAGCCGGGCGTCGACTGGCACAGGACCAGCACCGCCCCCTGCTCACTGCGCCGCAACAGAATGCGCTGCGCCTTGGCCCACGCGTAAGGCAGCCCGGTCATGGCGCTGGCACTGGCACTGGCACTGGCACGGCGCGAATCGTCGCGCGTGGCATCTGTCCTGGCGCGGGCACCGATTCGGGAATCGCCTTCGCCGCTGGCGGCAGTTGCGGTCCTTGCATGTCCGGCAACGCCCAGTTGCGTTCCGGCTGCAGGCTGCCCTGAGCCCGACGCATGTATTCGTAGCGATTGAGCGTGATGCTGCGCCCTGCGCCGCTGTCACGAATGATGTAAGGCCGCAGGAACACCATCAGGTTGGTCTTGGTCAGCTGACGCCGGTCATTGCGAAACAGCACGCCCAATACCGGAATATTCGACAGCCACGGCACGGCGTCATTGCTCTGGTTGTAGCCATCCTGAAGCAGGCCACCCAGGACCATGATCTGCCCGTCATCGAGCAGGATGCTGGTGTCGATGGCGCGCTTGTTGGTCACGGTTCCGGCGTCGACCGACGCACGCTGATCGACGCTGCTGACTTCCTGATAGATGTCCAGCTTGACAGTACCGCCTTCGGAAATCTGCGGCCGTACATTGAGCTTCAGGCCGACTTCCTCGCGCTCCACGGTCTGGAACGGGTTGTTGCTGGTGCCGCCTCCGCCGGTCACGTAGCTGCCGGTGACGAAGGGAATGGTTTGGCCGACGAAGATGCTCGCGGCTTCGTTGTCGAGTGTCAGCAGGTTCGGCGTGGACAGCACGTTGCTGCCGCCTTTGCTCTTCAGCGCCCGCGCCAGCACTTTGAGGTCCAGCACCTCGCCGATGCCCGGAATGGTCACTGCGCCTTTCACCACGCCAACGTTCAACCCCGGTGGCAGCACATCGATGGTCGTGCCGCCAGCCGGGTTACTGACCAATCCACTGCCGCCCAGATTGGCACCCCCGAACACACCGCTGCCGCTCAGGTTGCCGGTCTGCCACTGCACGCCGAATTCGTTGGCATCGTCCTCACTGACTTCGACGATCAGGCTTTCGATCACCACCTGGGCACGCCGCTGATCCAGTTGGTCGATCACCTCACGCAGGTTGCGGTACAAAGGTTCCGGCGCCGAGATCAGCAGGGTATTGGTGGTCGCATCCGCCTGAATGGTCACCCCGCCTGCGGTGAACGCCGTGCTCTGATCGCCCTGCTGACCGCTGACTCCCGCACTCGCTGTCGTGCCGCCAGCCTGACCGTAACCGTTGCTGCCTGTACCACTTGCCGAGCCACTGCCACTGGACGTGCTGGTGGTGCCCTGCCCTTCATTCTTGTTGCTCATCCCGCCCATGCCGCTGAGCATCGCCCGCGCGGTATCGGTCGCGCCGCTGTCGCTCTCGCCGGTCAGCAGACCGCGCAACGCCTGGGCCAGCTTGCCCGCCTGGGCATTGCGCAGATAGACCACATGCAGGTTGCTGGGATTGCTCTGGGCGTTATCCAGTTTGTAGATCAGATTGCGCGCCAGCTCGGTACGCTCGGGGCTGCCAGCCCGGATGATGATGGCGTTGGAGCGCGGATCACCGATCACGCTGATCTTCTGGGTCGGGTCGCCGCCTTGGGTGTCCAGCAGCTCACTGACCATCCCGGCGATGTCCACGGCAATGCCGTTGCGAACCGACACCACGTCGGTATCGATGGCACTGGGCGTGTCGATGCCGTCGATGATCTGCGCGACGCGGGTCAGGTTTTCCGCGTAATCGGTCACCACAATGGTGTTGTTGCCGGGATAGGCATTGATCGGGTTGTTCGGCGACACGATGGGCCGCAGGACCGGAATCAGGTTGACCGCGTTTTCGTACTGCAGCCGAAAGGTGCGGGTCAGCATGCCATTGCCGGCCGGTTTGTCAGGGCTGTAGATCGGCCCGCCCAGCAGCTTGGCATCTGCCTCGGGCACCACATGCGCGACACCGCCAACATCAACGACGCTGAAACCCTGCATGCGCAAGGCGGACAGGAGCATGTCGTAGGCCTGAACGGCAGGCACCTGACCTTCGCTGACCAGGGTCAGGGTACCGGTGACGCGTGGATCGACCAGAAACTGCTGGCCGGTCGAGCGAGACAGCGCACGCACGACGGCCTGAATATCAGCGTCGACAAAATTGAGTTGCACCGGTTGATTGCCCAGCATGCTGCGCGCTGCGGCAGGAATACGGCCGCCGTTCTGCTTGCGGGGCGTGCTGATCGGATGCTGCACCCTGGGCTGACTTGGCACACTGGTCTGCGCACGCTGGCGATCAAGCAAGGCGTCACCACTGCGCTGCGTGTTGGCCAAGGGCTGGCCCAGTTCGCTGTCCATTGGCGGGGGTGGTGTCGAGTGGGTGCATGCACTCAGCGCCAGCAGCACGAAAGGCAATGCCTTGCGACACGGGCGTACATCATTGAAGCCTGACCACTTCATAAAGCTTCCTTGCTGGCGCCGGGCGCCTGATCCATGCGAACGATCCCCGACAAGTGACCTGCCGAGGCTTGTGCGGAAGCCCCGTCTGCGCGTTGCAGTCGGGCTTCTGTAACGTAAAGCGAAAACTGTTGCGGCTGCTCCAGCAACCACTGCATGACGCCATCGGCCGGGGCCTGATTGAACGTCAGTTGCCAGGTCGAATCACCTGTTTCGGTATCAGCCTGCAACCGATAGAACTGCTCCAGCCCGGCGGCTTCCAGACTGTCGCGCAACGCCTGCTCCAGGCCCTGCCCTAAGACTTGCGCGGACGGAGTCGGCAGTTGCTGCAGCAACGTTTCGAGGGTTTGTTTCTGAGTACGCAGTTTGGGCGTCTCGGCCTGCCAGTAAGCAATTTTCTGCAACGGCGGCTGAATCAGCAGCAGCCACACCACCAGGCCCGACAGCACCCAGGCAGCGCCTGTCACCAGCTGCCTTTCCCGCCGCGTCAGGCCAGACCAGCCTGTCGCTGCACGGCTGCGCCAGAATCGCCAGCGCGCTTTCGCAAGGTTCAGCGTGGCTCTACTCATGATCGTCGCCTTGAGCTTCTTCGCTCTCGGCTGAGGTGGATTCAGCCAACGGGCTCAGCGTCCACAAACGCTCCTGGCGACTGACACTCAACCCGACCTGTTTCAGTGTGTCCTGCCAGGCACTGTCGACGGGCACCTGCGGCGTTTCTTCCAGCATATGCAGTTGCAACCTGTCGCCAGAGAACGTCAGGCTTTGCACGCTGCCAGCCATGAAGGGCATGCCTTCGGCGGCCTGTTGTATCAGCTGAGTGAAACGCTGACCGGGATCACTTCCGGCACCGCCCTGGCGTGCGGCCAACTGCTGACGGGCTTGCTGCAAGGGGTTGAGAATCACCGGCAGCTCTGGAAACGCCAGCTTGACGCGGTGACTCATTCCGGCCTTGAGCGCCTGCCCCTGCGCAGCCTCGCGAGCGGCATAGAGGTTCAGACCCAACGTCCACACGGCGACCGCCAGCACGCAGCAAATCAGAGCGGGTGTCCAGCTGAACGCCTGGCTGGCTGTACGGCCAAGCCCCGCATGCAGGCTCCAGCCGGGCGCGGCGCCGCTCAACGCCTGCTCTGTCGACAAGTTCTGCGCATCTGCTGCTCCGTCATGGCCAATCCAGCAAAGCTCGGCACCCGAAGCCAGCCGCTCATCGAGCCGATCGTCAATGCAAGGCTGCACCACGGCGTGATCCAGACCGTGACGCAGCAGCCAGTGCTCTTCCAGCAGACCTGCGCTGATCTGCCCTGCTACAGGAGTCGGCAGACCGAACGGCGCCGGATACAGCCCACGCAATAGCAGGCGCATCTGACTCAACAACCCGGTCAGCCGCTCCAGTGATTCTTTTGGCAGCCAGGCGACCTGCACATGACCTTGCGCGTCCCGGGCGCTGTGGGCGATGTGCATCTGATCGCTGTTTCCGAGCATCAATCCTTGCGCTGCGCAGATGACGGCTGCCTTGAGACGTGATCCGCTCAACGGCGGAAGATCGATACCGGTCAGGACGCTGTCCAGCGGGTGCAGGTAGCATTCAACGCCCGACGTCTTCGGCCCTGTGGCCAAGGCTGACAAGGTGCTGTGTCCGCTTTCGGTGACACGGCCTGCACGGTCCAGACGAGCGAAAGCCACCGTCGTCTCCCGCGCCAACTCAGGCAGAGGCGGCAAGGCGATGCGCAAGCGGCTCATATGCCCACCCGCGACCAAATGACCCGTGGCAGCGTGTCGCCAACGCGATGCAGCAAGGCCTGGATTCTGACCTGACGCTGCTGGGGACGCGCCTGCCCGCGCAGCATGAACCACTCACTGGTCACGCCGACATTGAGGTTGTCGACCGTCAATTTGGGTACCCGCAGCCGGTTGATCAGGTCGCCCCGGTTGACGAACCACACACCCCTGTCGCGCTCGGACACCACCGCCTGCGCTCTGGACAACGACAGGCCGGGAATGACCGCCGCCAAAACCTCGGCGCTGGCCGTGTTGCCGTTCACCCAGGTGTTGCTCGGCAGGACACTCACGTAGTAGTCGAGACGCGTTAGCGAGGCTTCGGTGAGTCCGGCCATGCCACGCAGGTCTTCGAGGCTGCGCAGCATCGGCTGGGTGGCTGGCAGAAGCGTTTGCGCGGTGCCGGGCGAAGTCACTCGACCACTGTCGAAACTGCTCGCCGAGCCCGTCGACATCGACGTGGAAAGCAGCCTTGGATAGGACGCGATGACCCGCTGAATGATGCGCTGGGCCAGTGCGGCATCGATGCCGATCAGTTCGCACAAGCGCTCGAAGCTGCGCTGCTGCCCGATGTCCGCCTGTTGGTTGGTCAGCAGGTTGCGCAGATTGAACTTGCCTTGCTGATCCTGCAATTGCCCTTCGAACTCACCCGGCTCGGCATTCGACGCGTCGATGATGATCGGTCTGGCCCACGGCTGATCAAGGCGCGTCGAAGCGTCCTGCTGACGCGAGTCCCACAGCAGTTGGCGACTGATCTCAAGCCCGCCCAACAACTGCTGGCTGCCCTGCACACGCGATTGCTCGGCTTCAAGGCTGCGAGTCAGCACGCCCTGACGAGTGAGCATACCTGCCGCAATCACCGCCACGATTGCAGCGATCAGCAACGCGCTGATGATCGCCGAGCCACGCTGTCGGGACATAGTGAAGAAGACGTTTTTCATGGCAGCGCTTAAAGCTGCCAGGAGCCGATATCGGCATTCACGCCGTCACCGTCCGGCTGGCCATCGGCACCGAGGGAGAAAATATCCACCTCGCCGTTGACGCCAGGATTCAGGTAATTGTAGGGGCGGCCCCAAGGGTCATTGGGCAGTCGTTCAAGGTAGGAGCGCCAGTTGCTTTTACTGACATTGGCCGGGCGCTCGACGAGCACCTTGAGACCCTGATTCTGAGTGGGATAACTGCCGTGATCGAGGCGGTAAAGCTTGAGCGCCTGCATCAAACCGCCGATATCCTGCCTGGCTGCCGTAGCGCGGGCCTGATCGGGGCGGTCAAGCACTTTGGGGACCACGATGGCCGCCAGAATACCCAGAATAACGACCACAACCATGATTTCGATCAGGGTAAAACCAGCCTGGGCGCGATGGCCTGCAGGCCGCTGCGTGACGCGCGCGACTTCCATATCTACTTCCCTTGATAATCCTTATCAGCGCCGCAGTGTAACAAAACTATAAAACGGGACGAGGGAAATATTCAGTGATTTGCGTTCGCATCAGAACGGTGGAGCAGTGCTATTCTGCGCCCCTGTAGTCCGCCAGGAGGCACCATGCGACAGACACACAAGGAACGTGGTTTCACCCTGGTCGAGGTGCTCGTCGCACTGGCAATTATCGCCGTGTCCATGTCGGCAGCGGTGCGTGTTGCAGGTGGGATGACACAAAGCAATGGCCTGCTGCGTGACCGAGCAATCGCCCTGCTGGCCGCGCAGAACCGACTCGCGGAATTACGTCTCGAAGGACAGCTTAAGGCTGGTGTGAAAACCTTCGATTGTGATCAGGGACGTCTGTTGCTGCGCTGCGATCAGACCCTGATTGCCATGGCCGGTGGCACGCTGATGCGCGTAAACGTGAGGGTGTCGGAACGTGAGCGACAAGGGCCGCCACTGGCGCGTCTGGAAACGATACTGGGCCGCCCCTGGGTCAAGCCGCAGTGAGCTATTCAGCGGCGTATCAGGTCCGGCAGCCCGGGGACCTCGGAGAGCGTGCTGACCTTGATTCGGGTCAGCTCCGATCCTCGCTCGATCACCACGCCGTCCGCTTCTATCGCGACCAGACGCACATCCCTCGCCAGTCGCTCGCCCGCCATCACGCTGCGCGCCGGACCATCATTGAGCCGGATAACCGCCACCGCACCTCGTGCGCCTGCCATGACACCGGACACACTGATCTGCACTTGCGAGGGCTGATTGGCAAACCATTGGCTTGCCGGGCTGGCGGAACCGCCTTCCTGGGTTACGCTCGTCTGCAAGGGCGCGGACGATTGAGCCGATGTCATCAATAACGAAGACCAGACCACCACGCCTGCCAGCGCCGCAAGCAAGGCCGCTGACTGCAACAATCGCGGAGCCGATACACCAAAAGCAACTGCCATGACTGAACCTCCTGTTCGTCTGGAACCAGAGTCTACATCAGACTGCGCGTCGGTATAGCGGCTCAACCAAGGACCCCGGCTTCATGACCATGGACAGGCAACAGGGCTTCACCTTGATCGAACTGATGGTCGTGCTGGTCATCATCGGCATTGCCAGTGCCGCCGTCAGCCTGAGCATCAAACCCGATGCCGACGCACTGCTGTGCAAGGACAGCCAACGACTGGCGCAACTGCTGCAGATCGCCCAGGCCGAGGCCCGCGCCGACGGCCGCCCGATCACCTGGCTGGCCGATGGCAAAGGCTTCGTTTTCCAGCGCCGCAACGCAGAGGGCAACGGCTTTGATCACTTCACAGACGACCCGCACCTCCATCCGCGCAACTGGGAAACCCCGTCCATGCGCGTGCAGATCCAGCCTCGCCAATCCGTCGTACTGAACGCCGAATGGATCACGCCGGTGCTGCACATCCGCCTCTCCGATGGCGAACACACGCTTGGCGTAGAACGTTCGGCCTTAGGCCAGTTGAACGTGGTCAGTGCGCCATGAACAAGCATCAGCGTGGCTTTACCCTGCTCGAAGTGATGGTCGCGATTCTGCTGATGTCCATCGTCAGCCTCATCGCCTGGCGCGGCCTGGACAGCGTGACCCGCACCGACGCCCGACTGCGTGAAAATACCGAACAGACCGAGTCCTTATTGCGAGCCTTCAATCAGCTGGAGCGCGACATGGCCGTGCGCGCCAGCATCGAAATGCAGGAACCGGACCTGGACGGCGATCAGAACGACCGACCTCAGGCCCCGGCAGCAGTCAGTGTGCGTGCCGCCGATATGGGTGAGTTCCGTCTGGACGTGATTCGCAGTGCCGCAGTGTCGGGCGAAGGTTTGCAACGCGTGCGCTGGTGGCTGAAAGACGGAACGCTTTATCGGGCCATGGGGCTGCCGAGTGATCGTTATCCATTGCCTGCGCCCAAGGAAGGTGTTGCGGTGCTTGGAGGTATCGTGGATATGCAGACACGGATCTGGAAGACGGACAATGACTGGCATACGCTTGATGGTAATCAGGAGAATAATCCCAAGGGGATCGAGATTCGATTGACTCGGGAGACTGGTCGGGGGCGGGAAGAGTATAGGAAGGTGGTTGGGAATTTGGATTGATGGGGGATTAGGGCATTTGCGGGTTGGTGCGGTTGTAGACAGAGCCGTCGGATAACACCGGTTTCATCGATCACCTTGCTTTTACCGAAGGCATGAAGTCTTAGTAGGGCTCGCTGCATGATCACTTGAGCCTTCAGATTTCATATTAAGCATTTAAAATCCTGACTTCGATACGCTTATCGAGAGGTTTCCTACAAGTGCAAACAGCGATCTCCTTATAGCGTCTCGCACAATCGTTTCTCCGTAAACATGCTATCAGGCCAATAGTGCGCTCATACCTCGACGAACGCATCAGCCTCACTTACACGATAGCCACTATCTAGTATTCGATCGTGAAAATTTCCGGCCAGTTTACCAGCGCCGGATTTAAGCACCTCAAGAACTCTATACCCGCTCAAGCAGAGTGATACTATCACCAAGGTGTTCATACAAGCCGTTAGCTGTGTTTTTGTTTAGAGCATTGCGATAGACTGCAAAGCATTAGGTGCTCGGCCGGCTGTACCGATGCTGTAGGAAAGGTAATGATAGCTCTTCACCATCAAACCATTTCCTACAAATCAGATGATTGCCTTCTGGACAAGTTAATCAAGCGACCATGATGAGAAGTAAAACGACAATTTTTTATCCTCAAGATCACTAAATTGATAACGCATCCTATCAAAGCCAGAGTCCAGCTTATTAACGCTCATATGCATCAGCTGAGTTAATCCGCCGCCGAAATCATGGACCGTAAACTGGCTAACATCAATAAATCTGATACGTACGACATCAGCCGCTACCTCTTCAGAGGCGGAAATTGATAGAAACAAATCATAAGCCATCACATCAACATTCAACTGAATACTAATTCCCTGCACGCAGTGGTGAGCAACAAGTAACTCATTCAATTCTGGAAGACTAATCATTGTTGATCCTCGTCTCTTTCCCATTGGAGCCATAGCCTGGGCCATATTCATAGGTGTGTGTATGGGGTCGGAATGATATTCAGTAAGCTTTTCTTGGCTCCCATATCCGTGATAGTGTAATCCGTTCTTTTAACCTGCCGCACCGCCATTCTCAATCGTCAGGTCTTTCCCGCTCTCCAGCTTCGCCACCTGATACTTCTGATCGCCACCACTCGCCAGAACCAGATCACCGCCGGTCTTGATTTCACTTCCGATGTTCTTCACATCGGTCACTTCATCGCGCTTGAAGCTCTTGGCGCCAAACGAGTCCTTTTTCTTTTTTTCGTACAGCGAGTAATCACTGTCCTGCGCTGCGAGGATGTCGAGGTTTTCGCCCGCCACCAGGTACGCTTGCTGACCTGCTGTAATCCGACTGGAGATCACGGCGAGGTTCCGGCCGGGCTGCAACGCTACGCTGCCACCCGCTTTCAGATCCGAAGACACTTGGCTGGTTAACGGCCATGAGCTTTTCTCAACGCATCGTCGGGCTACGCAAAAAGCACGGCATGACACAACGAGGTTTCTCGGCGGCAACAGAGATTCATGTACAGCAGATAAAGCGCTACGAGGCTGGTAGCTCCTTGCCTACAGCTGACGCACTGAAAAAGCTGGCTATCGCGCTGCACGTAACCTCGGACTTTTTACTATTTGAAACCGACTAACGCGGGCCGGATGATCGCCTGCGTTACCAGTTCGAAGCGATTTCACGCATGCCGATGGAAGAGCAAGAACTGGTACGAGGCCTGCTCGATGCAGTGATTGTGAAAAATCAGGTAGCCGGGGCAATTGCCCGTGCAGCAGGACCCGCGACTAAAGGGAAGGAGTAATCGAAAGGCGGTAGATCGGTGTATTAAAAAAAGTAATACGCCGAACGCCAGTGTTTATTGTACGAAACATGTATTTTGTATGACAAATATATAGCACTGCCTAGCAGGCAAAAACCAAATAACCAATTGATACCTATAGATAATATCCACCTTGCAAGAGATGCGTGTTGTGTATTGAGATCTTGCTCCTGTTAAAGGGCGAAAAATCATGCTCAAAAGGGCGTGTTGAGCAGCTAGAACGTAGGTCGTAAGGGTGGGTGCAAAGGGCTGCAGAAAGCATGCAAGAAGGCGGCAAAAAAGGTGCAGATTGGGTGCAAAACACCGGCGCTAGGCCGGCGTCAGATCACATCCAGGCCTCTACAGTTAACAAGAGACATTCAAATCGCAAGCAGAGATAAAATCACGTATCGGTATATCAAGAAAGTTACTCTCTCCAGCGGAAAGAACGTCTTGCAATGTGACGATGCCTTTTTTAAAAGTCCAAAGAAACGTCAAAGCAATTAAACTCGAACTCCCTGAGCAGAACGCTCTTTGAGCAAATTCGCTCATCAAAGGCATTTTTTAAAACAGAGCGAACGCTGTCGTCCAACTCCCGGGCGACAAATCGCTCTATTAGTGTGCCGCTAGTGATCATAAATATTCCTAACTAGTGCGGGAATGCAGTCTGAATCACACCATCCCGAACATTTATTTTGACTGTCGATGTTGGAGCGCCTGAGACGTTTTTTCCAATCACCTTACCTGCGTTGTACTCAATAACGTGCCCGGCCGGCCCATTAGGAGTTACCTTCCCATACCTCAGTGCGTTATCAACGTAATTAGAGACATCGTTAACAGATGTTCCTTGCGAGAACTTACTTACATTCGCAAATCCTGAGGCAGGTCCATGGCGATACAATACATACTAATACCTGTCATCAAACCGCCTTTGTTATAAATACTCGCGCTCCACGATGCATCTATTTGTCTTGGACTGGTAATGCCTTGATTGTGTCATCTACAACAGCCCCAGCTCTTTTTACAGCGACGGCCAAATAAAAGCCATGCTAATTAACTTACCAAACTATCCACTCCACCTCAAAGCCAACTAGCTGATCCTGAAGCTCTGCCTCATGCCCGAACCAGTAGTCAAACCCTTCAACATCACTTTTCTTCAAATAAAGATAATACCCGCCAGTGTCGCCATCACGGTCGTCCGCAACAACAATTTCCCAGCTAGAATATTCGCCAGTGACAACAATACCCTTCCGAACGATAGACATATCCAAATCCTAGTCCGCATAGGGAACATGATTATCAGGCATGAAACGTCCACTTACCTGGGCGGACCGCCTGCAAGGTTGCTTGTAGTGCGAGGCGCTGAAGGGGGATTTATTAAATTTGCACCATTTAGAAAGGAGGAAATTTAACTTCAAACATCATCGACCATATTCTTCAAAAACTTGACACCATACTCATCTCGAATTACATACACGCTCTCATATTGAAAAGAGAGTACAAACCTTAGTTTTGTACCAATAGAAAACTCTGCAAGAAAAATTTTAATGTCATTCCAGCTTTCAGAGAGGGACTTAATAGGCGAATGAAATGCACCTCGCACACCGACTTTCCAACCAGCTTCTACACCCTCTGTGGCTATAGCATCATGAGGGATAATATAGCGAAAAACAAAATAGCAGTTCGAACAATTAAAATTCCCGGTCAAATATTTTTCATCAACTGAGTAGTCAGCTCCCACTTTTGATAGAGCTAAGGAAACCGTATCAAATGAGGTACCTTCTTCAACCTCAAGGCTCATAGTAATAGTCATTTTGAAGCCTCAATCACCCTGAATTCATTATTTTTCATCAAATAAAGCTTTTTCAATCCATCAACAGGGCGAGATAGCAATGCTTTCTCTATCTCACCAAATGTTAGTGGAGAGTCCGCCAAATTCACAACAACACTGCTAGCCTGTTTTTCAACCTTCTCAGTGACAGTCATTAATACTGAAATAGGGCTATTCGTTCTAGGGGAGAATACATCAGCCAAGTCACCATTAATTCGCAAGTCAGGATTCCCACCCTTCCGCCCCGTGTTCGCTAACTGCTCCACATCAAACCCTGCTTGAGCAAGTTTTTTAGACGCCTCATTTTGACGTTCTATTGATCGAACCATGTCTGGAGACGCATTTTTTGGTGGGAGCTCAGGCTCTCCTTTCAAAGAGCCCAGTTTGGGTAGCCCGCTAGTGCCAGCCTCTGCATCTGTTATGGCACTTGTTACATTCGGGTTCTTTGGAACTCCTGCAACTTCTTTTGCACCTAAATTTACGTCACTTCCCGCCGCCCCGGCAGTCTTTACACCCGATCCCAAAACCTTCGGGACACCAGCGCCCAGAACAGCAAGCCCGCCCATCACGATGTTGCCCGCAGCGCTCCAGGCATCACCATCAACCGCTTGCTTCATGCCATAACCGGCTTGCGCAATACCGTTGATCGCCGCAGCGCCTCGTATCGCGGTCCCCAATGGCCCAGTCAGCATATATATAGCAGGGCCACCTATGTTCGCCAAGCCTTGCTGCTCGCTGTTAAGGCGCAGCAATCCTTTTGCGTCTAGATATGTCAGTTCGGCAGCAGTCTTTTCTCGGGTCCATGCTAATTGATTCCACAGACCTACCTCTTGGGAGCGCGCCGCATCGGCGTAGGTATTCTTCGCATCTGTTGTACCTGCGTAGGAGTAGCCGGTCGTCAAGGGGGATGCGGAGGTCAGCAGGTTGTTTAGATTGGCCTGCGCTTGCTGCGGACCAAAGTCTCGTGTCTGCTCGTAGGTATATACCTGAAGATACGCGGTGAGTTCTGTCAGGTCTGCCTTGGTCAGCAAACCTGGATCTCTCTTGAACGCGTCCAGAAGATTATTGCTACGCTGGTCGGCCCCCTCCAGACTCGTCAGCTTCTGAGCTGCCTGTATTGACTGGTTTTTTGCGTATGCCTCGCTGGCGTCTTTGCGCTCCTTGATAGAGTGGTCACTCAGGATGTTGTACTGCGTGGCGTTGTTGGCAATCCAGCCTCCACGTGCAATTGACTCGGCATCAGCATCCCCTTGGGCAGCGGCCGCCAGTACGCCTACGATCTGAGAACTCATGCTAAGCAGATTTTCGTTCCCATCGACCAGCTTGTTCAGGTGCCCAATCAGCAGTTCATTTGCACCGGCCGCCAGTGCTCCAGTCCTGAAGTCTCCGCCCGTTGCCTTGGACAACAGGCCGCCAACCATCGCGTGAATGACAACCTTTGGCGGCGAACCATCGCTAAATACATCTTTTGTGTAGTCACCGACAGCATTGAAGCTGACCGCCGCCAAGGTATTGAACAACGCAGTTTTCAACGCCTCGCTACCGCTACCTCCCATACCCAGTGCTTTGCTAAGCAATGTGGAGGTCCCGTTTTGCAGAAGCTGGCTGGCACCAAATTGACCTACACCTTCCAGCGTGGAGAGTGAAGGCCCGACTAACTTTTGGGTTGCCTCATCAAAATGCGTTCCGGTCCATCCGTTGAAGTAAGCGGCTGTCAGTCCGGCCGTTACACCTGAAACGACGTATCCCTTCAAAGCTTCTGATGAAGTTACATCCTTGAAGACCGCCCCAAGGTCGCCTCGGTTGTTTATGACACTGACTGTCGCATTGGTAGCAGCGCTAGCAGCAATCGCCCCTGCGCTCCCCACCAGAAATGAGGCCATAGGGGCACTCATGGTTCCAGCAGCAACCGCAGCACTTGTTGAAGTGCCCACCGCGCCCATAGCCATGGGGCCTACAACTGCCGCCATGACAATTGCAATGATGATTTGGGAAGCGGGGCCGAGACCTGAGTTGCTGTATTTGAAGGAATCATGGATTTCCTTCACCATCCGCCAATCGACATCCCCACGCTTTTCCGCATCTTTGAGCCAAGCCAACTGCGGATCAGCCTTGACCATTGCGTCAATGCTCTGGCTGACGGTTTGCTGATCCACCTGCTTGATGTCGATTTTCAGACCGTCGACAGCCTTGATCGTCAGATTACCCGCAGCGACCAGTTCGCTTTGGCGAAGCGTTTCATCGGTATTGCCTTTGCCTTTGGAAGATACCCAGAATGCATTGTTGTTACTCTTCTCGTGACTCTCCTGATGCAGGTCTTTAACCCCCTCAAACGTCACCGACCCGCCGCTTTGAATCGTCAGGTCTTTCCCGCTCTCCAGCTTCGCCACCTGATACTTCTGATCCCCGCCGCTGGCCAGCACCAGGTTTCCACCCGCAGTAATCTCGCTGCCGATGTTCTTCACATCGGTCACTTCATCGCGCTGGGTCTTGCTGGCGCCGAAGCCGCCTTTTTTCTTCATGTCGTACAGCGAGTAATCGCTGTCTTGTGCCGCGAGGATGTCCAGGTTTTCACCGGCCACCAGTGATGCATCTGTTCCGGCAGTGATGCGACTGGAGATCACTGCGAGGTTCTGGCCGGCCTGCAACGCTACGCTGCCACCCGCTTTCAGATCCGAAGACACTTGGCTGACATGATCTTCCTGCTCGGTCACCTTCTTGCTTTTGCTATACGAATGCTCTTCATCAGCCGCTGACGACAACGTCAGGTTCTCGGTTGCCGCCATGGCAATGTCGCGTTTGGCGTCGATGTTGCTCGCAATCACGCTGATGTCACGGCCGGCCTGGGCCGTCAGGTCACGTCCCGCAGTGACACTGGAACCCAGTTGCTTGATGCTCGAATCGGTATGGTTTACCCCGTTTGTCTGGCCTTCCTCGGTCCGGGCCGAGTCAATGCTGATATCGCGACCTGCAACCAGGCTGATATCGCGGCCAGCCTGGAGCACGCCACCGGTGTTTTTGAGGTCGCGTCCGGCATTGATGGTCAGGTCGTTGGCAGACTCGATGCGCGCCGCGCTGTCAGCGAAGTCCTGCCGCCAGGTGGCATCATTTGCAGCGCTCTGGTGGCTGGTGACTGTCCGCTCGTTAATGACATCTCCCCGCACTGCGGTCAGCGACACATCGCGGCCGTACAGGATACCGCCGGCCTTGTTGATCAGGTCGTTGCCCGCAAGCAGATCCAGGCGATTTCCTGCTGCGATCAATCCGCTGTTGACCAGGTCGTTGCCCGCGATGGCAGAAAGATTGTTGGTGGCGTGCAGGGTGCCGACGTTGGTCAGATCCTGCCCGGCGATCAGGTTCAGGTCGTTACCCGCAATCAAGGCGCCGTTCGGGCCAAGCCGGTTGTCGGCCTGAGCCATGTACAGCACTGGCACCAGCACTTTCTCACCATTCACTTCGTGCTCTTCGAGCCAGACGATGTCATGGGTCAATGCTGCGACTTGCTGTGAGTTCAGTGACACGCCGACTGCCAGATTCAGCTGCTGCTTGCTGGCAATGGCGTTGTTCATCAGGTACTTGAACTGAGCCTCGTTGGAGGTCTGGCCATCAATGAACGTCTGGCCGGTTCGGGCCACGACGGCTTGCTGAACAAGGCGTTGCTCATACAAGCCGTCGCCCAGACGCTTGGCGCTGACTTCGGGATCATAGCCAAGGCCTGCGAGCAGGTAGTCAGAACTCATGAACTGCCTAAGCTCGGTGAGCACCGGGTTGGTTTCGATCAGGTACTTCTGCGGCTTGGAAACGAAATTGCTGTCGGGCAGGCCTTCAACTCTGGTAACCGTTTGCGCTGCTGCAGACACGACAGGTGTTATGGCACTGGCGTGAGCCGCAATGGCTGGCTGAGTGGTAGATGTGATGACAGGGTTGGTCTGGGTTACCTCCGGGCCTGGTCCATCTACAGTGACAAGATTGCTCTGAGTAGCCACCGGGTTACGAACAGGGACACTTGCTGGACCGCTTTGAGCACTTGCAACAACATTGGTCACTGCTGCGGTCACGCCTGATTGAACACCTGCCGTCGCCTGATTGACAGCCCTTACCAGGCCACCCGGTATGCCAGTTGCAACCTGACCAGCCTTGTTGACCTGGGTGCCTTGCACCATTCCTGGGTTTTGAGCGACCGAGCCACCCGAAGAAACAGCCGTTATAACGGGAATACCCGTCGTCGAACCTGCTGTCTGAACAGGTAGCAGGGCACCGCTGCCCTGATTGCCAGTATTGATGCCCGTTACGCTGTCGACATTGGTCATACCAGCCGAATCAGAGGTGTGACCAGGCAGTACGAGCCCACCTAATGGAGAGGCGCTTGGCGCACTGGTATCGAAGGCGGATGTATTGGCACTTACACCCGCACTTTGCCGTGTTACTGACGCGATCTGGCGAGTGGCACTGGATATCTGATCAACCGAGCCTATCTGGATGGTACTTGCCTGTGCATCAGAAACGGTGTGCTCGCGTTGAGCGACGGATACCGCTGCGCTGCCCATCGTCCAGCTTTGTGGCAGGCCAACGGGTTGAGCGACAGAAGCAGCGGTGCCGGTCTGGCCGCTCAGGCGGAACAGACCGTTCTGGCCGGTCGGCAGACTGAAGCCTGGCAGGCTTAACGGATTGACTTGTTGCTGGGCCAAGTCTGGCGGCAATTGCTGATTGATGGTAATACGCGTGGAGAACTGACTGCCCGGAGCGTTGGTGTCAGTACGCGAACCGCCGCTCACGTAGCTGTAGCCAGCCCGTACGACATTGTTGCCGATATTGTTACTTGCGTTAACGTTTACCGCGCCGGCGGCCTGGATAATGGCGGCATAGCTCTGATCGCCGTTGCTCAACTGAGTGACCTTGCGGAACTCGGGCATCTCGGTTTCGGTGATGCTTATGAAGTCAGCCATTGCCGCTTCAAGGCCCGTAAGGCTGGAGTCATAACCGCTGCTGCCAAGCCAGTATTTATTGGTGAAGTCGCTCGCCGCGTTGGTCCAGGCTCCTGCATTGGTGGTACGGGCGCTGCGGTATACACGCACAGTTTCGGTATCGCTGGCCTCTATGCCGGTATTGGTCAGATTGTTCAGCGTAGCGGTGAAGTTTCCGCCGGTAGCGATGGTGCTGCTCTGGTTGAGCAGGTCGCCGCCGCTCATGCTAAGACTGCTGCCCGCAGCGATACTGGACGCTGCACTGGCTGCAGTTACTTCCAGTTTTTCACGCTGGGTGATTTCCCAGGTATGAGTTACTTTGCCGCTGCCGCAGTCATTGTTATAGAACTCACGGTTGCACGCGCCCTCATCAATCCTTGCCGTGTAGATGCCGCCATTGCTGGTGGTCAGCAGCGCACGGATGTTTTGTATCGTGCTTGCCGCCAGGCTCATGCTGCCGTCACTCTGGATCGTCGCCGAGCTATTGACGATGCTGTCGGCCAGGGCGCCTTGCCCGTTACGGTCAATGGTGAGATTACCCAGACTGTAGATGTCGGCGTAGCTGTTGTTCAGCGCACTGACCCGCAGGCTCATATTGCCGCCGCTGAAGATCAGCCCGCGATCATTGACCAGTGAGCCAGTGGTCACGGTCAGCGCCTGAGCACTACCCAGCGTGCCTTGGTTGTTGATCCCGCCCGCGTTGACCGTCAGGTTACTCGCCGAGGTGAGGCGACCAGCGTTGTTCAGTTGCCCCCCTGCCGTTACGGTGGTGTCACCACCTCCGCTGATGGTCGTAGCGGCATTAAGGTTCACTTGCGCCGCGCTGAGTCCCAGCGTACCCAGACTGCTGAGGCGACCATTGCCTGCGTAGGTACCACCAAGGTTGAGATTTAGCGCGCCATCACTGGCGATCAACCCGTCGTTGGTCCAGTTGCCACCCGTGCCGACGAAGCTGCTGGAAGCGAGCAGTTGGCCGCTGGCGGTCTGGCTGAAGTTATTGACGTTGACGTTGAGGCGTCCAGCCTGGATTACGTTGCTATTGCTCCAACTGTCGGCGTTGAGGGTCAGACCGCCACGGGTGACGATCGAACCACCGGCTCCGGAAACGTTGGGAGTGGAGATATCGAAGGTCCCACCGCCCGTGTGCAGGAGCGAACCGCCTCCATTGAGGAAACTGGCAGTGTTTAGGATCAGGTCGCTGTTGGCGCTTTCCAGGGTGCCGTTGCGGTTATCGAACAGGTTGCCGATCTGGAAGCTTGTAGCGCCACCACCGCCCAGCGCACGCAGTTGCCCGGTCTGGTTGTCCAGACTGGCAGCTGTGACGGCCAGGGTGCTGTCGCTTTCGATGATGCCGAAGCGGTTGTTCAGTGCGCCGCTCAGGTTCAGTTCGACCTGGCCGCCGGCGATCTGACCGTCATTGTCGCCGCTGTTGTCGAAATTACTGCCGGTAACCCTCACCAAACCCTTGGCATAAAGGCCGCCGTTGCGGTTATCAAAACCCGAGGTAGTGATCAGCGCTTCGCCGGTACGCGCAGAAACTCGTCCGCCGTAGTTGTCGAAGCCGCCCAGCGCAGTCAGGTTGAGACGTTGCGCCTGGATGACACCACCCTGGCGGTTGGCGTCATAGCCGTTTTTCAGCACACCGGTCACGTTCGAGGTAAACAGACCTTGCAGGCTGGACAGCACCCCGCCCTGACTGTAAAGGTCGACGCCGCTCAGGTTCAGGTCACCGCTCTGAGCAATAATCCGACCGTTCTGGTTGTCGACGGTGCCAGCAACGTCAACCCGAAGTGCGCCTGCGCTCTGCACCGTACCCCGAACGTTTGACAGGCTCGCCGCCTGGATACCCGCATTGCCGCCCTGACTGTAGATCAGGCCATCCGCGTCGTTGAGGACACTGCCGTTGGCGATGACCGTCAATGTGTTGTTGGCCGCAATAGTGCCGCGGTTGCGGTTGTCCAGTTGCCCCGATGTAGTGAGGGTCATCAGGCTCTGGCTGATAAGTTGCCCCGCCTGGTTGTTGATCGCGGTGCTGCGCCGCAACAGCAAATTACCGCCGCTGGCCAGCTTGCCATTGGTGTTGGTCAGACTCTCCAGCAAGTCCAGCGTCACCGCCCCCTTGCTGCTGAGGCTGCCGGCACTGTTATCGATACTCCGGCCTTCGAAGCTGAAATCCTGCTGGGCGGCCAGGTTACCCGACGCGTTGCTCAGGGCATTGGCCCTGATCACCAGTCCGGCGCCGCTGTCGATCAGGCCGTTCTGACTGTTATTCAGCAGGCCCGTCACGGTGAGGGTCTGGGCTGTACCACTGGAAAGGATGCCGCCGCTGTTATCGAGGCTGTCAGCGCTTACGTTCAGGGTGTTCTGGCTGACCAACGCCCCGTTGCCGCCATTGAGCAGCTCACCGCTCAGGCTGACTCCGACATTGCCACTGCGACTGGACAGCGTGCCGTTGGTACGGTTATCGAGAAGATTGCCCGAAACGTTGAGGCCCTGCCAGCCGGAGATCAAGCCGTTCTGATTCAGCAGATTGGTCGCGCTGACGGTCAGTACGTTGCTGCTGATCAGCTTGCCACTGCTGTTGTCGAGGGTGCGGCCATTGAAGGTGAAACTCTGTGCGCTGGAGACTTCGCCAGACCGGTTGTTCAGGTCGCGCAGGCGATCAAGCGTCAGAGTCCCGTCAGCGGTAATCAGACCGCCGACGTTGTTAAGGTCGTTGCCTTGCATGTCGATGGACAGCCCGGCATCGCTCATCAGGCGTCCGCCGTTAAGCGACAGTGCACTGAGCACCAGGGTCATGTCGCGGGCAGCCGACACTTCGCCGCCGGCGCCGGACTCAAGGCTCCCGGCAGTAAGGTTCAAAGAGCCGGCGCTGTTGATCAGGCCCTTCGCTGTGTTGTTGATCGATGCCGTACTGAGAATCAGGCTGGCGCCTCCCAATACCTGACCGCTCTGGTTATCGACGCTGGCTGCGCCCATCTTGAGCGTCTGAGCAGCGTTGATCAGACCTTTGTCGCGGTTGGTCAGTGCACCGGTGACGGTGAGGTCAAGATTGTTGCGGCTGGTCAGCGTACCGCCGCTGTTGTCGAGGGTATTGGCGGTGGCATCCACACCGGCTGCGGCGATCATGCCTTTGACGTTGGTCAACGCACGGGCAATGCGCAGGGTCAGCAGCTGGTTGCTGAGCAGTTTGCCGCCGCTGTTATCCAGTTGCTGGGCGTTGAGGGTAAATGCCTGAGCACTGGAGATTTCACCATTCTGGTTCAGAACCTCGTTGACGTTTTTCAGCAGCATTGCGCCTGGTGCATTGATCAGGCCGTTCTGGTTGTTCAACTGGCCGTTGTTCAGGTCCAGGCTCAAGGAGGTGTTGCTGAACAGGCTGCCGCCCTGCTGATCCAGACGGCTGACGCTGGCAGTCAGCGCCTGGCTGCTGCCGATGCTGCCGCCATTGCTATTGGTCAGTCGGGCGGTCGTCAGGTCCAAACGATTGCTGCTGCTGACGCGACCGTTCTGACTGTTGTCGAAATCCCCGGTCCTCAGGGTCAGCAACCCTTTACCGCTGATAGTGCCTTTCTGGCTGTTATCCAGACTGGCACTTTTCAGATCCAGTGCACCGTCAGTCACCAGCCTGCCGCCGCGATTGCCGATTGCCCCGGTGCTGTCGAGGGTCAGCGTTCCGGCACTGGAAATACTGCCCGTGTTGTTGGTCAGACTGCTGGCCTTCAATGCCAGGATATCTTCGCTGCTGATCAGGCCCTGGCTATTATCGAGTGCCGCAGACAAGTCAATACCGATGGCTTTGAGTGCACTGATTCCGCCGCCTGTGTTGTCCAGCGTGCTGCCTACCAGCGTCAAGCCGTCTTGGCCGGAAATCAGACCATTCGCACGGTTATTGACCTGCGAGACATTCAGATTGATTGATTTCTTTACGAGGATCTGACCGTTGTCACTGTTGTCCAGTTGCTGGCCAGTGAGAGTCATCGTGTCTTGGCTGGACAGCTCACCGCCTCGGTTATCGATGTGGGCGACATTGATATCAAGGGCTTTGGTGGCACCAATAAAGCCGTTCTGGCGGTTATCCAGTGTGTCGCCACGCAAGGTCAACGTGCCTTGAGCAAGCATCTGCCCACCCAACTGCTGGAGGCTGCCAATATGTGCTTCTAGGTTTTGCTTGCTGGCAAGCTGACCGAGACCGTTGTCCACAGTCGCGGCGACAAGCTTTACATCGCCGTCGCCGATCAGTGTGCCTTTGACGTTGGTCAGGGTGGTATCTACCGCCACGTCCAGACCCGCGCGACTGCTGATCAAGCCTTCGGTATTGTCCAGACTGGCGCTGCTGGTTTTCAACGTCGCGCCGGAAATAGTGCCTTTGACGTTACTCAGCGCTTTGTTCACGATCAGCGTAAGGGCCTGACTGCTCAGCAACTTGCCGCCGCTGTTATCGAGGCTGTCGACGTTCAATGTGAACGCCTGCGCACTGGAGATTTCACCGTTCTGGTTGGCGACACCTTTAAGGTTTTTCAGCAACAACACGCCGGGAGCGTTAATCAAACCGCCCTGATTGTTCAATTGCCCGTTATTCAGGTCGAGACTCAGCGAGGTGTTGCTGAAAAGCTCACCGGACTGTTGATCAAGGCTGGTGACGCTGGCCGTCAACGCCAGTGCACTGGCGATTCGCCCAGCGTTCTGGTTGATGACCTTGCCTGCGGTCAGCTGCAGCGTGTCGCTGCTGGTCAGGCGGCCCTGACTGTTGTCGAACGTACCCGTTGTGACCTGAGTGGCCCCCTTGCCAGCAATTTTGCCCGCCTGGCTGTTGTCCAGACTTGCGCTATTCAGGGTAAGGGTAGCGTCAGTGGTGACAGATCCAGACTGGTTGTTCAGAACCCCGACCGTGGTGACATTCATGGCGTCTGCACTGGACAGGCTGCCCGAAACGTTTTGAAGGGACGCAGCGTTGATCGTCAGGGCTGATTCGCTGCTGAGCAGACCACTGGTATTGTCCAGCGCACCGGACACATCAATATTCAGATCCTGCTGGCTGGCCAGCGTACCGCCCACGTTATCCAGACGCGTAGCCTCAAGACGCAGGGTGTTGCCAAACAACAGGCCTTTGTTCAGGTTGATCAAGCGCGCGACTTTCAGCCCAAGCGCGGTCCCCGCCAAGACTTTACCGCCGTCGCTGTTGTTCAGCGCCTGGCCAACGATATCCACACTGACCTGGCTGGACAATTCACCAGCCCTGTTGTCGATGTCGGTCACATTGATTTTCAGCGCTTTTGTAGAGCCGACCAGCCCACCTGACCGGTTATCGAGGCTATTACCGGTCAGACTCAGATTGCCCTGCGCAACCAGCTCGCCGCCTTGCTGGGTCAAGCTGCCAATCCTGGCGACCAGGTCCGCCTGACTGGCGATACGGCCTTTGCCATTGAGCACGCTGTCGACCTGCAGTTGCATCAGGCCAGCTGCGTTGAGCAAGCCGCTCTGGTTATCCAGACGCGCGCCGACCAACTCGAGATCGGCATTACTGAAAATAACGCCTTTTTGATCGGCGCTCAGACCGGTCTGGCTGTTATCGAGTGCCCCCACGAACAGCTGCATGCCTTTCTCGGCACGAATCGAACCGCCACGGTTATCCACGCCGTCACTGCGAATCATCAGCAGGTTCTGTGCAGCGATACGGCCGCCACGGTTGTCCAGTGCCTTGCTCGACAGGTCCATCAAGCCCTTGGCTTGCAAACTGCCACCCGCGCTATTGTCCAAAGCGCCGGACAGATCGACAGTCAGTTGACCATCCGTGACCAGCGCGCCGGACTGGCGGTTATCAAGACTCGCAGCGCTTATTTCGAGCCCCTTCCCTGCACCTAGCGTTCCCGCCCGGCTATCGATGGATTCAGTGATGACCAATTTCAGAAACTGATCGGCCATAATCTGGCCAGCGGCGTTGTCGAGGCTCAATGCGTTCAGGCGAGTGTTACCGGCGCTGGTCACTTCACCATTTCGGCTCGATAGCTTCCCGGTGATATTCACCAGCAGATCAGCATCGCTGCTCACGCTGCCGCTGTCGTTATTCATTTCTCCAGCGGCTATATCAATGCCATTGCCGGAAACCAGGCCGCGCAGGTTGGTCAGCAGTTTATCTACACGCACAACCAGTGCCTCATCACTGAGCACCGAGCCTCCGGTGTTGTCCAGCGAAGTAGCGGCCAGCATAAAACCGTTGGCGCTGGAGATTTCGCCGTTCTGGTTGTTGACCGACGTCAGGTTTTTCAACAGTAACTGGCCCGGCGCGATGATCAGTCCACCCTGGTTGTTCAGCGCTCCATTGCTCAGGTCGAGACTGACGTCCTGGTTGCTGTACAGTCGGCCGTCATTGCTCTGATCAAGACCCGTGACCACCGCAGTCAGGGCCATGGCGCTCGCAATACGCCCGGCATCACTGTTGTTGACCTGCCCGGCGTAGAGCTGGAGGGTTCCGGTACTGGTCAGACGACCGCCTTGCCGGTTATCGAAGGTGCCTGTGGCGAGTTTTACTCCGTTGCCTGCAATACGGCCGCTCTGGCTGTTGTCGAGACTGCCGCTGGAAAGCGACAGATTTGCATCACTGAGAATCTGTCCGCCACGGTTCACGAGCGCGCGGTCAACGGCCAGGACAGAAACGCCAGAGCTGGTGATGCTGCCGGCAGCATTACCCAGAGACGCGGCACGCAAATCAAGCGCGCCATCGCTGCGTAATGTTCCCTGATCATTGCTCAGAGCATCTGTGACATTCAGTCCTAGTCTGCTTTTGGCATAGACGCTGCCACTGCCGCTGTTGGTTAGCTGCCCCAGATTCAGTTGCACGCTCTGCTGTCCAGAGATAGCACCACGGCCTTGGTTATTCAGGCTGTCGGCGTTGAGCAGCAGCGCACCATTGGCCAGCAAACGGCCTTTGCCGCTGTTATTGAACTGGCCGACAGTTGCGGTCAGATCAGTGAGGCTGGAGAGTTCCGCATCACGGTTGTCCAGTGTCGTGGCGCTCAGTTCAATACCGGTCGCGGAAATCAAGCCACGCAGGTTAGCCAGCAACTGCTCGACATGCACGATCAAGGATTTATCGCTGATGACCGAACCGCCGGTGTTATCAAGCGAAGTGGCCGCTAGCGTGAAGCCGTTGGCACTTGAGATTTCGCCGCTCTGGTTATTGACCGATGTCAGGTTTTTCAGCAGCAACTGACCCGGAGAACTGATCAGACCGCCTTGGTTGTTCAGTACACCACGGCTTAGGTCAAGGCTGACATTATCGTTACCGTACAACCGGCCATCGTTGGTCTGATTCAGCCCTGTGACCACTGCGGTCAGGGCCATGGCACTGGCGATGCGCCCCGCATCGCTGTTGTTGACCGGCCCGGCACTCAACTGGAGTGCGCCCGTACTAATCAGCCGCCCGTCCTGATGATTGTCGAAAACCCCTGTATCGAGCACGAGGCCTTTACTGGAGATACGCCCGCTCCGGCTGTTATCCAGACTGGCGCTGGAGAGGGTCAACTGCATATCGCTGAGTATCTGCCCACCCTGATTGACGATGGCGGCATTGGTTTTCAAGGCGGAAACGCCAGCACTGGTCACGCTACCGCTGTTATTAGCCAGAGAAGCCGCTTCAAGGTCCAGCGTGCCGTCGCTGCGAAGCACGCCCTGATCATTGTTCAACGCCCCGGACAGCGTCAGACCCAGTGTGTTTTTCGCATAAATGCTGCCGCCAGCCGCATTGCTGAATTGCCCCAGGTTTGCCTGGACATCCCGCTGTCCGGAAATGATGCCATTTTGGTTATTCAGGTTGTTGGCGGTGAGCAGCATTGCTCCATTGGCCAGCAAACGGCCTTTGGCACTGTTGTCGAGCTGGCCGATGACGGCCGTCAGATTGCTTAGACTCGAAACTTCTGCGTTGCGGTTATCCAGCGTCGCAGCACCAAGATTGACACCATTGGCGGAAATCTTGCCGCGAAGATTGTTCAGTAACTGGTTAATGCGTACCACAAGTGCTTTATCACTGAGCAGAGAACCCTCGGTGTTGTCGAGCAACGTTGCCGCCAGCTCGAAACCGTTGGCACTTGAAATTTCGCCGCGCTGGTTGTTTACGACGTTCAGGTTTCTCAGCAACAACTGGCCGGGCGCGTTTATCAGCCCGCTCTGGTTGTTAAGTACGCCGTTACTCAGGTCAAGGCTGACGTCACTGTTGCCATACAGTCGGCCGTCGTTGGCCTGATTGAGACCAGTGACTACAGCAGTCAGGGCCATTGCGCTGGCGATACGGCCCGCATTGCTGTTATTGACAAGCTCGGCATTCAGCTGGAGCGCGCCGGAACTGGTCAGACGCCCGTCTTGATAGTTGTCGAAGGCGCCAGTGTTGAGTGCAAGGCCATTACTCGCAATACGTCCGCTCTGGCTGTTGTCGAGGCTGGCGCTGGTGACCGTCAGTTGCGCATCGCTGAGGATCTGTCCGCCATGGTTCACAACGCCGTTATCGATATTGACCGACGCAGCTCCGGCACTACTGATACTGCCTGCACGGTTGGCCAGCGAGACAGCACGAAGAGAGATTGGGCCGTCGCTGCGCAGCACGCCCTGATCATTGATCAGCGCCCCGCTGAGGGTCAGGTCGAGACTGCTTTTGGCATAGATGCTGCCGCCAGCAGTATTGGTCAACTGCCCAAGATTGAGCTGAACGCCCTGTTGCCCGGAAACGATTCCGCTTATGTTATTCAAACCATCCGCTGTCAATAACAGCGCACCGTTGGCGAGCAGACGACCTTTTTCGCGGTTATCGAGCTGGCCGGTGTTGGCCGTCAGGCTAGCAAGGCTGGACAGTTCGCCATTGCGGTTGTCCAGCGTTGCGGCAGTCAGACTGACCTCGTTGGCAGACACGAGCCCACGAACGTTGGCCAGCAATTGATTGACTCGCACGATCAGCGCTTTATCGCTGATTAACGAACCGTCGGTGTTGTCCAGCGAAGTGGCTGCCAGCATGAAGCTGTTGGCGCTGGAAATCCTGCCACTCTGGTTATTAATACGGTTCAGGTTTTTCAGCAGCAACTGACCGGGAGCGGATATCTGCCCGCTCTGGTTGCTCAGCAGACCGTTATTCATGTCCAGGCTGACGTCGCTGTTGCTATACAGACGGCCGTCATTGGTTTGATCGAGTCCGGTAACGCTGGCTGTCAGAGCCGCTGCACTCGCAATACGACCGGCCTCACTGTTATTGAGCTGACCTGCCGTAAAACGCATCGTCCCGCTGCTGGTCAGACTACCGCCCTGCTGGTTATCGAACTTGCCGGTAGTCAACACAACGCCGTTACCGGAAATGCGTCCTTTCTGGGAGTTGTTCAGACTGAGACTCGTCAGAGTCAAACCGGCATCGCTGACCACTTCGCCGCTTTGATTATTCAACTGCCCAACGACCGATACGCCTAGATCGTTTTTAGCGTAAACGCGGCCACTGCCGGTGTTGGTCAACTGGCCCAGATTCAGCTGGACGCCCAGTTGGCCGGAAACGGTGCCTGAATTGCTGTTTTCGAGAGCATCTGCGGTGAGCAATAGATGACCATTGGCAAGCAGGCGACCTTTTTCACTATTGTCAAACTGGCCGACCGTAGCGGTCAGAGCTGCCAGACTGGATAGTTCCCCATTTTGGTTAGTCAGTGTCGAGGCGCGCAGTTCCAGCCCTGACCCGGAAACCAACCCGCGAAGGTTGGTCAGCAACTGGTCAACCCGTACGATCAACGACCGGTCGCTACGTAGAGTGCCCTCGGTATTGTCCAACGAAGTGGCCGCCAGCGAGAAACCATTCGCACTGGATATCTCGCCGCTCTGGTTGTTCACCACATTGAGGTTTTTCAGCAGCAACTGACCGGGTGCGTTGATCAATCCATCCTGGTTGTTCAGCACACCGTTATTCAGATCCAGGCTGACATCACTGTTGCTATAAAGACGACCATCATTGGTCTGATCAAGTCCGGTGACCACCGCCGTCAGGGCCATGGCGCTGGCGATGCGACCTGCCTCGGTGTTGTTGACCTGAGCGGCAGTCAGCCCAAGGGTGCCGGTGCTGGTCAGGCGGCCGTCCTTGTGGTTGTCGAATGCGCCCGTGGTGACGGTCACGCCGTTCGCTGCAATGCGACCGCTCTGACTGTTGTCCAGCGAACCGCTGGTCAACGTCAGGCTGGCATCACTGAGCATCTGTCCGCCCTGGTTGACGACGGCTGCAGTGGTGGTAATCGAGGCCGTTCCGGCGCTGGTGACGCTGCCGCCGCTGCTGGCAAGGCTCGCCGCGCTCAGGTTCAGGGTGCCATCACTGCGCAGCACGCCCTGATCGTTATTGACGGCTCTGGTGGCGTTCACGCCCAGGTTGTTTCTGGCGTAGACGCTGCCTTTGCCGGTGTTGGTCAGTTGCCCCAGCGTCAGTTGCACGTTCTGCTGGCCGGACACTGATCCGGCGTTCTGGTTGTTCAGCGTGTCAGCTGTGAGCTGCAAGGTGCCGTTGGCCAACAGGCGACCGCTGCTGCTGTTGTCGAACTGAACGAGCGTGGCGGTCAGATTGCCCAGGCTGGAGATTTCCCCGGTGCGGTTGTCCACGGTGCCGGTGTTCAGCAGCAGGCCACCTGCAGAGTTGATGATGCCCAACTGGTTGAGCACCTGGCCGGAGATGCGCGCAGTCAATACGGCGCCGCTGGACAGTTTGCCTTGCTGGCTGTTATCCAGCGTTTGAGCGGTGATGTTCAGATTGCCGCTGCTGCTGATCAGCCCGCTCTGTGCGTTCAGTACTTGAGAGGCATTGATATCTGCGTTGCCACCCTGGCTCAGAATACGGCCGGACTGACGGTTGTCGATCACGCCCGCAGCAACCCATGCGCGGGCCTGTCCGTTCAGTGTGGCGCCCTGGTTGTTGAGCGTCTGGGTAACGGTCGCCTGCAAGGCGCGGCTGGCGGTGATGCTGCCGCTGTTGGTCAGGTCGTTGGCCGACAGGGTCACATCGCCCGAAGCGTTGCGGCTGTTGTCTGCGTTGACGCCCGCTTCGATCACGGCCGAGTTAC
>Ga0265798_10000192_pt1 | contig 112918 bp, 89 predicted proteins | sample P3T30metagenome_FD_192430 | JGI IMG/M metagenome (GOLD analysis project Ga0265798, IMG submission 192430) | Plant litter microbial communities from East Loma Ridge, Irvine, California - P3 T30 | ecosystem: Environmental > Terrestrial > Plant litter > Unclassified | place: USA: California...
CAGTGGATCGCCCGCTTTCATGGGGTGGCCTCACGCTATCTGCCGAATTACCTGGGATGGCGTCGGGCGCTCGACGGTCAGCGCATTGCTACCGTTGAACAATTGTTTTGTGTCGCAATCAGCCCCATCAATAGCTTACGGTGACAGCGCCTTAATCAAAGAACCGTCGTTCCCGCCCGAGCAGGCGGGGAACGACAGTTCATGGGCTGTTGGCCCTGAGCGATCACCCGGCGATCAGGCTCGCAAACCGACCCAGGTCGATATTCCCGCCGCTGATCAAGATACCGATCTTCTTGCCCTTCAAGCTGTCCTTCATCTGGCGCGCCGCCGCGAACCCCAGGCACCCGGTCGGCTCCACCACGATCTTCATGCGCTCGGCGAAGAACCGCATGCACTCCACCAGTTCGTCGTCGCTGACGGTCAGGATGTCGTTCACGTCACGCCGGATGATCGGAAAGGTCAGCTGCCCCAAGTGCTGCGTCTGCGCCCCGTCCGCGATGGTGCGCGGCGTGTCGATGTGCACGATCTCGCCCTTGCGGAACGACTGCTGCCCGTCGTTGCCCGCCTCCGGCTCGACGCCGTACAGCGCGCAATCGGGCGCCAATGCACGCGTGGCCAGCGCGGAGCCGGACAGCAGCCCGCCGCCGCCCAGGCACACGAAGAAGGCATCGAGCGCGCCGACTTCCTCGAACAGCTCCTTGGCCGCCGTCCCCTGCCCGGCGATGACGTCGGCATGGTCGTACGGCGGGATCAGGGTCAGCCCGTGCTTCTCGGCCAGGTCGCGTCCAATCTGTTCGCGGTCTTCGGTGTAGCGGTCGTAGGTCACCACGGTGGCGCCGTAGCCGCGCGTGGCGGCGACCTTGGCCGCCGGGGCGTCCTGCGGCATGATGATCGTGGCCGGCATGCCCAAGAGGCGCGCCGACAGCGCCACCGCCTGCGCGTGGTTCCCGGACGAGAACGCGACCACGCCGGCGCGGCGCTGTTCGGGACTGAACCTGGCCAGCGCGTTGTAGCCGCCGCGGAATTTGAAAGCGCCCATGCGCTGCATGTTCTCGCACTTGAAGAACACCTCGGCGCCGAATTCCTCGTTGACCGTGCGCGAGGTCAGCACCGGCGTGCGGTGCGCGGCGCCGGCGATGCGCGCCGCGGCCTGGACGACGTCTTCGTAGGTAGGGAGTTGAGGCATGGTCATGGGTGATCGGTTCCTTGTCGATTGGCCGGCGGGTGGCGCCGAATTGGAAATACTATCCAAGCCGCACCAGGCCGTCAAACAGCAAGCCCGTATTGCGGTGAAGCGAGCGCTAGTGCATGATCTGACCGTAAATACAGCTGCACCGCCGTGCGCTGCCGCCAACCGACTTGCGTGAAGCGATGCCTCTCAATCTGACCCGACCATTGGCGGCGGCGTGGGTGCTGCTGCTCTTGCTCATCATGCCGGTGTGGGCCATGGCCGCTGCCGCCTCCGGGACCTCGACCGCAACCGCGGCCACGGCCACGGCCGGTTCGCGTGAACCGGTGCACGAGCGCCACCTGCTGCAGCTGCACCATACCGTCTGGAACGCGCGCGACGGCGTGCCGGTCACGCCGACCGCATTGGCCCAGACCACCGATGGCTTCCTGTGGATCGGCGCCAGCGCGCGAACTCGATGCCGCCTGCGAGGCGCAGTGCTACCGCATCGCGCTGGAGGCCATTGCGAATGCGATGCGCCACTCGGGCGGCGCCACCGTGCACGCCTGCCTGTGCTACCGCGCCGACGCCTTCGTGCTGACGGTGCGCGACGACGGCGCCGGCATGCCGGAAGCGCTGGTGCGCCAGGGCCGCGGCGGCCACTTCGGCCTGCAGGGCATGCGCGAGCGCGCCGCCGACATTGGCGCGCAGTTCAAGATAGCCGGCGCCAGCGAAGGTGGCACGCTGGTCGAACTGCAGGCGCCGGCGCGGCGCGCCTACGAGGTGCTGCAGCTGGCTTGAAGCGGTGCGCCTGCCTCCAGCAGCTGCCGGCGCACGTCGCGGTTGCGCCGCCCCACCCAGCGACGACGTGGAAGATGCGCTCGAAGGTGACGTGTTCGACGTACACCGCGGTTTGCTGGCCGCTGAGTTCTGGTTGGAAATACAATACACGCTTTTTCACTCTGACCAGGCAGGCTCACGGCAATGAAAACAGCAGAAGTAAAACAACTCGTTCACACCGTCCTCGCGACCTTGCCGCGCCCGTTTACCGTCGATGTTGTGGATGACGTGTTCCACGCGATCGAACGCGAGCCCTATCTGCTCGAACGCTACCAGGAGCTGTGTATCGGGCTTCAAAAAAACGTTGTCCATCAGTGGATCGGCTACTGGACCGCTGCTGCGCTGGGCACGACCGGTGAGAAGCAACGTCCAAGCAAGAAGAACCACCTCGCCGGTTCGTATTCGCTGCTTGAAACCAACCGCACGGCGGATGAAGTGGCCACGCTGATCCGCGACCTCAACAGCGGCGCGACGCCGTTTGCCGCCGCCGGCGCCGTGGATCCGGACGTGCCCGACCGCCAGCGACTCGCGGACGAACTCGCGATCGCACAAGACCCGGATCTGCCGCCTACCGAAAAGCTGGCCATGATCAATGCGCGGCGCGGCCAGGGCTTGTTCCGCCAGCGCGTACTCGGCATCGAGCGCTCATGCCGGCTCACCGGCGTCGACGATCCAGCCCACCTGCGCGCCAGCCATATCCAGCCGTGGTCGCAGTCGAACAATCAGGACCGGCTGGACGGCAATAATGGCCTGATGCTCGCTCCCCACATCGACCACCTGTTCGACCGCGCCCATATTTCGTTCAATGACGACGGCACGCTGCTGGTATCGAATGCAGCGATCCGCACGCTGCTCAAGACCTGGGGCATCGACGTCGATACGCCCGCCATGGCGCCACGGCCGTTCAATGCCGGCCAGCGCGGCTTCCTCGCGTGGCACCGCGCAGCGTTCAGGGAGCAGCAGGAAAACATGGCCGCGTAACTAGCGCGGCGCGATGGCAATCGCCGACCATTGCACGTCCACGCCCGGCAAGCGCGTCTCGCGGTCGCGCCGGTAGCTGTGATAGGTGAAGCCTGCACCATCGGCATGGCGCCGGTCGGCCGTACACATGGTGCAGGCCCCGCTCGACCAGAGCGCGCCGAAACCGGCCTGCTCCAGCTGCCAGCGCACCACCCCGGCCAGGTTCAGACGGCGCGGGCGCGGCGTCAGCAGCTGCGGCGCGATGGCGTAGCGCGCGCGGAACGCGTCGATCACCTCGTCCGATACTTCATAGCAGCAGGCCCCGGCCGTAGGGCCGATCGCGGCGTGCCACTCGGCGGGCGACTCGCCGCGTGCTGCCAGCATGGCGGCGAAGGCGTCGACGATACCGTCGCAGGCCCCGCGCCAGCCGGCGTGCAGCGCCGCCACCGCCGCGCCGTCGTGGCGCGTCAGCAGTACAGGTGCGCAGTCGGCGGTGGCGATGGTCAACAGGACATGCGGGCGCTCGGTGAACATGCCATCGGCTTCGCCACAGTCTTCGCCCGGCTGCTTGACCATCGCGATACGGGTGCCGTGGCGCTCGTGCTGCACGGCGCGCGTGGCCCAGGTGGCGGGAAATGACGCAGCCATGTCGTCGTCGCGGCTGCCGAAGCCGTGGTCAATGCCGGCGATACGTTGCAGGACGGGGCTGATGAGCATGGCGAGGAGCGGATGAGGGCGACGCGATGCATTCTACCCCGCTACACCTGGTGCGCGTTCGCGCGCATGCGTGCGGCCTTACTTGCGCGGTAGGCGCTTGATTTGCAAACCACTACCTGCCACAAAACTACCAATGATCACAGGAAATGTCGTCAAGAATCGTTCGCGGGAACGACAGTCTGATCCTTAGCCGCCACGGCATCTTGGACTACAGCCGCTTGTGAACCAGCGAACAGAAGGCAAGTGATGCAAAGAAGACAATGGTTCATCCCTACCAGACCCCGACGAGGAGTCGACCATGAAGCGTCATCTCTGCAAGATTTTCCTGATTGCCGCAGCCGCCTGCACCGCCCCGGCGGTGCTTGCCGATTCGGTGATCGTCAAGTGCATCGACGGCGCGGGCCGCGTGACCCTGACCGACCAGCAATGCGAAGCCGGCGCCGCCACCGTGCGCGTGGCCAGCATGCCGGCCAACGACGGCATCACGCAGGTAGCGCCGTATCCGCTGGTGAGCCACGAAGCCAACCTGCCGCCGGCGCGCGAACTGCAGCGCCGCGCGCTGCCGCTGCGCGGCGCGCATGCGGTGGCCAAACCGATGGAAGGCGACGTCGCCACGCTGAAGGCCGCGCGCGCCCAGTTCCTGCTCGACGATAGCGATCACCGCACCGCGCTGGCCGGGCTGGACTGAACCGGCCGCCTGAGCCCTGCAGCGTCAGCGCGCCGTCTTCGCTGCTGCTGCAGGGCTCAAGCGCGGACGCAGCAATCGCTCGAGCCGATCCGGCCGGCCCGGAATCCGTTCCAGTGCCGGATAGCGCATCCCGCCGGCGTAGCCGATGGTAACGTGGTGCGTGCGCCCGTCGGACTCCACGCCCAGCGCGATCCCGCCCGCGCGCCGCGCCGCCACCGCCGCCGCCAGCCGCTCGACACTGAACGGTTCACCTTCCACCTCGACGATGCGCGCCCCCGGCGCCAGCCCGGCCCTGAACGCGGGGCCGTTCCAGCCGACCGCGCGCAACACCCCTTTCGGGTTGACCTCGATCCCGATGCTGTAGCTGAAATCGGGCACGCCTTCGCCCTGCAGCGCGCGCTGGACGTAGCGGCTTGGCGTCGAGGTGTAGATGAGCCGGTAGCCGGCGCGCTCCAGGCCGTCCAGAAGTCCGGCGTCGTCATGGCCGTCGATGCGCCGCGCGAGATAGCCGGCCCAGTCGAACGGCGCCAGCGCGGACAAGGCGGCGCGCACGTCATCCGCCGTGTAGCGCTTGAGCGTCTTGCCATTGACGGCGAAGAACCTGGCCGCGAAGTCGTCCATGCCATACCGGCCCTTGCTGCGCTCGCGCAGGATGCCGTCGATGTCCAGCCACAGCAGCACGCCTTCCGCGTAGTAATCCTTGCGGCGCTGCCAGTCCTGCCAGCTGACGCCGGCGCCGCCCGGCATCGTGACCGGGTCGAGCGCGCTGTCGGCGAGCGACTTCCAGGCCCGGCCCGGCCGCTGCATCATGGCCGCGGCGTCCAGCGCCAGCGCGTCGCGCGTGTCCTCGACGCTGCGCAGGCCGGCCCGGGCGCCGATCACCCGGCCCCAGAATTCGGACTGGCCTTCGTACACCCACATCAGCGTGCTCCCCATCGGCACATTGGGCGTCGGCGTCCAGTGGTCGAGCGGTTGCGCGAACTTGCCGTTCCAGGCGTGGACGTATTCGTGGACGAACAGGTCGATCACCGGGGCATACGCCGCGCTGTCGGCCAGGAAGTCGGGCGGCAGCGTGATCTCGGCGGCGCGGATGTGTTCCAGGCCGCCGGGGCCGGGCAAGCGGGTGGTCAGCGGCACCAGGTAGTCGAAGTGCGGAAACGGCGGCGCGCCGAACACCGCCGCGGTTTGAAACGCCACCGCGCGCAGCGGCGCATCCATCGCGGCCGCACCGGCCAGGTGTTCTTCCTTTGCGGCCAGATAGGTCACCCGCAGCGGCGCCGCGGCGCTGCCCAGCTCGCGCCGCTGGACGTATGGCGCGGCCAGCACCGGCGAATCGAGCAGCAGGTCGAGCGTCACGCGCTCGAATTCGACCGCCCGGCCTGCGCCTTTCTGCTGGGCCAGCGGGCCGGCCGCCGTGAATCCGGGTGGCAAGGTCAGCGATGCCTCGACCGGGATGCGGCGCGCGAACCAGCCGGCCGGATACAGGATCACGTTCTGCCACTGCAGGTTGAGCAGCTCGGCGCTGAGCGGGCTGCGGGCGCCCAGCGGCGCCAGGTACTGGAACGCCAGCGCCAGCTCGCGCACGCCCGCCGGCACCTGGACGTGGAACGCATGCGGGTCGAGCGCATCGCGCCGCCATGCCAGGCGCTGGCCGCCGCCCTGGACCACCAGGCCGGCCAGGCGCTGCACCTCGATCGTCGGGCCATGACTGCCGCCGTCCCACTGCGGATACAGCAAGGTGACCGGCCCCGGCGCCGGCACCGGAATGCGCTGCGTGACGCGCACGATGCGCTGCGCGGTATCGCTGGCGTCGACAGCGACCTGCAGGGTTCCGGGGAAGGCACGGTCGCGCGGCGCCGGGACGCTTGACACAGGCATGGTCCATGCCTCGACGCTTGCCGCCGGCAGCGCACTCAACAGAAAGGGAATCAGGAGCAGCGTGGAAATGCGTCGTGCCATTGCATGAGTGAAGGTGTGGAAACCCTTCATTATCATGCAATTAATGTACGCAAACTGTATGGAAATGTCCCCCTGGCCAGGCCCGGGGGCGATCTCAATGCAAGCGCGTCACGCTCGCCAGATGCGGCGGCGGCGGATTGTCCAGTTCCTGCAGCAATTCCAGCAAGGCCGGATCGGTGATGAAGCCGGCTGCCGAGCGCGCTGCCAGCAATCGTTCCGGCGGCTGCGAACGCGCCACCACATAACCCTGCACGTAGTTGACGCCGATCTCGTGCAGCGTCTGCACCGTGGCCGCGTCCTCGGCCCATTCCGCGATCGTCTTCATGCCCAGGTTGCCGGCCAGGCTGACGATCGCTTCCACGATCGCCACGTTGGCCGGGTGGGCATTGATGTTGACGATGAAGTTGCCGTCGATCTTGAGCACGTCGGCCGGCAATTCCTTCAGGTACGAGAACGAGGTGTAGCCGGCGCCGAAGTCGTCCAGCGCGACCTTGACGCCGAAGCTGCGCACCTGGTCGATGAAGCGGCGCGTATTGTCCAGGTCGTGCAGCGCCACGCTCTCGGTGATTTCCAGGCACAGGCGGTTGGCCACGTGCACGTAGCGGCCCAGGATGTCGAAGGTGTCCTGCACGAAGCGCTCGTCGTTGAGCGAGGCGCCGGACAGGTTCATGCACACGAACCGGGTATTGACCAGCGCATCGGCATGCTCGGCGATCCAGGCCAGCGTGGTATTGAGCACCCAGCGGTCGATCATGCTGGCGCGGCCGCTCTTTTCGGCGGCGGCGATCACGGCGCCGGCCGGGATCACGCGGCCATCGGCTTCGCGCATGCGCAGCAACACCTCGAAATTGAGCGACTCGTGCGGCGCGCGCAGCGACATGATCGGCTGCATCTCGAGCAGCAGGTTGTCGGTGGCGTGCGGGCCGGACAGGCGCTCGACCAGGTCCAGCTCGGCGGCGCGCTGGCGGAAGGCGTCGGCGCCGCGCTCGTACACCACCAGGCCGTCGCCGATGCCGGTCTTGGCTTCGCGGCAGGCGCGGTCGGCGGTCGAGATCGCATCCTTCATCGGCATGCCCGGCACCACTTCGATCACGCCGACCGAACCGCGCACGTGGAAGGCCTTGTCGCCCACCCGGTACGGCGTGTTGCCGAGGCGGTCGACGATGCCGCGGCAGATGATCGAGGCCAGCGGGATCGCCGTTTCCGGCATCACGATCACGAATTCGTCGCCGCCCACGCGGCCGATCTGCTGGCCGCCGGCCAGCATCGCGCCCATCCGTTCGCACACCTGTTTCAGCACTTCGTCGCCGGCGGCGTGGCCGAACAGGTCGTTGATCAGCTTGAAGCGATCCAGGTCGACGTAGGCCAGCGCCATCGGCCGCCCCTGCGCCAGACTGGCGGCGGCGACGCTGAATTCGCGCTCGATGCCGCGCCGGTTATAGACTTTGGTCAGCGGATCGTTGTTGGCCATGAAGCGCAATTGCTCGGTGGCCTTGTGTTTTTCGGTGGTGTCCTGCAGCACGCCTTCGATGCGGGCGCGCGCCAGCGTGGCGCTGACCAGGAAGCGCTGGTTGCCGTCGCGGCTGGCCAGTTCCATCTCGGCCTCGGCCTTGCCGTGCACCTGCTCGTGCAGGTTAGTCCAGCTCGCTTCCGTGAAGAACTGGCGCCAGGCAGTGCGGCCCGGGGTGAAGCCGGTCATGCCCAGCATCTTTTGCAGCGCCGGATTGACGCTCAGGAAGTGGCCGTACATGTCGAGCGTGAACAGGCCCACCGGCATCGCCTGGTAGGCATGCTCCAGCTCTTCCTGGGCGGCCTGGCGCTTCTCGGTTTCCATGCGCATCTGTTCGGCCACGGCGAGCGCCGCCAGCAGGCTCGACGCCAGCGCGGCGGTGACGCTGTTGATTACGCCCAGCAGCTCGCGCATGCCGAGCGCGGCCGACAGCACTTCGGCCAGCGAGGCCAGGAAGGTGACCGCGAACGAGGCTCCGAACCATGCGGCAACGCGCGTGCGCGACTCGACGATGATCTTGAACAGGCCGATCGTCATCAAGGAGAAGCAGCACACCAGGATGCCCCACAGCAGCGGCAGGTACATGCCGTACGGCAGCAGCATGGCCGCTATCAACATCGGCATGCACAGCCATTGCATGACGCGCATTGGCAGCGCGTAGCGCATCTCGGCCAGATGTTCCTTCAGTAGCGCCTGGTACAGCGTCAGGGTGGCGATGCCGTACAGGGTGATCGTCACCGCGCGGCTGCGCAGCAGCCAGTCGGACGGCACGGTCTGGCCCAGCCATTGGATGTCCCAGCCGGCCGACAGCGCGCCCACCCGCAGGTTCAGGATCAGCCAGCCGGCAAACAGCACGTACACCGGCTGGCGATTGATCAGGGCGGTGATGATGATGAACAGGGCGAGGACGATCATGCCGCCGTCGAGCAGGCCCGACTTGCGGTGATATTGCTCGACCGACAGCGCGAACTGGTCGGCCGGCCATTGCAGCACGCTCAGGCGCGCCGGACCGGCGAAGCCGGCGCGGCACAGCAGCTGGCGCGGCAGCGGCGTCGCGTGCAGCGAGAAGCCGGCCTTTTCGGCGCGCAGCACGCCGCGCTCTTCGCTGCGGGTGGCATTGCCGAGCGGCTCGAGCGTGGCGGCATCCCAGCAAGCGATGTCGAGGGCGTGACGCGACGGGAATTCGACCACCTGGGCGCCGGGGCGCGGCATCGGCTCGAACAGGAACCAGACCGGCGCTTCCGACAGGTGGGTGTCGTGGCCGTTGGTGAGCGGGCGCGCGTGCACCTGGGCCAGCGCGCTGGCCGGCTCCAGGGCGGCGGACTCGTCGACGGTGACGTGCATCGCCAGCGGCACGTCGCCGCTGGTACGGTATTCGTCGTGCCAGAACAGCAGCGCGACCAGCGACACGATGCCGATCCCGAGCGGAATCAGGTAGAACGAGAAGATCTTTAACACCAGCTCGACGGCCGAGTGCACGGCGGCCGGCATCTTGGAGCGCAGCTGGGGTTTGAGGTTGGACATAGACGGCTTCGAGGCAAACTTGAGCTGCCGCGCACATGATGAAGACAGTGCGGCGGCCACTAAACCGCAAGGATACAGCTTTCGCCTGATGCCGTCATGCAATAAATGCTCAGGCTACGGCCATTTCACAACGGTTTGCCTGTGCGTGCAGCTCGGTCCTGGACGGCACGACCAGGCTCGGCGGCGGCGCGACCGGACCGATGTCGATGTCCGGATGGTGGGTGTTGAAAAAGAAGTTCAGCATCGGATGGCGCGCCTCAAGCCAGCGCTGCTCGAAGGTGGCGATCTCGAACGCCATCACGCGGTGCGGGATGTTGCCGACGTGGCGCAGCGGCACCATGCCCTGCTCCGGGAACACGTCGACGAACATCAGCTGCTGGTACTGGCGGTCGACCGGCGAGCGGCCGGTGGCCACCGAATAGTCGATCGCGTTGTCTTCGCAATACATGAAGCAGGCCTTGACCAGCGCGATCTTGACCATGCGGCCGACGCGGCCTTCGTCGATGCCCAGGCGCGTGGCTTCCACCAGGCGCTTGCCCTGCAGCCAGTCAGGCAGCACGATCGACTCTTCCACGCCCAGCGGGCGGTACAGGTTGGTACGGATGCGGGTGCTGCCGATCGGCGTACCGTCGAGCTTGGATTCGGCCAGCAGCACGATGGTGTCGGCGTCGTAGTCGGCCGCTTCCGGCTGCGCCAGGCTGCGGGCGAACTCGGGCACGTGGCGGGCATAGGCGGCGTGGCGCACGCGCACCGCCTTCAGCAGATCCGCTTCGGTCTCGACCCGGCGGACGGTGAACGGCAGGCGTTCGACACTACGTCCCGCAGCGGCTTCGCGTGCGGTGCGCGAGCGGGACGCTTTTGACGGGTTGAAAACGGCTGCTGGAAACAGCTCCATGGCGGCACTCCTGAATGAAAGTTTGATAATCGGTTGGTGTGAGACAAATTATCAATCCGGCCATGGAAAATCGAACTGCTGAGTAAGCGTGCTTTTTGCCTTCTATTTGATGCTCAGCAATACGGCTGCTGACTAGCAAATGCTAATTGTTCTAAAACGGGTGCTACAGCCTGGTCATGCAGGTGTTGCCTTGCGCGTTAATCTGGATACAACACCGTCAATCACATCATGCGCGCCGAGCCTGACACGCGGATCGACGCCCCGGCTTCGCTGCCGATCTCGGCCGTCAGGCGCGAGCGCATGCCCATGTCTTCGCCCTGCACCACCTCGATGCGTCCACCGTGCGGCCAGCCGATGTCGCGCAGGTAGCCGGCCAGGGCCGCGGTGCCGGCGCCGGTGGCCGGGTCTTCATAGACGCCGCCCGAGGCGAACGGGTTACGGGTATGGAACAGTTGCGCGTGCTCGGCCCAGGCCAGCACGATCGTCACCAGGCCGTAGCGCGCCATCAATTCCCGGCCGGCTTCCAGCTCGTAGCGCATCGCGGCCAGCGCCGCGCGGTTCGACAGCGCCAGCACCAGGTGGTCCGCCCCGCCATGTGCCAGCGCGGGCGGGATGCGCGGGTCGAGCTCGGACGGCGCGTAGCCGAACAGGTTCAGTGCGGCCTCGACCAGGTCGCCTGGGGCCGGCTTGCTGCGCGTTGGCGGCGACTGCAGCGCGGCCTGCACCCGCTCGCCGTCGCGCCGGCCTTCGACCGTGATCGCGGCCGTGTTCAGCTGCAGCGCGTAGCGGCCGTCGCCGTGCTTGCGCGCCAGCGCGGCGCCGAGGGCGATGGTGGCGTGGCCGCAGAACGGCACTTCGGACTCGGGAGAAAAATAGCGCACGCACCAGCCCTCGCCTTGCGGTGCGGCGAAGGCGGTCTCGGAAAAGCCGACCGCGTGCGCCAGGCGCCCCATCTCGGCGGCCGGCGGCAGACTGGCGCCGATCCAGACCCCGGCCGGGTTGCCACCCTGGCCGTGGTCGTCGAAGGCGGCGATGCGCTCGATGGTGTCGAGTCCCGGGGTGGCGTGCTGGTGCATGGCGATCCTTGCGCTGGATGAGGAAAACACAATGATAGCGCTGGCGTGGGCGCGGCGCTTGGCATCGAACGCCGCCGTCGCCGGAAGCCGTGTAGAGTCGGCCGGGTGCGCGTCGGTATGCCGCGCTTTCCCACCCACTCACGCAGGAGACACCATGTTCAACGCTGACGAGTTTGCCCGACTACGCTTTCTGGAAGGCCGCTGGAAGGGCGAGACCCCGGACGGCACCGAGTTCTTCGAAGTGTATGACCGGCCGCAGCCGGACACGTTCCGCTCGCGCCGCTTCACCAGCGCCGCCTTCACCGAGCACAGCGACGGCAGCACGATCTTCCTGCGCGACGGCGAAGTGACCTCGCAGTGGGGAGAGTTTACCTGGCGCGCCAGCGTCATCGACGACGCCAGCGCCACCTTCGAGCCGGTGAACGCGCCCAGCCGGTTCACCTGGCGCCGCCTCGACGGCGCCACGCTCGAAGCGCACCAGCGCTGGAGCGTCGACGGCAAGGAGCAGCAGCTGACGATCCGGATGGTGCGGGTCGGCTAGCGCGCTTTTTCCATCTTCGGCAGCAGCGCCGCCATGATGCCCAGGAGCGGCAGGAACGAGGCGATGCGGTACACCTGCTCGATGCCGTGGATGTCGGCGATGTGGCCCATGGCCGCCGCGCCGACGCCGCTGATGCCGAACATCAGGCCGAAGAAGATCCCCGAGATCATGCCGACCTTGCCCGGCACCAGCTCCTGCGCGAAGACGACGATGGCCGAGAAGGCCGACGACATCACCAGCCCGATCACCACCGACAGTACGCCGGTCCAGAACAGGTTGGCGAACGGCAGCGCGATGGTGAACGGCGCCGCGCCCAGGATCGAGAACCAGATCACGCGCTTGCGCCCGATCTTGTCGCCGATCGGACCGCCGGCGAAGGTACCCGCCGCCACCGAAGCCAGGAACAGGAACAGGTACAGCTGGGCGGTACCGACCGGCAGGTGGAACTTGTCGATCAGGTAGAAGGTGTAGTAGCTCTGCAGGCTGGCCATGTAGATGTACTTGGAGAACACCAGCAGCGCCAGCACGATCAGCGCCTGCCGCACCTTGTTGCGCGGCAGCGCCGGACCGGCGTGCGCCGCGGCCTTCTTCACCATGTTCTGCAGGTGGTTGCCGTACCAGCGACTGACGCCGATCAATACCGCGACGGCCACCAGCACCAGCAGCATGAACCAGGCAATCCTGCCCTGCCCGCGTCCGACCACGATCGCCGCGGCCAGTAGCGGGCCGAGGGCCGAACCGAGGTTGCCGCCGACCTGGAACAGCGACTGGGCAAAGCCGAAGCGCCCGCCCGAGGCCAGGCGCGCCACGCGCGAGGCTTCCGGGTGGAAGGTCGAGGAGCCGACGCCGATCATGCCGGCTGCAACGAGCAAGGTGGCGAAGCTGTTGGCGTACGCCAGCAGGCCGACCCCTAGCAGCGTGACGCACATCCCGACCGGCAGCAGGAACGGGATCGGTCGCTTGTCGGTATACAGGCCGATCCAGGGCTGCAGCAGCGAGGCGGTGCACTGGAAGGTCAAGGTGATCAGGCCGACCTGGGTGAAGCTGAGGGCGAATTCGTGCTTCAGCAGCGGGTAGATCGAGGGGAGGACAGCCTGGACGCAGTCGTTGAGCAGGTGGACGAAGGCGACCGAGAACAGGATTTGCATCACGGTGCCGGATGCGGCGGGGGATGCTGCGGTAGTTGAAGAAGGCGTTGTGGACATCGGAAAGCGTGCGAATCATGCCGGGCAAGATGGACAGCCTGACAGGATAGTCCATTTTGCCGCGGCAGGTGCGGCGCGTCCCCGGATGCGCAAAGACCGTCATACCTGCCAATGGCAGGGATGACGGTCTTCAGGTTGACGGTGCTACGTCTTTATTTGGCCGGCACCAGGCGAATCGCCTGCCCGCCACCCGGCGCCAGCTTCAGCTTGAGCGTATCGGCCGACGTCACGTTGCGCTTCTCGATCACCACGTCGAACTTCTTCTCGGTGCGGTAATCCGCCTGGTCGCCGTCGCGGTAGATCTCGGCCACATAAGTGCGGCCCTGGTCCAGGAACGACAGCGGCATGTCCAGCGTGCGTGCAGTGCCGTCGGTGACCGAGCCCACGTACCAGGCGTCCGAATGACGGTCCTTGCGCGCGATGGTGGCGTACTCGCCCACTTCACCATGCAGCACGCGGGTGTCTTCCCAGTCGGTCGGCACGTCCTTGATGAACTGGAACGGGCCTGGATAGCGCTCGTAATGCTCGATCAGGTCAGCCGCCATCACCACCGGCGAGTAGATCAGCACGAAGTTGGCCAGCTGCTTGGCCTGAGTCGAGTTGAACGGCTTCTTGTTCTTGCCTTCCAGGCTCAGGATGCCCGGCGTGTAGTCCAGCGGGCCGCTGAGCATGCGGGTGAACACGATGTTGGCTTCGTGGTCAACCGTGTTCGGCGGTTCGCCCCAGGCGTTGTATTCGACGCCACGCGCGCCTTCGCGCGAGATCCAGTTCGGGTAGGTGCGGCGCAGGCCGGTGTCCTTCACCGGTTCGTGGGTGTTGATGGCGATCTTGTAGCGCGCCGCTTCCTCGATCACCTTCTGGTAGTGGCGCACGCCCTCTTGCGAGTCGGTGTAGCCGAAGTGGATCTTGCCGTTCTTGCCCATGAACTGGGCTGCGCCGCCGTCGGTCACGTAGCCGGTCTTGATGCTGTCCACGCCATTTTTCGCGTACAGCTTCAGTGCCGCATCCAGCTGCTTTTCATAATGGGCGATATTGCCGCCGGTCTCGTGGTGGCCGATGATGCGCACGCCGCGCTCCTTGCCGTAGGCGGCGACGGCCGGCAGGTCGAAGCGCGGGTTCGAGCGCGTGAAGTCCATGTCGGCGCCATTGCCGGCCCAGTCGCTGTCCCAGCCCGGATTCCAGCCTTCGACCAGCACGCCGCGGAAGCCGTTCTTGGCGGCGAAGTCGATGTAGCGCTTGGTGTATTCGGTGGTCGCGCCCAGCTTCGGACCGTTAGCCCACGACTTGGTCTCCAGGTGCATGTCCCACCACACGCCGACGTACTTCGATGGCTTGACCCACGAGACGTCGCCGAGTTTATTCGGCTCGTTCAGGTTCAGCACCAGGTCCGACATGTACAGGCCGGCTGCGTTGTCGGCGATCTGCATGGTGCGCCATGGCGTGGTGAAGGCGCCGCTGCGCACCACCGGGGAACCGTTGGCCGATGGCGTCAGGTGCGCGCGCAGGCGCTGGCCTTCGACGCGGCGCAGCCACATCGAGGCGTAGTCCACCAGCGCCGCTTCATGGAAGGCGATGTGGGTGCCGTTGTCCATCTTGACCGTCATCGGGGTATTGGCCATGCCGACTTCGCGCAGCGGCGACTTCTGGATCGGATATTCCAATGCCCAGACTTCGCCGGCCTGCTGCCACCAGGCGGTGGCCGTGGCAGGGCCAGCGACCACGAACTCGGTCAGCTCGTCGGCGATGTGCACGGCGCGGTTGTTGGCCTGTTTCGGGAATTCGTAGCGGAAGCCGACGCCGTCGTCGAACACGCGGAACACGATTGCCAGGCGGCGGCCGTCGTTTTTCTTGACGTCGACGCGCATCTGGCGGTAGTGGTTGCGCACGGTGCGGCGCTCGCCCCACGGCTGCTCCCAGGTGCTGTCATGGTCGGTGACCACGTTGCGCTCGAGCGCGAAGCCCGAGTCGAGCGGCTTGTCGCTGGCAAGCACGAAGCCCAGGCGCGACGGCGCGATCACCGGTTCGCCCTTGCGGTCGATCTTGTACGACAGGCGTCCGTCCGGCGCCACCAGCACCGACACGCTGAGCACCTTGCCCGGCGACTCGACGGTCGCCATGTTCGGGTCGGCCAGCGCGCTGCCGCTGCTGACAACCATGCCCAGCGCCACGCAGCAGCGCACCGCGAGGCCAATACTCATGAACTTCTGTGCCATATTCGATCCCATTTCCAGACTACTCCTCATTTCACCAGCACCCGGTAGCTCCAGGGCGCCATTTCAAAACTGCTGTTGCCATCCACCTTGACCTGTGCGCCGGTGGCGAAGTCACGGTAGGCGCCGTGGTGCACGGCTTTTTCAAACGTTGCCTTTGCCGGCTTGTCCGACAGGTTCAGTGCGACGAACACCTTGTCCTTGCCGTTGTCGCGCACGAAGCTGATCACCTGCTTCGGCAAGTCGTTCGGCACCTGCACCATCTGCGCGCCGAACTCGCCGTTCCACAGCGCCGTATTCGATTTTTTCAGCGCCACCAGCTTCTTGTACAGGTCGAGATAAGGCGACGCCTGCCACTCGATCGGATCGCGCTCGAAGAACGCCAGGCGCTTGCGGTTACCCGCCTCCTGGCCGTTGTAAATCAGCGGCATGCCTTCGCTGACGAAACTGAACACGATCGCCGCGTCTACCGCCGGCCCGAACGACTCGAACTCGGTGCCGTCCCACGCGTTCTTGTCGTGGTTGGTGGTGTACAGCATGCGATAGGCCTGGCGCGGATAGAACTTGCCGTTCCAGGCGTAGTACACGTGCATGCGGGTGGCGTCGGCCTTGCCCCTGGCGATGTCGTGCAGCGCGTCCCACCAGGTCCAGGCGTAGCTGGCGTCAAACGCGTCGCGGTGCAGGTCGCGGCTTTCCCATTCGGCCAGCATGAACACCGGCTTGATGGCGCGCAGCTCGCGGCTGGCGTTGTCCCAGAAGTCCTGCGGCACCAAACCGGCGGCGTCAACGCGGAAGCCGTCGATGCCGGCCTCCGCCACCCAGTACTTCATCGCTTCCGTCATGTAGCGGCGCAGTTCCGGCTTGGCGTAATCGAGGTCGATGATGTCGTCCCAGTTGAACCACGGCGTCGGCTGCGGCTTGCCGTCGGCGTCGCGCGCGTACCAGTCAGGGTGCTGGGTCATCAGCACGTTGTCCCACGACGTGTGGTTGCCGACCCAGTCGATGATCACGCGCATGCCCAGCGCGTGGGCGCGCTCGACGAAGCCCTTGAGATCGGCCAGCGTGCCCAGCTCCGGATTCACGGCGCGGAAGTCGCGCACCGCGTACGGGCTGCCGAGCGAACCCTTGCGCTTGACTTCACCGATCGGGTGGATCGGCATCAGCCACAGGATGCCCACGCCCAGCTCCTTCAAGCGCGGCAGCTGGGCGCTGGCGGCCTTGAACGTGCCCTCCTTGGTGAACTGGCGCGTGTTGATCTGGTACAGCGTGGCGTTACGGGTCCAGTCGGCGTGCTGGAACTGCACGTACTGTTTCGGCTGGTCTTGCGGCAGCGCCGCTGCTGCATGGGCGGGCAGCGCGCCGGACACCAGCAGCAGGGACAACAACGCGCGTGAAAGCGTGGTCTTCATCGGTACTCAGAACTTGTAATTGAGGCCAGCCGAATAGGTGCGGCCGAAGGTAACGGTATTGGTGATCACGTTCGGGTCGCTGGTGTACTCGCGGAACGGCTCGTTGGTCAGGTTATGCCCTTGCAGGAACACCGACCAGCCCTTCAGCATGCCGCCCTGGAATTCGTACGAGGCCTGGGCGTCGGCAATGGTCTCCCCCTTGATGAAGGTGAACTGCGATTCGCTGCGGTAGTCCAGGATCTGGCCGATGAAGCTGGAGCGCTTATACGCCGCCAGCGAGATCTGCACCCCGTTCTTTTCGTAGTACAGGCGCAGGCTGGTGACGTTTTTTGAGAGGCCCGGCAGGCCGATCGAGCCCACTGAACCGTTGAACACCGGCGCATTGCTCGGGTTGACGAAGCCGCTCACCGGCAGGTTGACCGAGGAATCGGTGGTCGAGTGCGCGGCCTGGATGCCAAAGCCGTCCAGTGCATTGGCCAGCATCGAGAACGGCAGGTTCACCGACAGCTCGATACCGCGCATATTGCCGCCTTCGGTATTGGTCGGCGTGGTCAAGACGCCGATCGTCGAGCCGGCATAGGCGCCAGTTGTCGGCAGCGGCGTGTTGGCGCTGACAAACGGCGCGAAGTCGAACTGGCGCGGCGCGTTGATCACGTAGTTGTCCAGCTTCTTGTAGAAGCCGGCCACGCTGATGTAGCCCTTTTTGCCGAAGTATTTTTCGTACGACAGGTCGAGCGCGGTCGCCTCGTAGGGTTTCAGTTCCGGGTTGCCCGAGAAGCCGGTCAGGGACGGATCGAGTTCGGTCGCGCTCTGCAGGCCGAAGTTCATGCTGGCCTTCAGGTTGTCCAGGTTGGCGCGCGAGATCTGCTTGCCGGCGCCCAGGCGCAGCACCTGGTCGTTGCCGATGTCGAAGGTCAGGTTCACGCTCGGCAGCACGCTGGTGTAATCCGTGCCGCCGGTCTTGATCGACGACGGGCAGGTGGCCGCCGAGTTGCCGGAGCAGTTCTGCAAGTCGACCTGGTTGCCGGCCGCGCGCTGGCGGGTGTCGACGAACTGCACGCCGATGTTACCGGTGTACGGCACAGAGAGCACTTCGCCGGCCAGCTCGCCCATCAGGTAGGCGGTGGTGACCTTTTCGCCCACGGTCCAGTCGCGCGCCAGCACGGTGGCGTCGACCCAGCGGTTCATGTCGTAGATCGTGCCCAGGGTGCCGGTCGGATCGAACGCCGCCACCGGAATGCCGGTCGGGCCGGCCAGTTCGATGGCGCTGCCGGGGATGACGGCGCTGGCGTAGCCGTCGCCGTTGCGGATCGACAGGCGGCCCTCCTCGCCCAGGCGCGACTTGTCGCGCTTGGTGTAGTTGACGCCGACGCGTACGCCCGACAGCGGCCCCCATTCCAGATCGCGCGCACCTTCCAGGCGGATCGCCTGCACCTTGTCGTCGATGGTCGGCAGGCTCAGATAGCCGGCTTGCGGCGACAGCGGACCGCCGCCCCAGCCGGCGACGTCGGTCAGCAATGCGACGTTGCGGTCCGAGTAATTCAGGCTCGGCACGTAGCGCACGGCGTTGAAGTTGCTGCCGTTGAAGCCCGAATAGGTGATCGAGCCAAGCTGGCTTTCCGGCGTATTGCCCGGCTGGCCGGCGATGGTTTCGTAGTTGCTCAGGCGCTTGGTGCCCTTCGAGTACGACAGGTCGTTGGTGATGCGCCAGTCACCGGCCTTCAGTTCATTGTTCACGCCGACAGACAGCAGCCGGTCCTTGCTCGAGAACATATGGTTGCGCACGTCGCCCTTGTAGTTGCTGAACGTGCCGGAGGTGACGATGCCGTTCTCGACCGTGGCATTGGTCAGCACCGCATTTGGATCGTAGATGCCGGTGCCGCCGACGATGGCGCCTTCGATGCCGGTCTTCTTGGTCGCTTCCTCGCCGCGCGAGTAGAACAGGTCGGCGGTGGAGCGGAACTTGTCGTTGGGGCGGAACTGCAGCGTCACCGAGGCGCCATCGCGTTCGCTCTTGCGGCGCGAGGTCTCGGCCATGAAGCCGTTGATGGCCTGGACCGTCTGGCCCTGGTACTCGATCGGTGACGTCGCCGCGCCCCAGCTGTCGAATTTGAGTTCGCCGCCGTTGTCCTGCTTGAACGAGGTCAGGCCGACCGACAGGCCCAGTTTGCGGCCGAAGTACTGGTCGACGTAGGTCAGCGTCTTGCGGTGGCCCGAGCCGAGGTCGGATCCCGAACCGTAGCCGATGCGCTCCTTGCGCGCGTTGGCGGCGAACATGCGCTTGCCGAAGTCGAGCGGACGCAGGGTGCGCAGGTCGATGGTCGAGGCCAGGCCCTGGCCGACCAGGCTGGCGTCCGGCGTCTTATACACCAGCACACTGCCGGTCAGTTCGGACGGGAACAGGTCGAATTCGGGGCTGCGCGCGTCGCTGGTGGAGGCCTGTTCACGGCCGTTCAGGAGCGATCCGTTGAAGGTCGGCGACATGCCGCGCACCGACACCTCGGTGGCCTTGCCATTGACCTTGCTGCGCTGGGTGGTGACGCCCGACAGGCGCGAAATCGACTGCGCCACGGTGGTGTCGGGCAGCTTGCCGATGTCTTCGGCCGATACCGCTTCGACGATCGAGGTGGCGTTGCGCTTGATCGAGATCGCCGCTTCGATGCCGCGTCGGATGCCGGACACGTTCACCGTCGCCACGGGGGCTTGCTGGTCCTGGACGATGCTGGTCACGGCGCTCTTGTTGCCCTGTTCCATATCCTTTTCTTCAGTGGCGGTATTGGCCTGCTGCGCGTGGGCGCTGGACAGGCCGACGATCAGCAGCGCGCAGGCGCCGGCGAGTGGATGCAATAGGAAAGGCTGGCGGCGTGCGCCGTCGCGACGGGTCGTCATGGTGGTCTCCTGATTTTATAATTGTCCAGCTCATCGGCCGGTGCGTGCGATAGTCCGCTATCGCACGCAGGTGGTCAACGCGACAACTAAAGCGAATCTGAAGATAGCGCGTCGCGCCCGCGCCACAGCGCGCTAGTAAAATGGGCGCATGAAGATATTGATGATCGAGGACGACCTCGCGATCGGCCAGGCCTTGCTGTCCGTGTTCCAGGACGAAGGCCACACGGCGCTCTGGCTGCGCCTGGCCGCCGACGTGCTGGCGCGCGTGCGCCAGGAACCATTCGACGCCGTGGTGCTGGACCTGAACCTGCCCGACGGCGACGGCAACGAGCTGCTGCGCGCCCTGCGCGCGGATGGCGTGCGTTTGCCGGTCTTGATCATCAGCGCGCGGGACAGCCTGCAAGACCGTCTGAAAGGTTTTGATCTGGGCGCCGACGACTACCTGATCAAGCCGTTCGAGATCCCCGAACTGCTGGTGCGCCTGCGCGCCATGGTGCGCCGCAGCCACGGCGCGATCGAGGAAAACCTGTGGCAGGCGGGCGACGTGGTGCTCGACGAGAACCGCATGCTGGTCACGCGCGCCGGCCAGCCGGTGACGCTGTCGAAGACCGAGTTCGCACTGCTGCTCACGCTGATGAAGCAGGCCAACCGGGTCCTGACCCGGGTCGAGCTGGAGCGGCGCGCCCTGCCCGCCGCGGATGGACAAGGCGGCCAGAGCCAGACCCTGGACGTGCACATCTTCAACCTGCGCAAGAAAATCGGCGAAGGCGTGATCCGCACCGTGCGCGGCGTCGGCTACATGGTACAACGTGATGCGTAGAGCGCTCAGGCAGCCGTCGCTGTTCCGGCGCCTGATGTTCAGTTTCAGCGGCGTGCTGCTGGCGTTCGCGCTGGCGGGCATCGTGTGGGCGTTTTACGAAGCCAAGGCCACCCAGCGCATGCGCACCAACAGCGAGAACAAGGCGCACGCGCTCAATATGCTGGCGCACCTGAGCGACCTGACCGACCGCCCACAGCGCATGGTGCCGGTACTTAGGACGATCGAACAGAATCGCCAGCAGATGTTCCGCGAACTCGATTACCACTCGCACGTGCGGGTGCGGGTCTGGCACGAGGGGCGGCTGGTCTACAACTCGATGCCGGAGCTGCCCGACATGCTGCCCGAACGCGCCACCTCGGACGCCTACGCGTGGGTGCGCTCGGTCGCGCGCGACGACGCCAAGGGCCTGGTGGTCGAGCGCCAGCACGAGGTCGACGACGAGTGGATGCTGACCGTGTGGGGCGTGAGCTTCCTGCTGTCGTCGACCATCTCCAGCCTGCCGCTGCTGCTGATCCCGGCCTGGCTGATCGTCGGCATCGGCCTGCGTCCGCTGCGCTCGATCGCGGGCGCCATCGCGCAGCGCTCGGACGCCGACCTGACGCCGCTGCCCGACTCGACCTATCGCGAACTGTCGCCCCTGGTCGACGCCATCAATGGCCTGATGCAGCGCCTGAGCCGGCGCATCGAGCACGAACACGAATTCCTGACCGACGCCGCGCACGAACTCAAGACGCCGCTGGCGGCGGTCCAGATCAACGCCCACGTGCTGTTGAGCCGCTGTGGGGCCGAGGCGGCCGAACGCTGCGCCGAGCCGGCCGCCGGCCTGCGCGCCGGCGTGGCGCGCGCCACCCACACCGTGCACCAGTTGCTGGCGCTGGAACGCGCGCGCGCCGAACCGCAGGTCGACCAGGCCTGTCCGCCGACCGACGTCGCCGAATTCGTGCGCGACCGGGTGGCGGCGGCGGCGCACCTGGCGGTGCAACGCAATATCGAGATCGAGTTCCATGCCGACGGCGATGGCGTGCTGCCGCTGCACCTGGAGAGCATGGCGGCGGCGGTCGACAACCTGATCAGCAATGCGATCAAGTATTCGCCGCAGGATGGACGGATTACGGTGCGCTTGACGCCGGCCGCTGGCGGGCAGCGCTTGTCGGTGTGCGACCAGGGGCCGGGGATCGCGCCCGAATTGCGCGCCAAAGTATTCGAGCGGTTCTATCGCGTGCCGGGGCAGGAACAGTCGGGCAGTGGCCTGGGGCTGGCGATCGCGGAACGTGGCGCGGCGCGCAATGGCGGCACGATTACGCTGTCGGATGGCGAAGGTGGATCCGGGCTGATGGCGACCATCGAGTTTGCGGGTGCGGCAGCGTAATCTTCGCTGCAGGCTTGCTAGTTCGCCATCGTGAGAAACGGCAGCACGTGCTGCAGCAGCGTATCCGGCGCCTCTTCGGCGATGTAGTGCCCACATGGCAGCCCCTGCCCCGCCACGTCGTCAGCCACGCGGCGCCACTCGGCCAGCGGATCGAAGCATTTTCCGATCACTCCCTGCTCGCCCCATAGCACCAGTAACGGCATCCCCAGCTTGCGCCCTGCGTCGCGATCGGCCCGGTCATGCGCCAGATCGACCGTCGCCGCCGCCCGGTAGTCCTCGCACAAGCCATGCGCCGCGCCCGGCAAGGCCAGGCAGCGCCCGTACTCGGCCAGCGCGCGCGGATCGAACGGCGCCAGGCCCGCGCTGCGCTTGCCCATCACGTCGCGCACGTAGGCAGCCGGATCGGCCTCGATCAAACGCTCGGGCAGCGGCGCCGGCTGGATCAGAAAGAACCAGTGCCAGTAGGCGCGCGCGAACGCTTCCGAGGTCTGCTCGTACATCGCCAGCGTTGGCGCGATGTCGAGCAAGGCCAGGCGCGACACCGCCTCTGGACTATCCTGCGCCAGCCGGTGCGCCACGCGCGCGCCGCGGTCGTGCGCCAGCACGGCGAACCTGTCGAAGCCGAGGGCACGCATGACCGCCAGCGCGTCGGCCGCCATGGTGCGCTTGCTGTAGTTGAAGTGGTCGGCATCGCCGGGCGGCTTGGACGAATCGCCGTAGCCGCGCAGGTCGCACGCGACCACCGTGAAGCGTTCAGCGAGTTGCGGCGCTACCCGGTGCCAGATCGCGTGGGTCTGCGGATGCCCGTGCAGGAGCAGCAAGGGCGGCCCCGAGCCACCGACCACTGCATTGATCGCAACCTCGGCGCCGACGTCGATGCGCACCGCATGAAATCCAGGAAATAAAGACAGCGTCACGATACTCAGCCTTGAGAAAAATCAAACAATGCAAAGAAATCGCAGTGTACACAAGAATAGATCGTTGCCTTTAGGTTAGGCATTTAACGGCACGTAGTGGCTGGCTTCTTTAGACTGTTGGTGATGAGCCGCCGCCAAGACACCCACACTGCCGAACTGGTCGGGATTGCGATCCTGACCCGGGATGCCTTCGGCATCGACCGCGCGCGCCGCTACGCCAGTCTGGCCGGCCTGGCGCCGGACCTGGCCGACAGCGTGCTCTCGCGCCCGTTCGCATCGCTGCGCCGCATCGACGCCACCCCGGTAAGGGTGGACCGGCGCCGCCTGAACGACAAGCACATCACGCACCTGCAGCGCCGGCGCAAGGCCGACCTGGACTAGCCGCCCTATTTCTTGGACCAGGTCACCGCGAACAGGTACTGCTGCGCACACGGCGTGCCCGCGCACAGCGCCGGCTTGTAGCGCTCGCGCAGCAGCACCGCCGTCATGAAGTCGGACGTGTTCCTGCCCGGCGTGCTGTATACGTGGGCGGCGGTTGCCTTGCCCGCCGCGTCGACATCGACCACGATCCGCAAGTCGCCATATTCGCGCAGGTAGTCGCCGGCCTTCATCAGCTGGGTCCACAGGCCTTTCGTGCCCTCCAGCGGATAGGGCGGCTCGTCGCCCTCGCCCATCGCTTCGTACGGGGCCTTGAGCATGGCCTGGTGCTCGCGACTCAGTTCGCCATACGGCTTGTCGAACGGGATCGGCGACCTGGCGCCGGCATCCATCATGCGCGTGCTGCCCAGCGGCCAGTCCGACTTGAGCCGGTATTTAAGGGGGTCCTGCGCGCTTGCCAGCGGCATCGCGCAGCACAGCAAGAAGGTCGCGGCCAGAAAACGCATGCCTGCTCCGGAAGATGAAAGTCCGACTGTAGCATCCGCGCGCAGGCCGAAAGTGCACGCAAAATCACGGGCGCTGCATGCATGCCCGTAGCGCTCCCGTGGCCGCTGATCACAACGCCAGCTGCCCTTGCGCCAGCAGCTCGCGGGTACGCTTGAGAGTCGACAGCAGCGCGCTGCGATAACCCTTGTCGCTGTCCATCATCGCCTGCTCGGCCTGTTCCTCGGGGCCGCCCGGCTGCTTGCCGCGCAGGCCGGCGTAGCAGTAGAAGCGCAGCTGCAGCGCGCCCTGCTCGTCCTCGAACAGCTCATTGACGATCACGCCTTCGCGCGGGCCGGAGGCCTGGAAGAACGACACCTTGTGCTCGATGTCGAAGCCGATGATCTCGCGCAGGTCCTGGCCGCCGATGGTGGCCTCGCGCACGATATGGTCCCCGCCTTCGTGCACGACCTCGCAGCGGGTGCACAGCTTGGGTGGCAGGAACAGGCGCGCGTCGCGCGCCTTGAGCACCAGGCCGGTCCAGGCCTGGGCACGGGTCAGAGGCGTTTCGCCTTCCGGATTCACCGGGACGGTGGCGGTCGAATAGATCATGATGTTCTCCTCGATTTGAAAGTGGATGGACGGGTTCAGGCCGCGGCGGCGATCGCGGCGGCGAACGCGCGATACGAGTGCAGCGGACGGCCCAGCATCGTGGTCAGGCGTTCGACGTCGCCACTCTCCGGTTGCATCCCCTCGCTCTGGAAGCGCGCGGCCATCAGGCGCATGTCGTATGCCATCCAGCCCGGCATGGCGTTGCGCAGGTTGCGCTCGAAGCCCTCGAGATCGTCGCCGCCGTAGGCGATCGGACGCCCCAGCGCCTCGGACCAGATCGCGGCAACGTCAAGGCCGGTGAGCGTGTCCGGGCCGACCAAGTTGATGCGCTCGAGCGGCAGCGGCGTCGCGGATTGCTCGCGGCGGATCAACTCGATGGCTGCGACTTCGGCGATGTCGCGTGTGTCGACCATGGCCAGGCCCCTGGCGCCGATCGGCATCGGATACACGCCGTAGCCCTGCACCACGTCCTTGACCGTCAGGTCGTTGTCGATGAAGTAGGCCGGACGCAGGATGGTGGCGTGCAGGCCCAGTCGCTCGATCATGCGTTCGACCCCGTACTTGCCGGCGAAGTGCGGCACGTCGACGTACAGGTCGCTGTGAATCACCGACAGGTAGACGATGCGTTCGATGCCCGCTTCGCGCGCCAGGTTCAGCGCCACCAGCGCCTGGGTGAATTCGTCGGGCGTGACGGCGTTGAGCAGAAACAGCGTGGAGACGCCGGACATGGCGCTGCGCAGCGAGTCGACGTCGAGCAGGTCGCCCTTGGCCAGTTCGACGCCGGCATGCAGGCCGGCCTGTTCGGCCTTGGCCGGATCGCGCACCAGGGCGCGCACATTGGCGCCGCGTTGGACGAGTTGCTGGACGACCTTGCGGCCGACATTGCCGGTAGCGCCGGTAACCAAGATGGTCATGATGTTCTCCTTTGTGTGTGGTTGAAAGACAGGTTCATGGTAGCCATCTCACTGACGATCCGATAGACTCCAAACTTGGACACTCCGTCTCACCTGTGGAACACTCATGGATCTGCTTGCCCTCGTCGATTTCAACCTGGTCGCGCGCCATGGCGGCTTCGGACGCGCCGCGCGCGCCGGCGGACGGCCGAAGGCGACGCTGTCGCGCCGGGTGGCCGAGCTGGAGGCCAGCCTCGAACTGCGCCTGTTCGAGCGCGGCGCGCGCACCCTGAAACTGACCGAGGAAGGCCGCGTCCTGCACGAGCGCAGCGCCGCCCTGCTGGCCGAGCTGGAAGAGACCACGGCGGCGATCGCGTCGGGCGGCGACCAGCCGCGTGGCCGATTGCGCGTCAGCGCGCCGCTGCTGTTCGCGCAGATCGCGATGGGCAAGCTGGCCGCCGGCTTCGCGCTGCGCTACCCAGAAGTGCGGCTTGAAGTGACCACCGAAGACCGCGCGGTCGACATGGTGGAAGAAGGCTACGACCTGGTGATCCGGGTGAACCCCGATCCGGACGAAAGCCTGATCGGGCGCATCGTCGTGCGCGACCGGCTGGTGGCGGTGGCCAGTCCGGGCCTGGCGCGGTCCACCGATGGCAGCGTCGCGCCGGCCGTGGTGCGCACCGCCGGCCAGCAGTCCACGCATTGGAACCTGAAGGTGGCCGATGATCGAAAAACGCGCATCGCTATCGACCCGGTGCTGCGCCTGTCGTCCATGATCATGATCCGCGACGCGGTGCGTCTGGGCGTCGGCGCCGGCCTGCTGCCGCTGTCGCTGGTCAGCCACGACCTGGCCGCCGGCACGCTGGTGCAATGGGGCGACGCCGACGGGCCGGAGACGGCTGTGTGGGCACTGTATCCGACGCGCAGGCTGCTGAGCAGGAGGGTGTCGGCCTTCCTGGACTACCTGAAGGAGGCGTTCCCGCACGGGACGCCGGACGAGCTGGCGGCCTGTATCGGATATTAAAGTCCATGCCGTCATGCAGCCCGAATAAGCGCGGCGCCGCCCCCGTCCAGCCCTTACATCCACCTGACAATTTTTAACTGTTGTAAAGATGCCCATCGCGGTTCCCGCGAATTGACACCCAGGCAACTGCTGAGCAGTATGGCTTGGAAGGCGCACACGCCTTCCCCTTCCCAAGAACGCCGCCGTACCATCAAAAGGACCAGCACCATGCTCAGAGCCAGGACGGAAAAAACAGCAGTAGCCCTGGCGATCGCCGCGCTTTGCGCGAGCCTCGCCCAGGCACAGGAAACCCCGCAGACCAGCAGCGACGCCAATGCCGCCACCGTGGTGGTGACCGGCACCCGCGTTGCCAACCGCACCGCGCTCGACACCACCGCGCCGGTCGACATCATCTCGGCCGAGACGCTGAAAAATTCCGGCAGCACCGAGATGAACCAGGCGCTGGCCGTGGCCCTGCCCTCGCTGAACTTCCCGCGTCCTTCGCTCACCGACGGCACCGACACCATCCGCCCCGCCACCCTGCGCGGCATGGCGCCGGACCAGACGCTGGTGCTGGTCAACTCCAAGCGCCGCCACGCCTCGTCGCTGGTCAACGTCAACGGCTCGATCGGGCGCGGTTCGGCCGCGGTCGACCTGAACACGATCCCGACCGCGATCGTCAAATCGGTCGAGGTGCTGCGCGACGGCGCCGCCGCCCAATACGGCTCGGACGCGATTTCCGGCGTGGTCAACCTGCGCCTGCGCACCGACCGCGAAGGCGGCGAAGCGAGCGTGGTGTATGGCGCGCGCAAGTCCGAGTACGATTTGTGGAACGACGTGACGCCGGCCGGCGGCACCTGGAGCGGCCCGGATTCGCGCAAGCGTACCGACGGCCAGACCGCCACCGTCAGCCTGTGGAAAGGCCTGGCCTGGGGCGAGAGCGGTTTCGTGACCCTCGCCGCGGAATACCGCGACCAGCACCGCACCGAACGTGGCGGCTACGACGTGCGCCAGCAATACCCACGGGTGAACGGCGCGTTCGATCCGCGCGAAAACACCATCGACCGCTTCAACGCCTGGTACGGAGAGCCGGAGATGGAGCAAGCCACCTTCTTCGCCAATGCCGGCAACAACCTGGGCGGCGGCGTCAAGGTGTATGGCTGGGCGAGCTACCAGGACCGCGACGCCCGCTCCGCCGGCTACTTCCGCCCGGCGCAGGACGCGCGCAACATCATCTCGATCTATCCGGACGGCTTCCTGCCGATCATCGCGCCGACCGTCAAGGACTTCTCGATGACCGGCGGCGTGACCTGGCAGATCGGCGACTGGGACATGGACGCCTCGCTCGGCTATGGCAAGAACAAGATGGAGTACACCATCGAGAACACGTTGAACCGCTCGCTCGGACCGACCAGCAAGACCGAGTTCTACGCCGGCGGCTACTCGTACGACCAGACCGTGTTCAACCTGACCGGCGTGAAGTCGATCCCGATGGCGGCCCTGTCGTCGCCACTGAACCTGGCGATGGGCGTGGAAGCGCGGCGCGAAGGCTATGAACTGTTCGCGGGTGAAGAACAGTCGTACAGCTTCGGCGGCGTGCTGCTGCCGAACGGGACGCCGGCGGCGCCGGGCGCGCAAGTCTTCCCGGGCTTCCGGCCGGCGAATGAAGTCGACGCGCACCGCAACGCGGTCGGCGCCTTCATCGACCTGGAAGCGAACCTGACGCCGGAGCTGCTGGCATCGGCCGCGGTGCGCGCCGAGCGCTATTCGGACTTCGGCAACAGCCTGGCCGGTAAACTCGCGCTGCGCTACGACTTCAACAAGCAGTTCGCGCTGCGCGGCGCGATCCAGAACGGCTTCCGCGCGCCGTCGCCGCAGCAGCAGAACTTCACCTCGACCTCGACCAACTTCATCAACGGCGTGCCGTACGAGATCACCACCTTCAAGCCGGACGACCCGGTGGCGGTGGCGCTGGGCTCCAAGCCGCTCGACGCCGAGGAATCGGTGAACGCCTCGCTCGGCGCGGTGATGCGCTTCGGCGACGTCAGCGTCACGGTGGACGCGTACCGGATCGACATCGACGACCGCATCATCCTGTCCGAGAACCTCACCCAGGCCAACGTGCGCGATTTCATCACGCGCCAGGGCTTCATCGGCGTCGGTGGCGGACGCTTCTTCATCAATGGCGTGGACACCACCACCAAGGGCGTGGACGTGGTGATCAACTGGCCGCTGAACACGGCGAATAGCGGGCGCTTCGACTTCACGCTGGCGGGCAACGTGACCGAGACCGAAGTGACCAGGGTGCCGGTGACCGAGCAGCTCGCGAGCCTGAGCCCATCTCCAGTGCTGTTCGACCGTTTGAACGTGCTGTCGCTGGAGAAGGGCCAGCCGAAGAACAAGGTCAGCGCCAGCGTCAACTGGAAGCTGGGCCAATGGGGCGCGACGCTGCGCGCGACCCGCTACGGCGAGGTGTTGTCGCCGGGGACCACTGCGGCGTTCGACTTCGAGCTGGGAGCCAAGACCGTGGTGGATCTGGAGGGACGCTTTGCCGTCACGCCGAAGCTGGCGCTGGCGCTGGGGGCGGACAACGTGTTCGACCAGTATCCGGAGACGCTGCCGCCGGCGCTGAATACGACAGGGAATACGCCGTTTTCGAACTACGCGCCGTTTGGCAGGTCGGGGCGGTATATCTATGCGCGGGCGAATTATTCGTTCTGATGTCGGGTAGCGTGCGGGCTCGCGGTTGTGCTGCGGGCCTGCACACACACTACTTCTCCAACCCCTCCCCCAACCTCACCGCCAAAAACTCCACCAACGCCGCCACCCTCGGCGCCAGCGCTCCCTGCTTGTAAAACACCGCCCACACCGGCTGCGCCCACGGCAACGCAAACTTCTCCAGCACCGGCACCAGCGTCCCCGCCGCCACGTCCGCGCGGGTCATGAAATGCGACAGCGATGCGATCCCCGCCCCGGCCAGCGCCAGGTGCCGGATCGTCTCCCCGCTCGACGCGTGCAACGCCGGCGCCACGCTCCAACCTTCCACCCCATCATGCGCCAGCGGCCAGGTATTGAGCGAAGCCGGCGCCTTGAAGCCGAGCGTGCGATGCTGCGCCAGGTCGGCCGGCGTGCGCGGCGTCCCGTGTTTGGCCAGGTAAGCCGGCGCCGCCAGCACCCGCAGCCGGCTGCTGCCCAGACGCCGCGCGTTGAGCGTCGAATCCGGCAATGCCCCGATGCGGATCGCCAGGTCGGCCCGCTCCTCGATCAGGTCGACGTAGGTCTCGCCGCTGACCAGCTCCAGCTGCACCAGCGGATACGCGTCCATGAATTCGGGCAGCAAGGGCGCCAGCAGGTGGCCGAGCGCCGGCGTGGCGGCGTTCACCCGCACCAGGCCCGAAGGCTGCGAACGGCGCGCCGCCGCCTCGGCATCGAGGTGCGACAGGTCGGCCAGCAGCGCCCGCGCCCGGCCCAGCAGCCAGGTGCCCTCCTCGGTCAGCTGCAGGCGCCGCGTGGTGCGGTGCATCAGCGTCATCTCCAGCCGTTCCTCGAGCCGCGAAATGGTGCGCGACACGCCCGACGGCGTCTGTCCCAGGCGTTCGGCCGCGGCCGAAAACGAGCCGGCATCTATGACGGCGGAAAATACAATCAGGGCATCGACATCAATCATTGATGACTCCAGCTCAAAAGTAAATTGTACAGCCGGCTATTTTTCCTTGCCCGCCGTACAGGCACACTGCCTGCCTGACCCAAGCCGCTCGAATCGGCTTGAATCCATCCGGCTCAACAAGGAGAACATATGCCACTCGCACTCTGGGCGCTCACGCTGAGCGCCTTCGCCATCGGGACCACCGAATTCGTGATCGTCGGCCTGATCCCCACCATCGCCGCCAGCCTGCAGGTCTCGGTGCCGTCGGCCGGCCTCCTGGTCAGCCTGTACGCGCTGGGCGTCGCCATCGGCGCGCCGGTGCTCACCGCGCTCACCGGGCGCGTGCCGCGCAAGCGCCTGCTGCTTGGCCTGATGGCGCTGTTCACGCTCGGGAACCTGGTCGCCTGGATGGCGCCCAACTACGCCAGCCTGATGGCCGCGCGCGTGCTCACCGGCCTCGCGCACGGCGTGTTCTTCTCGATCGGTTCCACCATCGCCACCAGCCTGGTGCCGAAAGAGAAAGCCGCCAGCGCCATCGCCCTGATGTTCAGCGGCCTGACCGTGGCCCTGGTCACCGGCGTGCCGCTCGGGACCTTCATCGGCCAGCATTTCGGCTGGCAGGCGACCTTCCTCGCCGTGTCGCTGCTGGGCGTGATCGCCATCATCGGCAGCGCGCTGCTGGTGCCGAAGGATATCGCGGGCAGCAAGCCTTCGAGCCTCATGACGCAACTCGCGGTGCTGAAGAAGCCACGCCTGCTGCTGGTGTACGCCATGACCACGCTCGGCTACGGCGGCTCGTTCATCGCCTTTACCTATTTGGCGCCGATCCTGCAGGAAGTGGCCGGTTTCGCGGCATCGTCGGTGAGCCTGGTGATGCTGGTGTACGGCGTCTCGGTCGCGGCCGGGAACATCTGGGGCGGCAAGCTGGCCGACCGCCATGGTCCGGTGCGCGCGCTGCAGATCGTGTTCGCGCTGCTGGCGCTGGTGCTGCTGGTGCTGAGCTTTACCGCGCCAAGCAAGCCGCTGGTGCTGCTGACGGTGCTGGCCTGGGGCGCGGTCGCCTTCGGCAACGTGCCCGGCCTGCAGGTGTACGTGGTGCAGCGCGCCGAACGCGATGCGCCGCAGGCGGTGGACGTGGCCTCGGGCCTGAACATCGCCGCCTTCAACGTCGGCATTGCGCTGGGCGCCTGGGGCGGCGGCCTGATCGTCGCCCACCTGGGCCTGATGGCCACGCCCTGGATCGGCGGCCTGATCGTCTGCGGCGCCCTGCTGCTGACCACCCTGGCCGGCTGGCTCGACCGGCGCGACGGCGTGCCGGCCAAGGCCGGCAGCGGCGCGGTCGCGGCCCACTGAATCATTCACATTTTAAAAAAGGACATCACCATGCACATGCCCCAACTCGGCCTCGGCACCTTCCGCCTGCAAGGCCAGACGGCAATCGACTCGGTCCTCACCGGCCTCGAACTGGGCTACCGCCACATCGACACCGCCCAGATCTACGGCAACGAAGCCGAGGTCGGACAAGCGCTGCGCGAGGCCAACGTGGCGCGCCGCGACGTCTTCGTCACCACCAAGATCTGGACCGAGCATTTGAGCGCCGAACGCCTGGCGCCGAGCCTGAAGGACAGCCTGCACAAGCTCGGCGTGGAGCAGGTCGACCTGACCCTGATCCACTGGCCGTCGCCCGCGAATGCGGTGCCGGTTGCCGAATCGATGGCGGCTTTGCTGGCCGCGCGCGAGGCTGGGCTCACCGGCGCGATCGGCATCTCGAACTTTCCGCCGGCGCTGATGCGAGAAGCGATCGCCGCGGTCGGCGCGGCCAACATCGCCACCAACCAGGTCGAGCTGCATCCCTACCTGCAGAACCGCGCGCTGGCCGACGCCGCGCGCGCCGCCGGCATCCACGTCACCGCCTACATGCCGCTCGCCTACGGGAAGGTGATGGACGACCCGGCGATCCGCGCCATCGCAGCACGGCACGAGGCCACGCCGGCGCAGGTGACGCTGGCCTGGCTGCTGGCCAAGGGCCATGCCGTGATCCCGTCCTCGACCCGGCGCGAGCACCTGGCCGGCAACCTGGCCGCCGCGCGCCTGGTGCTGGACGCCGGCGAGCTGGCCGCGCTCGGTGCACTGGATCGTGGCGAGCGCCTGGTCAATCCAGACTTTGCCCCGGCCTGGGATTGAACCTTACTGGTCGAGCTCCGGATAGTGGCGGAAGATCCCGTTCTGGTTGAACGGGATGCGCCGCTCGGATGCCAGGTAGGCCGCGATGTTGGGCCGCGCCGCCACCCGGTCGCGCAACTGGCCCAGCACCGGATACTCGGTCTCGATCTGCTTCATGGTGTTCGGGTAGGCGTAGCGCAGGCCTTCGATCACCTGGAACAGCGACAGGTCGGCATAGGTCAGGCGCTCGCCGGTCAGGTAGGGACGCGGCTCGGGATTGCTCAACAGGCGCGCAAAGTAGCCGAGGAATTTCGGGATGCGCGTCTCGACGAAGTCGGCGGCGCGGCGCAGCGCTTCCGGCTTCTGGTCTTCGTAGTACAGCGAACTGGCGATCGGGTGGTGGCTGTCGTGCACCTCGGTCACCAGGTCGGCGATGGTCAGCTGCAGCTGATGCACCCACAACCGCCCCGGTTCGGTACGCGGCGCCAGGCCGTGCTGCTCGCCCAGATAGAGCAGGATGTTGGCCGCCTGGCCGATCGTCAGCTCGCCCGCCTTCAGGAACGGCGGCGCGAACGACGGATATTCCTCGACCTCGAGCGCCGCCATCAGCAAATCAGTGCCGCCTTCACGCCGCGCCACGTCCACGTAGTCGGCGCCCGCCTCTTCCAGCGCCAGCCGGACGAATTCACCGCGGCCCTGGATTTCGGCCCAATAGTACAGTTTGTACGGCTCCACCATGGCATTTCCCCGTTTGAATGGATGGAAGAGGATAGTAGTCCTTCCTGCTGGCGAGGGATGCACGGGAAGATATCAGCCAGCCGTCCGGACGAAGCCGATGGAGCAAAAAGCTGAGAGGCCGCGTAAATATGGTAATCTTGTCGTGTCCGTTCAATAACTACCAATAGTAACGGCACGCAAAAGCAAGCCCGACCTTTCCCCGTTGCATAAGTACGTCGCATCCGGCCAATCAGCCGAGCACAGGCTGCTGTTTGCGCTCATAATTGCCATGAGGAACTATTTATTGTTTGCAGAGCAGGTTGCGCCGCCTTCATGGCCGCGCATTTCAAGATAAAACCCGGCGCCGGCCCCAATCCGGCCGAGCGCCGCCCACTGTATGCCGAATGGAGCGTTCGATGATTTTCGCTCGACTGACCCAACGCTGGCAGGCGCTGCGCTATTGGCGCGAGCACCAGTCCCTTTCCCGCCTCGAACTGGTGCGCCGCCTGGCCGATGCGCCCGGCGGCGTGCCGGCCTCGCCCCTGCAGCACCTCGGCCAGCGCGACTACCTGATGCGCAACCTGGATGCGGGCGACCGCATGCGCTGCGTGCTGGCGCACTATCGCTTCGAGGATGTCACCTTCAACGCCGCTTATCACGAGGCGGTGTACGGCGGCCCCGGGATCGCGCTGTGGCGCCACGAGAGCGAGACTGGTGACTTTGCGCTGACGCTGAGCGCCAATGCCCGAGACGAGACCGATGGCGAGGGCGACCTGACCATTGCCCTGAGCGTCGACGGCGTGCTGCTGCACCGCTTGTCCTGGAGCTGGGTTGAAGGGGCGCTGTTCGGGATCGACCTGGCGGCCACGCCGACGCTGCCGCTGGTGACCCGCAACCAGGGCCGCTGGAACGAGTCGGGCGCCGCCTTCGAGGCTTTCGAGCGCGTGTTCCCGAACAATTCGCCGAGCTTCTTCTGCTTCGCCGCGCTGCAGGGCATGGCCCAGCTGCTCGGCATCGACCGCGTACTGGCGGTGCGCGCCACCGCGCACCTGGCCTATGCGCCAGGCCAGGATGAAGCGCAGGCCCGGGCTTTCGAGAATTCGTACGATGGCTTCTGGCGCATCCTGGGCGGCGCCGAACTGGACGCGCGCAGCTACTTGATCCCGCTGCCGTTTTATCTGAAGCCGCTGCAGGACATGCCATCCAAGCACCGCAAGCGCGCGGCCCAGCGCCGCGAATACTGGCGCGCGATCGGCGAGGCTACCCGCGCCACGCTGCTGCGCATCCACGCGCCGGTCGAGCGGGCCTGGGCGCGGCGCGCCAGCGAGCCGTCGATCGAGCAGGTATAGCCGACCTTTGCACAACGGCTGACGCAGCGGATGTCGCGCGCCGGCCACCATCCTTGACAGAATCACCACACGGGCCTGCGCCCGTGCTACACTCGCGCCTTCGCTAGGGGTCCTGGAACAGCCGTTCCGGGTGAGAAATACCCTTCGTACCTGATCTGGATAATGCCAGCGAAGGAAAGCGCAAAGCAGCATCTCATCTCGTTTGCCCTTCCCCCACGTTGGCTCCGGCTTTTAACAAAGCTGCGCGCCACTGGCGCGCGAAACCGAGCAAACCATGAAACACACCTTGAAGCAGTCCGTCCTCGCCTGTGCGATCCTGCAGGCGTTCTCCATCTCGTCGTCGAGCGCGCAAGAGCAGGTGCAGTCGGTCGTTGTCAGCGGCAGCAAGTGGCTGGCCACCGACCGCGCCAGCATCGGCGGCTTTTCCGACACGCCGCTGCTGGAGACGCCGGCCTCGATCAGCGCCCTGACGCTGAACCAGATGCAGGACCTGTCGATCCGCAGCGCCAGCGAAGCGGCGCGCTTCGACGCCTCGGTCGGCGACGCCTACAACGCGGTCGGCTACGCCGAACAGTTCTCGATCCGCGGCTTCGCGCTGGACAACGCCACCAGCTTTCGCAAGGACATGATCGCGATCTCGGGCGACACCCAGATCCCGCTCGAGAACAAGGAACGCTTCGAGATCCTGCGCGGCCTGGCCGGCCTGCAGGCGGGCGTCGCCGCGCCGGGCGGCATGATCAACTTCGTCACCAAGCGTCCGACCGCTGCGCCGCTGCGCTCGGCTACGGTCGAAGTGCGAGAACGCGGCACCGTCTACGGCGCGCTCGACCTGGGCGGCCGCTTCGAGGACCGTCGCTTCGGCTACCGCATCAACGCCGCCGCCGAAGACCTGAAATCCTACGTGCGCGGCGCCGACGGCGAACGCCAGTTCGTGTCCGCCGCCTTCGACTGGCAGATCACGCCAGACGCCCTGCTGCAGCTGGACGTCGACCACCAGCACAAGTCGCAGATCACCGCGCCGGGCTACCAGCTGATCCGCAACGAAGCGCTGCCGACCGGCGTCTCGCCCAAGACCCTGCTCAACGAGCAGCCGTGGACCAAGCCGGTGGACACCGACAGCAGCAACCTGGGGCTGCGCTTCGAGTACCGCCTGAACGCCAACTGGACCGCGACCGTCAACGCCAACAAGCACTGGTTCAAGCGCGACGACTACACCGCCTTCCCTTACGGCTGCAGCAACGAGGGCGACGGCTTCTATCCGGGCTACTGCTCGAACGGCGACTACGACGTGTACGACTACCAGAGCGTGGGCGAGCGCAAGACCCCGTGGGGCGCGCAGGCGCTGCTGCAGGGCCGCTTCGCCACAGGCGCCGTGCGCCACGCGCTGAGCGCGGGCCTGGCCTACGCCGAGCGCCACGACAGCTATGGCGAAGACGTGTACGAATACGTCGGCTCCAGCAACATCTATCAGAACGCCATCGTGCCGCCGATCGGCGCAGAGTTCAGCACCGGCCCGGTGATGGAACGGCGCAGCATCGAAGAGCGCTCGGCCTTCGTGCAGGACGTGCTGACGCTGAACGAACAGTTCACGGTGCATGCGGGCGTGCGCTACGTGAAGATCAAGCGCAACGAGCTGGAAGAGATCGACCAGCCGTGGGTGCGCGAACGCGATTCCTACCTGCTGCCGAACGTGGCGCTGGTGTACGCGCCGGCGCGCGACTGGCGCGTGTACGGCTCGATCAGTCATGGCCTGCAGTACGGCGGCATCGCGCCGATGCAGACCACCAACGAGAACAGCGCATTGTCGCCGGGCCGCTCGAAGCAGGCCGAGATCGGCTTCAAGCGCAACGTTAACGAGCACCTGGCGCTGGCCGGCTCGCTGTTCGAAATTCGCCAGGGCCTGGAATACACGAATGCCGCCAACACCTTCGTGCGCGCGGGCGAGCAGAAGCACCGCGGCCTGGAACTGTCGGCCCAGGGCCAGGCGCTGCGCAACCTGGACTACAGCGTGTCGCTGATGGCGCTCGACACCGACCAGCGCGACACCGGCGACGCGACCACCGAAGGCAAGCGCGTGACCAACGTGCCGAAGTACCGTTCGGCGGTGTGGCTGGGTTATGCGGTGCCGCAGGTCGAGGGACTCAAGCTCGACGCGGTATGGCAGTACTCGAGCGACAAGGCCTTCGATCCGGCCAACCGGGTCAAGGTGCCGGGTTATCACGTGGCCGGCTTCGGGGCTTCCTACGCGATGCGCGTGGGTGGGCTGAATACGGTGCTGCGTGCGCGCGTCGATAACGCCTTCGACAAGTTCTACTGGCGCGACGTGACGCAGTCGCTGGGCGGGTATCTGCTGCCGGGGGCGCCGCGTACGTTCAGGGTGTCGGCGCAGGTCGATTTCTGATGTAAGGTTTAATAGTGCTTCCTTGCAAGTGCAGTCGTATGCAAGGAAGCATACCAAAGGAAGCTTACATGATTGCACCAACTTTATTTCATTCCGACTAAGAAGTAAAATTTGACTGAACATTGCGTATAGACAGTAATCACTGCGATCCATCGCTTATCGCTCACTCTAGTTTAATATCTGCAACTTACGCAGTTAGTCCAAAATTTCCTTGGAGAGACGATGGCACTTCCTATAGTTCGATTAGGCGACCCGACTTCCCATGGTGGCAGAGTCATTTCCGCGTCAATCACACATTCCGCACAAGGGGTTGGCATCGCTCGCGTTGGCGACTTAGTAATGTGCCCGATTGTGGGCCATGGGGTAAACCCTATCGTAGAGGGCGCCGCAACCTATCTTATAGGAGGGAGAATGGTTGCGTTACACAGCCACCGTTCAGCGTGTGGATGCACATTAATATCCACCCTGACCACATCAACTCATGGGTAACTAAAAAAGCTCACTTCTTTCGATTTACGAATTAGAAACCACCAAATTGTTATAGAGTTTTGCTTAGTGCCTCAAGCTTCCCAAAGGCTTGCTCCTTATCACGCAACTCGTCACTATGCAAACCGCGGTAGATTTCCCTATAAATCTTTTCACCGATGGATGATTTACTAACACCATATAAAGCTAGTATTTTATTGACTGCATGAATACGTGGAAGCTGTTCTGTCTCGGTGCGAATCATCCCTCTTAGACATGACTTGAGATTATCGCGATCCATGTTCTCGGGAACGTAATAAGCGGCTTTAGCTCTTAATTTTCGGTCCGGATCAGACATGTAGCGAGCAAAAACCTGAAACAAAACCTCATTGTCCTGGACCTTACTTAGATTCCAAGCCGCAGCAATCTGCGCCTCGGGGTTTAGCTTGTCTTCCACGAGTAAGCGGCTAGCCGCCTCGGCAGCCCTGTCAAAATCTGCTCTAAACAAACCATTCATACTCTCTTCAGTTCCTCCGTTTTCAACCAGCTTCAGCAGATACGTGTAAGCTAGGTTCCGTTCTTGCTCATTCATTGCGGTGAAATAACTTTCATCAAGCCCGTCAAGCCGCTCTTTATTATGCATCGAAAAAAATTCCAAAAAATCCTGATATGCGCTCATTATTTCCTCTGATCAAATTCAAGCAACTTCTCAATGTAACTCGTCGGCAACTCAACTGTACCAGACGCGGCATCAACGACATGCATTTTGATATCCGTAATCTGCCCCAATTCTTGCAGGTGGAGTAACGTAGGTTTCTCTTGAGTGTGCCATACCGTCGCTGGGTCCCATAGTTTGTTTGGGGTCTGGACCACGTTAATCTTACCAGTAGCTAAATTAGCGTATTTTTCCGACGCTCCTTGCCACAGTTCACTTGCCCATGGTTTCGGCCCGAAATCAGCATTCCATGGCATCTCTTTGTTTACCCGATCCCATCCGTCAATTATTCGTCCTCCGGGAGTCGTTTCCAAAGTTACCCCTCCAATTTTCTCCGCAAATTTTCTCGCAGCATCTGGATGCCCTGTAATTTCTGCTTGCCTAGAAGTTCCTGACCAGAATACAGCACCGTCTTTGGGAGAAGTTACATCCAATCGCTTAATAACTTCATCCCAATTATCATCAGGACCCTTAGGTAAATATGGCTCCAGTATATCTCGCGCTTCTTTTTTCTTTGTGGCCGCAAGAGCGAAATTTCCGCTTTTTTCAGCGTCTCGAGCCTCGTTTGAAAGTTGCGTTATTTTGAGTCGATCCGCCACTGCAGCTGCATCAGCAACAGCTTGCTTCTTCGTATTAGGCCCTTCGGGTGAAGGCCCCAGTGGATCCGGCTTATCCTTGATGGGCGACTTGGGTGACGGTTTCCTTTTTGATTTCGTTGCCTTTCCAGTCTTTAATTTTTCTCTATTTGGGGACCCTTTTTAGGTGTCTAGACTCGTGGGATCATGTACCCATCCGTAGCTGGCCGCTCTTCAAGGCCAGACACGTTTTGCGTACACTGTTCCAATCCGACTCTTCACTGGCAACTCGATGACCCAGGCACTGCACAGCCAAGCCCGTACCACCCATCTGATCCGCGAGGAAATCAGGAACTCCACGCTCTCGCAAGCCGAACTGGCCAGGTTGTACAACGTCACCCGCCAGACGATTCGGAAGTGGCAGAACCGGGATACTCCGGAAGACAAGTCGCACGCTCCGAACACGATGTACACGACGCTCACGCCTGAGCAGGAGCTCATCGTGGTGGAACTGCGCAAGACGCTGCTGCTGCCTACGGACGACCTGCTGGCGGTTACGCGTGAGTTCATCAATGCCGCCGTTTCGCGCGCCAGCCTGGGACGCTGCCTGCGCCGCCATGGCGTCTCTGACCTGCGTGACCTGGTCGAACAGGAAGGCGCTGCGCCCGCCACGAAAAAGACCTTCAAGGACTACGAGCCGGGCTTTGTGCACATCGACATCAAGTACCTGCCGCAGATGCCCGACGAGACGGCAAGGCGCTACCTGTTCGTTGCCATCGACCGCGCCACGCGCTGGGTCTTCATCGAGCTCTATGCCGATCAGACCGATGGCAGCAGTGTCGACTTCCTCACCAAGGTCCAGCAAGCCTGCCCGGTCAAGATCGTCAAGCTGCTGACCGACAACGGCAGCCAGTTCACCGACCGCTTACGGCTGGCGGCAAGAAGAAGGAAGCCAGCGGCGCGCATGTGTTCGACCGGCTGTGCACGCAGCTCGGCATCGAGCACCGCCTTATTCCGCCTCGCCATCCGCAAACCAACGGTATGGTGGAGCGCTTCAACGGCCGCATCAGCGACATCGTCAACCAGACTCGATTCGGCTCAGCTGCCGAACTGGAATCGACACTGCGCAATTACGTCAAGATCTACAACCACAGCATTCCGCAGCGAGCGCTCAAGCATAAAACACCCATTCAGGCACTCAAGGAATGGAATGAGAAACGCCCTGAATTATTCAGGAAACGCGTCTATAACCAGGCGGGTCTTGACAACTAACAAAGTTAGTCGACAATAGAATTGGAGAAAATGATGACACTTCCCATAGTTCGATTAGGCGCCCCCACTTCCCATGGTGGCAGGGTCATATCAGCGTCAATCACACATTCCGCACAGGGTGTTGGTATTGCTCGCGTTGGCGACCAGGTAATGTGTCCGATTGTGGGTCATGGAATAAATCCTATTTTAGAGGGAGCTGCAACCTATCTTATCGGGGGACGGATGGTTGCTTTACATGGCCATCGTTCAGCCTGTGGGTGTACATTAATTTCTACTTTGACCACATCAACTCATGGGTGAGCAGGCAGTCTCATTTTCTCGATTCGTGAATAGAAAATCTACTAGTTGCTACAGAGTCCTACTCGAAGTTTCGAGCTTTCCGAAGGTTTGCACGAAACCTCTTAAAAGATAATTATTCAATTACAGTATATTTTTTAGTATAGACCTCATAGAATTTTGGATTGATCACCTTGGTTTTCAACCAGTAATAAAAGTCGATATCATCTCGCTCTCTGTTATAAGGATGAAGGCCAATCCCAAATTTTCTTTCGTAAAATAGACCGAAGACCGGACTTCCTTCATGTAAGATCAGAAAATGCGAAGTCTGATTATCATCTTTAATGGAAACTTTAGTTTTTCCAAGTTCAGGACGGTACTTGATCTCGTTAAAGAACAATAGCGGCCCGTCACCAGTTGCAAGCAAGGCAATAAAGTTTGATTTTTCGTTAACTTCATAAATATCAAACAAACCAAACGAGATATCATCCTCAGGAATTTCATCTGATGAAAATATTTCCCCTACTCCGCTACCAACATCTATCTTTAGGACTTTGCTCGTCCCGTCAAATTGGCTGATCGCCACCTTTTGCGTGCTCATGTGTCCTCCGCGCACTATTTTATTGCCTTATCCAAATAAGCCGCATCTTTTCTCGCGAGCCACTCTCCAAATTTTGATAAAAGACCATTCACGTCACTGTTAGGCCTAGCGGAGGATTCGATGATAGTTGAATAAGGTTCGACCATCTTTTTTTCCGCAGATTTGATTAAACTCTCAAATGACGGACCTAAAGGATCTTTATACCGTTCAGAATTCACTTCGTAGATATAATCTCGCAAAGGCTCTGGAGTTAGATTTTTATATTTAACACCTATTTCCCGCCGGCGCTCCCACATTTTTCTCGCAACTTCCTCACCGTTGACTCCCGCTTTTTTCATTATCTCTGCTTCCTCTTTTAGTCCAGCCACCTCCATTTCGTAAGCTTGCCTCAATGGGTGATTTTTAATATCAGAACCTACCTTATCAACTATTTTATCAACTTTCTCTTGAGTGGCCAGCGCTGAAGCATCTTTGGCCTCTTGCTTCCTTGTGTTCGGACCTTTGTCGGGCGGCGGCTCGGAGTTAGAGACGTGCTCCGTTGGACCGATATTGTGTTTTTTTGTCGGCTTCGATTTTGTGCTGCGTTGACCTTTAGATGAAGCCTCAACTGCTGCATCATCTTCAACTTTTGCAAAAATCTTGCCGGGAGTATCCTTAATTCTCACCCGTGTAGGGGGAGGTGTTACGCTTTTAATCGTTTGAACGCCTGTGACTACGAGATGAGTTTCTTTCGGCGCTGTTTCCTTTAGCACTTGAGCTAATCTTGAATCAAGTTCAGCAAGTGCCCGCGGAATCTGTCTTAACGCATCTTGTTGAACATTGTAGAATTTCCGCTCCCATTCTGCCAACTTTGCGATAGAGGCTTTAACCGAGTCGAAATACTGAAGACTTTCAAGATGCTGGCGTAGTGACCGGACAATGCCAGCAAGCTTGCCAACAATTTTGCTCAAAGCTTGTAGCAAAGGTTTCTCGTACTGTACGAACTTAACGGCGCGCAGAAATTTCAGGACATCGCCCTTGATAAATTTCTGTAAGAAGAGCACCAGATCTACAAGAGCTGACGCCTTCTTGATCAGCATGAGCATAACCCCACGGAGGGCAGCGGCGAGCTCCGAGCCTGCAATCCCTCCAATAATAGCGCCCACCCCAGCAGCTGCAGCTCCGCCAGCTGCCATCGCTAACGGTAAAGCGATAGTGATGAGACAGGCGCACAGAAGAATCCACTCCATCAACTCTTCCCGCTTTTCAGGGTGATTGGCCAACCGCAAAACCACAGCAACAGCGTCGCGGGCACTCGTGACAATAACGACCCCCGGCAAAAAACTCACAAGCATGTCTGCAATCACAGCAGAGAGCGGCCGGTTGTCCGCGAATTCACCAAAGAAAACCGACTTAAGCCAGCTCATGCCGCCAACGATATGGCTCCAGCCTTCTTCAATTATCGAATCGGACTCGGACTTGGGGCTGTTCTTACTCATGCTTTCCCTTCCTCAGCTCCAGGGCTCCAGTTCAGCAACTCATCAATATCGTCATCCATTTCACAGGAAACCGTAGAGCTCGCGTCTAACGGGCGATAGTCATACTCGATTTTTGCCATTGCCCCGATTGGCACTCCAGTAATACGGGCGACGCCCAGTGCGTCAAGCATGCCTTTGCGCGTACTTCCGTCACTCAGTGTCGCCTTGAATGCCGCGCCCGCCAATGGCGCCCCCCAATCGGTCAGATGGCGAAATTCAAGATCCGTCTTCTCCAGTTCAGCTTTCTGCAAATGCGGCATCACATAGTTGCTGGTCGCTGGTCCAGGCATCAGGTGCATCGACGCTTGAGCAGTCCACTTTCCAGATGTGGTTTCGGTGATGCCGCCGGCGTCGATCTTGATTGATGAACCTCCAGCGGAAATCACTACCTCGTCTTTCGCATGGATCTCTATGCGGGATGTGGTGGAAAGTATGCGCAATACCTTTTCTGCAATGATTTCCAGGTCGTCGCTTTGCGCCTGTACTTCGACTTTTCCCTTCGCAGCAAACAGTTTGATACCGGCGCCGGCAGCAAAAAAACTGATTTTTTCGACAACGCTCGCAAGCAGGCTTTTGCCGACGGCGACATTGGTATCGCGACCGGATGACAGGTTTACCGATTCGCCGGAATGCACATGCGTACTTTTCGTGCTGGTGACACCAACATCAGATGCCGAAGCCACAAGCAGCACCGGTTCCTTGAACCGATTAGCCTCCGTCTGCCCTTCACCGGTGTAGCGGTCCTGTGTCGCGTCGATAAAATGCTCGAGCGCCTCTTGCCCCGCCAACGACTCGGCGCCCGATTTGGCTGCGGTATCGGAAAGCGTTTTTGCAAGCGTGGCACCAGATTTCAGCAAGCTAGTGGCATCCACTGCATCGAGTTGGCTCCCTTGCGCTCCTGGTCGCCCGAAAGTAGTGATGTACAAACCTTTGTACGTTACGATCGCCCCGAACTCGTCGGTGCTGAGCGCGAAACCCGAGCCGTAAAACTGCTGTCTCGTGTTTCCGGTCTGACTCACCAGGTAACCGAGGTTTAACTGCGCATGAGTGTTAGTGCTGTAAAGCTGCACTCTGCTCTGGCCCGTCGTATCGTCAAGGACAAGCTGGTTGAAGCCGCCGCCATTGAATTCCTTCGACTTGAAACCGGACACCCGTCCATTCGTGTGCCACTGTGGGGCCTGGGACCCGTTATACAGCCGCCCTGTGATAACGGGCCGGTCGACGTCGCCTCCCAGGAAGGTGACGATTACCTCTTGTCCTATGCGGGGAACATTGATGCCACCCCAGGCCTGGCCGGCATTTGGATAGCTGACCCGGACCCAGCAGGATGCCCTTTCGTCCCCAGGATTCAGCCGGTCCCAGCGCAAGCGGACTTTGACGCGATTGAGGTGATCGGTATGGATTTCTTCGCCTGCGGGACCAACTACAACGGCAGTCTGCGGATGTACTTCCGGTTTAGGGTGCTCTGCCGGGCTGCGAAACGGGACCTTGCGCCGCTGGACTTCGAAGCGATTGAAGCAATGGCCGGTCTGACCGAGGTCCGCGCCTCGATCAGCGCTTGACCTGTCCTGCATGGTGTCGCGCCCGATCGCCGTCTTGAATGCACTTACCTGCTGCAGAAGGCTCCCGGGGAAATCCCTGGACCTGTCCGACAACGGAAGATTGTTTTCGATACACCATTCGACCGCAATAATGACAAACTGCCGTTCGTCAACAGGGTCAGCCCAGTGCACCGGATGATCTTCAAGAACAAACCACTTGCCCACTGCGAGTGAACGCGCACCCGAGACACCGAAGAATCGCTTCATGCTCGATTCCCACTCTTCCATTCGAATGCGCGCCTGGTGGTCACCCTGCGTCTGCAGCGAATAGCTGTAAGGGCCAGTGTATTCGTACACCTCCAACTGACTGGGCAAGTCACCGTGCTCCGGAAAAGCCGAGCTGCTGCTTTGCTTGGGAGCCGCAGGCGACTTGTAATCGTCTGTTTTGCTTGCGTATTTCCGAGGCGCCAGGCTACGGCTCGCACTCCAGTGCACGATCTTGTGCGCCTCGTCTTCGGTGCCGGCACCATGAAATTCGACATTGCGCTGGGCGATCGGCTTGAGCTGATCGGTCGTGTCCGTGATGACGAGGACGTGACCGGCGCCGCGCGTGTCCTGCTCGTGATAGCCGTACCAGCCTTCCTCTTCCATCAGGCGATGGACGAAGTGCCAGTCGGTTTCGTATTGGGTGCAATAAGAACGCGGCGTTGCCGGTCTGCTGAGATCGAAACGGAATCTACCCTGTGCCTGCGGGTGCATGGCGAAGACCGCGGCGAGGATATCGTCCGCGGTCTTGTCCTGCCAGATGCGCGCGTCGCGCCGGAATTTGAGGAAATGCAGCCAGGGTGCGATGGACATCTGGCAGTACGTTAGCTGCCCGTCGCTGCCCAACCGCTTGACCGTGTACGCAAAGCCAGTGATGGGTAAATAGCTGCGGTCCGCCTGCTGAAGCCAGAGGGTCACCGGTTTGGCGATGAGCTTTTTCAGTTCGATATCGTCCCTGATGCAAACCATATCGATTGTGTACTCGTAGCTTCTGCCAAGCCGCTCATGAGCGAGTACGCGTTGCGGCAACAGTACGTCATCACCAAGGACAGTTGTCAGTTTAAGCAGGCGGTTGTGCTGGCCAATAAGCGCTTGATTTAGAGCGGCAAGGGTATTCGGAATGGCCATCGAAACGACTACCTCCACATGCGAAAGTTGGCGACGAACGGCCAATAGGCAGACGCGACGCCATCGACACAGGTCGCGCCATTTTGACCAAAACTACGGCTGGCGAATCGTACCTTTCGGTTTTTTCTTGTCCATGCAAAGTGAATAGGACGCCGTGTTCGTTTGACGCAACTTCGCATTCGCATCGATTAGAGCCGCGACCACGCAGCAGTTACAGTAGAAATCTGCCAGCTGAAAAGGGCATGTGCAGCGGCTTGCGCAAACAGCACTTGACGATATATGATCCATATACGAATCATATATTCAGGAGAATCCCATGGGCATCGTCAACATCGACGACGAACTGCACGACCAGATGCGCAAGGCCAGCGTGGTCTCATGCCGCTCGATCAACGCGCAAGCCGCGTTCTGGATCAGGATCGGCATGCTGTGCGAAATGAACCCGACCGTCAGCTTCAACGAGATCGTCGCGCGCGAGATGCGCGCCGCCGGCGTCACGCCGCAGAAGATCAAGGCAGCCTAGGCATGGTCAAACGCCCCGAAGAAATCGCGCTGATGGCGCAGGCGGGCAAGCTCCTCGCCGACGTCTTCGCCCACCTCGACCGGCTGGAGCTGGCCGGCATGTCGACCATGCAGGTCAACGACTTGGTCGACGGCTTCATCGTCGACACGCTTAAGGCGCGCCCGGCCAGCAAGGGCCAGTACGGCTACGCCTACGCGTTGAATTCGTCGCGCAACCACGTGGTCTGCCACGGCGTGCCGTCCGAGGCCGAAATCTTGAAGAACGGCGACATCGTCAACTTCGACATCACGCTCGAGAAGCACGGCTACATCGCCGACTCCAGCAAGACCTATCTGGTGGGCCAGGTCGCGCCGCCGGCGAAGCGCCTGGTGCAGGCGACCTACGAGGCGATGTGGCAGGGGATCAGGGCGGTGCGGCCCGGCGCGCGGCTGGGCGACATCGGCCACGCGATCGAGCGCCACGCGCGCAAGCACGGCTACTCGGTGGTGCGCGAATACTGCGGCCACGGCATCGGCCGCGAGATGCACGAAGAACCGCAGGTGCTGCACTGGGGCCAGCCGCACACCGGCATGCTGCTGCGCGAAGGCATGGTGTTCACCATCGAGCCGATGCTCAACCAGGGCCGGCGCGCCGTGCACACCGAAGACGATGGCTGGACCGTCGTCACGCGCGACGGCGGGCTGTCGGCGCAGTTCGAGCATACCGTCGCCGTGACCCGCCACGGCGTGCGCGTGCTGACCCTGCGGCCGGACGAAAAGATCCCGCATTAACCAGCCAGCTTTCGCCGCGTGCTGTCACGCGGCGCCGCGTTCTCCCTCCCGACACCGTCATTTCCGCTCATGCGGTAACGGCGATCCCACCCCGCCATACCATCGATCGGCGCGCGAAACGCATCCGCCGAGGCCATCGATCACGCATCGAGAACGAGGCTCGTCTCATGCATTGCGCATGCCGACGCCAACTCTATTCCTTGCCTATTCAACATAATTGCAACAAGCAAATATTAACTTGCCTTTAATATAAATAAAGCAATACTATTGATGCGCATCTGTTGCACTGTTTACATCGTCGTGCTCCTTATCTGGACACAACGCCCCTCCCGCCATTCGCACAACCTGCACCACCCGCACCAACGCAACACGTACCACCGCAGTACGTCGTATCGCACCACAAGAAGAAACTGAACCACGGAAAGCACCACCCCACCACTTCGACCGCAAGTCATCAGTCGCGAAAGGTCTACGCATGAGAACGAAGCCTTCGAGCTCGCCGCACCACGGCGGGCAGCACCAGTTGCATCACACCCTCCGCACCACCCGCACCATCGCCCTGTGCGTGGCACTGGCCCTGGCCGGCGCCACGCCCGTCGCGCACGCCTACCAGGCCGGTCCCGAGGCGCCCGCCACCCAGCGCGCCGCGCCGTTCTGGCAGGACGTCAGCGTCGCGCCGTCGTCGACCGCGCGCGGCAAGACGCCAGCGCTGAAGCTGCGCCGCCTGCGCACCGCCACGCTCGACCTGGCCGGCATCATGTCGGCGACCGCCAACGCGCCGCTGGCGCGCGGCGAACGCACGCTCTCGGGCGGCCAGGTGATCTCGCTGCCGCATCCGGATGGCGGCTACCAGCGCTTCGCGCTGCACGAAGCGCCGGTCATGGAGCCGGGCCTGGCGGCCAAGCACCCTGGCATCAAGACCTACAAGGGCGTCGGCATCGACGATCCGAAGGCCACCCTGCGCATGGACATCACCCCGCTCGGCCTGCACGCCTCGGTGCGCTCGGCCAACGGCGGCTGGTACGTCGACCCTTATTACGAACGCGACACCAGCGTCTACGCCGCCTATGAACGGGCCGACCTCGAGAACCGGCACGGCCCGTTGATCGAAGGCCCGATCGACGAAGCCAGCCTGAGCCCGTCGCGCGCGTTCTACAAGGAAGGCGAGGCGGTCGAAGTGCGCGGCGCCGGCTTCACCCCGGGCGCCGCGGTCGAACTCACCGTGCGCGCCGACGGCGAGCAGGCGGTCCTGCACAGCGTGAATGCCACCGCCGATAAGAACGGCGTGGTCAACATCACGCTGCCGGCCGGCCTGGTGCGCAGCGGCGCCTTCGACGTCAGCGCCAGCGACGGCCGCCGCACCGGCAGCGCGCCGATCACGGTGCTCGACGCCGAATCCTCGATCAACGCCGCGGTCGGCACCACGCTGCGCACCTACCGCCTGGCGCTGGTTACCGACCCGTCGTACGCCAGTTACTTCGGCGCCGCCAACGTTACCGCGGCCAAGGTCACCCTGATCAACCGCGTGACCCAGATCTACGAAGACGAAACCTCGATCAGCCTGGTGCTGATCGACGCCACCGATGCGCTCAACCTGAACACGCAGGCCCAGATGACCGGCGCCGACGGTCCGTGCGGCGGCGCGGCCTGCTACACCACCGCCCAGGCGTCGACCTGCAGCAGCAGCCTGCTGCAGCGTAACCGTGTCGTCACCGGTCTGCTGGCCGGCGCCGGCAACTTCGACGTCGGCCACATCGCGCTGGGTCTGGATGGTGGCGGCATCGCCAGCCTGGGCGTGGTCGGCGGCAACAGCAAGGCGCAGGGTTGCACCGGCCTGCCGACGCCGGTGGGCGACTTCTTCGCGGTCGACTACGTGGCGCACGAGCTGGGCCACCAGTTCGCGGGCAACCACACCTTCAACGGCACGGTCGGCAGCTGCAGCGGCGGCAACCGCAACCCGGCCACCTCGGTCGAACCGGGCAGCGGTTCGTCGATCATGGCCTATGCCGGCATTTGCGGCAGCGACAACCTGCAATCGCACAGCGATCCGTACTGGTCGCAGCGCAGCTTCGACGAGATCGTCGCCTACACCTCGGGCGCCGAGACCGTGCTGAACGAAGTGCAGATGGCGGCGCTGCGCGGCTTCAACACCAACGGCCAGGGGTTCCGCCTGAGCTACAACGGCGCGCTGTCGGCGCCGATCGTGCGCGGCGAGAACTTCACCATCGCCGGCGTGCGCACTGCGATCGAAAGCATCGCCGGCTTCCCGGCCGGCGCCATCGCCTCGGTCGGCGCGCTCAGCGACACCGGCTTCACCATCACCTTCGGCGGCACGCTGGGCTTCACCAACGTCGCCAACCTGGAACTGGTGGAGTGCAGCGGCGGCTGCAGCGGCTATGTCGGCGAGATCGCGGTCGGCGGCGCCACCAACCGCCGCGGCGCGGTGTCCGGCACCGGCAACGCCGCGCCGGTGGTGAGCGTCCCGGCGAGCTACACGATCCCGGTGCGCACCCCGTTCGCCCTCACCGGCAGCGCCAGCGACGCCGACGACGAAGCCCTCACCTACATGTGGGAGCAGAACGACCGCGGCGCCGCCACCGGCACCGCGCTGGTCAACAACGTCAAGACCAACGGTCCGCTGTTCCGTCAGTTCAGCACCCGCGCCATCGTCAGCAACAGCGACACGCTGCAGTACGATTCGCCGGGCCAGAACCACGTGACCGGCAACCCGACCCGCGTGTTCCCGGACATGACGCAGATCCTGGCCAACAACACCAACGCGGCAACCGGCGCCTGCCCGACCGCCAGCGCCACGCCGACGGCAGCCCAGATCGAGTGCTTCTCGGAGTTCCTGCCGACCGCCGCGTATGTCGGTTTCGCGGGAGTGAACGCGGCGCCAGCCTCGCTCAACTTCAAGCTGACCGCGCGTGACGGCCGGGGCGGCGTCAACAGCGCCACCACCACCCTGGTGCTGGCGCCTGGCGCCGGTCCGTTCCTGGTCACCGCGCCGAACAGCGCGGTGACGCTGGCCAGCGGCGTGGCGCAGAACGTGACCTGGAGCGTGGCCAACACCAACGCGGCCCCGGTCTCGACCGCCAACGTGAAGATCACGCTGTCGACCGACGGCGGCGCCACCTGGCCGTACGTGCTGGCCGAGAGCGTGCCGAACACCGGCAGCGCGAGCGTCACCCTGCCGGCCATCGCCACCACCCAGGCGCGCATCAAGATCGAAGCGGTCGGCAACGTGTTCTTCGACGTGTCGGACGCCGACTTCACCCTGCGTCTGGCCGGTGACGTCAACGCCGACGGCGTCGTGAACTGCGCCGACATCGCCCTGGTGCGCGCGGCGTTCGGCAAGCGCACCGGCCAGGCCGGGTTCGACCCGCGCGCCGACGTCACCGGCGACGGCGTGGTCGATGCGCGCGACCTGAACTACGTGTCGCAGCGCGCCACCCCGGGCCTGTCGTGCTCGTGATCCGCGGCTGAGCAGGCCACCCGCCGGGCCGCGCGCCCGGCGGGGTTTCGCAAACAACATACGCCTACGGGCAAGGACCCAACATGAAACTCTGGAAGAACCTCATCGCCGCAGCACTGCTCGGCGCCTGCGCCCAAGCCTGGGCCGATCCGATCCTGTCGTTCGACACCAATGGCGGCCAGGCCACGCTGGGCAGCGTGCAGGACTACGCGGTCAACATCGCCGACGCGTCGGACCTGTACACCTACCAGTTCTCGATCAACTACGATGCGCGCTACCTGCGCGCGCTCGGCGTCACGGAAGGCGGCTTCCTGGCCACCGGCGGCGACACCCTCGGCGGCACCGGCTTCATCGACGACGGCGCCGGCACCATCTCGTTCATCTACAACACGCTGTATGGCGGCGGGCCGGGCGTGTCGGGCAGCGGTCTGCTGGCCAGCATCCGCTTCGAGGCGATCGGCGTCGGCAACGCCGAGCTGTCGTTCACCGACGTGCTGCTGCTGGGCAGCAGCGGCGACGAATTCGCCTTCGATGCGGCGTCGGCGCAGATCGCCGTGGTGAGCGGGGTGGCGGAGGTGCCGGAACCGGCGAGCATGCTCCTGATCGGCGCCGGGCTGGCCGGCGTGGCGGCGCTGCGCCGCCGTGGCGTGGCTGCGCGCGTGTAAGCCAACGAAAGGAAACAAGAGGATGTGAGGCCGCCCGCTGCGCCAGCAGCGCGGCGGCCTTTTCCTTACTTGGCCAGGTCGGCCAGCTTGCCCAGGCAACGGCGCTGGAAGCCGTTCAGTCCATCGACCACCAGCGAATCGTCCTCGTCGATGATCTCGGCGTCGAGCAGCAGGCGCAGCTTGGCGATACGGTCGCCCTGGGCCAGCGCCTGCGCCAGGTGCGACGCCTGCGGCTCGCCCACGTGCGCGATGGCGTCGGCCACCTCGAGCGGGAAGTCCCAATGGCGCGCGATCACCGCCGAGATCTGGCGGCTGGCCGCGAACAGCTCGACCCCGAACGCGCCCGAACCCGGCACCTTGCCGCCGTCGCCGTGGCGCTCGGCGACGCGCAGCGCCACCTGCAGGCCCAGGTTCTGCATCAGGCCCGCCAGGAACGATTCGAACACGCCGGCCGACAGGCCCGGCGCCATCACGCTGGCGGCGAACGCGCAGCGCTCGGAATGCCCCCAGATCACCGGCGCCAGCTGGCGCGCCACGCCCTGGTCCTGGCTGCGCACCAGCGGCCGGAACGCAATCCGCGCCAGCAGCATGCGCAGGCCATTCAGGCCCAGCATCGTCACCGCGCCTTCGAGCGTCTCGATCGGCGTCACCGGACGGTAATAGGCGCTGTTGGCTTCGCGGATCACTTCGGCCACCAGCACCAGGTCCTGCCCCACCTGGCGCGACAGCGCGCCGGTAGAGATATTGTCGTCCGAGAGCGCGGTAAGCAGCTGCGACACCAGTTCGGGGATGCGCGGCACCAGTTCCGACGCGCTGCCCGGGTCCAGCGCCAGCGCATGCACCTCGGCGATGATCTGCTCTTCGGTTTCGCGCCGCGCATTGTAGCCGGCGGACACGGTCAGCCAGCGGTAGAAGGCGCCGTCCAGATCGGCGGCCAGCTCTTCCTGATCGTGCTTCGAGAGCGCTGCGCCGACCACGGCGGCACTCCCGGTCTCCTTCTCGGTTCCGCCCAACAAGCGGCCAATCCAATTTTTCATAGCGCCCCGCCGTGCTTCAGCAAATTTTTCAATTGTAATGCCATACAGAAACAAAAAGTCGGTGCGAAAAAAAGAATTGTTGTCCCTTGCCAAGTTCCTGCCGATTCAAAGCTGCGTGATGATTTGCCTCAAAATTTTCATTAACCCATTGCGAACGAGAATCATTATCATTTAGTATACGTCGCAAATGAGAATCATTCTCATTGATATGCGAACCGTGGATGGGTGACCAACAGCGTCCAGCGGCGTATGACAACCTCTTTGAACTGGACACCATGGCAGCCTCCCCTCCCGGCCTGCACCTTCTTCCGAAGCTGATCGCTTGCGCTTTCGTCTCCACCTTCGCGTTCAACGTCACCGCACATGCCGGGCCTGCCCCTGCGGCCGGCGCCGACGTCGAACCGTCGGCCGACGCCTCCGGCACCATCGTCATCACCGGCCAGCGCCTCGACAAGACCGACGGCGTGACCGTGCTCGACGAAGCGGCGCTGGCGCGCCAGGGCGTAACCGACATGCAGAACATGGCGCGCTACGCGCCGCTGGTCAGCGTGCCGGGCGCCGCCAGCGGCAGCGGCAACGTGTGGGACGGCGCCGGCAACACCGGCTTCAATATCCGCGGCGTCGAAGGCAACCGGGTCGGCCTGGAACTGGACGGCATCGAGCTGCCCGAGGCCGCGCCGAAACCCGACGCCTCGACCCTGAACAGCTTCGGCGTCGGGCGCGACTACTTCGACCCCGAGACCTTCCGCTCGGTGACCATCGTCTCGGGCACCGCCCCGGCCGGCGCCGGCGCCCAGGGCCTGGGCGGCAACGTGTCGTTCGTGACCAAGGCGCCGGAAGACTACGTCAGCGCCGACAAACCGCTGTACGCCGACTACAAGTTCGGCTACGACGGTTCCAACGAGATGCGCATGCACGCCCTTACCGGCGCCACGCAATCGGGCATGCTGCAGGCGCTGGCCGTGCTGGTGCACCGCGACGGGCGCCAGATGGAGTCCAAAGGCAGCGCCCCGCTCAACCCGGACGACTGGGATTCGGACGCGTTGCTGGCCAAGCTGGCCTGGGCGCCGTGGACCGGGCACCGATTCACGGCGACGATCGACGCCTTCCGCAGCCGCCACGATCGCGAATACCGCAACAAGCAGGGCGCTTCCTACCCGGACGGCTCGACCATGGAGTCGCGCATCCGGCGCGACCGCGCCAGCATCGACCACAGCTACATCGGCGCAGGCACCCCGTTCGACAGCCTGGAAAGCCGCCTCTACGTGCAGGACAGCAGTACCGAAGACAGCACCCTGGCGCGCTACATCACCGGCAACCAGCCGACGCTGCGCGACATCTACACCGCCTTCGACAACCGCAGCGTGGGCTTCGCCAGCAATGCGAGCAAGCGCCTCGGCGCGCACGCGCTGGCCTATGGCGTCAGCGTCGAGCAGGTCGACACCAGCCGCCCCTGGCGCGAAGACCGCCTGATCGTCGCCAGCGGCGCACACCAGGTCACCAGCAAGAACCGCATGGCCGACATGGAGTCGCTCAAATTCGCCGCCTTCGTGCGCGCCGAGCTGGCGCTGGCCGACTGGTTCAGCGCCACGCCCGGAGTGCGCTACAACTGGCGCCGGCTGGAGCCGAACAGCCTGGAGAACTACGCGATCGGCATCCCCAACGCCAGCCGCGAACTGCGCAAGGAAATCGACAGCTACGCCACGCCCAGCCTGACCCTGAGCGCGCGCGTGGCGCCCCAGCTGGAAACCTACCTGCAGTACAGCCGCGGCACACGCCTGCCCACGGCGGCCGAGCGCACCGGCACCTACGATTCGCTCAGCTACACGGCGGTCGGCAACGCCTACGCCGTGATCGGCAACCCGAACCTCGACAGGGAAACCAGCAAAGCCTATGAACTCGGCCTGAAGGGCGAGCTGGCGCGCGGCCTGCGCCTGCACGCGGCGCTGTTCGAGACGCGCTACAAGAACCTGATCGACTACGCGCTGCAGCCGAACGACCCGGTCAACTACCCGACCATCACCTTCGGCCTGTACCGCCCAGAGAACATCGGCCACGCGCGCAGCTGGGGCGGCGAACTGACGCTGGATGCGGACCTGGGCCAGTGGTCCGATTCCCTCAGCGGCGCCAGGCTGACGCTGGCGGGCGGCGTCCAGCGCAGCAAGGCGCGCAACGACAAGACCGGCATGGAAAGCGCGCTGGCCTCGACCCTGCCCAGGAAATCGAGCCTGATCGCGGTCTGGGACGATCCGGCGCAGCGCGGCGGCGCGGCCCTGGCCGTGGTGTATGTCGGCGCCAAGCAGGCCGCCCCGGACCCGATCCAGGGCGTCGCCACGCCGCGCTTCGCGGTGCCGTCCAGCACGGTGATCGACCTGACCGGCTACTGGAACATCGGGCGCCACGCCGCCCTCACCGCCGGCATCTACAACCTGGCCGACCGCAAATACTGGGACTACGCCTCGGTGCGCGGCCTGCCGGCCGCCACCAACGCCACTACCACCAACGACATCGAGCGCCTGGCGCGCCCGGGGCGCTACGCCGCCGTCACCTTCAAACTGATGTACTGAACGAGGAGAGAAACCAATGAACATCACCCGCCACCTGCTGGCCGCAGCACTCGTCCTGGCCCTGGGCCAGGCCCACGCCGCCCAGCCGCTGCTGGACCAATGGAACACCCTGCGCACCCAGCAGCCCAAGCTGCAGACGCGCGACGCCGCGCGCCAGCTCAACGTGTCCGAAGCCGAGCTGCTTGCCACCGGCGTCGGGACCACGGTCGTACGACTGCGCGACAGCGATCACGCGCCGCGCGAGATCATGCGCCGCGCGCTCGACCTGGGCAAGGTCATGGCGCTCAGTCGCAACGAGAACGGCGTCATCGAGACTACCGGCGTGGCCAGCCGCATCAAGCGTGAGGACGAAACGGCGCAGGGCAGCGCCGACGACTCGGAACGCCAGGCGCGCATGCTGAACATCGCCGGTGGCTACCTGGGCGGCCCGATCGACCTGCGCTTCCAGTTCGTGCAGTGGAAATATGCGTTTGCCGTGACCCAGCCGGGGCGCGACGGGGTCGTGAACCGCAGCCTGCAGTTCTTCGACGCCAGCGGCAATGCGGTGCACAAGATGTACGTGCGCAGTGACACTGGCGTGCCGGTGTTCGACAAGATCGTGGCTGACTTCAAGCATGCCCGCCAGGACGCCAGGCTGGGCGTGACTGCCGCGGTGCCGAAGACGCCCGAGAAGCCGGACAGCGAGATCGACGTCGCCGAGTTCCGCAACGCCTGGACCGACATGACCGACGTTCACCAGTTCAACCGCATCGTCTCGGAATTCAAGCTCACGCGCGAACAGGCAATGCGCCTGGCGCCGAGCGGCATGGCAACGCGCGTGACGCCGCTGGCGGTGCGCAACCTGCTCGAAGGCGCGGCAAAACAGGGAGTAGCGATCATGGCCTTCGTCGGCAACGGCGCGGTGACCCAGATCTACAGCGGCAAGATCGACAAGGTGGCGGCGCTTGACGGCTGGTTCAACGTGCTGGATCCAAACTTCAACCTGCACCTGCGCGACAGCGCCTTCAAGAGCGGCTACGTGGTGCGCCGCGCCGGCATTACCTCGGTCGAGTTCTACGACGACCGGGGCGACCTGGTGGTGACCTTCTTCGGTGTGCGCACGCCAGGCAAGCCGCAGCCGCAGGCGTGGATCGACCTGGCGAACGGTTTGCCCAAGGCTTGATCACGCGGGACCGAGCAACGCTTCGACCTGCCGCATGCGATGCGGCAGGTCGCCTTCCAGCAGCACGTAAGCGATGCCGCGCGCAGCCAGCGTTTCGAGCAGCATGCGGTGCACCATCTGGCGCACTTCTTCCGATTCGCGCTGCAGGCCGTCCGGCTCCCACGGTGTGTCGGGCGCGGTGACCAGGGTCAGCGCGTAATCGTGGCGCGCGTCGAGCGCGGCCAGCTGTTCATCCACCCTGCCCCAGTACACGCGGCTGTAGAGCGCCGTCATCAGCGGCGTGGTGTCGCAGAACAGGAAGCGCTTGGCCTGCCCGGCCGCCGCGTCCTCGCGTGCACGCTGGGTGCGGGCGATGCCGAACTGGTCTTCCTCGTGCGGCACGCGGGCGTGGGCATCGACGAATTCGCGCAGGTATTCCGGCACCCAGAGCGTGCCGTAATGGCGCGCCAGCGCTTCCGACAAGGTCGACTTGCCCGACGATTCGGCGCCCAGGATCGCGATGCGTTGCACGGTCATGCGTGCTCCGTTCTGCGCGCGACGGCGGCCCAGGTGCGCAGGCCGGCAATCGCCAGCAGCACGAACACGCCGTACAACACGGCGGTCAGCATCAGGCCCTTGTACAGGTAGAGGCCTACGTACAGGACGTCGACCGCGATCCACACGTGCCAGTTCTCGACCTTCTTCTTCGCCAGCAGCAGCTGTCCGACCAGGCTGCCGGCGGTCAGGAAGCCGTCGGCGTGCGGGACGTCGGTGTCGGTGAAGTTGTCGAGGAACGTGGACAGGATCACGAAGCCGACCAGCCAGGCGGCCAGCGACCATCCACGACCAGAAGGCTTCAGCCATGTCGCCACCAGCGGGCCGTTATCGGTGCCATGCAGCCACTGGTACCAGCCCCAGACCGAGGCTGCGATGAACACGAACTGCAGGCCCATGTCGCCGTACAGGCGCGCGTCGAAGAACACCGCCGCGTAGGTCGCCGACGAGACGATCGAGAACAGCCAGGCCCAGTGTTTCTGGCGGATGTTCAGGATGACGGTGGTGGCGGCCAGGATGAAGGAGATCAGTTCGAGCGGGGTCGTCTTGAGGCCGGCGAGGATGAGCGAGTCGTTCATGCGGTCGTGGTGAGCAGCTACAGCAAAGAAAACATCGTTAGCTTATAAACGTCATCCCCGCGAAGGCGGGGACCCAAGTTTGCCCGCACACCACCTGCATTAAGCGAAGTGGCTACACAACGAACTTGGATCCCCGCCTGCGCGGGGATGACGTGCGTATTGCGGCGACGGCGTTGCCGGTGACTTCCCGGCCCGCATCGTCGCCCGACGATCACTTCTTCGGATACTTGATCGTCATTTCCTTCAACAGATTATCCGCCCGATCCACTTCCTTCATCACCCACAGCATGTAGCGGATGTCGACGTGAATCGCGCGCGTGATCGCCGTGTCGAAGTACCAGTCCTTGGTGATCGATTCATACGTCGAATCGAAGTTCAGCCCCACCAGTTCGCCGTTCTTGTTCATCACCGCCGAACCCGAATTGCCGCCGGTAGTGTCGGCGCTGGACAGGAAGTTGACCGGCACCGTGCCCAGCGCGCGGTCCTTGAACACGCCGAAGCGCTTCTGCTGGATCGCCTGCTTCAGGTTGGCCGGCACGATGAACGGATCCTTGCCGGTTTCCTTTTCCAGGATGCCGTCCACGGTAGTGAACGGGCCCTTGGTCAGGCCGTCGCGCGGCGAGTACGGCGACACCGTGCCGTAGGTCACGCGCAGCGTCGAATTCGCGTCCGGATACACCGGTTTGCCCTGCGACTTCTTCCACGCGATCACGGCCGCCATGTACTGCGGGATCACGCGTTCCAGGTTGCCGTCGATGTCGCTGCGGCGGTTTTCCAGCGCCATGCCGGCGTCGTGCAGGCGCACGGCGAGCTGGATGAACGGGTCGTTCGACAGGCGGAAGGCGTCCGGATCCTTGCCGATCCAGGCCAGGCGGCTGGCGGTGTTCGACAGGTCGCTGGCCTTGTACATCGCCGGCAGCATGTTCGCCTGCGGCAGCAGCGCGTCGATGCCTTGCGGGCGCACCTTGGCGTCGATGCGGGCGTAGCGCGCCAGCGCCGCCTTGTAGCGCGCTTCGTCCACGTTCGCCACGAACGATTGCTCCAGGCGCGTCAGGCGCGCGCGGATGAACGACAGGTCGCGTTCCTGGTAGCCGGCTTCGCGCTGCGCGTCCGGCTTCTGGCGCTCGAGCGCCAGGCGGTACAGGGTGCGCGCGCTTTTCAGCAGGTCGCTGTGCGTCGCCTCAAGCCACGCGGCTTCGGTACGCGACTGCGCCATGTCCTGGCCGATCACGTTGTCGAGGTCCGCCAGCAGATTGGCCGAACCGTTGGCATGGCTCTTGTGCCAGGCGCGGAACTCGGCGTCCTGCACGTCCTTGATGGCGGCGATGTCCTTGCGCGCGAAGCCGTCCAGCAAGCCTTGCGTTTTCTTGAGCACGTTGTTCAGGCCCTTGGCCACGCTGGCATAGCGCACGTCCCAGGCGGCGTTGCCCTGGGTGGCGGCGGCGATCACCGACAGGTCGGCGGTGATGCTTGCCACCTTGGCCGGGAAGTCGACGTCGCGCGCGAAGCGGATTTCGCTCGGCAGCTTGTAGCGGCTGGTGCGGCCCGGGTAGCCGGCCAGCAGGATCGGATCGCCGTTCTTCAGGCCTTCGGCGGAGACCACCAGGAAGTCCTTCGATTTGTACGGCACGTTGTCCGGCGACGGATCGGCCGGGCGGCCATCCTTGCCGACGTAGGCGCGCAGGAAGGAATAGTCGCCGGTCTGGCGCGGCCATTCGTAGTTGTCGATGTCGCCGCCGTAGTTGCCGATGCGGTCCGACGGCGCGTACACCAGGCGCACGTCGCGGATCATCAGCTGCTTGATGCGGTAGTACTCGAGGCCGCGGTGGAAGGCCGGCACCGAGCAGCGGTAGGCTTTATCCGTTTCGCATTCGGCGATCAAGGCTTTCACGCGCGACTCGACCAGCTCGTGGCGTTCGCGGCCCGACATGGCCGGCGCCAGGCCTTTCAGTACGCGGTCGGTCACGTTCTCGACCTTCTCGGTCACGTACACGAGCGTGTTCGGGCCGCCCGGCAGCTCTTCGCCGCGGGTCTTGGCCAGGAAGCCGTTGACGATGTAATTCTTTTCCGGGGTCGCGTTGCGCTGAATGGCGCCGTACGCGCAGTGGTGGTTGGTGACCACCAGGCCGTCGGGCGAGACGAACGAGGCCGAGCAGCCGCCCAGCGACACGATCGCGCTCATCGGATGCTTGGACAGGTCGGCCAGCTTCTCGGCCGGCATGGTGATACCGATGCGTTTCAGTTCGGATTTAAGCTGTGGCAGCTGGTGCGGTTGCCATTGGCCTTCGTCGGCGTGCACGGTGGCGGCCGCCCCCAGGAGGATGACCGGCAAGACGATGGATTTGAACAAGGTAGAACCCCAGGATGAAAAAAAGCAAGCCCGGAGTATATCGCCGTTGGGGTATAGTCGGGATGTTTTCTGGCGTAATGACAATGTTTCGCCGCGCAAAAATAGCGGTCAGCACGGCGTCACATTCGAATGGCAATATCTAACGTTAATCAATGTAACGTCAGCGATAGACAGACCACGAAAGCCCCGCATCATGACCAGCGACGCGCCCCTTTACCGACACCGCGTACATTTCCTGTCGCAGAATTTCTTCATCAAGGACAACCGCGCCGAGCTGCTGCTGCACGCGCACAAGTACGACTTCGACATCGGCTTTCATAGCGAACTGGCGCAATTCGTCGCCGCCGTCGAACAGGACACGGGCGCCGGCATGTTCGTGATCGACCTCGACGCCCTGCACAACATGCAGTCCGACATGGCCGACGGCCGCAAGACCCTGATGCTGGGCGAGCTGCTGGCGCGCCTGCCGCCGGAGCGCGAGTATGTGTATCTGCAGTCGGCGCGCCAGGGCGGGCGCTTTTTACTGCAGCAACGCCTGGTGGACAGCAACTGCCTGGCCTACGCCGAAAAGCCGATCGCCAACGACGTGCTGGTCGACAAGCTGTTCAACCTGTTCGTGCAGAAAAAACGTGGCGACCCGGTGCGCCTGGTGGCGCTGGGAGCAGCAGCGGAGCTGGACGACCCCGCACTTGGACAGCAGCAGATCGAGGTGATCCATCATGGCGAGGCCACCACCCTGCACCTGCGCGTTAAGGAATTGCAGCCCGACCTGGTCCTGATCGGCGACAGCGAATTCGTGCGCCTGGACGCGATCGCGCGCGTGCTGCGCAAGAACATCGAGGCCGATCCGGTGCGCGAGACCGTGCTGCTGCAACGCAGTCCCGACCCCGCCCTCACCCGCCGCGCCCTGGCCGGCGGCTTCGACGCCATCCTGTATGGCAGTGACCCAGAACTGCTCACCGCCCAGCTGGTCAACCGCGCCGGCAAGATCCGCGTCAACAAGGACCTGATCGGCAAGGACCGCGCGACGGGCCTGCTGAACAAGGTCGGCCTGCAGCGCAAGACGCAAGACCTGATCCGCCAGGCCACCCAGGACGGCAAGCCGCTGGCCTTTGCCGTGATCGACATCGACAAGTTCAAGACCATCAACGACACCTGGGGCCACCACTTCGGCGACATCGTGATCAAGCGCCTGTGCCTGTGCCTGGCCCCGCACATGCGCGAGCGCGACCTGCTCAGCCGCTTCGGCGGCGAAGAATTCGTGGCGGTGTTCTGGGATTGCACTTTACCGGCCGCGTGGCAGCGGCTGGACGCGATGCGCCAGGCCTTCCGCGCGATCGCGTTCCAGGTCGGACGCGCCGAAACGCGCTGCTTCTCATTCAGCGGCGGGCTGGCTGCTTTTCCGGAACAGCGCAGCGAAAACGAATTGTTCCTGCGCGCCGATGCGATGCTGTACACGGCCAAGGAGAGCGGGCGTAACCGCATTTGCCCGGCACCGTGAGCGGGCCGGTTACCACCGCTGACTGTCTTTGTGATGAATGTTTACCGCAACGCGTCGGCAAAGTGTTTTCAGCAATGTGGCTCACATCTGCCCGATGCGAGTCTCTTGCACGGGAGACAAGTGATCTAACGGTCAGCCGCTTCGCCCATCTTATCCGCAGATCGAGTCCTCTCAACGGCAGGATTAAGTGTTCAACTCAGGAGAAGACAATGGCTGTCTTCAGCTCGATACTGAGACGGGCGGCCTCATAGAGCGCTAGCCAAGAGCACAGCTCGCGGTAAATGCCTTCTCCGCTACAGGCGAGTTCATTAATTCTTGCCGCCTCGTTGTCTGAAAGCCGGCCATCGCTCAGTCGTATTCCCAAAGCCGGGGCGACTACTTCCAATTCCTCAAGCAGCCTGTAGGACGATCCCAACATGCCACCTGGGAGCGATGAATCTTCAGGCTCGGCAAACAACACATCGGAGAAATTAATCGGGAAGTAGAATCCCTCTGCATCTGAATGACAAATCAAATGACTACACAGCATGGCAAGTTCATCATCCACAAGCGGATCCGCAGCGGGATCGACGTTGTGACCGACCGGATGCGCCATCCATGATGGGTTCGCAGACCTGTGTGCATACGCGCGACGCAAATAGTGAATAAATGAACAGGGAAACGATCCGATGGAGGTGCGTAAGGCTGGCGTTTTAAATGTCCTTGGCTCAGAGTGCATGGGTAACCTTTCCCCTTCGAGAAGAAGATTAGCTGCAGCAAAACCCTCTTCGAGCCATTTCGCTCCTTCCTGATCGTTTTCGAGCAGATAAGCTAACGCGCCTACACCGATTGCAAGACCCATAGATCCTCTGTGTTTGCTGATGAAATCGACTGCTAAACGCGCTCAAGCCAGCAAGCCTGCCAGCACCGGCAGCGCACGATCCGAGGCGATGGCATGGTACTGGCGCCGCACGAACGCGGCGCCGTATTCACGCTCCAACCGGCGCACCGCGAAGTGGCCCAGGCTCATGTTCTGGAAGTGGTCCATGAACAGCAGGTTGATGGTGGCGCCGCCGACCGCGCCCAGCGCCGGCACCATCATGCCGGCGGCCTTCTGCGTCACCTGCACCTGGAAGCGCCCTGCCACCAGCGCGATCAGGCGCAGCAGCGCCGGCGCCGTCGCGGCGTTGACCGACTTCGCCGCCAGCGCCTGGGTGGCCTCGGTCACCGCCCTTGCGAGCGCGACGCGCATCGCAAAGTAGCCGGAATCGGCGGCATCGTCACCGGTACCTGGCCCGCCCATGGCCAGGATGCGCAGGCACTCGACCTGCGTCGCGGCGTCGCCCGGCGCCTCGCCATTGGCGCGCGCGATGTCGGCAATCGAGCGCAGCATGATCACGGTCGACAGCGGCAGTTCGAGCAGCAATCCCGGCAGTCCGAAGGCGCCGCCGACGCCGCCCGAGACGCCGGCCGCGAACTTGTGCAGCAGGGGCGACGCCGCTTTCTCTTCAGCGTCGCCCAGGGTGAACAGCGCGCCGCGCATCGCGTACTGCAGCGCGTTCTCGGTGGCGTTGCCGACCCGCTTCTGCCACGACGCCGGCAGGCGCTCGATGGCGGCCTCGATCGGCGAGCCGACCAGATTGCTCATGCGCGCCGCCAGGCCGGGGTTTTCCAGTAGCCGTTTGGCTTCGCGCAGCTGCTGCAAGTGCTCGGTGCTCATCCTCATGACGATCCCTCCACAATGCGCGGCAGCCGCTATGCGCCGCTTCAGCCGGCGCCGTCCAGCGCGCCGAGTTTGCCCAGGCAGCGCCGCTCGAAGTTGTCCAGGCCGTCCGCGACCAGCGCGTCGTCCTCGTCCAGCACGTGGGCGTCGAGCAGCAGGCGCAGTTTGGCAATCTGGTCGCCGCGCACCAGCGCCTTTGATAACACCGGCGCAGCGTCGCGGCCGACGCCGGCGATGCCGTCCACCACGTCTGGCGGAAACTCCCAGTGCCCGGCAATGGTCGCCGACAATTGTCGGCTGACGTCGAACAGGCGCAGGCCGAATTCGCTCGACCCAGGGATCTTGCCCGATTCGTCGGCGCGCCCGGCCAGGCGCAGCGCCACGATCAATCCCACGTTCTGCATCAGGCCGGCCAGGTAGGATTCGAACACGCCGGCGCCCAGGCCGGGCGCCATCAGGCTCGCCGCCAGCGCGCACTTTTCGGACTGGTTCCAGATCGTCGGCGCCGCCTGGCGCGCGAAACCTGCCTCCTGCATCTGGATCAGCGGCCGGAAGGCGATCCGCGCCAGCAGCATGCGCAGGCCGTTCTGGCCGATCATCATCAAGGCCGCGTCGAGCGACTTGACCGGCTGCAGCGGCCGGTAATAGGCGCTGTTGGCTTCGCGGATCACTTCGGCCACCAGCACCAGGTCGCGCTCTACCTGGCGCGCCAGGTCGCCGGCCGAGACGTTATCGTCGGCCAGGTCGCGCAGCAGTTGCGGAATCAGTTCCGGGATGCGCGGCACCAGGCCGGAAGCGGCCGCAGGGTCGGCCGCCAGCGTGCGCACCAGGTCGAGGATGTGTTCCTCTGCCTCCGGCGTGGCCTGGTAGCCGCTGGAGGCGGTCAGCCAGCGGTAATAGGCGGCGTCGACCTCGATGGCCAGTTGCTGCGGGCCGGCCTCGGGTTCGGCGGCGGCCGGCGCTTCGCTGCGCGCCGCCTTGTGATCCCCGCCCAGCATACGATCGATCCATTTTTTCATAGCGTCAGTCCTGCATCAGATAGCGGCATTATATGCCCGCGGCATGGCCGCACGTGGTCACGCTGTCGCTTCGGCCCCGACGCCAGTGGTGACGAAGCGCTCGCGATACATCCTGGGCGTGATGCCGAGCTTCTTCATGAACACGCGCCGCATGTGCGCTTCGTCATGGAAGCAGGCGCGCGCGGCCACCGTCTTGAGCGGCAGGTCGAGACTGGCCAGCAGCCGCGTTGCGCGCTCGAAGCGGCTCAGTTCAATGAACTCCTGGGTGCTCATCCCCACTTCCTGCTGGAACACGCGGGCAAAATGGCGTTCGCTCATCATCGCCCGCTCGGCCAGCTGGGCCACCGGCAGGCGCTGGTGCAGATTGTCCAGGATCCAGGCTTGCAACTCGCGGATGTTGGGGCGCGCCGTGCGCTCGCTGAGCAGGTGCGCGCTGAATTGCGACTGGCCGCCGGGGCGCTTCAGGAACACCACCATCTCGGTCGCGACCTCGAGCGCCAGTTCGCGGCCGAAGTCGCGTTCGACCAGGGCCAGCGCCAGGTCGATCCCGGCGGTGACGCCGGCCGAAGTCCAGATCGCGCCGGAGCGCACGAAGATGGCGTCGGCATCGACGTCGACCGCCGGATACTCGGCGCGCAGGCGCTCGGCTACGCTCCAGTGGGTGGTGGCGCGCTGGCCGTCCAGCACCCCGGCGGCGGCCAGGAAGAAGGCGCCCGAACACAGTGCCGTGAGCTGGCCGATGCGCGGCGCGGCGGCGGCCACCCACTCCACTAGCGCCCGCCCATCGGCCAGCGCGGCGTCGATATGGCGCGCGCCGACGATGATCGCGTTGTCGGGCAGTGCCAGCGGACTGAAAGCCTTGCTCGCCTCCAGCGACATCAGCGTGTCCGAGCGCACCGGCCCCACGCGCTCGGCGGCCACGCGCACGTCGTAGCCGGCCGCCTGGCCTTTGCGCTGCAGGTGCAGGTTGGCGTACTCGAACACCGACATCGGGCCGACCGCTTCCATCGCCTTGAAGCCGGGATAGACGATGATGTCGACGGTGATGGCGGTGCTGGTTCGGGGCATGGGAAAAACGTGAGGCTGACGATCCGGTCATTATTGCACCAAATCCTGCCATTCTCCGGCCAGGGCCTGGCCCTGGCGTGGTCGCGGCGCCAGAATCGCGCCATCCCAATTTATCCGAGACCAACTCACCATGAAGACCAAAGCAGCAGTAGCCTGGCGCGCCGGCGCGCCCCTCACCATCGAAGAAGTCGACCTGCAAGGCCCGCGCGCGGGCGAAGTGCTGGTGGAACTGAAAGCCACCGGCATCTGCCACACCGATTACTACACCCTGTCGGGCGCCGATCCCGAAGGCCTGTTCCCGGCCATCCTGGGACATGAAGGCGCCGGCGTGGTAGTCGACGTCGGCCCGGGCGTGAGCACGCTGAAAAAGGACGACCACGTCATCCCGCTCTACACGCCGGAATGCCGCCAGTGCAAATTCTGCCTGTCGCGCAAGACCAATCTGTGCCAGGCGATCCGCTCCACGCAAGGACGCGGCCTGATGCCTGACGCTACTTCTCGTTTTTCGCTGGACGGCAAGCCGCTGTTCCACTACATGGGCACCTCGACCTTCTCCAACTACATCGTGGTGCCCGAGATCGCGCTGGCGAAGATCCGCAGCGATGCGCCGTTCGACAAGGTCTGCTACATCGGCTGCGGCGTCACCACCGGCGTCGGCGCGGTGCTGTTCTCGGCCAAAGTCGAAGCGGGCGCCAACGTGGTGGTGTTCGGCCTGGGCGGCATCGGCCTGAACGTGATTCAGGCAGCGAAGATGGTCGGCGCCGACAAGATCATCGGTGTCGACATCAACCCGGCGCGGGAAAGCATGGCGCGCAAGTTCGGCATGACCCATTTCATCAACCCGCGCGAAGCCGAGAACGTGGTCGACGCCATCGTCCAGATCACCGACGGCGGCGCCGACTACAGCTTCGAGTGCATCGGCAACACCACCACCATGCGCCAGGCGCTCGAGTGCACCCATAAAGGCTGGGGCCAATCCTTCATCATCGGCGTGGCCGAAGCCGGCGCCGAGATCGCAACCCGTCCGTTCCAGCTGGTGACCGGGCGCGAATGGAAGGGATCCGCCTTCGGCGGCGCGCGCGGGCGCACCGACGTGCCGAAGATCGTCGACTGGTACATGGAAGGCAAGCTCAATATCGACGACCTGATCACCCACCGCCTGCCGCTCGAACGGATCAACGAAGGCTTCGACCTGATGAAGTCGGGCGAATCGATTCGCTCGGTCGTGCTGTACTAAGCCGGCGACCTAGCGCGCGGCCTGCGCCAGCGCCGCCTCATTCCAGCCGCCGCCCAGCGACTGGATCAGCGCCACCGCCGCCGTCTGGCGGTCGGCCTGCACCTGCACCAGGTTGCGTCGCGCGTTGAGCGCCGTCACCTGGGCCTGCACCACCTCGGTGTAGCTCACCTGCCCCGCCTTGTAGCGGTTCAGGATCTGCTCTTCCACCATGCCCGCCGCCTCGGCCGCCTCGGCGCGCAGCACCTGCTGCTGCGACAGCACGCGGGTGGCGGCCAACTGGTTCTCGACGTCGGCGAAGGAATCGAGCACCACCTGGCGGTAGCGCGCCACCGTTGCCTGATGCCTCGCTTCGGCCCCTTCCACGCTGGCGCGGGTGGCGCCGGCGTTGAACAGGGTCTGCGCCGCCGACAGCCCGAACGACCAGGCCGCGGCCGAGGCCGAGAACAGGTCGCCCACGCGGCTGGTGGTGTTGCCGTAGGCCGCGCTCAGGCCGAAGTTGGGGAAGTAGGCCGAGCGCGCGATGCCGATGTCGGCATTCGCCGCCGCCACGTCGCGTTCGGCGGCGGCGATGTCCGGACGGCGCTGCAGCAGCGTCGACGGCACACCCGTCGGCACCTCGGGCACGGCCACCCGCCACGGCGCCGGCGCCACCGAGAAGTTCGATGGTGTCTGGCCGACCAGCACCGCGATCGCATGTTCGAGCTGGGCGCGCTGGCGCTCCAGGCCCAGCGCGTCGCTGCGCGCGGTGGCGAGCTGGGTCTGGGCCTGCAGCACGTCGGACCTGGCCGAGACGCCGGCCGCGAAACGGTTGGAGGTGATCTGCAGCACGCGCTCGTAGCCTTCGATGGTCGAGGCCAGCATCTCGCGCTGGGCGTCGGTCTGGCGCAGCGAGAAGTAGTTGATGGCCAGTTCGCCCTGCGCTGCCAAGCGCGCGCTGGCCAGGTCGGCGGCGGTGGCCTGGGCGCTGGCCTCGGCCACGGTCACCGCATTGCGCAGGCGGCCGAACACGTCCGGCTCCCAGCTGGCGCCGATCTGCACCCGGTAGGCGCTGTCGCTGCTGCGGTTGCCGCCGCCGGCGCGGTCGGCGCCGGCAGTGAGCGACACCACCGGGAACAGCGAGGCGCGCTGCTGCGCCACCAGCGCGCGCGCCTGGGCATAGTTGGCGACCGCCACCGCCACGTTCTGGTTCGCTGTCTCGACCTGGGCTGCGAGGCGATCGAGTTCGGGGTCGGCGAACAAGGTCCACCACGGGCCGCGTTCGAGCGTGTCGCTAGGTGCCGCGGGCACCCAGCCGGCCAGCTCCTTGAAGTTGGCCGGCAGCGTGCCGGCCTGCAGCGGCTCGGGACGCTGGTAGGCGGGACCGACGGTGCAGCCGGCCAGCGCAGCGGCGAGAGCGACAAGGGTCAGGCGATAAGGAACGGTATTTCGCATAGAGATCAGGTTTTCGCTAGGGACGGACCTTCGTCCTCATGGGGATGGCGGGTCAGGGTTGCTTCGCCCGGTTTCTTGGTGCGCAGCTTGTCCATCAGGACGTAGACCACCGGCGTGGTGAGCAGGGTCAGGAGCTGGCTGGCGATCAGGCCGCCGATGATGGCGATGCCAAGGGGGCGGCGCAGCTCGGAGCCTTCGCCGAAGCCGATGGCCAGCGGCAGCGCGCCCAGCGCCGCGGCCAGGGTGGTCATCAGGATCGGGCGGAAGCGCAGCATGCAGGCTTCGCGCACCGCTTCCATCGCGGACAGCCCGCGCGCACGCTCGGCTTCAAGCGCGAAGTCGATGATCAGGATCGCGTTCTTCTTGACGATGCCAATGAGCAGGAAGACCCCGATCAGGGCGATGATCGAGAACTCCATCTTGAACAGCAGCAGCGCCAGCACCGCGCCGACGCCGGCCGACGGCAGCGTCGACAGCACCGTGACCGGATGCACCAGGCTTTCGTACAAGATGCCGAGCACGATGTAGATGACGATGATGGCGGCCGCGATCAGCATCGGCTGCTCTTCGTTCGATTCTTGCGCGGCGCGCGCCTGTCCCTGGAAGCTGCCGCGCACATTGCTCGGCATGCCGATATCGGCTTCGGCCTGGCGCACGGCCGCTTCGCCGTCGGCCAGGTTGAAGCCTTCGGCCAGGTTGTACGACACGGTGGTGGCCAGTTCGCCGTCCTGGTGGCTGACCGAGGTCGGGGTCGAGCTCTCGGCGAACTTGGCCACCGACATCAGGGGCACCATGGTGGCGGCGCTGCTGGCCAGGGCCTGGCCGGCGGACGGGTCGCGCGCGGCGGTCAGGTTCGAGGTCGAGGCGCCCGAACCGGCGCTGCCGGTGGCGCTTGGCGTGCCGATGGTGCCGGTGGCGACGCTGGTGCCGGTGCCGCTCGATGCGGTGGTCATGGTGCTACTGCTGCCTCGCGCCGGCACGTAGACGTCGCGCAGCGCTTCCGGCGACTGCGCATAGCGCTGGGCCACGCCCATCACCACGTGGTACTGGTTGAGTTCATCGTAGATGTTCGCCACCTGGCGCTGGCCGAAGGCGTTATACAGCGCATTGGTGACGTCGCGCGTGCTGATGCCCAGGCGCGACGCGGTCTCCTTGTCGATGGTGACGAAGGTCTCGACGCCGTTCTCGGCCTGGTCGGTATCGACGTCGACCAGCGCCGGCTGCGCCTTCATCGACTCGGCCAGGCGCGAGGCCCACTGTTTCAGGTCTTCGGCGTTGTCGCTCTTGAGCGTGTACTGGTAAGTGGAATTGCTGGAGCGCCCGCCCATGCGCAAGTCCTGCACCGGGTTCAGGAAGATCGACACACCGGTGACCTTCGCCAGCTGCGGGCGCAGGCGCGTGATCACGGCCTGGGCCGCCACATCGCGCTCGCCCACGGGCTTCAGGTTGACGAACATGAAGCCGCCGCCGGCGCGTCCCCCGCCGGTAAAGGCGACCACGGTGTCCACCGCCGGGTCCTTGCGGATGATCTCGACCAGCTGGCGCAGCTTCTGCTGCATGGCCTGGAACGAGATGCTCTGGTCGGCGCGGATGCCGCCGTTCATCTGGCCCGAGTCCTGCTGCGGGAAGAAGCCCTTCGGCGCTGCCGAGAACAAGTAGACGTTGAGCGCCACCGTGAACAGCAGGATGATCATCACCAGCAGTTTGCTGTCCAGCGCCCAGTCGAGCGCGTGCTCGTAGGTGCGCAGGATGCGGCCGAAGCCGGATTCAAGCCAGCGCGCCAGGCGGCCCGGCTTCTTGTCCTTGTCTTCCTTGCGCAGCAGCCAGGCGCACATCATCGGCGTGGTGGTCAGCGAGATCACCAGCGAAATCATCACCGCCGCCGACAGCGTCACCGCGAACTCGCGGAACAGACGCCCCACCTGCCCGCCCATGAACAGCAGCGGAATGAACACCGCCACCAGCGACAGGGAGATGGACAGCACGGTGAAGCCGACTTCGCGCGCGCCGAGCAGCGCGGCCGACATGCGGTCCATGCCGTTCTCGATGTGGCGCGCGGTATTTTCCAGCACCACGATGGCGTCGTCGACCACGAAGCCGGCGGCCACAGTGAGCGCCATCAGCGACAGGTTATTCAGGCTGAAGCCGAGCATCCACATCACGCCGAAGGTGCCCAGCAGCGACACGACGGTCGCCACCGCCGGCACCACCGTGGCGCGCAGGCTGCGCAAAAACACGCTCACCACCAGCACCACCAGCACGATCGACAGGATCAGGGTGAACTCGATCTCGTGCAGCGAGGCGCGGATCGAATAGGTGCGGTCCGACGCCACCGCCAGGTTGATGTCGCCCGGCAGCTGCGCCTGCAGCGTCGGCAGCAGCGCGCGCACGCCGTCGACGGTCTCGATCACGTTGGCGGCCGGCTGGCGCGTCACCAGCACGATCACCGCCGGCTCGCCGTTGAACAGGCCCAGGGTGTTGATGTTCTCGGGGCCATCGAACACTTCCGCCACATCAAGCAGGCGCACCGCGGCGCCATCGCGCCATGCCACCACCAGGTCGCGGTAGTCGGCCGCGGTGCGGCCGTCGCCGCTGGTCGCCGGCTGCGAATAGATCTGCAGGCGGTTGCCGCCGTCGACGATCTCGCCTTTGGGGCGGTTCGGATTGCTGGCCTGGATCGCGGCGCGCACGTCTTCGCTCGAGACGCCATAGCGGTTCATCGAGTACGGCACCAGCTCCACGCGCACGGCAGGCAGCGAACCGCCGCCGATCTCGACCTCGCCCACGCCCGGTACCTGGGCCAGGCGCTGCTGCACCAGGTTCGAGACCGACTCGTAGATCTGGCCCGGGGTGCGCGTCTTGGAAGTCAGCGCCAGGATGATCACCGGCGCATCCGACGGATTGGCCTTGCGATAGGTCGGATTGCTGCGCAGCGTGGCCGGCAGGTCGGCGCGGGCGGCGTTGATCGCGGCCTGCACTTCGCGCGCGGCCGAGTCGATCTTGCGATTCAGTTCGAACTGCAGGTTGATGCGGGTCGAGCCGGTGCTGCTGGAGGACGTCATCTCGTTGACGCCGGCGATCACGCCCAGCCGTCGTTCGAGCGGCGTGGCCACGCTGGAAGCCATGGTTTCCGGACTGCCGCCCGGCAGCGACGCCGACACCGAGATGGTCGGATAATCGACCTGCGGCAGCGGCGACACCGGCAGCACGAAGAAGGCGGCGATGCCGGCCAGCGCCAGGCCCAGCGTCAGGAGGACGGTGGCGATCGGACGGCGGACGAATGGACCTGAGAGATTCATGTGCCCGCCGCTTCGGTCTTGTGCGGCGCTTTACCGGTCCAGCGGCGCGCGGTGCGGTCGAAGGCCAGGTAGATCACCGGCGTCGTGAACAGCGTCAGCAGCTGGCTCAGGATCAGGCCACCGAAGATGGCCAGGCCCAGCGGCCGGCGCAGTTCGGCGCCCTCGCCCCAGCCCAGCATCAACGGCACCGCCGCGAACAGCGCCGCCAGGGTCGTCATCAGGATCGGGCGGAAGCGCAGCAGCGCGGCCTGGCGGATCGCATCGAGCGGCGACTTGCCCTGTTCGCGCTCGGCCTCGATCGCGAAGTCGATCATCATGATCGCGTTCTTCTTGACGATGCCGATCAAGAGGATGATGCCGATGATGCCGATCACGCCCAGGCCCTGGCCGCTGACCCACAGCGCGAACAGCGCGCCGACGCCGGCCGACGGTAGCGTCGACAGGATGGTCAGCGGATGGATGTAGCTTTCATAGAGCACGCCGAGCACAATATAAACGCAAACAACAGCGGCCAGGATCAGCCACAGCTGGTTCGACAGCGACGCTTCATAGGCGCCGGACGCGCCGAGGAAGGTCATGCTCACCGAAGCCGGCATCTTGAGTTCGTCGGCGGCGGCGCGGATCGCGTTGACTGCCTGGCCCAGCGAGGCGCCGGACGCGGTGTCGAAGCCGACCGTGGCAGCCGGGTACTGGGCCACGTGGTTGATCTGCAGCGGCGCCGCGCGTTCGCTGACGGTGGCGATCGCCGACAGCGGCGTGGGCGAGCCGGAACCGGTGCGCAGCTGCAGGCGACTGAGGGCGTCGAGCGACATCGCCTCGTCCTGCTGCGCTTCCAGGATCACGCGGTACTGGTTGGTCTCGGTGAAGATGGTCGAGACGATGCGCTGGCCGTAGGCGCTGTACAGGGCGTCGTCGATGGCGGAGGCCGTGATCGACAGGCGCGAGGCAGTATCGCGGTCGATGTCGACAAAGGCCGCGGCGCCGACCGCGCCGGCGTCGGTCACGGCATTGCGCACTTCCGGCACGCTGCCCAGCTTTTGCGTGATTTTTCGCGCCCACTCGTTGACGACGTCACTATCAGCTCCTTCGATCGACAGCCGGTACTGGGTCGGGCCGCTTTCGGCGTCGATGGTCAGGTCTTGGGTCGGCTGCAGGAACAGCGTGAGGCCGGCGACGTTGGCCACGCGCTTGCGCAGGCGCGACATGATCTCGTCCTGGTTGCCGCGATCGGCCTTCAGGTTGATCAGCATGGTGCCGGTGTGCAGCATGGTGTTGTTGGCGGCGTCGACGCCGACGTAGGAAGCGACCGAGGCCACTTCAGGATCGGCCATGATCTGGCGCGCGGCTTCCTGCTGGAGTTTTGCCATATCAAGGTACGAGACCGATTGGCGCGCCTGCACGCGGGCTTGCAACTGGCCCGTATCCTGGGTCGGGAACAGGCCTTTCGGGATGATCGCCCACAGCAGCGCGGTCAGCACCAGCGTGCCGAGGGCGACGATCAGGGTCAGGCCCTGGCGCGCCAGCACCCAGCCCAGCATCACGTCGTAGCGCGCGATGACGCGATCAAAAAAATTCTGGAACTTGACGGCGAAGCGGCTCGGCTTTTCTTCTTCGTGGCTGCGCAGCCAGCGCGCCGACATCATCGGCACCAGCGTCAAGGACACCACGCCCGAGATCAGGATCGTGATCGCCAGAGTGACCGCGAATTCGCGGAACAGGCGCCCCACCACGTCGCCCATGAACAGCAGCGGAATCAAGACTGCGATCAGCGACACGGTCAGCGAGATGATGGTAAAGCCGATTTGCGCGGCGCCCTTCAGCGCGGCGGCCATCGGCTTTTCGCCCTCTTCGATGTAGCGCGCGATGTTCTCGATCATCACGATCGCATCGTCGACCACGAAGCCGGTGGCGATCGTCAGCGCCATCAATGACAGGTTGTTCAGGCTGTAGCCGAGCAGGTACATCACGCCGAAGCTGCCGATCAGCGAGATCGGCACCGCCAGGCTGGCGATGATGGTCGCGCGCAGGCTATGCAGGAAGGCGAAGATCACCAGCACCACCAGCACCACCGCCAGCAGCAGCTCGATCTGGACGTGGTGCACCGAGGCGCGGATGCCGGCGGTGCGGTCGCTCAGCACGTCCATGCGCAGGGCGGTCGGCAGGCCGGCCTGCAGCTCGGGCAGGCGCGCCTTGATGGCGTCCACCGTGGCGATCACGTTGGCGCCCGGCTGACGCTGCACGTTGAGGATGATGGCCGGCTTCATATTGGCCCAGGCGCCCAGGCGCACGTTCTCGGCGCTGTCGACCACGCGCGCGACGTCCGTCAGTTTGACGGGGGCGCCGTTGCGGTAGGCGACGATCAGGCTTTCGTAATCGGGCACCGTCACCAGCTGGTCGTTGGCGTTGATCGCGTACGAGCGCGTGGGGCCGTCGAAGCTGCCCTTGGCGCTGTTGGCGTTGGCCGAGGTGATGGCGGTGCGCAGGCTGTCCAGGCCCAGGCCATACGAGGCCAGGGCTTCGGTGTCGGCCTGGATCCGCACCGCGGGGCGCTGGCCGCCCGACAGCGATACTTGTCCGACACCCGACACCTGGCTGATCTTCAGGGCCAGGCGCGTGTTGACCAGGTTCTGGACCTCGGTCAGCGGCATCGTGTCGGAGGTGATGGCCAGGGTCAGGACCGGCGCATCGGCCGGATTGACTTTGGCGTACACGGGCGGCGCCGGCAGGTCGGTTGGCAGCAGCGAGCCGCCGGCGTTGATCGCGGCCTGCACTTCCTGCTCGGCCACGTCGAGCGTTTCGCCCAGGCCGAACTGCAGCGTGACGATCGAGACGCCCGAAGCGCTGGTGGAACTCATGCGCGTGAGGCCCGCCATCTGGCCGAACTGGCGCTCCAGCGGCGCGGTGACGGTGCGCGCCATCACTTCCGGGCTGGCGCCGGGGTACAGGGTCTGCACCTGGATGGTCGGGAAGTCGACCTGCGGCAGCGCCGACAGCGGCAGGAAGCGGTAGCCGACCAGGCCCGAGAGGACGATGGCCAGCATCAAGAGGGCCGTCGCGACCGGGCGCTGGATGAACGGGGTGGAGGGGCTCATGCGCGGGCCTCACGACGGGCGGCTGCATGACCATCGAACCACAACATCATTGCTGCGCTCCCTGCGCCGGACGGCCCTGGCGCTGGCCTTCTCCTTGCGCCGCGCCCTGGCGTGCGCCCTGGCCGCCCTGCCCACGCGCGCCGGCCGGACGATCGCCCGGCAGCACCACGCTGGCGCCATCGCGCAGGCGGTCGGCGCCTTCGGTAATCACCTGCTCGCCCACTTTCAACCCGGTGCGGATCTGCACCTTGTCCACCGTCGACTCGCCGCGCGTCACATTACGCAGCGCCACGGTGCGCGCCTGCGGGTTCAGCACGTAGACATAGTCGCCGTTGGCGCCGTGGCGCAGAGCGGTCACCGGCACCATCACCGCGTCGGGAATCGTGTTGACGGTCAGGCGCAGGTTGACGAACTGGCTCGGGAACAGCTTGCCGTCGGCGTTGGCGAAGCGCGCCTTGGCGCGCACGGTGCCGGTCTGGGTGTCGACCTGGTTGTCGAGCGCGATGAAGCTGCCGACGGCCAGGTTCTCGGTGCGGGTGCGGTCCAGCGCCGCTGCCGCCAGCCTGGCGTTCTGGGCGATGCGACCCTGCAGCACCGGCAGATTGTCTTGCGGGACCGCGAATTCGACGTCGATCGGCGCCAGCTGGGTGATCACGGCGATGCCGTTGGCGTCACCACTGCCGACCAGGTTGCCGACGTCCACCGTGCGCAGGCCAACGCGGCCGCCGATCGGGGCGCGCACCGTGGCATAACTCAGGTTCAGCTGGGCGGTGCCTTCGGTCGCCTTGTCGGTCATCACCGTGCCCTCCAGCTGCTTGACCAGCGCGGCCTGGGTGTCGACTTCCTGGCGCGCGATCGAATCTTGCTCCAGCAGCGTGCGGTAGCGGCCCAGGATCACGCGCGCGCTTTCCAGCTGCGCTTCGTCGCGCTGGCGCTGGCCGCGCGCCTGCAGCAAGGCCATCTCGAATGGACGCGGGTCGATCGTGGCCAGCACCTGGCCGGGTTTCACCAGCTGGCCTTCGGTGAAGTGAATTCTCTGCACCACGCCCGAGACTTGCGGACGCACCGTGGCGGTGGCCGCCGCCACCACCGTGCCCAGCGCGTCGAGCGTGACCGGGATGTCGGCCGCCGTTGCGGTGGCGACGCCGACCGTGGTAGCCGGCCCGCCGCGTCCGCCGCCAGGGCCGCCGCCGGGACCGCCACCACCGCCGGGGCCACCGGCGCCCCTGCCCGCCCCTGCGCCGCCCGGGCCCGCGCCCGGTCCGGCCGGCTGATGCGTCAGCGACCAGGCAAGCCAGCCCAGCGCCACCATGGCCAGCACGGCAATGACGCTGCCGACGATGCGGTTACGGCGGGTGCGCGCGGGTCGGTTGGCAGGGGGAGTGATCGGGGAGTGCTGGTCCATGCTTGTCCTTGTTCGTTCGATATATATGCCAATTGCACAATACGGCTCACAATGACTTTAGCATGGCCTTTTCCAACGATATGTTTCGTAACGTACATTGTGTTAGCCACTAAACAAGCTCGACAACACGCGCTTAACGTCGATTTACACCGTTGCCCCCACTATGGCCGACGTAAACGCAAAACGGGCGCAGCTCCACGCTGCGCCCGTCCCTGCCTTGTATGATTCAGTTACAAAGTCGCTACATAAGTCAGAACTCGCCGCACAGGCAATGCACTACCGCCGCGAACGGCTTGCGCTCGCCGCTCAGTTCGGACAGGAAGGCCATGTCCTGCGCCACCTTGGTCACCGGACCAGCGGGAATCGCATCCTCGATCAGCCCCAGCTTGACCTGGATCGTCATCGCCTGCGCCGCCGAGGCGCCCGCCATCTGCAGGAAGCGTTCGACGCGCGTCACCGGACGCTCGACGTAGACCACGCGGTAGTCCTTGTCCAGCTTGGCGCGGCCGGCGGCCGAAGCCAGCGCGTCGTTGTAGCTGCCCAGGCGGTCGACCAGGCCGCGTTCGCGCGCCTGGGCGCCGGTCCAGACCCGGCCCTGCCCCACTTCGTCGATCTTGGCCTGGGTGGTCTTGCGCGCCGCGGCGGCCTTGCCGGTGAACTCGCTGTAGACGTTGTTGATGCTCGCTTGCACCAACTGTCCGAAGCGCGGGTCGAGCGGGCGCAACGGGTTGTAGGCGTCGGCCAGCCAGGTGGTGGTCACGCCGTCGGTGTGGATGCCCAGCTTGTCGCTCGCCTTGTCGGCGGTCGGCAGCAGCGCGAACACGCCGATCGAGCCGGTGATGGTGGCCGGGTCGGCGATGACTTCGTCGGCCGCCATCGAGATCCAGTAGCCGCCCGACGCCGCCACGCTGCCCATCGACACCACCACCGGCTTGCCGGCGGCGCGCGTCAGTTCCAGCTCGCGCCGAATCAGTTCCGAACCATAGGCGCTGCCGCCGGGCGAATCGACGCGCAGCACCAGCGCCTTGACCGAATCGTCCTCGCGCGCCTGGCGGATCAGGTTGGCCGTGCTGCGCCCGCCCACCACGCCGGGGCCACCGGCGCCGTCGGTGATCGCGCCCGCGGCCACGATCACGCCGACCGCGTCGCCGAAGGCGCGCTGCGGGTGGCGGCCAAGATAGTCGTAGAACGACACCTGGCGGAAGCTCTTGATGTCTTCTTCGTACACGCCGCGCTTGATCATCATGGCGCGCAGCTGGTCGCGCGTCATCAGGCCGTCGACCAGCTTGGCGTCCAGCGCCACCTTGGCCGCGCTGCCGCCGGCCGCTTCCATGCGCTGCGGCAGGTTCTCGATCATCGAAGCCAGCGCGCCGTCGGGCAGCTTGCGGTTCTTCTCGACCAGGCCGGTGTAGCCGCTCCACAGCGCGTTGTACAGGTAGGCGTCGGCTTCACGCGCCGCCTGCGACGGGCCGTTGGCGATGTACGGTTCGGCCGCGCTCTTGTAGGTGCCGACCTTGATCAGGTTGACCGTGACGCCGACCTTGTCGAGCGCGTCGCGGTAGTAGTTGCGGCGCCCGCCGAAGCCCTCGATCATCACCATGCCCATCGGGTGCACGTAGACTTCGCTGGCGTGCGAAGCAACCAGGTAGCGCTTCTGGTCGTACTGGCCGCTCCAGGCCACGACCTTCTTGCCGGCCGCTTTCACGCGCCCGAGGGCGGCGCCGAATTCGCGCAGCATCGCCATGCCGCCGCCATCCATCTCGTCCAGGATCACGACCACGCTCGAAATGTTCGGGTCGCGCGCGGCGGTGTCCAGGGTCAGCAGCACGTCGCGCAGGCGCACGGTGCGCTTGCTGTCGCCGCCGACGTTGTCGAGCACGGTGTCGCGCAGCGTGGTCTCGTACTGCTCGACCAGGTCGCCCTTGATCTCGAGCACCAGCGAGGTGTTGCCGCCGATCGGCTTGGCGCCGCCGCCGACGAAGGCCGCGATGATGGCGATCAGGATCAGCAGGAACAGCAGGTTGAAGAAGGTGCGGCGGGTGACGTCGAGCGCGGTCCACAGGAAGACGAACCCGCGCCGCAACGCACTCAGGGGCTTGAAGGCCATCGAAACTCCATTAGAAGGTTGATGCAAACATGAAGCAACGTGGGCAGCGTCGCGCTGTCAGAGCGCAGCCGCGGCCGGACGGTCGCCGGCCGCGACGCGCCGCGAGATCGCCAGCAGGCCGGCAAACACCAGTGCCCCGTTAACCATAAGTAATTCCAGCCCAAGTCGGTAAGAGCCGAGCAGGTAAGCTTGATTGTACTCAAGGATTGCGCACAACAGCGGCGCGCCAACCGTGACAAACGGTACAAAACGGTCGATCGGCATCCGCCGCGTCATCATCCCGAAGGCAAACAGGCCCAGCAGCGGGCCGTAGGTATAGGCCGCCAGCTTCAGGATCACCCCGATCATGCTCGGGTTGTCGGCCGCCTTGAAGCCCAGCACCAGCAGCAAAAACAGGAAGGCGAAGGCCAGGTGCACGCGGCGGCGCAGGCGTTCGGCGTCCTGCTGCGTCAGGTTGTTTCTACGCTTGATGCCGAGGATGTCGATGCAGAACGACGAGGTCAGCGCCGTGATGGCGCCGTCGGCGCTCGGGAACAGGGCCGAGATCAGGGCGATCAGGAACACGATCTGCAATGCCGACGGCATGTGGCCCATCACCACCGCCGGGAAGATCTTGTCGCCGCCGGCGGTTACGCCGACGCTCGGCGCATACAGGTACAGCAGGCCGCCCAGGAACAAAAAGGACAGCAGCACCACCACCAGCACCGCGGTCAGGCTCAGGAGGTTCTTCTGGGAGTCGCGCAGGGTCTTGACCGAGATGGTCTTCTGCATCATCTCCTGATCGAGGCCCGTCATGGCGATGGTGATGAAGGCGCCGGCCACGATCTGCTTGACCAGGAAATTCGGGCTGTCGACGTCGAACGTGAACACGTGCGCCAGGCCCTGGGAGCGCATCCGGTCCAGGCTCTCCGGCACCGTCATCCCCAGTTCGCCGAGCAAAAACCAGGCGCAGGCGAACAGGCCGAACAGCATGCAACCGGTCTGCAGGGTGTCGGTCCAGACGATGGTCTTCACCCCGCCCTGGTAGGTGTACATCAGAATCATGCCCAGCACCACCAGGGTGGTGATCCAGAACGGCACGCCCAGGCTGTCGAGGATGATCGCCTGCAGGATGTTCACCACCAGGTACAGGCGCGCGGTGGCGCCCAGCAGGCGCGAGATGATGAAGAAGCCGGCGCCGCTCTGGTAGGCGCGGCTTCCCAAGCGCAGGTCGAGGTAGTGGTAGATCGAGGTCAGACCCAGGCGGTAGTAGAGCGGCAGCAGCAGCCAGACCACGGCCAGGTAGCCGATCACGTAGCCGATCAGGATCTGGGCGTAGCCGAAGCCGTCGATGCCGACCGCGCCCGGCACGCTCACAAAAGTGACGCCCGAGAGCGTGGTGCCGACCATGCCGAAGGCGACCAGCATCCAGTTGCTGCTCTTGTTACCGATGAAGAAGCTGTCGTTGTTGGCGCCGCGCGAGGTGACGTGGGCGACGCCGAGCAGCAGCAGGAAGTAGGCGATGAGGATGCAGAACAGGAGAAGCGGGGACATGGTGGATCATTGTTAACGTAAAAACGTCATTCCCGCGAAGGCGGGAATCCAGGTCCGTTGCGTTCCACTGGATCGAACCGCAGTGGTGCTGCATGCAAACCTGGATTCCCGCCTGCGCGGGAATGACGGTATTGAGGCTGGAGGCGGGTGTGACGCCCGATACGATCAGCCGTTTTCGGTGCCCGCCTTCGGCTTGGCCGGACGGCGGCTGCGCGGGGCGGCCTTGCGCGCGGGCGCCTTGTGCGACGGGCGGGCCGACTTCTTGCGCGGCGAGGACGACTCGTCGCCCTGCCCTTCCTCGACCGCTTCGGGCTGCGCCTCGGCGACCGGTGCTTCGACCGCAGGCGCCTCGGCCACTTCGGCCACGTTCGACGCCGCTACGACGTCTTCCGGCGCCGGTGCGGCGGCAGCTTTCCTGGCCGCTGGTTTACGTGGCGTACGACGGCGCTCCTTGGCCGGCGTCGGTGCTTCTTCAGCCACTGGCTCAGCGGCCGGCGCGGCATCCGCCTGCGCTGCAACCGCTTCCGGCTCGGCCGCCACGGCTGCAGCAGCCTGCTCCGCCTCGGCCATCTCCGCCACCGGCTCGAACACCGGCTCTTGCGCCACCGGCTCCAGCAACGCCGGAATCGCGGAATTGGCCTGCGCCTGCGCCTCGCCACGCCCGCCCTGCTTGCGCCCACGGCCACCACGGCCACGACGGCTTTCCTTGACCGGTTCTTCGACTGCACCCTCGACCGGCGCCGCAGCGTCGATCATGTCCTGCACCACGGCATCCGGCGCCTGGGTCACGTCGGCGCTCGCGCTGCTGTCCGCAGCCGGCATGGCGGCCGGCGCATTCGCGCTGCGGTACACATAGGTGCCCGACTTCTCGTCGCGGCCGAATTCGAACAGGCCGCGCGTCTGCGCTTCTTCGAGCAGGTTGCCGAAGGTGCGGAAGCCGTAATAGGTTTCCGAGAATTCCGGACGGCGGCGCTTGAGCGTGTCCTTGAGAAGAGATGCCCAGATTTTGCCAGTGTCGCCGCGCTCGGACACCAGCGCGTCGAAGGTCTCGACCACCATCTCCAGCGCCTGGATCTTGCGCGCCTCGAGTTCTTCCTTGCGCTTGTCGTCGCTGGCGCTGCCGCGCTTGGACGCCTGCGGCTGGCTCTTGCGTTCGTCGCGCTTGGCGGCGGTGCGGCGCTGTTCGCGCACCAGGTCATCGTAGAAGATAAATTCGTCGCAGTTCGCCACCAGCAGGTCCGAGGTCGACTGCTTGACGCCGACGCCGATCACCTGCTTGGCGTTTTCGCGCAGCTTCGACACCAGCGGCGAAAAGTCGGAGTCGCCGCTGATGATCACGAAGGTGTCGACGTGCGACTTGGTGTAGCACAGGTCGAGCGCGTCGACCACCAGGCGGATGTCGGCCGAATTCTTGCCCGACTGGCGCACGTGCGGGATTTCGATCAGTTCGAAGTTCGCCTCGTGCATCGGGGCCTTGAAGGCCTTGTAGCGATCCCAGTCGCAGTAGGACTTCTTGACGACGATGCTGCCCTTGAGCAGCAGGCGCTCGAGCACCGGGCGGATGTCGAATTTCTCGTAGTTGGCGTCGCGAACGCCCAGTGCGACGTTTTCGAAGTCGCAGAACACCGCCATGCTGATGTTGTCGGAAGATGAGGCCATGAGTTGTTGTTTTCTAGTAAATATGAAACGAGCTTACCCGATTATACGCAAGCCGCCGCCGATCCCCTGTCTACGGCGCCGGGGCGCGCATCAGGTCGTGCAGACTCGCTTGCAGCAATTCGACCGTGCGCCGCAGCGGCTCGCTCTGGCGGGTGGCGGCGAACAGGCCGAACACCGCCGTCAGCGGCGCGGCATCCGGCGCGCCGATGGCGAGCGTGCGCATCGATTCAAGACGGATGCACTCCGGCGTGAGCAAGGCGACGCCCAGGCCGCTCTCGACCGCCGCCACCACCGCGCTGATGTTCTGGCTGGTGAACGCGACCCGGAAATCGCGCCCGGCCTCGGCCAGGGTATCGAACATGACGCGGCGCCACGCGCACGGCTCGGCAAAGACGACCAGGTCGAGCGGCGCCTGCGCATCCGGCGCCTCGTCGATCGCGCACACCCATTGCAGTTCGACCGTCCACACCTGCAGCGGATCGCTGTCGAACGACGACACCACGCCCACCGCGATATCCAGCCCGCCTTCACGCCAGCGCTCGGCCAGCGCCTCGCCATGGTCGATGAAGATCTCGAGCTGCAAGCCGGGACAGGCGCGCCGCAAGCGCCCGAGCGCCGCCGGCAGCGCCGCCACCGCGATGTCGTCCGACAGCCCGACCCGCACCGTGCCGGCCAGCGCGCGCTCGCTCAGGCGCGCCGCCACCGTGTCGCCCAGCGCCAGGATGCGGCTCGCGTAGCTCAGGAACAGCTCGCCCTCGGTGGTCGGCACCACGCCGCGCCCCGTACGGTGCAGCAGGCGCTGGCCGGTCAGGCGCTCGAGGCGCCGGATCTGGGTGCTCAGCGCCGATTGCGCGCGCCCGGCCTGGTCGGCGGCGCGGCTCAGGCTGCCGTGCCGGCACACCGCGACGAAAGCGCGCAGTAACTGGGGGTCGAAAGCGTCGGATATCACGTCGGGATAATGTCTGAATCAATCGCATCAGTCTAGCGACGTGGCGCATGGCTGTCTATGCTGGGGGTTCCGATCGGCCGCCGATCGACTTTCCCGGAGAATCCATGACCACCTTGCTGAACCGCCGCGTCCTGCTGGCCGCGCATCCGAACGGACGCCCGGTCGCGTCCGACTTCCGCATCGACAGCCAACCGCTGCCGGCGCCCGCCCAGGGCCAGCTGCTGCTCGAGATCCTGTACCTGTCGCTCGACCCCTACATGCGCACCCGGATCGACGCCGGCGCCACCTATGCCGAATCGGTGCCGCTGGGTGGCGTGATGCTGGGCGCCACGGTGGCGCGCGTCAAGCAGTCGCACCACCCCGACTGGCGCGAAGGCGAGATCGTGCTGTCGTACTCGGGCTGGCAGCAGTATGCGCTGTCGGACGGCAGCGGTTTGCGCCGCATCGATCCGGCGCTGGCGCCGGTGTCCACCGCCCTCGGCGTGCTCGGCATGACCGGCTTCACTGCCTGGGTCGGCCTGGAAGAGATCGGCCGTCCGCGGCCCGGCGAAACGGTGGTGGTGGCTGCCGCCAGCGGTGCGGTTGGCTCGGTGGTCGGCCAGATCGCCCGCATCAAGGGCGCGCGCGTGGTCGGCATCGCCGGCGGCGCCGAAAAGTGCGCGTACGTGAAGGACGAGCTGGGCTTCGACGCCGTGGTCGACCATCGCGCGCCAGATGTCGCCGAGCGCCTGCGCGCTGCCTGCCCGGACGGCATCGACGTGTATTTCGAAAACGTCGGCGGCGCGGTGCTGGAAGCGGTCAAGCCGCTGCTCAACCAGTTCGCGCGGATTCCGGTATGCGGCCTGATCTCGCAGTACAACGATGCCGTCATGGATGCGTCGATCAGCCTGAGCGACACGCTGTTCAAGCGCCTGACGGTGCGCGGCTTCATCCAGAGCTATTATCTTGAACAGCACCAGGACGCGTTCCTGGCCCAGGGCGCCGCATGGATCCGCGAGGGGGTGTTGCGCTGGCGCGAGGACGTGGTCGAAGGGCTGGAGAACGCACCCGAGGCCTTTATCGGCATGCTTGAAGGCAAAAATTTCGGCAAGCTGGTGGTGCGCCTGGCCGGCGATTGAGCGGAGCGACGCAAGCGCGGCGTGGGGTTGGGTGCGGCGCCGTGATTTGTTACCGTCCCGAATTGTTCATTTAACAGCATCGTTCTTGTCCTATAATTCGGCTTCCATAACCGGTAGCCGACACGATGCTTCCCCCTGACCTTTTCGAGTCCGCCTTCAACAGCTCGCCGTTCGGCCATTACCTGCTGTCGCCGACGCCCGAGGCAGTGATTTTGGCGGTCAACGACGCCTTCCTGCGCGCCTCCAATCGCACCCGCGAAGAACTGGTCGGCACCAGCCTGTTCACGGCGTTCCCGGGCAATCCGGACGATCCCGAGGACGACGGCGAAGTGCGCCTGCGCGCCTCGTTCGCCACGGTGCTGGCGACCGGCCGGCCCGACACCCTGCCCGCGGTGCGCTACCCGATTCCGGTGATCCTGCCGAACGGCGAGCCTGGCTTCGAAGAACGCTTCTGGACCGCCATCAGCACCCCGATCTTCGGCGCCGACGGCAGCATCGTCTGCATCTCGCACAGCAACAACGACGTCACCGAAAAAGTGCGCTCCGAGGCCGCGCTGCGCGAGAGCGAGCGGCGCTACCGGGCGTTGACCAACGCCACGGCCGAAGTCATCTATCGCATGAGCCCCGACTGGACCGAGCTGCGCCACCTCGAAGGGCGCGGCTTTTTGAAGGACGCCGCCGATCCGGCCCCCTACTCGGTCGGCGACTACGTGCCGGCCGAGGAACAGGAGCTGGTCAACCGCGAGATCGCGCGCGCGATCCGCGAAGGCACGATGTTCGAGCTCGAACACCGGGTGCGGCGCGCCGACGGCAGCAGCGGCTGGACGCTGTCGCGCGCGGTGCCGATGTTCGACGCCGACGGCCAGCTGGTGGAATGGATCGGCGCCGCCAGCGACATCACCGAGCGCAAGGCGGCCGAACAAAGGCTGCGCGAAGCCGACCGCCGCAAGGACGAATTCCTGGCCATGCTGGCGCACGAATTGCGCAACCCGCTGGCGCCGATCGGCGCCGCCGCCGAACTGCTGCAGCGCATGAAGCCGGACGAAGCGATGCTCAAGCGCACCAGCCAGATCATCGGGCGCCAGGTCGGCCACATGACCGAACTGATCGACGACCTGCTGGACGTCTCGCGCGTCACGCGCGGGCTGGTGCAGCTCGATAACGCGCCGCTCGACGTCGACGGCGTGATGCACGAGGCGGTGGAACAGGTGATGCCGCTGGTGCAGGCGCGCCGCCACCAGCTGACGGTCACGCCGGCGCCGCCCGGCGCGCGCGTGCTGGGCGACCGCAAGCGCCTGGTGCAGGTGCTGGCCAACCTGCTGGGCAACGCCGCCAAGTACACGCCCGAGGGCGGCCGGCTGGCGCTCACGGCCAGCGTGCGCGCGGGCCGGCATGGCGACGAATTGTGCGTCGACGTGATCGACAACGGCATCGGCATGGCGCCCGACCTGACGGCGCGCGCCTTCGAGCTGTTCGCCCAGGCCGAACGCTCGTCCGACCGCTCCTCGGGCGGGCTCGGACTGGGCCTGGCGCTGGTGCGCAGCCTGGTCGAACTGCACGGCGGCAGCGTGGCCTGCGAGAGCGGCGGGCTGGGCGCCGGCAGCCGCTTCTCGGTGTGCCTGCCGCTGCTGGCGCACGACGACGCCGAACCGGCGCCGCAGCCCGGCGATGCCATGGCGCCGGCCGCGGGCGGCGCACTGCGCGTGATGGTGGTCGACGACAACGTCGATGCCGCCGTCACGCTCGGCATGCTGCTCGAATCCGAAGGCCACCAGGTGCTGGTCGAACACGACGCCCACGACGCGCTGGTGCGGGCCCAGGCCGACGCGCCGCAAGCCTGCCTGCTCGACATCGGCCTGCCCGACATGGACGGCATGGAACTGGCGCGCCGCCTGCGCGCGCGGCCCGAAACCGCCGGCGCGCTGCTGGTGGCGGTCACCGGCTACGGCCAGGACAAGGACCGCGCCCAGGTGCTGGCGGCCGGCTTCGACCATCACCTGGTCAAGCCGATCGACACCGGGCGCCTGTTCGCCATCCTGGCCGAAACGGCGCAGCGCCCGGCTTGACGCCCCCTACTTGACGTTGTCCGCGCGCGGTCCCTGCGCGGCATCGGCGAAGCGCGCCAGGTCGCGGTTGAAACGCTGCGGCTCTTCCAAAAACGGCGCGTGGCCCGAGTCGGCATACAGCAGGCTGGCCGCGCGCGGATTGAGCTGACGGGCGCGCGCGACGGTCGGCCCGGTGTTGACCAAGGCATCGCGTTCACCGTACAACAGCAGCAGCGGCACCCACGCGCCCGCCAGCCCTTTGGCGGCGGCGGCAGTCTCCATCATGAACACGCCGCGTCCCATATCCCATGACGCCAGCGCGGCGTTGCCCAGCAGGCGCTCGAACGTGGCCTGGTCCGGGCGCGTGGCGAAACACAGCGCCAGGAAGGCGCGCTGGGCGTCCAGCCGGGTGCGCAGGTCGTCCGCGTTCAGGTCGCGATACACGGCGGGATGGGCCGCGATCTGCTGCGGGTTGCCCAGTTCGATGACGCCGTCCACGTACACCGCCCCGGCGATCGCGCCGTCGCCATACGCGGCCAGGTAATTCGAAATCACAACACCGCCCAGCGACCAGCCGACCAGCACCGGCTTGGCCGGATGCGTGGCGCCACGGCGCATGGCCGCAATCACTGCCGCCAGGTCGTCGGCCCAGCGCCGGCCGTCGCTGTAGGCGGCGGTGCCGGCAGGTTTGCCCGACAGGCCGTGGCCGCGCAGGTCGTAGCTGATCAGGCGGTAGCGCTGCAGCGCCGGGTCGGCGCGCTGCGCTTCCCAGTTCAGGTGGCTGCCCAGCAGGCCGTGGATCAGGATCAGCGGCGGGCCGGCGGGGTCGCCCGATTCCTGCACCGCCAGCGCGACGCCGTCGGGCGCGTGCACCACGCTGTGGCGGGTGGCGGCCTGCAGCCAGGAAGACGCCGCCAGCAGCAGCGCGGCAAGGAACAGGGTTGCGTGGCGCTGCGCACGCGGAAAGGTAAGGTTCATGGTTCACTTCCGAAATGATGGAAGTGCTATCCTCAAGCCTGACATTAATGTGAGAGTCAAGCTTATGAGTCTGTCGATCGGCGAACTGGCCCGGTCCACCGGCGCCAGCGTGCGCTCGATCCGCCATTACGACGAACAGGGCCTGCTGCCGTCGACGCGCGCCGCCAACGGCTACCGCGTATTCGCCCCCGAGGCCGTGACGCGGGTGCGCCAGATCGGGCGCCTGATTGCGGCCGGCTTCAACCTGGCCGAGATCCGCGCCTTCCCCAACTGCATGCTGGCGGTCGAGGGCGCAGCGATGTGCCCCGAGACCGCCCCGGCCCAGCACCGGCTGCTGGCCGCGATCGAGGCCGAGATGGCCGGCCTGGAACGGCGCCGCGCACGCCTGCGCGCGCTGCTGGCCGGGGCTTCGTCGGCGCAGCCCGATTAAGCCGGCCATTCCATGCCACGCGCAGAGCGGCGATAATGCGCTTCTTTATCCGTGCACTACCATGAAAACCACCAAAGCCCATTACATCCAGCTGCGCCCGCACGGCGAGCTGCCCGACATCACTCACCTTGACCCGTTCATGACCATCGTCGTGATCGACGACGACAGCGACGAGATGTGGCGCTGGGACGTGGCGCGCTGGCTGGTTACGAGCGGCTGCCGCTTCATGCTGGCCTGGGGCAAGGAGTGCGAAAGCTGGCACGACGCCATCGACGATGCCGCCGACGAAGCCTTCGACTACGACGACATCCCGCCCGAGCAGGTGGTGATGAGCACCTGGCATGACGACGAAGACCTGGAAGAGGTATTCTGGTTCGCGCGCCACCGCGCCAGCCACCCGGCCCTGCAGTTCGCCAACACCGTGATCCTGCACGTGGCGGCGCGCGGCCGCGGCGAAGAACTGCTGGAACAGTTCGCCGACGCTTGACCTCACGGGCGGCCTAGAGCCGCGCCAGCGTTTCCGGGTCCGGCTCGCCGTCGAAGTACTTGTCGATGCAGGCCTGGAACACGGCTTCGTCCGGCGCCGTATCGGCGAACAGCGTCATCGACGAGCGGAATTTCATATCGTCCGGATCGCCGAAGATCTCGTTCGCGCTCGCGCCTTTCAAGGACAGCACGATCGTCGCGCACTCGCGCAGGCGCGGCCCCAGCACCGGGTGCGCCAGGTAGTCGGCCGCCTCGTCGTCGTTGGCGATGGCGTAGCGCTGCGCCATGCTGCTGCGCCCCAGCCCGGCGATCTGCGGAAAGATGAACCACATCCAGTGGCTTTGCTTGCGGCCGGCGCGCAGTTCGTCCAGCACCGTGGCGTACACCGGCTCCTGCGCCTGCACGAAGCGCTCGAGGTCGTAATTGCTATCCATATCCCCTCCCTTCTGTCCTCCAGATGCTACAACGTCGCCGTTGTTTGCTAAAGTGCCGCACGATGAACGCCGACCACCTGCAACTCCTCCTCGTCCGTGAAATGCCGTACGGGAAATATAAAGGCCGAAAAATCGCCGACCTGCCCGGCCACTACCTGGGCTGGTTCGCACGCGAGGGTTTCCCGCGCGGCGAGCTGGGCCAGCTGCTGGCCCTGATGTACGAGCTCGACCATAACGACTTGCGCGCCCTGCTCGACCCACTGCGCCGGGGATAGTTATCTGCGACTAATAATGATGTCGAATTGCAACAAACCGTTCGATTGCAGTTTGTTATTCAGACGCCGGTCATCGGTATAATCGCGTCACTTCATTACACCGCCATCATGGACAACCAACAAGCTCCCGCACCGCTGGTGCTGGTCGTCGAGGACGACGATCACATCGCCCAGGTATTGCGCTTCATGCTCGAACGCCAGGGTTACCGCGTCACGCACCTGGCCGACGGCCGGGCGGCGAGCGAGTACATCGCCGCCGCCGGCGCGGCGGTGGCGCTGCCCGACCTGGTCCTGCTCGACGTCATGCTGCCGTATATCGACGGCTTCGAGCTGGTAGCGCAGGCGCGTGCGCGCGCCGAATGGGCCGCGGTGCCGATCCTGATGCTGACCGCCAAGAACACCGAGCGCGACACCGTACGCGCGCTCGACGCCGGCGCCAACGACTTCGTCATCAAGCCGTTCCAGCCGAACGAACTGCTGGCGCGGGTGCGGCGCTTCCTCAAGCTCGGCGCCTGAGGCGCCGGCCTCACCTCGGCTTTCCGGAAACGTGCCCGCCCCGCCGACCGATTCCTTCGTCAACATCGCGGTCTGGACCGGCGCCATCGCGCTCGGCGTGACGCTGCTGCTGGCCTGCCAGATCGTGCTGCTGCGGGTCGAGCTGCGCCGCCACCAGCGGCGCGAAGCGCAGGCGGTGGCGCGCTGGCGCCCGCTGCTCAACGCCGCCATTGTCGGCGAACAGCCGCCCCTGCCGGCGCTGCAGTCGCATGAACGGATCCACTTCATGCGCCTGTGGGTGCACCTGCAAGGCTCGCTGCGCGGCGACGCCAGGCTGGCCCTCAACGCCATGGCGCGCGCGCTCGGCGTCGATGAACTGGCGCGCCGCATGCTGGCGCGCGCCCCGCGCGACGAACGCCTGCTGGCGGCGCTGGTGCTGGGCCACCTGGCCGACCGCGCGGCCTGGGACCGGCTGCTGCCGCTGGCGCAGGCGCCGGACAGCGCACTCTCGCTCACCGCGCTGTGGGCGCTGGTGCGGGTCGACCCGCAAGCCGCCGCCAATTACCTGACGCCGCTCTTCATCGAGCGCGACGACTGGGCGCTGTCGCACGTGGCCGGCATCTTGCAGCAGGCCGCCGTGCCCACCGCCGCGGTGCTGGGCCGCATCCTGCCGACGCTGCCCGAAGAACGCCTGCCGCGCGCGCTGCGCATCGCTGAAGCGCTGCGCGTGCCGCTGCCTGGCCCGGTGCTGGCCGGCGCCCTGCAAAGCGGCGCGATCGCCGTGGTGATCGCCGGCCTGCGCAGCGTGATGACGCCCGAGACCATCGCCGAAGTGCGCGGCCTGCTGCAGCACCCCGACTGGCAGGTGCGGGTGCAGGCGGCGCGCGCGCTGGGCCGCATCGGCAGCCGCGAAGACGCACCGCGCCTGACCGCCCTGCTGGGCGACCCGCAATGGTGGGTGCGCTACCGCGCCGCCCAGGCCCTGCGCGAACTGCCGGCGCTGTCGCGCGCCGACATGCAAGCCGTGCGCGCCTCGCTCACCGACCGCTTCGCGCTCGACATGCTGGACCAGGTACTGGCCGAACAGGAGAGCGCATGAACTTCCACCACCTGCTGGTCGAATTCATCACCTGGTTCGTGTTCTGCTATTTTCTGGCGCTCAACGTCGGCTACCTGGCGCTGAACGGCTTCGCCCTGCGCGCGCTGCGGCGCAAGGGCCAGGAGATGTTCATGGCCGAACTGCCGCGCGCCTATTCGGGCCTGGAGCCGCCGGTCAGCATCCTGGTGCCGGCCTACAACGAGGAAGCCTCGATCGCGGCCGCGATCCGCTCGATGCTGCAACTGAGCTACGCCGAATTCGAGATCATCGTGGTCAACGACGGCTCCACCGACAATACCCTCGAAGTGCTCAGGCGCGAGTTCGCGCTGCTGCCCTTCCCCGAAGCCTACCGGCGCCAGATCGCCACGCAAGAGGTGCGCCAGGTGTACCGCTCGACGCGCTATCCCAACGTGCGCGTGATCGACAAGGTCAACGGCGGCAAGGCCGACTCGCTCAACGCCGGCATCAACGTCTCGCGCTACCCGCTGTTCTGCGGCGTCGACGCCGATTCGATCCTGCAGCGCGACAGCCTGTCGAAAGTCACCGAACCGTTCCTGCGCGACCCCACCGTGGTGGCGGCCGGCGGCACGGTGCGGGTGGCCAACGGCTGCCAGGTCAGCGGCGGCTTCTTGACCAAGGTTGGCCTGCCCCGCAACATGCTGGCGCTGTTCCAGGTGGTCGAGTACCTGCGCGCCTTCCTGTTCGGTCGCCTGGGCTGGTCGGCCATGAACGGCATGCTGATCATCTCGGGCGCGTTCGGCGTGTTCCGCAAGGATGCGGTGGTGCTGGCCGGCGGCTACCGGACCAATACCATCGGCGAAGACATGGAACTGGTGGTGCGCATGCACCGCCTGCTGCGCGCGCGCAGGCAGCCCTACCGCATCGAGTTCGTGCCCGATCCGGTGTGCTGGACCGAGGCGCCGGAAGACCTGCGCACGCTGCGCAACCAGCGCATCCGCTGGCAGCGCGGCCTGGCCGAGAGCCTCACTGCCAACTGGGGCCTGATGTTCTCGCGACGCGGCGGCGTGCCGGGCTGGATCGCGTTTCCCTTCATGCTGCTGTTCGAGTGGCTCGGGCCCCTGGTGGAACTGGGCGGCTACGCCTTCATGATCTTCGCCTTCTTCACCGGCCTGATCTCGTGGCAGGCCTTCGGCGCCTTTTTATTCGTGGCGATCGGGCTCGGCATCCTGCTCTCGGCCTCGGGGCTGCTGCTGGAAGAGATGTCGTTTCACATCTACCCGCGCGGCAAGCAGCTGCTGGCGCTGGGCGCGATCGTGATCCTGGAGAACTTCGGCTACCGCCAGGTCAACGCCCTGTGGCGCCTGGTCGGCATGTGGCGCTGGGCTACCCAGCGCGAGTCGAGCTGGGGTGCGATGCAGCGCCGCGGCACGGTGAAGGACGCCGACGGCGCCCCGCCGCCGAACTGAGCGCGCGCCCGGCGCGGTGCGCGCTAGACTGCGCTTATGCCCCCTTCCACCATCCGTTACCTGCTGCCGATGCTCCTGACCATCGCTCCCACCCACGCCGCGTCCGTGCCGCCGGGCGTCGATCCGGGCCAGGTGCTGGCCGTGTATCCGCTGCCGCGCGACGCGCGGCCCGAACAGACCATCGTGCTGCAGGGCGTGGCAAAGGACGGCCGCTTCGAGATCAGCGAGCACACGCTGCCGGCGTCGACACCCGCGCCGGAATCTCCATCGCCGATGCCGCTCGGCGTCAATCTGCTGGCCGCCATGACGACGCGCACGTTCGGCGTCGAGGAGCGCGCCAGCGCGACGCTGCAGGACGGTCGCCTGCGCATCGCCTGCCGGCCAGGGGCGCGTCCCGCCGGCGTGGTGCTGCAGGGACCGTGGTATCTGCCGCGCGCCGAGGTCGTGTTGCAGGCGGCGTTTTCCGGCGCCGGGCGCTTTACGTGGCGGGCGGCCGATGCGCGGCTGGCGGCGCGCGAAGGTGCGGTCGACCTGGGCGACGTGGGGGCAACGGCCAAGCTACATCACGCGCGCCTGGCGCTGGCGCCGAACCTTGACCGGGCCAGCTGGCGCCAGTTCACGGTGTTGTGCCCGCAGGAGGGCGGCACGCTGGCGCTCGATGCGCTGACGCTGGAACCGGTCACTGCGCCGTCGGCCCGTCCACCACGTTCGACCTGGGCCTGGGACCGCAGCGAATGGCGCGAGCGTGGCGATGCTCTGATCGACTGGGCGGCAAGCCAGGGCTTGGGCGAAGTGTTCGTCACGGTGCCGCTAGTGGAGGGCAAGGTGGCCGAACCCGAGGCGCTGGCCGCCTTCGTGCGCCGCGCCGGCGCGCGCGGCGTGGCGGTGACGGCGGTCGAGGGCGATCCGCACATGGTGCTGCCTGAGCAGCATGCGCCCAGCAGTGCACGGGCGCGCGCCTACGCCGCCTACAACGCGGGAGCCGAACCGGCGGCGCGCCTGAAGGGCGTGCAGTTCGACGTCGAACCCTATCTGCTGCCGGCCACGGTGCTCGATCCGGCGCTGCGCGAGCGCCGCTTCCTGGAACTGGCCGCCGCCCTGCGCCAGGCGTCCGGCTCGATGGCGCTCGAATTCGTGGTGCCGTTCTGGTGGGATGCCAAGCGCGATCTGCTGCGCGAACTGGCGCGCCATGCCGATGGGCTGGCGGTGATGGATTACCGTACCGATCCCGGCCAGATCCAGCGCTTCGCCGCGCCGTTCCTGGACTGGGGCATGGAGCACGGCAAGCGGGTGCGCATCGCGCTTGAGGCGGGGCCGATTGCGGCGGAAGAACAGCGGCGTTACTGGCAGGTCGAGCCGGGGGCGAAAGGCGATCTGCTGCTGACCGGGCACGAAGGACGGCAGGTGCTGGTGCTGCTGCGCGCGCCGGGGGTGGTTTCCCAAGGCCGCATGTACGCGCTCGGCGGCAGCCGCATCATCGACGGCTCGGCGACTACCTTCCATCGCGACAAGGCGGCGATGATGCGCTTGTTGCCGCAGTTGGAAAGCGTGTTCGGAGCGTGGAAGAGTTTTCACGGGATGGCGTTGCACGAGCTGCGCTAACTGCCCGCAGCCACGCGCCGGGGGAGTGGGCCGCCATCAAGCCAGCCGCAACTCCACCGTAAACCGCGTACCCAACCCCGCATGCGTCTCGAACCCGATGGTCCCGCCATGCTCCTCGACGATCGCCTTGCTGATGTTCAGCCCCAGCCCCGACCCGCCCTTCTGGCGCGAATCGGCCGCGTCGGCCTGCGCAAAGCGTTCGAACACGCGCGGCTGGAACGCCGGCGCGATCCCCGGCCCTTCGTCGGTCACGCTCAGCCGCGCCCAGCCTGGACGCTGCGCCAGCCCGATCGTCACTTCCTTGCCCGACGGCGTGAACTTGATCGCGTTCGACACCAGGTTGGTGAGCACCTGCACCATGCGGTCGTGGTCGATCTCGGCCTGCACCCGGTCCGAGCCGGGCGGCAGGTCGAGCTTGATTCTCACGTTCGTCAGGTTGGCATGGCCGGCCATCGCGTCGGCCACGTGGCGCAGCATGGGCGCCAGCGGCTGGGCGGTGCGCTTGTACTCCATCTGGCCGGCCTCGATCTTCTGGATGTCGAGCAGGTCGTTCACCATGCGCATCAGGCGCTCGCAGCTCTGGGCGGCGATGCGGATCAGGCCCGCGACATCATGCGGCAGGTCGCCGGCCATGTCCTGGTCGAGCATCGACAGCGAGGCGTGGATCGAGGTCAGGGGCGTACGCAGTTCGTGCGAGACGGTCGACACGAACTCGGTCTTCATGCGGTCGACCTTCTTGCGCTCGGAGATATCGTGCAGGAAGATGCTGAAGAAGGCGTCGCCGCCCGTGCCCGCCAGCGCCACCGTGGTCTCGACCGTGAACTCGGCGCCCTGGCGGCTGATCACGGTGCGCTCCAGGCGCCGCCGCACCTGGGCGTCGGGTTCGAGCTGGCGCAGCGAATGCAGCGCCTTGGCGATGCTGGGGCGGTAGCGCTCGGGCAGGATCATCTCGGCCAGCGGCCAGCCCACCGCCTCGTGCCGCGCCCAGCCGAACATGCGCTCGGCCGCCGGGTTCCAGTCGATGATCATGCCGCGCCGGTCGACCGCGATGAAAGCGTCCTGCGCCGCCTCGACGATGGCGGCGATGCGCTGCTCGCTGGCGCGCACCGACGACAGGGCGCGCTCCAGTTCCGCGGTGCGCTCCTCGACGCGCTGCTCGAGTGTGTCGTTGAGCGCCTGCATCTCGGCGCGGCGCTGCACCAGCGCCGCCACCAGCGCGTTCAGGGCGCCCGAGAGCTTGCGCACTTCGGTGTAGCCACGCCCACCCGGCACCAGCTCGGTGCTGTCGCCGCGGCGCAGGTGGTCGGCCGACGCCGCCAGCGACTCCAGCGGCCGGGTGATACGGCGCGCCACCAGCACGCCGACCAGCGAGAACAGCAGCGCCAGTCCCAGGCCGCTCCACAGCGCGCGCCGGCGCAGTTCGCGCACCGGCGCGTAGGCGTCCTGCACGTCCTGGCGCACCAGCACGTACCAGCCCAGGCCCGGATAGTCGCCGCGGCCGCGCGTGGCGCCGTAGCCGACCAGGTAGTCGCGCCCGTCCGGCCAGCGCTCGACCGCGTAGCCGGTGCGGCCCTGGCGTGCCTCGCGCAGGCTGGCCAGGTCGATGGTGCTGTCCTGCAGGCCTTCGGGGCCGAGCAGCACCACGCCTTCGCCGCTGACGATCAGCGCCTGCACCTTGTTGCGGGTCTGTACCGGCGCGATGATCGAGCGCTCGACGTCGCGCGCCCATTGCCACGACAGGTGGGTGCCCAGCACGCCGGCCGGGTTGCCTTGCGCATCCAGATAGGGGAAAGCGACGTCGACGAAGCGGCGCGGCTCGCCTTCCTGCACCGGCAGCAGCTTGGCCAGCAGCACCGCCTCGTGCACGTCGCCCACGTAGTTGCCCTTGAGCGCATTGCTGAACCACGGCCGCTTGGCCACGTTCTTCCCTTCCAGCATGCCGCGCGCCTCGACCAGCACGGTGCCGTCCAGGCCCGCCATGCCGATCCATTCGTAATAGCCGTAGGTGTCCTGCATGTCGCGCAGGATGCGGCGCCGCTGCTCCTGGCTGGCGCTGGAAGAAATCAGGTCGCTGCGGCGCGCCATCAGCCCCACTTCGCGGAAACGCTCGTACATGCCGCTGTCGAGCTTGTCGGCGGTCTGGTTCGCCATTTCGCCGAGGCCGTAGCCGATGCTGTTCTTGACCTGGCTGGTGGCCGCGCTTTCGACCACCTCGACCAGCAGCAGCGTCAGCACGACGGTGAGCGAGGAAAAGGCCAGCGCCAGCCAGGCGCCCAAGCCGCGGGGCGTGAAACGGTGGAAGAAACGGCGCGAATGGGGCATGTGAAATGCGGGTATTTGAGATATCACAGATTATCACAGCGGCTTTGATGCGAAGCAAGAAACTCTCTGGTTATGCGGCAAGCATGCATAACACCGTGACAATTTCGCGTCACGAACGCCATCGGCGTCTCCATTCGGCCATCCGGCGCCGGTCGGAGCCGGTCCAAAACCGGGGATTTCCCACGGCAATGGAGGTTTTCCGGTAAACTTGCTGGTCTGGATAACCACCCCGCCTGCTTTTTGCACCCGTCTTGCACCCGATTGGAAACACCGTCATGCCAGCCACTGCCACTGTCCCTGCCAACCCCGCCATCCTGGAATACGCCACCTCGTGCGCGCTGCCCACGCCCTGGGCCCAGTTTACGCTGCACGCCTGGGTGGAGCCGGCCACCGGCAAGGAGCACCTGGCGATGGCGCTGGGCGATCTGTCGGATGGACAGCCGGTGCTGGCGCGCATCCACTCCGAATGCCTCACCGGCGACGTGATGTTCTCGCAGCGCTGCGACTGCGGCGCCCAGCTCGAAGGCGCGCTGCAGCGCATCGCCGAGGAAGGCCGCGGCATTTTGCTCTATCTGCGCCAGGAAGGGCGCGGCATCGGCCTGCTCAACAAGATCCGCGCCTACCGCCTGCAGGAAGCCGGCGCCGACACGGTCGAGGCCAACCTGCAGCTGGGCTTTCATGCCGATGCCCGCAACTACGAGCTGTGCCGCCCGATGCTGGAACAGTTCGGCATCACGGCGGTGCGCCTGATGACCAACAACCCGCGCAAGATCGACGCCCTCACCCGCCTCGGCATCGTGGTCAGCGAACGGGTGCCGCTGCTGGTCAACCGCAACGCCTGGAACGACAAGTACCTCAATACCAAGCAGGCCAAGCTGGGCCACATGATGGCGCCGGTGCCGACGCTGGAACAGGACGAGAAGATCGTCGTCAAGCAGGACTGAACAACGCTCCTGATCAGGGACCAACCGCGCCGGCAGCCGGGCCGCGACGCTAACGCGCGCACCGCCCATTGAACCGGTGGCAAGATAGCATCTTCAATTCTCCTATGAAGATTGCATGAAACGGGCCGTCATCGCACTGTTGCTGTCCTGCTTTGCCGCCGCCGCAGCGCCCCAGGCGAATGCGCCGGCTGCGTCCGCGCGTTCGGCGCAGGGCGGCAACACCAGTCCGAATCCCGCCCGCCCCGCCGTCTCGCCGCCGCCGCAGATGCCGGCCGAGACCCCGCCCGCCGCCACACCCAATTCCCCGATCCCCGGCGAAGTCGAGACCCAGGACGCGCTGCCGCAGCCCTCGTCCGCCGCCCAGGACCTGTACGAATCGGCGCGCGGCGACCTGCTGCAGATCCGCATGCTGCTCAAGAACGGCCGCACCCAGTCCACCGTCGGCTCGGGCTTCCTGGTCGGCACCAGCAACCTGGCCCTGACCAACTACCACGTGGTGTCGCAGATGGCGCTCGACCCGGACGTGTACACGGCCGAGTACATCGACACCGACGGCAACACCGGCCCGGTCGAGCTGATGGCGGTCGACGTGCTGCACGACCTGGCCGTGGTGCGCGTCAACCGCAACGGCAGCGGCTTCTTCAAGGTGCCCGAGCAGGCCGTCAAGCTGCGCCAGGGCCAGCCGCTGTACTCGCTCGGCAACCCGCTCGACCTCGGCTTCGCGATCTCCGAAGGCGCCTACAACGGCGTACTCACGCGCAGCTTCTACGACCGCCTGATTTTCGGCGGCCCGATCAACTCCGGCATGAGCGGCGGCCCCAGCGTCACCGCCAGCGGCACCGTGGCCGGCATCAACGTCGCGCGCCGGCGCGACGGCGAATCGGTCAGCTTCCTGGTGCCCGTCGCTTACGCCCAGGAACTGCTGCGCAAGGTGGCGTCGCAGCCGGCCCCGCCCGAGGACTTCAATCCGCTGATCGGCCAGCAGCTGCTGGCGCACCAGAGCGGCATGGTCGACAAGCTGCTGGAAGAGCCGCTCACGCTCAAGGGCATGGGACCGTACCTGGTGCCGGTGCGCGAATCCGGCCAGGTGCGCTGCTGGGGGCGTTCGAGCGTCAAGCGCGGCGCCGCCTTCAACACCGACGCCATGAGCTGCGTGATGCAGTCGGCGGTGTTCGTGTCCGACTCGCAGCAGACCGGCAACGTCGCCATGACCCACCAGTACATCCGCTCCGGCAGCATGGAGCCGCTGCGGTTTGCCGCGCTGGCGAGCGACCTGTTCAAGGTCGAGAACCTCGGCACCGGCGATGCGCGTCTGACGAAACCGTTCTGCACCGAGCGCTTCGTGCACACCCGCACCCTGCCGCTGCGCGCCGTGACCTGCGTGCGCGCCTACCGCAACTTCGAGGGCCTGTATAACTTCACGCTGCTCACGGCCAGCACCGACGCCTCTCAGGCCAGCCTGCAAAGCCGGCTCGACGTCTCCGGCGTCTCTTACGAAAACGGGCTGCGCGTGACGCGCGCCTTCCTCGGCGCCTTCGGGCGCGCCGGACGCAGGTGACGCCGATGGACCAGCAGATGCGCGACCACGCGAGCGCGCCGTCCAGCACCCAGGCCGCCATGCCGCCGAGCGTGGCCACCGGCGGCCCATGGACCATCGAGACCCTCGCGCGCAATGGCGAGGTGCTGCAGCGCCAGCGCGTGAACACGCTGCCGATCCGCATGGGGCGCGCCTACGACAACGACTTCATCGTCGACGACGACTACGCCGCCCCGCACCACGCGCTGGTCGACGCCGGCCCGGACGGCAAGCTGCTGCTGCGCGACCTGGGCACGCGCAACGGCATCGTGCACAACAAGCGCCGGGTCAAGGAACTGGCGATGGGCGGCGACACCGTGGTGCGCATGGGCCACACCACGCTGCGCATCCGCCCCGCCTCGCATCCGGTGCCGCCCGAACTGCGCGACCGCACCATGCACGGCTGGGAAGGCGTGGTGCCGGGCCTGGCCGGGATCCTGCTCACCGCCCTGTGCGCATTGCTGGCGGCCTGGCTCACGGACCGCAACAACCTCGAGCTCCAGCGCTATGTGCAGTGGCCGGCCGCCGCCATCGGCGTCGGGCTGGTCTGGAGCGGCCTGTGGTCCTTCGGCAACCGCCTGTTCGGCCGCCGCGCACGCCTGGGGCGCCACTACTTCATCTTCGGCTGCGGCCTGGCGACGCTGCTGTGCGTGCGCCTGCTGGCGACCGTCGTCGCCTATGCCTGGTCGCTCGAATGGATCACCGGCTACGCCTCGCACGCGGCGGTGGTCACGCTGGCCGGCATGATCTACTTCCACCTCGCCACCGTCACGCCGCAGCTGCGGCGGCGCCTGCGCATCGTGTGCGCGGTGCTGGCCGTGATCGTGTCGATCCTGGTGCTGGCCGGGAACCAGCAGCAGCACGGCCTGATGGCCGACGAACTGTACATGCCGGTGCTGCTGCCGCCGGAACTGCGCGCCAGTCCGGACGCGCCGGTGGCGGAGTACATCAACCAGGTGGGGGCGATGAAGAAGGAGATCGATGCGGAGCGTGGCGGGCAGTAGCTGCAACGGCGGGCGGCGATGGCCGAACAGTGGCGCGCGCATTTCGACATCACGGATGGGTTATGGCCGATGCCTTATCTGAAGCGCGTGGCCGACGGTACTCCTCTACCAAAAGAAGAGATGCTGCTCGAAGCTGAAAAAAGGATGGGCAAGCCTCCCGAGAGCTATGTCATGGCCGGATGAAGAAATTGGCTGCCGATAGATTTTTTCGCCCGGGTTGAACCGGCCGAGTAGGCCGTTCTGTATGCTTCGGGTTCCGTACAACCCTGTGCCGCAGCATGTCATCCATCAACCTCAACACCCATCAATCGGTCTACCGCGAGCGTCTGCTCGAGCATCTCCTGATCGGCGATCTGCTGAAGTATTCGTGGCTACACGCCGGCGCCACCCTGGAAGTCTCGCAGCCGTCGATCGACCGCTCCGGTCACGATGTGGTACTCGAAGCGAACGGCGTAACGCGCCACGTTCAACTCAAATCCTCTTCTCGAAACGCGACAACGGCTCACCAAAAAGTGCATCTCAGACTACTCGGCAAACCATCCGGCTGCGTCATCTGGAGCCGGTTCGATGCCGACAGCATGACCCTCGGCCCCTTCTTGTTCTTCGGCGGCGAGCCTGGCGCCCGGCTGCCATCGCTTGCCGATTTCCCGACAGCGAAGCACACAAAAGCGGATGCCGCAGGTGTAAAAAAGGAGAGGCCAAATCTGCGGGTCGTTCCGATTTCCAGGTTCCAGCTGGTCGCAGATATTCCAGGCCTGTATGCGATGCTGTTTGGTAGCGAACATCACGCGCTGTGCCAGGATGCCGCCGAACGTGACACTGCCCCTGTTACCGCCTGACCGCATGGACCGCATACAACTACCTGCCTAACTGCCCATCCTGAACGGCGCCCGCCTCACGCTGCGGGCGATGACCAAAGCCGATGCCGCAGCGCTGTTCGCCATCTATGGCGATCCCGATGTCATGCGCCATACCGACGAGGCGCCGTTTCCCGGCGTGGAGACGGTTGCCGTCATGCTGGCGAGCGTGCGCAGACTGCTGGCCGAGGGAGCGTCGCTGGACTGGGCGATCGTGCTGCATGCATCCGGCGAGGTAGTCGGGACCTGCGGATTGCACGGCTTCGACCACGGCGCACGGGCCGCGCAGGTCGGCTGCATGCTGCGGCGTGCGTGCTGGGGCCAGGGCTACATGATGGAGGCGATCGGCTTGATGACGCGCCATGCCGTGGACGGACTGGGCCTGCAGCACCTGATTGCGGATGTCGCGCCCGACAACGTACGGTCGCAGCGCCTGTTCCGGAGCCTCGGCTATCGCGCGGCTCCCACGGGAATGCTGGAGCTCGCGCTCCGGTAATACAATCGGAGTTCCATCATCGACCCCGCGGCGCCACCGCCACCCTCTCCCATGCGCTCACTGCCCGTACGCCTCCACCCGCAACAGGACCTGCGCAGCGCGCTCGACGCGCTGGCGCGTGAACATGGTCTCGCTGCCGCCTTCGTCCTGCAAGGCATCGGCAGCCTGAGCGTCGCCCGCATCCGCTTCGCCGGCCGCAACGACGCCACCGAATTGCATGGCGACCTCGAAATCCTGACGCTGGCCGGCTCGCTGTCGCCAGACGGCGCCCACCTGCACATCAGCGTGGCCGACGCCGACGGCCGCGTCACGGGCGGCCATGTGGCGCCGGGCTGCATCGTGCGCACCACGGCCGAGATCCTGCTAGCGGCGCTGCCCGATGTCCGCTTCAGCCGCGAACCCGATCCCGCGTCAGGCTGGGATGAACTGGCGATCCGGCCGCTGGTCGAACCGCCCCGCCTCTGAGGTCGCCGGCGCGCGTGCCCGCCATCGCGGCAGCGAGCGCCTGCATGGCAACAAAGTGTGAATTTTCTTTAGTGAAATGTTGTTATCCTGAGCGATTCCCGCATACCCAGCCAAAGGACGTCGCCGCATGACCGTATTTGCATTCCGTTCGCTTTGCGGGTCAGCTTTACGCGCGGCCGCCCTCTCCGTTTTGTGCGCTCCAGCCCTCGCCGCCGCGCCGGCCGCCACCGACTGGGCCGACGTGGCGCGGCGCGACCTGCAGTTCGCGGCCGACGCCATCGCCACGCGCCACGCCGGCGCGGTCGACGGCCAGCCCAGCGTGACGGTGCCGCTGGCGGACGGCCTGCGCCTGGCCAGGGCCGACCTGGCGAACGTGCGCAGCGAGCAGGATTACCTGCGCCTGATGAGCCGCTTCATCGCCGGCTTCGGCGACCCGCACACGTCGATCAACCTGCGCTTGAGCACGCGCGGCTGGACCGGGATCGTGCTCGACCAGGTTGATGGCCGGTACCGCGTGGTGTGGTCCGAACCGGGCTGGCCCAACGCCCTGCCGCCGGCGGGGTCCATTGCCCGCACCTGCGACGGCGTGTACACCGGCACCTTCCTCGAGATGAAGCTGCGGCCCTACCTGGCGCGCAGTCCCGAGTATCCGGACTCTTTCAGTTCGCTGGCGCAGCAGGCCATGTTCGACCAGGGCCTGGGCTGGACCCCGGCGCACTGCGTGTTCGCGCTGCCCGACGGCGCCCTGCGCCGCTACGATCTGCCGCTGCGCGCCGTGCCCGGACAGGTGAGCCAGGAGCGCCTGGCGGCCGTGCGTCCGAATTACCGCGCCGCCGCCAAGCCGGTCGGCGTGACGCAGTTCGGGGCCGGCCGCTACTGGGTCGGCATGCCCGACTTTCACGGCGCCCGTTCCGGCCCGGCCTACGAGGCCCTGTACCCGAAGCTGTCGGCACTGAAGCAGCCGGCGTGGGTGGTGTTCGACCTGCGCGGCAACGGCGGCGGCGATTCGAGCTGGGGCACGCGTGCGCTCAGTGCGCTGTATGGCGAGGCTTACCTGGACCAGTTGGGCAGCGCGATGCGCATGCAGAAGTACCTGATCGCCGATGCCGCCACCGTCACCCTGTTCGAGGAGTTCGTCGCCTCGCCCGCCCATGCGCACTCGCGCGACTATATGCGCGCGGCGCTGGCCAAGGTCCGCGCCGCGATCGCAGCAGGCCAGAAGATGGCGGCCACCGCCGACGACGGCGCGCCTGCCGGCGCCAACGAACTGCTGCCGGCGCGCAGCGCGCCACGGCCGCACGGTCCGCGCCTGGCCGCGCTCATCGACCGCGGCTGCTTCAGCTCCTGCATGAGCTTTTTGCTGGCGATCCGCGCCACCGGCGACGCGGTGGTGCTGGGCGAACCGACCATCGGCTTCTCGCCGTTCGGCGAGATCACCAAAACCGATCTGCCGAGCGGACGCGGCGCACTGTACATCCCGTCGGCCCTGTACCGCGCCGACCAGGCCACGCGCGAACCGTTCGTGCCGGACCACGCCTATCCCGGCCGCATGAGCGACGAAGCGGCGCTGACGGAATGGGTCGGACGCACGCTTGACGCCGTCCCGGTGCGCTAGTCGGCGGCGGCCATCACGTCGCGCACCGCCGCCGTCACCACCTCGGGCGAGGTCAAGGCCATCTGGTGGCTCGAGTCGGCCACCACCCGCTTCGCCTTCGGGTACAGCGCACGTACCTGGCGCCGCGTTTCGTCATCCATCCTGAAGGCGCCGAAATCGACCGCGATCGCGGTGGCCGACTGCGGCTGGTTCACCAGGCGCACGATCGGCTTGTCGTCGATGCCTTTCAGCGCCAGCACCTGTTCTCCGGTCTCGTCGATGCCCTCGATCTCGCGCCAGACCGTGCGCGAAAACGCCAGCCAGCCGGCGAGGCGGCTGTACAACGGAAAGTCGGCGGTGCGCTTGACCATGCGCGGATACAGCGCGTCGACCAGCACCAGTCCCCTCACCTCGTCCGGATAGGTGCGCGCGAACAGCTGCACGTACAGGCCGCCGAGCGAATGCCCGACCAGCACGTACGGCGGCTTGAGTCCCTTGTGGCGCAGCACGGCGCGCAGTTCCTCGACGATCGTGCGGCCGTCGCGCGGCGTCGGTGATGCCTCGCTGTTGCCGTAGCCGGGACGGTTATAGGCGAACACCGTGGCCTCGCGCGCCAGCAGTTGCGGCACCGCGCCCCATTTCTCGATCGTGTTGCGCGAGCCGCCCTCGAACACGATCACGTCGTTCGATGACGGGTGGCGGATGGTGAGCGACTCCAGCTGGCGTCCGCCAATGGTCTCGACGGTCGGCACGGGCGCGGCAGCCGGTGCAGGGCCGGCAACAAGGCAAAGCAGAACAAGGGCGGACAAGGGTGATGCAAACCTGGACATGGGCGTCTCCGTCGAAGAAAACGCCAGCATCGCCGCCACGCGACGGCACTGCATCCGCCGTGCGACGAATCGACGGCACGGCCGACGGATGGCAAGCGCTCCAGTTACATGGCCTTGAACAGGTGGACGAAAGCGCGGCTGACCGGCAGCTCGGCGGCGTGGCCGCGCAGGCGCAGGAACAGGCGGCTGGCGTCATCACGCCGGGTGCCTTCCAGCCAGGTCAGATTGATGATGGTGGACCGATGCACCTGCCAGAACCCCTGCGGGTCGAGCTGGGCCACGAGGTCGGTGATGGTGGTGCGGATCAGGTATTCGCCGTGGATGCTGGCGACCACGGTGTATTTGTCGTCGGCGTGGAAGAAGCGTATGTCGGCCACGTCCAGATGACGCGTGCGCTCGCCCTGCCCGGCCAGGATGTAGCGCAGGCGCGGCTGCGGTGGTGCGGCCATCAGCTGCTGCAATGCCTGCGCCAGCGCAACGTCGGGAACCGCGGCTGGCGCTGTCGCCGCGCGCAGCCGCGCCACGGTACGCGCCAGGCGCTCGCTGCTCACCGGCTTCAACACGTAGTCGAGCGCCGCATGCTCGAACGCCTGCAGCGCGAACGCGTCGAAGGCGGTGACGAACACCACGCGGGTGGCGCCCTCGATCCCCTGCGCCACTTCCAGGCCGCTCAGGCCCGGCATCTGGATGTCGAGGAAGGCCAGGTCCGGTTCCAGTTCGGCGATCCGCGCGGCGGCGTCGACGCCGTTGCGCGCGACGTGGACGATTTCCAGGCCGGGCCACAGCGTCAGCAACTGGTCGCGCAGGTACTGCGCCAGGTGCGGCTCGTCGTCCGCGATCAGCGCGCGCGTCATGCCGCCACCGCCGCGACAACGGCTTCGTCGGCACGCCGATAAGGCAGCACCAATGCGGCCTCGGTACCGCCCGCGACGCCGGCGCGCAACACCAGGCTGGCGTCGCTGCCGAACTGCGCCTGCAGGCGCGAACGCAGGTTGGCCAGCGCTATTCCCGCGCCGGGCCGCAGGCGACGGCCGGGCGCATCCAGGCCGGCGCCGTCGTCCAGCACACTGACTTCCAGCCGGTCGCCGAACACGTCGGCGCGCACCACGATGCTGCCGCCGTCGATCTGCGGCTCGAGGCCATGATGGACCGCGTTCTCGACCAGCGGCTGCAGCATCAGCGCCGGCACCCGCGCAGCGCGCGCTTCAAGGCTGGCCTCGATGCGAAAACGCAGCCGCTCTTCCATGCGGATCCCCATCAGCGTCAGGTAGCTGCGCGCCATCGCCAGCTCGTCCTCCAGCGTGGCGTCGCTGCTGCGCATCTGGCTCAAGCCGGCGCGCAGGTAGGTCGAAAACGTCTCCAGCATGCGCTTGGCGCGCGGCGGGTCGTAATCCATCAGGCTCTGGACGTTGGCCAGGGTGTTGAACAAGAGGTGCGGCTCGATCTGCCCCTGCAGCAGACGCAGGCGCGCGTCGAGCGCGTCGCGTTCGAGCTGCTGGCGGCGCAGGCGCGCGCGCCACCAGGCCCAGTTCACGCCCATCACGCACAGCAGGAACACGGCGAACTTGGTCAGCGCCGCCGGCAGCGAGTGGAACATGCCCCACAGGTTGAAGCCGACCAGGATCGGCACGATCGTGAAGCCGATCGTCATGCCGAGGATGATCGCGCCCAGCGACAAGGCGCTGAGCAGCATGCCGGCGCGCAGGTCGCGCACGTCGGCCATGCGCTCGACCAGCGGCTGCGGCAGCCAGCGCCCCGCCAGGCGCAGCACGCCGAACAGCGTGTGCACGATGCACAGGCAGATGCCGATATTGGGCAGGATCGAGGCCCACCACCAGTCGGGCCGCTCGACCCGGCCGAAGACGGCCACAAAGACCATCAATCCGAGCGCCAGCGCCACGGCCAGCAGCGACGCGGCCAGGAGGCGCGCGCCCAGGCCGGCGTTGGCGGCGGAACGGAATTCCCACAGCGAGCGCCAGCCCTGCATCAGGATCGAATGGTTCAGCATCCGGACAGTGTAGCGGGACCCGCCCCGGCTGGCGAGTGCGGCGGATGGAGGCACGTGCGATCGCGTGATCGCGTCAGAGGAACCCGTGGCGCTCCAGCGTCACCTTCAGCTCGCGCTTGAAACCGGTGTAGTCGACGGCCTTCTGGATGTAGTCGATCGCGCCCAAGGCGCTGGCGCGCTGGCGGTCGGCGGCCAGCCCGGAACCGGACAGGATGATCACGGGCGGCTGCGCCACCCCGTTCGCGTGCAGGCGTTCGAGCAGCTCGAAGCCGTCGACGCGCGGCATCTTGATGTCGAGCAGCAGCAGGTCGAAGCCGCCGGCCGCGATGGCCTGGTAGGCCTGTTCGCCATCGCCCGCGGTGGTGATGCTGACCCGATCGGAGCCACCGCAGCATTGCTCGATCGCCAGGCTGGTCAGCATCAGGTCGATGCCGAGGTCATCGACCAATAGTAGTTTGTGCATCGGCCGCATCCTACCAGAGTGCGCGCGGCCCGCCGTTCGATTGAGCGGCGGGCACGCGGGTCACTCGATCTGGCTCAGCAGCCTGCTGACCGTCTCGGCCGCGATCGGCTTGGTAAAATGATGGTCGATGCCGGCTTCGCGCGAACGCGCCAGGTCTTCCTCGGAACCCCAGCCGGTGACCGCCACCAGCGTCATGCCGGCCAGTTCCGGCATCGCGCGCAGGCGGCTGGCCAGTTCGAAGCCGGTCATGCCGGGCATGCCGATGTCCAGGAAGCCGATGTCGGGCCGGAACTCGCGCGCGATCTCGAGCGCGTCGCGGCCGTTGGTGGCGGTGCGGATCTCGTGCGCGTTGAGCTGCAGCAGCAGCGACAGGCTTTCGGCGGCGTCGGTGTTGTCGTCCACCACCAGGATGCGGAAGGTGCGGCGCTGCGAGATACGGCGTTCGGGCAGCGCCGGCTCGCTGTCGCCGGCTTCCTGCTGCACGCCCAGCGGCAGGTGCACGGTGAAGGTGCTGCCCTGGCCGACGCCCGGGCTGGCAGCGCTGACGCGCCCGCCGTGCAGCGCCACCAGCTGGCGCACCAGCGACAGCCCGATGCCCAGGCCGCCCTGCGACAGGCCGAGGTTGCGCCCGACCTGGTTGAACATTTCGAAGATCGAGTGCTGGTGCTCCGGCGAGATGCCGACGCCGCTGTCGGTGACCTCGACCAGCGCTTCGCGCCCTTCCTTGCGCACCGTCAGCGCGATGCGTCCGCCCGGCGGCGTGTACTTGGCGGCGTTGGTGAGCAGGTTGTTGAGCACCTGGGCGATGCGGGTCGGGTCGATGTCGAGCAGCAGCGCTTCGTCCCACAGGCGCACGTCGAGCACGTGGCGCGCGCCCTGGATCACCGGGGTGCTGGTCTCGACCGCGCTGGTGGCCACGCGGTTGAGGTCGACCAGCTGCTTGCGGATCTCGATCTTGCCGCTGGTGACGCGCGCCACGTCGAGCAGGTCGTCGATCAGGAGCGTCATCTGGCGCGTCTGGCGCTCCAGCATCTCGCGCACCCGCTCGATGGTCTCGGGGCTGTCGGCGCGCAGGCGCATGATCTCAAGGCCGGTGCGGATCGGCGCCATCGGGTTGCGCAGCTCGTGCGCCAGCACCGCCAGGAATTCGCTCATGCGCCGGCTCGCGGCGGCGTCTTCGGACGCCAGGCGGCGCAGGTTCTCTTCGACCCGGCGCCGTTCGGTGGTGTCGCGGAAGATCAGCGCCACCTGGTGCGCGCCGGGGTCGCCCAGCGGCGCGGCATTGGTTTCGAACCAGCATCCGAGCACCGCCGAATAGTCCTCGAAGCGGTCGGAGCGGCCGCTCAGGGCGACCGCGCCGATGCGCTCGATCCAGGAGCGTTCCAGCTGCGGCACCATCTCGAGCGCGGTGCGCCCGCGCGCATCCTTCAGGCCGGACTGCTGCTCGAACATCGGATTGAGTTCGAGGTAGCGGAAGTCGCACGGCGCGCCGGCCGCGTCGAACAGGATCTGGACGATGCAGAAGCCCTCGTCGATGCGCTCGAACAGGTTGCGGTACTTGTCTTCGGATTCGCGCAGCCTGGCTTCGGTGCGCTTGACGCGGTCGATGTCGGTCACCACAGATACCTGGCCGGTGATGCGTCCCTCGGCGTCGCGGATCGGCACCGCGCCGATATGGGTCCAGGTCTCGACGCCGTCGTCGTCGCGGTACAGCGCCTCGATGCCGGGCACCACACGCTCGCCGCGCAGGGCGCGCGCACCAGGGTAGTCGTAGCGCCCCAGCGCTTTGCCGTCCGCATCCACGGCGCTCCAGCGCGCATGGCGCTGCTCGTCGCGCGACGGCATGATCCCCGACGGCACGTAGCGTTGCATTTCGCGGTTGGACAGCACCAGCCTGCCATCCAGGTCGGCCACGCCGACGCCGACCGGCAGGGTGTCGAATACCGCCGACAGGCGCGCTTCGCTGTCGCGCAGGGCCTGCTGCGCGCGCAGCGCGTCGAGCGCGGCCCAGGTGCGCTCGGCCACGTCCTGCAGCAGGCGCACGTCGATTTCCTGCCAGTGGCGCGCGCGCGGCGCGTGCAGGAACAGCACGTTCGCCAGGCTGCCGGCCTTGAGCAGCGGCAGCGCCAGCAGCGCGCCGACGCCGAGCGCAGCGTAGCTGTCAACGTGTCCGGCGGTGCGCGGATCGTGCGCGACGTCGTTCACCCTCACGATCTGGCCGGCGCGCAGCGCGGCTGCCAGCGCCGGCGGCAAGTCGTCCAGGCGGCCGGCCACGCGTGCAACGCCGTCCAGCACCCATTCCGAGCGCACCAGCAGGTCCGGGCCGGCGTCCTGCTCACCGGCCTCGACGTACAGCACGCGCGCAACATCGAGTTCGGCGCCGATCATGGCGCTGGCTTCGGCGATGATGTCGTGCGAGGTGGCAGCGCTGCGCAGGCGTTCGCCCAGCGCCAGCTGGAACGCGTGCCAGCGGGCGTCGTTGACGCGCTCGGTGTTGTCGAAGCCGCTGTGGAAGAAGCCGGCGACGCTGCCGTCGGCCAGGCGCAGCGGCGCATACGACACGCTGAACCAGAAGCGGCGCACGGCGCCGTCGACCACGTAGTCGGCCGGCGCATCGTCCACGTACTGCGGCGTGCCGGCCAGCGCGCCGGTTACACGTGGGCCGACGTCGGGCCACAGCTCGGGCCAGACCTGGCGGAACGGCTGGCCCAGGGCCGCCGGATGACGCGCGCCGAGCAGACTGGCGTAGGCGTCGTTGTACAGGATTACCGCGTCCGCGCCCCAGCCCACCAGCGCCGGATGGCGGGCGTCGAGCATGATGTCGACGGCCGTATGCAACTCGCGCGGCCAGCTTGCCGGCGGACCGAGCGCAGTGCCCTCCCAGGCATGGGCGCGCAGCAGCGCCCGCATGCCATCGTCTGGCAGGGAAACGGAGGGGTCTTGGCCGTGATCGTTCATTCCCCATTGTCGCACGAACTGTCATTGACAATAGGCAATCTTGGCTGGGGAGCTGTGTGCCGCGCGAAAAAGACAACAATCATTTCCAGATCAGATGGCGCTTTGACAATTCGACCCCGATGCGCGACCATCGGCATTCCGCCCTCTCTTCCATGCCGCCGCCCACCATGCCCGCCCTTCCCGGTTTCGCTCCTGGCTCCAGCAAGATCGCCGCCGGCCTGGCCTGGATCCTGTTCTGGACGCTGATGGTGCTGGTCGCGGTGGAGGATTACCGGCGCGACGGCGGCAGCGCCATCTGGCAGCCGGTGCTGTGGGAGAGCTCGTCGGCCTGCGTGGCGGCGGTGCTGTTCCTGACCCAGCGCCACTTTACCCGGCGCCATGACGCGCTGGTGGCGCAGCCGCTGCGCTGGTTCGCGCTGCAGGCGCGCTGGCTGCCGCTGTACTGGTTCGGCTTCACGCCGATCGTGTTCGCCATCCGCCACGCGGTGTACGCGCTGCTGGGGGACAGCTACGACCACGAGCCGTGGTCCGAGGTGTTCGTCTACGAAGCGCTCAAGATCTCGCTGTTCGCGGGCCTGTTCACCACCATCGGCTTCGGACTGCTGTCGTGGCGCGCGATGCTGGATGCGCGCCTGCGCGCCGAGCAGGCCAATGCCCAGCTGCGCGAAGCCCAGCTGGCGCGCCTGACGCGCCAGATGCAGCCGCATTTCCTGTTCAACGCACTGAACACGATTTCCTCGCTGATGCATACCGACGTGATGCGCGCCGACGCCACCCTGGTGCGCCTGGCCGACGTGCTGCGCGCCACGCTGGCGCTGGGCGAGCGGCCGCAGGCGGCGCTGGCCGACGAATTGCGCCTGGCGCAGGCGTATGCGGCGGTGATGCTGGAGCGCTTCGACGGCCGCGTCAGTGTGGATTGGGACATCGACCCGGCCGCGCTCGGGGTGGCGCTGCCGGCGCTGAGCCTGCAGCCGCTGCTGGAAAACGTGTTCAAGCACACGGTCGAGCGGCGCCGCACGCCGGTGGCGATCCGCATCCGCGCCAGCTGCGAGGACGGGGTGCTGGTGCTGCGGGTCGAGGACGATGCGGGCACGCTGGAAGAAGTACGCCCGGCGCCGCCGCAGGGCGCCGGCATCGCGCTTTCCAACCTGCGCACCCGGCTGGCGGCATTGCACGGCGAGCAGGCCGGCCTGACGCTGGCCGCACTGGCCCCCGTCGGCGTGCGCGCCGAGATGCGAGTGCCATGCGCCTCCTGATCGTCGACGACGAGCGCCCGGCGCGCGACCGGCTGCGGCGCATGCTGGCGCTCGAGCCGGGCATCGACGCGGTCGAGGAAGCGGTCGATGCGCTGCAGGCTTTGGCGCGGCTGCGCGCAGGCGCGGCGCCCATGCCCGACGCGCTGCTGCTCGACGTCGACATGCCGGAACTGTCGGGCATCGAGCTGGCCGCCGCCCTGCCCGCGGCGGGCTCGCCGGCGCCGCTGGTGGTGTTCGTCACCGCCCACGACGACTATGCGCTGCGCGCCTTCGACGCCGAGGCGGTCGACTACCTGCTCAAGCCGTTCGACCAGGCGCGCCTGCAGCGCGCGCTGGAACGCCTGCGCGCGCGCCTGGCCGAAGCGCGGCGCAGCGCAACGTCCAGCGGGCCCGCCGCCAGTCACGCGCCGCCGCACCAGCTGCTGGTGAGCGAACGCGGTGCGACCCGGGTGGTGGCGGTGGCCGACATCGACTGGCTGGAGACGGCCGACAACTACGTCGCCCTGCACACGGCGAGCGGCGCGCCGCTGCTGCGCCAGACCCTGGGCGCGCTGCTCGATCAGCTGGGACCGGCCTTCGTACGCTGCCACCGGCGCGCCGCGGTGCGGGTGGCGGCGATTGCGCGCATCGAGCCGCTCGACAAGGGCGATTGCGCGCTGGTATTGCGCGGCGGCGGCCGGGTGCCGTGCAGCCGCCAATACCGCGCCGCCGTGCTGGCGCGTTTCAACCCGGCCAGGCTCGAACCGGTGAAGCCGGCGCCGGTTCGCCCCAACTGAGGCCCGTTTCGCCCCATCGGGCTGGCGCCGGCCCGCGTAGCGAGAGATGCTTCCGAGCATCGTCACCTCGGGAGCACACGCCATGCATTCGCCATCTCGTCCGGACCGCCTGTTCTTTCTCGACTGGGTCCGCATTCTCGCCTTCTTCGTCCTGATCGCCTACCACGTCGGCATGTATTACGTGAGCTGGGACTGGCACGTGAAAAGTCCGTACGCGAGTAGCAGCCCGGAGCCGTTCATGCTGCTGTCGGCGCCGTGGCGCCTGACGCTGCTGTTCTTCGTCTCCGGCGTGGCTTCGCGCTTCCTGCTCGAGAAGATGGGCAGCCTGCCGTTCCTGGGACGGCGCAGCGTGCGCCTGCTGCTGCCGCTGGCGTTCGGCATGCTGGTGATCGTGCCGCCCCAGCCTTGGCTGGAAGTGGTCGAAAAGCTCGGTTATGCGGGCGGCTATGGCGAATTCATGCGCTTGTACGTGAGCGGCTACGGCGGTTTCTGCCGCGAGGATTGCCTCACCCTGCCGACCTGGAACCACCTGTGGTTCGTGGCCTATCTGTGGGTCTACACGCTGGTGCTGGGCTTTGTCGGCGCGCTGGCCGGCACGGCGCGCATCGCCGCGTGCGGGCACGCCGTCGCCAGGGCGCTGAGGGGTTGGAAGCTGATCGTGTGGCCGGCGCTGTTCCTGGCCCTGATGCACCAACTGCTGGCCGAGCGTTTCCCATCCACCCATGGTCTGTTCGACGACTGGCACAACCACGCCACCTACCTGCCGGCCTTTTTGCTCGGCGCCCTGGTGGCGCGTTCGGACGGCCTGTGGCAAGCCGTGCAAGCGCAGCGCCGGATCGCGCTCGGCCTGGCGCTGGCCGGCTGGGTAGGTATCGTGGCGTGGTTCGCGCTCGATCACAGCCAGCACAGCGCGCAGCAGATGGCGCTGATGCTGCCGCTGATCCGCCTGGTGTACGGCTTTTGCGCCTGGAGCGCGATCGTGGCCGCGTGCGGCTTTGCGCGCCGCCACCTGAATCTCGACGGCGCGGCGCGGCGCTACCTGACCGATGCCGTATTCCCGGTTTACATCGCACACCAGACCCTGATCGTGGTGCTGGCGCACAGCTTCAAACCGCTCGACCTGCATCCGGGGCTGGAAGCGCCGCTGCTGATGGCGCTGACGGCAGCCGGCAGTTTTGCCCTGTACGAAGCGGTGCGGCGAGTGGCCCTGCTGCGTCCCCTGTTCGGACTGCGCTACGGCGCCAACCGGCCGCCTGCCAGCGCAGGCAACCGGTCGGCGTCCGCGGTTTAGCGGATAAGGGGCAAGACCTTAGTGCGAGGAAGCGCCGGTCTGGCGGCTCTGCTGACTGGCCTGGCCGTGCTGGGTAGTGCTGGCGGTGGCCGTGGCCTGGCCGTTCGGCTGCGACGCGTGGGCGGCGCCGTCGCCTGCGCGGCTTTGGATGGCGCCGTCCTGGCGGGTGAACGGATCGGCCAGGTTGCGCATCGCTTCCTGCTGGCTGCGGATGCCGCGCTCGGCTTCTTCGGCCGAGGTGCGCGCCACTTCGTCGACCAGGGCGCGCGCGGTGCGGGTGGTGTTCTGCACGTGCTGCTCGGTGACCCGGGCCAGTTCGACCTGGGCGTCGGTCGCCAGGCGCGCGATGTGCTGCTGGTAGGAACGCAGCTTCTCGGTGGCCGGCTGGGCGCGCGACGATGCCGCGCTCAGCACTTCGGACTGGCGGTCGGCGCTCAGCACCTGCTGGCTGGTGAGCGTGGTTTCCTCGAGCATGGTCTGGGCCAGCTGGATGTTCAGTTCACACATCTGCTGGAACGAGCGGAACAGCGACTTCGACATGTCGTTGACGAAGGCGGTCTGGGCGTCCATATGGGTACGCACGGCCGGCGTCACGGATTGCGGGAATGGGTACATGCTGGAACCTCTCTGGTTTGGTTGGAGTGCGTGCCGCCAGCAACTCCGGCGCGGTGCGCTGTGCCCTGCCCGTGGCCACGCACCCTGGCGGTGCACGGACGCGGGCCATCCCGGAGCAAACCTGTCCAGCTGCGGACATTTCTGGCATGCGGCGCTGCGCTCAACACTTCCTGACGACACGAGCCTAGAAGGCTAAAGGGCCAAGCGTGCTCAACCTTTGATCTGGAACAAACGAATCCGCATCCATGCAAACTGAGCTGGCGCGATCCTTGCATGGTAGAAAGCACCGTGGACCCGTCCGGGAGAAGGCGATGTTGGTGCAAAACGATGTACTCGAATATGTGACGGCGCCCGACCGCGCGATCCGCGTCCTGTGGATCGACGTCGAACACGCGCTGGCGTATACCTATGAACTGCGCTGCCGCGCCGCAGTGCCGAGCCCGATCCCGCTGCGCGCGCTGCGCGACGACGTGGCCTCGGGCCGGGTGCGGCGGCTGCTGGTCGACCCGTGCGCGGCGCCGGCGCCGCCCGACACCATGCCGGCCGGCTACCTGGCGCTGCAGTCCAAGGCCTGGTCGGCGGTGCGCGCCCTGCACGCCGACCGCCGCGCGCTGTACGATCCGCGCCGCCGCGCCGCGCTGGTGGCGGCCTACGCCACGGCGCACGGCATCTCGAAGTCGAGCATCCTGCGCTACCTGCGCCGCTTCTGGGAACGCGGCCAGACGCCGGACGCGCTGCTGCCCGACTACGGCAACTCGGGCGCTCCCGGCCGCACGCGTGCGGTCACCGCCGGCATCAAACGCGGCCGCCCGCGCAAGGATGCCGGCACGGGCCTCAACGCCGACGAGCGGATCCGCGCCATTTTCCGCGCCGCCGCCGCGCGCTATGCGGCCAGCCACGACGATTTTTCGCGCCGCGCCGCCTACCGCATGATGCTGGAGCACTTCTTCCAGGACCAGGAACCGAACGCGGTGCCGACCTTCGGCCAGTTCAGTTACTGGCTGGAGCGCGACGGCTCGATTCCGGCGCCGGTCTGCGAGACGGCGGCGCCGGAGGGGAACGCCCGGCCGCGTTTGTCCGCGCTGGCGCGCTTTGCCCAGCAGGCGGCCTAGCTGCCTTCCTGTACCGCCTCGGCCGGCGCCAGCGCCGCGCCGCAATCCTTGCAGAAGTGGGCGCGCGGATCGTGTCCGCCGCTGCCGCAGGCCGTGCACTGGCGCGGCTGGCCGCGCGGCGCGCTGCGCGACAGCTTCTGCGAGGTCATCTCGGCGGTGACGATGCCGGTCGGCACCGCCAGGATGCCCCAGCCGAGCAGCATCATGAACGAGGCGATGCCCTTGCCCAGCGCCGTGTGCGGGGTCATGTCGCCGTAGCCGACGGTGGTGATGGTCACCGTGGCCCAGTACATCGCCATCGGGATGCTGGTGAAGCCGTTCTCCGGCCCCTCGATCACGTACATCACGGTGCCCAGGATTAGCACCAGCATCAGCACCACCGACAGGAACACCATGATCTTGCGCCGGCTCGCCACCAGCGCCTGGCCCAGCTTGGTGTATTCCTCGATGTACAGCGTGAGCTTGAAGATGCGGAACACGCGCAACAGGCGCAGGATGCGCACGTCGAGGAACACCTGGCTGCCCGGCAGCAGCAGCGACAGGTAGGTGGGCAGCACCGACACCAGGTCGATCACGCCATAGAAGCTGGTGGCGTAGCGCCCAGGGCGCTGGATGCACAGCAGGCGCGCGATGTACTCTACCGTGAACAGCAGCGTGAAAGTCCATTCCAGCGCCGTCATCACGCTCGCGTAGCGGGCGCCGATCTCGGGCACGCTGTCGAGCACCACCACCAGGATGCTGAGCAGGATCAGGCACACCAGCGCGATGTCGAAGCGGCGCCCGGCCGGGGTGTCGGTGCCGAAGATGACGTCGAACATGCGCGCACGCCAGCCGCCGGCGGGCCGGCCCAGCAGCGCCGGCAGGTCGCGCGGCGCGGTCGGAACGAGTTTCGAATCGGTGGAACGGATCATCGGCCGGCTGCCCCGCAGCCGATCGTGCCTGCAGCGCTTGCCTTACACCGCATGCTGGTCGACCCAGGCGCCGTAGGCAGTCATGAATTGCTGGAAGAAGGCGCGCGTCGACTCGTCGGTCAATTGATGGCCGTCGTACTTGGAGGCGACACCGCCGACGTAGGCTTCCGGCGCCGGCATGGTCGGCATGTTCAGGAACGGCAGCATCTGGCGCAGGTGGTGGTTGGCGCCGAAGCCGCCCAGCGCGCCCGGCGAGACGCTGACGATGGCGGCCGGCTTGTTGGCGAACACCGCCTTGCCGTAGGGGCGCGAGCCGACGTCGATCGCGTTCTTCAGGCAACCCGGCACCGAGCGGTTGTACTCGGGGGTGCAGAACAGGATGCCGTCGGCCTTGCGGATCGCGTCGCGGAAGGCGGTGAACGACGCCGGCGGGGTAGCGGTCTCGTCGTCCTCGTTGTACAGCGGCAGGTCGCGCAGTTCGACGATCTCCAGCTGCAGGTTGTCCGGGGCGAGCGCGATCAGGCTGTTGGCGACGCGGCGGGTGAACGATTCCTTGCGCAGGCTGCCGACCAGGACGGCAATGTGTTTGGTGGCCATAAAGGTTCCTTAGGTAGGTCAATGAGTGAGGTCGTTGTCGATGGCCGATGATAACCATTTTTGCAAGCTTGCGTTCTTGTCTTCGTTTGGCGCTGTCACCGTTGTGTGTTGATTTGATTGAACTGCCGAGTATTCGGATGGTCTGACCAGTATCGGGACCACATGGAGCGGCGATGAAAGCGGCAGTCTTCAAACGATGGTCGGCGCAATTGTCGGAGCTGAGCAGGCAGCAACGAGCGCACCTGCTGGCGCTGATCCAGCCAGCGGTCAGCCCCGACCGCGTCTGCACACTGATCAACGCTACCCGCTCCGCT